>ERZ1034847.7-NODE-7-length-191015-cov-72.037259_pt1 | contig 191015 bp, 169 predicted proteins | sample MGYA00520633_ERZ1034847 | MGnify/ENA primary metagenome ERZ1034847 (study PRJEB33766, sample SAMN09781732) | gut metagenome | biome: gut microbiome | host: Homo sapiens | place: Madagascar | study: EMG produced TPA metagenomics assembly of the PRJNA485056 data set... | reverse complement strand
GCAATCCGGGAAACCGGACCAGGAAAAAACTTGCAGGCCATAACAGTATCTACGCAGTACCTGTAATATATTGAATCTGCAGGACTTTGTAGGCCAGATAAGGCGTTAATGCCGCATCAGGCATTAAGAAAGCGCACTTGTCAGCAATCTGAGTAACGTCGAATCGATTTTCTTAATCCCACATCAATTCACTTCCATTAACTCTCAAACATCCATGCCCAACGCTCGCTTACCGTGAATGTTGAGGTCGGCAAGCGTAAAGCGTCCTTCCCAGTTTGTTTCATAGTCCTCGCGCGGGAAGTCGCCCGGCGATGCGCCTTTTTCCAGTGCGGCCTTCACCTTGTGCGCGTAGGCAAGATTTTTCTCGCACATCGGTGCCGCAGGAATGTACATCACGTTGCCCCAGCCCTGTTGATTTTCAACGGGGGCAACGGAATGGATGACGTCGCAGTGCCACCAGACGGAGTCTCCGGCTTCGAGTTTTGGAATGCTGGTTAACGCCTCAATCAACAGTGGATGCCATTGCTCTGATACCGGCAATACTCTTCCGGGCGCTACGCCGCACAGTTCATCCTCCGGCACATCATCAAGCAGCGGACGTAACAGTACGTACGCCATGGCTTCAGGAATGGGCACGACGTGCAGCAGCCCCTGACCAGGCAGCATATCAGAGAGCGCTGTCCAGCCCTGGAATGTCCGAAACACGGAACATTTGGTGGTGTTGTCCACCGTGTACTCTTCAACTTCCGTACGATGTGCCGCATGCCAGGGATCATATTGCGCCAGATTGCCATTAAAGACGTTGGCGAAAACGCGCTGATACGCTGGAAGCAGCCAGCGTTCCAGCGCCCCGGAGTCGGTATGCGCTCCAAGACCTTTGGAGGTCGTTCCGGGCGGACGGCGGCGGATACGGTCAGGGTAGATGACGCTCACATCCGGGTTAAACCATTGCTTTCCATCACTTTCAAATGTCCACAGACGATTGAGAAACGACTGCGCATTCGCCATTTCTTCACTCTGGCGGGCCTGCATTTGCGCCTGCGACCAGTAGATGGGGTAAATCTCGGGACGTGAAGCGCTGAGCGTCCCGAAGAAATTATCGCCGGGGCCTTTGTAGACCTCGTCAAAGCGGTTGCGGTCCAGATAGTCCAGCATCGACTGATCCCAGCCTAGCGCTTGTTCGCGGGGGAAATGGCCTTTTATCACCGCACAACCGCGACGTTTAATCTGTTCGCGCTGATCTGCAGTAACATGACCTGCTTTGATATCGGCATAAGACAGCACCGGCCAGACGGCATCGCCCTGTGCTTTGAGTGCGTTGATTTCAGCCACTCGCGTGGCAATGTCATCGCTTAGCTGATTAAAGATCTGCTGGACGTCGCCAAGCTGCGCCCGCAGCGCGTGCTTCATCTGACGGATAGCTGCTTTGTGATCGGCAGGCAATGTGTCGCTGGTAAAAGTAGAAGCCATAACCACCTCTCATTAACTTTCATTCGAAACCATTCTGATTTGCATGTGACAATATAAGTTATAAATAAGTTAATGCAAGTTTAATGATTTGATGTGATGTACAGGATGTAAAAAGAAGGGAAAACCGGAGCGCACGGCTCCGGTAGAGAGGTCAGCTGTTAAAAGGGGATGTGTTATCCAGCACCGCCTGAATCACATTCAGCGCGCCTTCATGATTATTATCATCGGTAGCGTAACGGGCGATTTGTTTAATGTTTTCCGCAGCATTGCCCATCGCAAAGGAATAACGCGCCATTTTCAGCATCTCCGCATCGTTACCGCTGTCGCCAATCGCTACCACATTTTGCGGTGACAGATCCCAGCGTTTCAGTAACCGCGAAATACCGTTTGCTTTATGTAGACCGGGAATAATCAGGTCGATAAAGCCAAAACCACTGGTGACGGGTTTCATAATGCCATCGAGCGCTATGTGCAGTTTGTCGATCACTAACGGGATTTGTTCATCTGGCAGGTTGAGCGAAAACTTGAACAGTACGTCGTCAATCTCCTGATAATCTTTTACAGCTTTCAGGCGATGGTAGTGTTTTGCCATCAGTGCGACAAATGCTTCGGGGGCATTTTCGCTGACATATGCACTTTGCAGACCGCAGGCGACAAAATTGAGTTGCTTATCTTTTAGCAACTCGCCAATAACAATCCGCGATTCATGTCGGGTCAGTTCGCCGTGGAACAGTTGCTTGCCATGTTCGTAAACCAGTGCGCCGTTTTCCGCGACAAAAGAGATCTCATCCTTTAGCTCAGGAAAGAACGAAATAAGCTGGTAATACTGATTACCGCTGGCGACAACGAACTCAATGCCGCGCTTTTTCAGTTCCTGATATTGCGCCATAAAACGTGGTTGGTTGTACGTTTTGGCGTCGTTAAGAAAAGTACCGTCCATGTCTGTGACGATAACTTTTACGCTCATAGGTGTGCTCCTGGCTCGAAAATGAAACCGTAACAGTGTAATAACAATGTGACGCAGAGCACAAATTATATTTCGAATGAAAGTAAGGATGAAATTGATGATGTGAATGATTTAGCCCGGCGACGCCGCAGCCGGGCCGAAGAGATTACAGCATATGTTCAGTACGAGCGATGATATCGTCCTGAGCGTCTGGAGAGAGCGCGGTGAAGAAGGCGGAATAACCCGCGACACGCACTACCAGATCGCGGTACTGATCCGGATGTTTTTTCGCCTCCAGCAGCGTTTCGCGGGAAACGATGTTGTACTGAATATGCCAGCCTTTATGCACCTCGAAGAAGGTGCGCAGCAGGATCATCAGCTTCTGCTTGTCAGATTCGTTCTCCAGCGTTGCCGGATTCAGTTTCTGGTTGAGCAACACGCCGCCGAGAATCGCTGCCGTAGGCAGTTTACCCACCGAGCCAATGACCGCAGTAGGGCCGAGATGGTCAGTACCAGAGGCCGGACTAGCGCCTTCTGCCAGCGGGGTGTGGGCTTTACGCCCGTCCGGCGTTGCCATAGTTTGCGCGCCAAACGGTACGTTAGCGGAGATAGATGACGTACCCGCGTAATAGTTGCCGCCAACCGGACCACGACCGTAGCGCGGATTATGGTACTGTTTCAGTTCGTCGATATAGGTCTGATAAGCGCGAGCCAGCAGCGTATCGACAGTATCATCGTCGTTGCCGTACTTCGGCGCACCGTTAATCAGCCGCTGACGCAGTTGCTCATGAGTCAGGCCATCGAAGTCATCCGCCAGTGCGGCAGCCAGCTGTTGCTGACCAATCGCGCCCTGTTCAAATACCAGTTTCTTCACTGCCGCCAGGCTGTTGCCGAGGTTGGCAATGCCAACCTGCAGGCCAGAAACCCAGTCATATTTCGCGCCGCCTTGCTTGATACTTTTCGCTCGCTCAATACAGTCATCCACCAGCGCCGAGCAGAGAATATCGTGCACGTTCTCTTCCAGCATGGTGTCGACGACATATTCGATTTCGATTGATTTACGCGTGTAATAACGGATTTGCGTATCCCACGCGTCCATTACTTCATCGAAATTGTTAAAGTTGCCTGCCGACAACGCTTTTTCTTGTGGCAGGAACACTTTGCCGCTGGTGGCATCACGCCCGCCTTCCAGCGCCGCCAGCATCACGCGGGCGAAGTTGATAAAGCTCATGCCGGTACAGCGATAGCCCCATTTGCCACCGACGGCGGTTTCGATACAACCAATCGCTGCGTAGTCGTAAGCGTCCTGCGGTTCAATACCGAGTTTAATAAATTCCGGGATCACGATTTCGTCGTTGTTGAACGCCGGCATCCCGAAGCCGCAACGGATCACCTGTACGCAGGCGTCGAGGAAATCATTACTCATTCCTGCATGGTAACGCACGCTGAGGTTAGGCTGAGTGGAACGCAGGCGACCGCAGGATTCGAGGATCGCGTAAGAGAGGGGATTCACTGCATCCATTGGTTGACCATCAACCAGATTTTGTCCGCCAATGGTAACGTTCTGATACAGCGGACTTCCCGCAGAGGCTTTTGAGTGTGAGCCGGAGCGGATCTTGTTCACTTCCAGCAGTTTCAGCCAGCAGCTATGTAGCATCTCGATGGCGTGTTCGCGATCCAGCGTCTGGTTGAGTTCAACGTCGCGGCGATAGTACGGGTAGAGATACTGGTCCATACGACCAAACGATACCGAGTGACCGTTAGATTCGATCTGCAAAATCAATTGGATGAAGTAACACAGTTGCAGCGCCTGCCAGAAAGTCTGCGGCGGCTGGTGGGCGATAAGATCGCAGTTTTCTGCCATCGTCAGCAGTTCATCGCGACGGCTTTCGCGAGTTTCGGTAGCAGCCATTTCACGCGCCAGGGCAGCGAAACGTTCAATGTGTTCACTGACTGCCACCAGCACGATATCAATCGCTTTCAGGAATTGTTCGCCATGTAAATCTTCCAGCACCGTCAGATTGATGCGCGAGCGACGTTCCGCTACTTTCTCACGCAGACCATCAAGACCTTTTTCCAGCAGCAGCGGGAAATTCACCGCCAGGTGCGCATCGCCGGAGGTCATATTGCCTTCCGCTTTAATGATTCCGGTCGCCAGCAGACCTTTTTGCTCATCGGTAAACATGCCGTAGCAGCGATCCTGTACGGTCTGACCGCGCCACCACGGGCACACTTCATGCAGAACGCGTTTGTTCTCTTCGCTCACCGCAAAGCCAGCACCGGGACGATCTGCCAGATCATCAATCTCTTTTTCGATCCACGAGACAGTATATTCCGGGAAGATCGGCGCGGCGCGAACTTCGCTTGCCTGGTTGCCAATGATCAACTCATCGTGTTTGATCCAGATGGTGCGATTCGCCAGGTGATGCGCCAGTGCCAGCGCGCGACGTACCGGGATCGGCTTATCGAGATGTTGTTGATACATCTCGGTATAGTGCTGCGCGCGCTCGGTACAGACTGGCGGTTTCACAATATGCACCAGCGCATTTTTGTGCGCTTTAATGCGGTCGCTGAGCGTGTCCAGTTTCAGTGTGGTCATGGTTGTTATCCTCGTAAGGTCGCGGTTAACCCTTTCTGGCAGGCATACTGCTGGGCAAAGTCGAGCAGTTCTGGCGCATCAAGCGGTTTTTCCGGGGCGTCATAGGGCAGATTAAGTAAGTGATATTTGTTGATGCCCAGCGTGTGGTAGGGCAGAAAATGAATTTCGCCAACGTGCAGCTCGTCGGCGGCAAAATCGGTAATGGCTTTTACAGAGGTTTCGTCGGCATTAAAGCCCTGAATCAGCGGCACGCGGATAATGATTTTTTTGCCCGCTGCGGCGAGTTTTTTCAGGTTATCCAGCACCCTGGCGGCGTTACCGTCGGTCCACTGTTTAAACGGCGCGTCGGCAACGTGTTTTAAATCGGCAAGAAACAGATCGATATAGGGCAGAGAAGGGGCGATATATTTCCACGGCACATGCAGACAGGTTTCTACCGCAGTATGAATGCCGGCCTCGTGGCTGGCTTGCAGTAGCGCCATCGCCATTTCCGGCTGCATAAAGGGTTCACCACCCGAAAGCGTTAAACCGCCGCCGCTGCGATCATAAAACGGTTTATCGCGCAGAACGGTCGTCATGATCTCCTCAACGCTTTTCACTTCACCACACACGGTTAATGCCTGTGTCGGACAGCAGTCGGTTAACGCCGTCAGATGCTCCGGGGTTAACTTTTCCCGATGAATAAGCAAACCATTCAGCGCGCGCTCAATCACTTCCGGCGCGGCCTTAGCGCACAGCTCGCAGCCTTCCAGACACAGTCGTGCGTCATACAGCAGATCCTGCGTGCGGGCGCGGCTTTCCGGGTTCTGACACCAGCGGCAGCCCAGCGAACAGCCTTTAAGAAATACGACCGTGCGGATACCGGGGCCATCATGGGTCGAGTAGCGCTGAATATTGAAAATCATAGTTGCCTCTCTGTTTCGTTCAAACATTAAAATACTTTCGAATGAAAGTTAGATTGATGTGCGTCAACTGTTCAGAGAGTTTTCCCGTGATAGTCTACATTCAGACAAAAAGTACATTTTGAGGATGGTTATGGAACTGTATCTGGATACTTCAGACGTTGTTGCGGTGAAGGCGCTGTCACGTATTTTTCCGCTGGCGGGTGTGACCACTAACCCAAGCATTATCGCCGCGGGTAAAAAACCGCTGGATGTTGTGCTTCCGCAACTTCATGAAGCGATGGGCGGTCAGGGGCGTCTGTTTGCCCAGGTAATGGCTACCACTGCTGAAGGGATGGTGAATGACGCACGTAAATTGCGTTCTATTATTGCGGATATCGTGGTGAAAGTTCCGGTGACCGCCGAGGGGCTGGCAGCTATTAAGATGTTAAAAGCGGAAGGGATTCCAACGCTGGGAACCGCGGTATATGGCGCAGCACAAGGGCTGCTGTCGGCGCTGGCAGGTGCGGAATATGTTGCGCCTTACGTTAATCGTATTGATGCTCAGGGCGGTAGCGGCATTCAGGCTGTGACCGACTTACACCAGTTATTGAAAATGCATGCGCCGCAGGCGAAAGTGCTGGCAGCGAGTTTCAAAACCCCGCGTCAGGCGCTGGACTGCTTACTGGCAGGATGTGAATCAATTACGCTGCCACTGGATGTGGCACAACAGATGATTAGCTATCCGGCGGTTGATGCCGCTGTGGCGAAGTTTGAACAGGACTGGCTGGGAGCGTTTGGCAGAACGTCGATTTAACCGGACGTTCTGCATCCTCATAAATTGCTGATGACGTGGCGGAGTGCACCGATGCCTGCCGCGCTTGGAAATCTGTGCCCGAACCGTAGGCCAGATAAGGCGTTCACGCCGCATCTGGCGTCTGGAGCAAATGCCTGATGCGACGCTTGTCGCGTCTTATCAGGCCTGGAGGTGGCAATTACTGCCCGCACACCTCACACCCCGGATTGCGCATCAGTTTCATTTCGCGAAACTGACAGGTCATCGCATCGTACATGACGATTTTCCCGCTGGCCGGTTTGCCATAACCTGCCAGCAGTTTGATCGCTTCCATTGCCTGCAACGAACCAATTACGCCGATCAACGGTGCCATCACGCCTGCTTCTACGCAGGTTAATGCGTTCTCGCCAAACAAACGGCTAAGGCAGCGATAGCACGGTTCGCCGTCCTGATAAGTGAAGACCGTGATTTGCCCTTCCATACGAATTGCCGCGCCGGAAACCAGCGGCACCTTCGCGGCAAAACAGCCTGCGTTCAGTTGATTACGTACCGCAACGTTATCCGTACAGTCGAGCACCAGATCGTGTTCAGCAATCAATGCTGCAAGTTCTGCGTCATCTAGCAGTGCATTGACTGGCGTAATCGCGATATGTGGGTTGATCCGCGTCAGGGCGTAACGGGCGGATTCCACCTTCGGTTGCCCGACCGTGGCATCACTGTGCAGTGTCTGGCGTTGCAGATTCGAGAGCGAAACCGTGTCGAAGTCGAGCAGCGTCAGGTTGCCGACACCGGCGCTTGCCAGATACTGCGAAGCTGCGCAGCCGAGTCCACCGAGGCCGACTACCAGCACACGAGAATCTTTTAGCGCCTCCTGACCGTCAAAATCAAAACCGCGCAGAATGATTTGCCGGTTGTAGCGCAGCATCTCCTGATCGCTGAGTTCCGCCATTACAGGCCTCCGAACAACGCGTTAAACGGTTCTACTTCCACCCATTCGCCCACGTCCACATTGCCGCGATCGCGTTCCAGCACGATAAAGCAGTTGCCGAGACTAAAGGAGCTAAATATATGTGAACCCTGATGTCCGGTGGTCGTCACTTCAAGTTCACCGTCGGCGTTGCGTTGCAGCACGCCGCGCTGGAAATCAAGACGTCCTGGCGTTTTTTTCAGGCGGGACGCTGTGCGTACGCGCTGGCGCGCGGGCAGGCCGCTGGCGGTGTTGCCGCTTAGTTTTGCCAGCAAAGGCTGTACCAGTTGATAGAAGGTCAGCGTCGCTGAAACCGGGTTGCCCGGCAGGCCGCAGAACCAGCTATTAGAAAGTTTACCGAACGCGAACGGTTTACCCGGTTTAATCGCCAGCTTCCAGAAGGCGATCTCCCCCAGCTCTTCAAGAATGGTTTTGGTGTAATCCGCTTCACCCACTGAAACACCGCCGGAACTGATCACCACATCCGCCTGGCTGTCGGCTTCAATAAATGCGGCGCGCAGGGCATGTGGATCGTCGCGGATAATCCCTAAGTTGATTACCTCGCATCCCAACTGTTCTAACATCAGGTGTACGGCGAGACGGTTGGTATCGTAGATTTGGCCATCGCCCAGTGGCTGACCGGGCAACTGGAGTTCATCACCGGTAGAAAAAAGCGCTACACGCACTTTACGAATCACCGGAACTTCGGCAATCCCCAGTGAAGCAATCACTGGCAGTTCAGCGGTAGTCAGGCGAGTTCCCGCCGGGAAAACAACCGCACCTGCAGAGATATCTTCACCGCGACGGCGAATATTTTGCCCGCTACGCACTTCAGCAGTAAAACGCACGCCATTGTCCGTTTGTTCAGTCTGCTCCTGCATCACCACTGCTTCGCAGCCTTCCGGCACCGGCGCACCGGTCATAATACGAATGCAGGTACCCGCAGGCCATTCACCATGGTACGGCTGACCGGCAAAGGATTTACCGGCAACGGGCAGCGGTTGCCTGGAGGCAATATCGGCTAAACGCACCGCGTAGCCGTCCATTGCGGAGTTATCAAACCCCGGAACATCAAGCGGCGAAACGACATCGCTCGCCAGAATACGACCAAAACACTGTACCAGTGGCAGCGTTTCCTGGGCGGTCAGTGGGGTGACGCGAGAAAGCATCTCATTAAGCGCGGTGTCGAGCGACATCAATCCGGTGGTAAATTCCATGAAAACACTCCTGCGGAGGCAAAATCGAATTTGCCTATTATGTCAGAAAAACGCCACAGACTGTATGCCACCTCGGGCGTAGCGTTGGCTCCTGCCTTTACATGCCATATCCATCTTTCTATATTCAAAAATTGAATGAGTAATTCATAAAAATTCTGATATTTATAGCAAAAGTGGCGAGCCACCCTTAATGGACGAATACTATGGGCAAAGCAGTCATTGCAATTCATGGTGGCGCAGGTGCAATTAGCCGCGCGCAGATGAGTCTGCAACAGGAATTACGCTACATTGAGGCGTTGTCTGCCATTGTTGAAACCGGGCAGAAAATGCTGGAAGCGGGCGAAAGTGCGCTGGATGTGGTGACGGAAGCGGTGCGTCTGCTGGAAGAGTGTCCACTGTTTAACGCCGGAATTGGCGCTGTCTTTACGCGTGATGAAACCCATGAACTGGACGCCTGTGTGATGGATGGTAACACCCTGAAAGCCGGTGCGGTGGCGGGCGTTAGTCATCTGCGTAATCCGGTTCTTGCCGCCCGGCTGGTGATGGAGCAAAGCCCGCATGTGATGATGATTGGCGAAGGGGCAGAAAATTTTGCGTTTGCTCGTGGCATGGAGCGCGTCTCGCCGGAGATTTTCTCCACGCCTTTGCGTTATGAACAACTACTGGCAGCGCGCAAGGAAGGGGCAACCGTCCTCGACCATAGCGGTGCGCCACTGGATGAAAAACAGAAAATGGGCACCGTGGGGGCCGTGGCGTTGGATTTAGACGGCAATTTGGCGGCAGCCACGTCCACAGGCGGAATGACCAATAAATTACCCGGACGAGTTGGCGATAGTCCCTTAGTGGGTGCCGGATGCTACGCCAATAACGCCAGTGTGGCGGTTTCTTGTACCGGCACGGGCGAAGTCTTCATCCGCGCGCTGGCGGCATATGACATCGCCGCGTTAATGGATTACGGCGGATTAAGTCTCGCGGAAGCCTGCGAGCGGGTAGTAATGGAAAAACTCCCTGCGCTTGGCGGTAGCGGTGGCTTAATCGCTATCGACCATGAAGGGAATGTCGCGCTACCGTTTAACACCGAAGGAATGTATCGCGCCTGGGGCTACGCAGGCGATACGCCAACCACCGGTATCTACCGTGAAAAAGGGGACACCGTTGCCACACAGTGATGAACTTGATGCCGGTAATGTGCTGGCGGTTGAAAATCTGAATATTGCCTTTATGCAGGACCAGCAGAAAATAGCTGCGGTCCGCAATCTCTCTTTTAGTCTGCAACGCGGTGAGACGCTGGCAATTGTTGGCGAATCCGGCTCCGGTAAGTCAGTGACTGCGTTGGCATTGATGCGCCTGTTGGAACAGGCGGGCGGTTTAGTACAGTGCGATAAAATGCTGTTGCAGCGGCGCAGTCGCGAAGTGATTGAACTTAGCGAGCAGAGCGCTGCACAAATGCGCCATGTTCGCGGTGCGGATATGGCGATGATATTTCAGGAACCGATGACATCGCTGAACCCGGTATTTACTGTGGGTGAACAGATTGCCGAATCAATTCGTCTGCATCAGAACGCCAGTCGTGAAGAAGCGATGGTCGAGGCGAAGCGGATGCTGGATCAGGTACGCATTCCTGAGGCACAAACCATTCTTTCACGTTATCCGCATCAACTCTCTGGCGGGATGCGCCAGCGAGTGATGATTGCGATGGCGCTGTCATGCCGCCCGGCGGTGCTGATTGCCGATGAGCCAACCACCGCGCTGGATGTCACTATTCAGGCGCAGATCCTGCAATTAATCAAAGTATTGCAAAAAGAGATGTCGATGGGCGTTATCTTTATCACTCACGATATGGGCGTGGTGGCAGAGATTGCCGATCGGGTACTGGTGATGTATCAGGGCGAGGCGGTGGAAACGGGTACCGTCGAACAGATTTTTCATGCACCGCAACATCCTTACACCCGTGCGCTGTTAGCTGCTGTTCCGCAACTTGGTGCGATGAAAGGGTTAGATTATCCCCGACGTTTCCCGTTGATATCGCTTGAACATCCAGCGAAACAGGCCCCCCCCATCGAGCAGAAAACGGTGGTGGATGGCGAACCTGTTTTACGAGTGCGTAATCTTGTCACCCGTTTCCCTTTGCGCAGCGGTTTGTTGAATCGCGTAACGCGGGAAGTGCATGCCGTTGAGAAAGTCAGTTTTGATCTCTGGCCTGGCGAAACGCTATCGCTGGTGGGCGAGTCTGGCAGCGGTAAATCCACTACCGGGCGGGCGTTGCTGCGCCTGGTCGAATCGCAGGGCGGCGAAATTATCTTTAACGGTCAGAGAATCGATACCTTGTCACCCGGCAAACTTCAGGCATTGCGCCGGGATATTCAGTTTATTTTTCAGGACCCTTACGCTTCGCTGGACCCACGTCAGACCATCGGTGATTCGATTATCGAACCGCTGCGTGTACACGGTTTATTGCCAGGTAAAGAAGCGGCTGCACGCGTTGCGTGGTTGCTGGAGCGCGTGGGCCTGTTACCTGAACATGCCTGGCGTTACCCGCATGAGTTTTCCGGCGGTCAGCGCCAGCGCATCTGCATTGCTCGCGCGTTGGCATTGAATCCGAAAGTGATCATTGCCGACGAAGCCGTCTCGGCGCTGGATGTTTCTATTCGCGGGCAGATTATCAACTTGTTGCTCGATCTCCAGCGTGATTTCGGCATTGCGTATCTGTTTATCTCCCACGATATGGCCGTGGTAGAGCGGATTAGTCATCGTGTGGCGGTGATGTATCTCGGGCAAATTGTTGAAATTGGTCCACGGCGCGCGGTCTTCGAAAACCCGCAGCATCCTTATACGCGTAAATTACTGGCGGCAGTTCCGGTCGCTGAACCGTCCCGACAACGACCGCAGCGTGTACTGCTGTCGGACGATCTTCCCAGCAATATTCATCTGCGTGGCGAAGAGGTGGCAGCCGTCTCGTTGCAATGCGTCGGGCCGGGGCATTACGTCGCACAACCACAATCAGAATACGCATTCATGCGTAGATAACATTCAGGCGGAGAATAAAATGGCAAGAGCTGTACACCGTAGTGGGTTAGTGGCGCTGGGCATTGCGACAGCGTTGATGGCATCTTGTGCATTCGCTGCCAAAGATGTGGTGGTGGCGGTAGGATCGAATTTCACCACGCTCGATCCGTATGACGCGAATGACACGTTATCTCAGGCCGTAGCGAAATCGTTTTACCAGGGGCTGTTCGGTCTGGATAAAGAGATGAAACTGAAAAACGTGCTGGCGGAGAGTTATACCGTTTCCGATGACGGCATTACTTACACCGTGAAATTGCGGGAAGGCATTAAATTCCAGGATGGCACCGATTTCAACGCCGCGGCGGTGAAAGCGAATCTGGACCGGGCCAGCGATCCGGCGAATCATCTTAAACGCTATAACCTGTATAAGAATATTGCCAAAACGGAGGCGATCGATCCAACAACAGTAAAGATTACCCTCAAACAGCCGTTCTCAGCGTTTATTAATATTCTTGCCCATCCGGCGACCGCGATGATTTCACCGGCAGCGCTGGAAAAATATGGCAAGGAGATTGGTTTTCATCCGGTGGGAACCGGACCGTATGAACTGGATACCTGGAATCAGACCGATTTTGTGAAGGTGAAAAAATTCGCGGGTTACTGGCAGCCAGGATTGCCCAAACTGGACAGCATAACCTGGCGTCCGGTGGCGGATAACAACACCCGCGCGGCAATGCTGCAAACCGGTGAAGCGCAGTTTGCTTTCCCCATTCCCTACGAGCAGGCCACACTGCTGGAGAAAAACAAAAATATCGAGTTGATGGCCAGTCCGTCAATTATGCAGCGTTATATCAGTATGAACGTGACGCAAAAGCCGTTCGATAACCCGAAGGTCCGTGAGGCGCTGAATTACGCCATTAACCGTCCGGCGCTGGTGAAAGTTGCCTTTGCGGGCTATGCAACGCCAGCTACTGGTGTGGTACCGCCAAGTATCGCCTACGCGCAAAGTTATAAACCGTGGCCTTACGATCCAGTGAAAGCGCGCGAATTACTGAAAGAGGCGGGATATCCCAACGGTTTCAGTACCACGCTGTGGTCGTCACATAACCACAGCACCGCGCAGAAAGTGCTGCAATTTACCCAGCAGCAGTTAGCGCAGGTCGGGATTAAAGCCCAGGTGACCGCGATGGATGCCGGACAGCGGGCGGCAGAAGTTGAAGGTAAAGGGCAAAAAGAGAGCGGCGTGCGGATGTTCTACACTGGCTGGTCGGCTTCAACCGGCGAAGCGGACTGGGCGCTATCGCCACTGTTCGCCTCGCAAAACTGGCCACCGACGCTGTTTAATACCGCATTTTACAGCAATAAACAGGTGGACGACTTCCTGGCTCAGGCACTGAAAACTAATGATCCGGCGGAAAAGACCCGCTTGTATAAGGCGGCGCAGGATATCATCTGGCAAGAGTCGCCGTGGATCCCGCTGGTGGTAGAAAAACTGGTGTCGGCACACAGTAAAAACCTGACCGGTTTTTGGATCATGCCAGACACCGGCTTCAGCTTTGAAGACGCGGATTTGCAATAAGCAACGCAGGGAGTGGAATGCTTAATTACGTTATCAAACGCTTACTGGGGTTGATTCCGACGCTGTTTATCGTCTCGGTGCTGGTGTTTTTATTTGTGCATATGCTGCCCGGCGATCCGGCGCGATTGATTGCCGGGCCCGAAGCTGATGCGCAGGTTATAGAACTGGTGCGTCAGCAGCTGGGGTTGGATCAGCCGCTGTATCACCAGTTCTGGCACTATATCAGCAATGCTGTGCAGGGGGATTTTGGCCTGTCGATGGTGTCGCGTCGTCCGGTTGCCGATGAGATTGCCAGCCGCTTTATGCCAACGCTGTGGCTGACCATAACCAGTATGGTCTGGGCGGTGATATTTGGTATGGCGGCGGGAATTATCGCCGCCGTCTGGCGTAATCGTTGGCCGGATCGATTGAGTATGACCATTGCGGTGTCGGGGATCTCGTTTCCGGCATTTGCGCTGGGGATGCTTTTAATTCAGGTATTCTCCGTTGAACTGGGCTGGCTGCCTACCGTGGGAGCAGACAGTTGGCAGCACTACATTTTACCCTCCCTGACGCTCGGCGCGGCAGTGGCAGCCGTGATGGCGCGCTTTACCCGCGCGTCGTTTGTCGATGTTTTAAGCGAAGATTATATGCGTACCGCGAGGGCGAAAGGGGTGAGCGAAACCTGGGTTGTCCTCAAACACGGGCTACGTAACGCGATGATCCCGGTAGTGACCATGATGGGCTTACAGTTTGGCTTTTTGCTCGGTGGTTCTATCGTGGTGGAGAAAGTTTTCAACTGGCCCGGACTTGGACGCTTACTCGTTGACTCCGTAGAAATGCGCGATTACCCGGTGATTCAGGCGGAAATTCTGCTTTTCTCGCTGGAATTTATTCTTATCAACTTAGTGGTGGATGTGCTTTACGCCGCCATTAACCCGGCTATCAGGTACAAGTAAGGATGCGACTATTTAACTGGCGACGTCAGGCGGTGTTAAACGCCATGCCACTGGTCAAACCTGACCAGGTGCGTACACCGTGGCATGAATTCTGGCGACGATTTCGCCGTCAGCATATGGCGATGACCGCCGCATTATTCGTTATTTTATTGATTGTGGTGGCCATTTTTGCACGCTGGATCGCTCCCTATGACGCCGAAAATTATTTTGATTATGACAATCTGAATAACGGACCTTCTTTGCAGCACTGGTTTGGCGTCGATTCACTGGGGCGCGACATTTTCAGCCGTGTCCTGGTTGGTGCGCAAATCTCGCTGGCGGCGGGCGTGTTTGCCGTGTTTATCGGTGCGGCGATCGGGACGTTGCTGGGCTTGTTGGCTGGATATTATGAAGGCTGGTGGGATCGGTTGATCATGCGCATTTGCGATGTGCTGTTTGCCTTCCCGGGTATTTTACTGGCGATCGCTGTTGTTGCGGTGTTGGGAAGCGGCATTGCTAACGTGATTATCGCAGTCGCCATTTTTTCCATCCCCGCGTTTGCCCGCCTGGTGCGCGGCAACACGCTGGTGTTGAAACAGCAAACCTTTATTGAGTCAGCACGCAGTATTGGTGCCAGCGATATGACCATTTTATTGCGTCATATCTTGCCTGGGACCGTCTCGTCTATCGTGGTGTTTTTCACCATGCGCATTGGCACCTCGATTATCTCTGCCGCCAGCCTGTCATTTCTCGGCCTCGGTGCGCAGCCGCCGACACCAGAGTGGGGAGCAATGCTCAATGAGGCACGAGCGGATATGGTTATCGCGCCGCATGTCGCTGTTTTTCCGGCCCTGGCTATTTTTCTGACCGTACTGGCGTTCAATTTGTTGGGCGATGGTTTACGCGATGCGCTGGATCCGAAAATTAAAGGATAGTTACGTTTGAATATTGCTTGAAAGGGTAATCACCTCACAGGCAATTATTGCCCTAAGCAAGTGTTGTAACTTTCTGCTGATTTTGTAGAATCGGGTAATTTGGTTAAAAAGCCGCAGCAAGGGACTATTTTTGCAGCGGCACAGCGTTCAGATAGTTATTTTGTTAAATGTATTAACATGCTGAGTTTATACGAAAAGATAAAGATAAGGCTGATAATTTTATTTTTATTGGCAGCACTGTCATTTATTGGTCTTTTTTTCATCATTAACTATCAACTGGTATCGGAACGCGCGGTAAAACGTGCCGATAGCCGCTTTGAACTTATTCAGAAAAACGTTGGCTATTTCTTTAAAGATATTGAACGTTCGGCCCTGACATTAAAGGACTCACTGTATTTATTAAAAAATACAGAGGAGATTCAACGCGCCGTGATTCTGAAAATGGAAATGATGCCATTTTTAGACTCGGTGGGACTGGTACTTGATGATAATAAATATTATCTCTTTTCGCGGAGGGCGAATGATAAAATCGTTGTTTATCATCAGGAACAAGTAAATGGACCGCTTGTCGACGAGTCAGGGCGGGTTATTTTTGCCGATTTTAACCCATCGAAACGACCGTGGTCGGTGGCTTCAGATGACTCTAACAACAGCTGGAATCCGGCATACAATTGCTTTGATCGTCCGGGTAAAAAATGTATCTCTTTTACGCTACGTATCAACGGCAAAGATCACGATTTGTTAGCGGTAGATAAAATTCATGTCGATTTAAACTGGCGGTATCTGAACGAGTATCTTGATCAAATCAGCGCTAATGATGAAGTTCTATTTTTGAAACAAGGTCATGAGATCATTGCCAAGAATCAACTCGCTCGTGAAAAACTGATTATTTATAATAGCGAAGGTAATTATAATATTATTGATTCTGTCGATACGGAGTATATTGCAAAGACATCAGCAGTGCCAAATAATGCATTGTTCGAAATCTATTTTTATTATCCTGGCGGTAATTTATTGAACGCATCAGATAAACTTTTTTATCTACCGTTTGCGTTCATTATTATCGTGTTGCTGGTGGTATATTTCATGACCACTCGTGTGTTCCGTCGGCAATTTTCTGAAATGACCGAGCTGGTTAATACGCTGGCGTTTTTGCCCGACTCAACGGATCAGATCGAGGCTCTGAAAATTCGCGAAGGCGATGCGAAAGAGATTATCAGCATCAAAAATTCGATCGCGGAAATGAAAGATGCCGAAATTGAACGGTCAAATAAATTGCTCTCACTGATCTCTTACGATCAGGAAAGCGGTTTTATTAAAAATATGGCGATTATTGAGTCCAACAATAATCAGTATCTGGCTGTGGGGATCATCAAACTGTGTGGTCTGGAAGCCGTGGAAGCGGTGTTTGGTGTTGATGAACGCAATAAAATCGTCAGGAAATTGTGTCAGCGAATTGCCGAGAAATATGCGCAATGCTGCGATATCGTGACATTCAATGCCGATCTCTATTTACTTCTGTGTCGGGAAAATGTACAGACATTTACCCGTAAAATAGCGATGGTAAACGATTTTGACAGCAGCTTTGGCTACCGCAATCTGCGCATCCATAAGTCTGCCATTTGTGAACCTTTGCAGGGGGAAAACGCCTGGAGTTACGCAGAAAAACTGAAACTGGCGATTTCCAGTATCCGTGACCATATGTTCTCCGAGTTTATTTTCTGTGATGACGCGAAACTCAACGAAATAGAAGAGAATATCTGGATTGCGCGTAATATTCGCCATGCAATGGAAATTGGCGAACTATTCCTCGTCTATCAACCGATCGTTGATATTAACACCCGCGCCATTCTGGGCGCGGAGGCGTTGTGCCGTTGGGTTTCTGCGGAGCGGGGGATCATTTCACCGCTGAAGTTCATTACCATTGCTGAAGATATCGGGTTTATCAATGAGCTGGGTTATCAGATTATTAAAACGGCAATGGGTGAATTCAGACATTTTAGTCAGCGTGCGTCGCTGAAGGATGATTTCTTACTGCATATTAATGTTTCGCCCTGGCAGTTAAACGAACCGCACTTTCATGAGCGTTTTACCACCATCATGAAAGAAACTGGCCTGAAGGCGAACAGCCTCTGTGTTGAGATCACTGAAACCGTGATTGAGCGAATTAATGAACATTTTTATCTCAATATTGAACAACTGCGTAAACAAGGGGTACGGATATCGATTGATGACTTTGGCACCGGTTTGTCAAACCTGAAACGTTTTTATGAAATTAATCCAGACAGCATAAAGGTGGACTCGCAATTTACCGGCGATATTTTCGGTACTGCGGGAAAAATTGTGCGCATTATTTTCGATCTGGCACGCTATAACCGGATCCCGGTGATTGCGGAAGGCGTAGAGAGCGAAGACGTTGCGCGCGAATTAATTAAATTAGGATGTGTTCAGGCTCAGGGGTATCTGTACCAGAAACCCATGCCATTCTCCGCCTGGGATAAAAGTGGAAAATTAGTAAAAGAGTAGTTTACGTATGTCCAGAATCAATAAGTTCGTACTTACAGTCAGTCTGCTGATTTTTATCATGATTTCAGCAGTTGCCTGCGGGATCTACACTCAAATGGTAAAGGAACGGGTGTATAGCCTGAAACAGTCCGTTATTGATACTGCTTTTGCGGTGGCAAATATTGCTGAATATCGGCGTAGCGTGGCAATTGATCTTATCAACACGCTAAATCCCACGGAGGAACAGCTGTTGGTTGGTTTGCGCACAGCTTACGCCGACTCGGTTTCCCCCTCTTATTTGTACGATGTCGGTCCTTATCTGATTTCCAGTGACGAATGTATTCAGGTAAAGGAGTTCGAGAAAAATTATTGTGCAGATATTATGCAGGTTGTGAAGTATCGACATGTCAAAAATACAGGGTTTATCTCTTTTGACGGTAAAACCTTCGTCTATTACCTCTATCCGGTAACTCACAATCGTAGTCTGATATTTTTGCTTGGTCTGGAGCGTTTTTCTTTACTGTCAAAATCGCTGGCGATGGACAGCGAGAACCTGATGTTCTCTCTATTTAAGAACGGTAAACCGGTGACCGGTGATGAATATAATGCTAAAAACGCCATCTTCACCGTTTCGGAAGCGATGGAGCACTTCGCCTATTTGCCGACCGGATTGTACGTATTTGCGTATAAAAAAGATGTTTATTTGCGGGTCTGTACATTGATTATTTTCTTTGCCGCATTGGTGGCAGTGATATCGGGTACCAGTTGCCTCTATCTGGTACGCAGAGTGATTAATCGTGGTATTGTGGAGAAAGAAGCCATCATTAATAACCATTTTGAACGCGTACTGGATGGCGGGCTTTTCTTTTCGGCTGCCGATGTCAAAAAACTCTACAGTATGTATAACTCGGCGTTCCTGGACGACCTGACCAAAGCAATGGGCAGAAAATCCTTTGACGAAGATTTAAAAGCGCTGCCGGAAAAAGGCGGTTATTTGTGCCTGTTTGACGTCGATAAATTCAAAAACATTAACGACACCTTCGGTCATTTGCTGGGCGATGAAGTGTTGATGAAAGTGGTGAAAATCCTTAAATCACAGATCCCGGTAGATAAAGGTAAAATCTACCGCTTCGGCGGTGACGAATTTGCGGTGATTTATACGGGTGGAACGCTGGAAGAGTTGCTATCGATTCTAAAAGAAATCGTTCATTTCCAGGTGGGAAGCATTAATTTAAGTACCAGTATCGGTGTAGCGCATTCAAATGAATGTACCACCGTCGAACGCTTGAAAATGCTGGCGGATGAGCGGCTGTATAAGAGTAAGAAAAACGGCAGGGCTCAGATAAGCTGGCAGTAATCATTATTCGCAGGCCGGACAAATGATTTTGCCCGGCCTGAATTAATTAAACCCGGCTACCCCACAAATCGTACTCATCGGCGTGCTCGACTTTCACACGCAGGATATCACCCGGCTTAACGTTGGTTTCACCATTGAGATAAACCGCGCCGTCGATTTCCGGTGCATCTGCCATGCTGCGACCAATCGCGCCTTCTTCGTCCACTTCGTCGATAATCACCAGAATTTCACGGCCCACTTTCTCTTGCAGGCGCTCGGCGGAAATCTGCTGCTGCAGCTGCATGAAACGGTTCCAGCGTTCTTCTTTAACTTCTTCCGGAACCTGGTCAGGCAGGGCATTGGCGTCTGCACCTTCAACCGGGCTGTATTTAAAGCAGCCAACGCGATCCAGACGCGCTTCTTTCAGGAAGTCGAGTAGCATCTGGAAATCTTCTTCTGTCTCGCCAGGGAAGCCGACAATAAAGGTTGAGCGTAGGGTCAGTTCCGGGCAGATTTCGCGCCACTGTTTGATGCGCGCCAGTTGGCGATCTACAGAACCCGGACGCTTCATCAGTTTGAGAATGCGCGGGCTGGCGTGCTGCAACGGAATGTCCAGATACGGCAGGATTTTGCCTTCTGCCATCAGTGGGATGACGTCGTCCACATGCGGATAAGGGTAAACGTAGTGCAGACGTGTCCAGATCCCCAGTTTCGATAACTGTTCGCACAGGCTGACCATGCTGGTTTTTACCGGCTCGCCGTTGTGGAAGCCAGTACGATGTTTAACATCAACGCCATAGGCGGAAGTATCCTGCGAGATCACCAGAATCTCTTTAACGCCCGCATCTACCAGACGTTTCGCTTCACTTAACACTTCGCCAATCGGACGGCTCACCAGGTCGCCGCGCATAGACGGAATAATGCAGAAGGTGCAGCGGTGATTACAGCCTTCCGAAATTTTCAGATAGGCATAATGACGCGGCGTCAGTTTCACACCTTGTTCTGGCACCAGGCTCAGGAATGGGTTGTGTTTCGGTTTTGGCACGTAGTGATGAACGTGCTCCAGAACCTGCTCATAGCTATGAGGCCCGGTGATTTCCAGCACTTTCGGGTGGACTTCGCGGATCTGATCTTCTTTTGCCCCCAGACAACCGGTCACAATTACCTTGCCGTTTTCATTCAACGCTTCACCAATGGCTTCCAGTGATTCTTGTACCGCGCTGTCAATAAAGCCGCAGGTGTTGACGATCACCATGTCCGCATCGTCATAGCTCGGTACCACGTCATAACCTTCAGTGCGGAGTTCGGTGAGAATACGCTCTGAATCAACAAGGTTTTTTGGACAGCCAAGGGAAACAAAGCCGATTTTCGGCTGGGGAGTTACTTTGCTCATAGCTTAAAAAATATTCAGTTACAGGAAAGGTCAGGGCAGGGATTCTACAGAGTTCTGCATAAAATTTGTATCGCAATCTCATTCGCTGGCGGAGGCGAAGGAAATGTAAATTTTGTTAATTCGGCGTGAAGAATTGATCCTGGACAGCATTTTGCTCAAAAAATAGCCATACTATTTAATTGCAACAAGGCTGGAAAGAGGAGGATCGAAGTATGTTCGTTGACAGACAGCGAATCGATCTGCTGAACCGGTTGATCGACGCACGCGTTGACCTCGCCGCATACGTGCAACTGAGGAAGGCAAAAGGATACATGTCCGTCAGCGAAAGCAATCATCTACGAGATAACTTTTTTAAACTGAATCGCGAACTGCACGATAAATCGCTGCGGTTGAATCTTCATCTGGATCAGGAAGAGTGGAGTGCTCTTCATCATGCTGAAGAAGCATTAGCGACAGCCGCAGTATGTTTGATGAGTGGGCACCATGATTGCCCGACTGTTATTACCGTCAACGCCGATAAGCTTGAAAATTGTCTGATGAGCTTAACGCTGAGTATCCAGAGCCTGCAGAAGCACGCCATGCTTGAGAAGGCCTGAAAACTAAGGGGGAGAAAGCGTCTCCCCCTTCATGTTTAAGTTTTTGTAAAAATGAATTTGTTATCTCCTCCACTGACTACGCTTTAAGCCAGAGTCAATCCGGAGGCGTTATGCATCGACAATCCTTTTTCCTTGTGCCCCTTATTTGTCTTTCTTCCGCTCTCTGGGCGGCTCCTGCAACGGTAAATGTCGAAGTACTGCAAGACAAACTCGACCATCCCTGGGCACTGGCCTTTTTACCCGATAATCACGGTATGTTAATCACTCTGCGCGGCGGCGAGTTGCGTCACTGGCAAGCAGGAAAAGGATTATCTGCGCCGCTTTCCGGAGTTCCGGACGTTTGGGCGCACGGGCAGGGCGGCCTGCTGGACGTGGTTTTAGCGCCTGATTTTGCTCAGTCTCGCCGCATCTGGTTAAGTTATTCCGAAGTTGGCGATGATGGCAAAGCCGGAACTGCTGTGGGTTATGGCCGCTTAAGTGATGATCTCTCAAAAGTGACCGACTTCCGCACCGTCTTCCGCCAGATGCCAAAACTGTCTACCGGCAACCATTTTGGCGGGCGGCTGGTATTCGACGGTAAAGGTTATCTTTTTATTGCTCTGGGCGAAAACAATCAGCGCCCGACGGCGCAGGATCTGGATAAATTACAGGGCAAACTGGTGCGTCTGACCGACCAGGGCGAAATCCCGGATGATAATCCTTTTATAAAGGAATCCGGTGTGCGCGCCGAGATCTGGTCTTATGGCATTCGTAATCCGCAAGGAATGGCGATGAATCCGTGGAGTAATGCACTGTGGCTGAATGAACATGGCCCGCGCGGTGGTGATGAAATTAATATCCCGCAAAAAGGCAAAAACTACGGCTGGCCGCTGGCAACCTGGGGAATCAACTATTCAGGCTTTAAGATACCGGAAGCGAAAGGGGAGATCGTCGCCGGGACCGAGCAACCTGTTTTTTACTGGAAAGATTCGCCCGCTGTGAGCGGCATGGCCTTCTATAACAGCGATAAATTCCCCCAGTGGCAGCAAAAATTATTTATTGGCGCGCTGAAAGATAAAGATGTCATTGTGATGAGCGTCAACGGCGACAAAGTGACAGAAGATGGCCGTATTTTAACGGACAGAGGGCAGCGAATTCGTGATGTTCGCACTGGACCCGACGGTTATTTATACGTTCTCACCGACGAGTCCAGTGGGGAATTACTTAAAGTTAGCCCACGCAATTAGCTAACGGGAATCATCACCACTTTGCGCACTGCGGGGCGTTCAGTGAGTTGCTGATACCAGCGTTGCAGATTTGGACGCGGTGTCCAGGTCAGGCCAACGTTAAACAAATTGTAGATGAACGGTGCGATAGCGATATCGCCCACACCAAACTCGTCGCCAGAGAACCATTTTACTTTTGCCAGTTCCGCATCGAGCAGGGCAAACAGGGCGTCGCACTCTTTGCAACTGGCATCAATGGCGGCCTGATCGCGCTCTTCCGGTGGTGTTCTGACTAATCCCATCAGGATCCCGCGATGAGCATTACTGAGCGTCTGGTTTGCCCAGTCCATCCATTTTTCCGCTTCCGCACGACGTGCCGGTGAGTCGATCCACAGACGTTTTTGCCCGTACTGTGCCGCCAGATAGCGGACAATGGCGTTTGATTCCCAAAGAATGAGATCACTTTCGTCGTCACGCAACAACGGCACCAGCCCGTTAGGGTTCATCGCCAGAAAATCAGCATCGTGATTTATCCCAAACTCACGGCCCGCGAGAATTTGCTCATAAGGTAGTTCCAGTTCTTCGAGCGTCAGCAATACTTTTTTTACGTTAGTTGAATTATTCCGACCCCACAGCGTAATCATACTCACCCCTTTTCCGACAGGCAGCCACAGGCTGAACAGGACTCCGATGGTGAAGTAAAGTTAACTTTTAAGCAACAGCTGGCAAAAAAATGACACCAGAAGCAGCGAAGCGGCAGGATATTGCATAAACTTTAAAAACTTTACCAACTTACGGTTTCTTTAAGTTTGTGTGTGCGTTATTAATCACCGAACTTATCATACGGCGATATAACGTATTTTTTTGAATGGATACTCGGGTGGCATTTATGACGCAATACTCCTCTCTCCTTCGTGGTCTTGCAGCGGGTTCTGCATTTTTATTCCTTTTTGCCCCAACGGCATTCGCGGCGGAACAAACCGTTGAAGCGCCGAGCGTGGATGCGCGTGCATGGATTTTAATGGATTACGCCAGCGGTAAAGTGCTGGCAGAAGGCAACGCGGATGAGAAACTGGATCCCGCGAGCCTGACTAAAATCATGACCAGCTATGTGGTTGGGCAGGCGCTTAAGGCCGATAAGATTAAACTCACCGATATGGTGACGGTCGGTAAAGATGCCTGGGCGACGGGAAATCCGGCACTGCGTGGTTCATCGGTAATGTTCCTCAAACCGGGCGATCAGGTTTCGGTGGCAGACTTGAACAAAGGTGTGATTATCCAGTCCGGTAATGACGCCTGTATTGCGCTGGCCGATTACGTTGCCGGGAGCCAGGAGTCATTTATTGGTTTGATGAATGGTTATGCCAAAAAACTGGGTCTGACCAACACTACCTTCCAGACGGTGCACGGTCTGGATGCGCCGGGGCAGTTCAGTACCGCGCGCGATATGGCATTGCTGGGTAAAGCATTGATCCACGATGTGCCGGAAGAGTACGCCATTCATAAAGAGAAAGAGTTCACCTTCAACAAAATTCGTCAGCCTAACCGTAACCGTCTGCTGTGGAGCAGCAATCTGAATGTTGATGGCATGAAGACAGGAACCACGGCAGGCGCGGGATATAATCTGGTTGCTTCGGCTACCCAGGGCGATATGCGTTTAATCTCCGTAGTGCTGGGGGCGAAAACTGACCGTATCCGTTTTAATGAGTCTGAGAAATTATTGACCTGGGGTTTCCGCTTCTTTGAAACCGTGACGCCAATTAAACCTGATGCCACCTTTGTGACTCAGCGCGTCTGGTTTGGTGATAAGAGCGAAGTGAATCTTGGGGCAGGTGAAGCGGGCTCAGTGACCATACCGCGTGGGCAGCTGAAAAACCTGAAGGCGAGCTACACGTTAACGGAACCGCAGCTTACCGCACCGCTGAAAAAAGGTCAGGTTGTCGGGACCATTGATTTCCAGCTTAACGGTAAATCCATTGAGCAGCGTCCGCTGATCGTGATGGAAAATGTGGAAGAGGGCGGATTCTTTGGTCGGATGTGGGATTTCGTGATGATGAAATTCCATCAGTGGTTCGGCAGCTGGTTCTCTTAATCTTCTGATAACCGGATGGCGCGAAACGTCATCCGGTTATACGTCATTAATACATCAACTTAATACGGTGCGTCTGCGCGTACTTCACATACTCATCTTCCGGGCAACAATCACTCACCACAATATCAAAGCGTTTCAGGTCACCCATGCGCGCCGGACGCACCTTGCCAAATTTACTGTGGTCGACAACCAGCACATGCTTTTGCGCCATCGACATGGCCCAGTGTTTTACCGGCAACTCTTCAAGATTAAAACAGGTAGCGCCTTTACTGACATGCACGCCCGCCGCGGAATAAAAAGCGATATCCGGGCAAAAATTATTCAACGTTTGCTGAAAATCGATGGGTTTGAAAATGGCGTTGCTGGCGTGAAATTCACCACCGCACAGAAATGCGCGGCAATGGGGTTTCTCTTTCAGCGCCAGAAAGGTATTTAGCGAATAACAAACGGCGGTAAAAGGGATTTCATTATCAATCGCTTCAATAATCCACGGCGTGGTGGTGCCACAGTCAAAAAAGAGAGTCTGATCGGGTTCTACCAGTGTCGCAGCCATTTTTGCCGCCCGGCGTTTTTCTTCCACCAGGCGGGATTTTTGATCGCTTAACAGGTAATGGCTGGCACTGCGCGGTTCCAGAACAATATAGCCGCCGAGCAAAACGACGGGCGCACTGTGGTTGTTCAGATCGCGACGAATCGTCATCTCCGAAACCCCAAGCAGGGCGGCGGCGTCTTTAAGATGTAACTTATCGCTGCGTTTTAATTCTTGCAGCAGCTGCCCGATACGCTCTTCGCGACGTGTTTCCATAATCCCTCTGAATAGTTATTGAAGCGAGCCGCTCAATACTACACTTTTTAGCAGAGATCAGTCACGCACCCAGCCTTTGCGGATCGGTAATGCAAAACAGAAGCGATACCACGATTGCAGACGTTGATAGAGTTTATGCCCCATCGCTTGCCAGATAATCTGAGCGCTAAGGCAGCCAATCATACCTGCCAGCAATCCACCGAGCATATCCAGCGGCCAGTGCACGCCAAGATAAACGCGCGACCAGGCAATGACGACGGCCAGCACCATTAAAAGTGAGCCGGACCACAGGCGATGCCAGCATAAAAATGCCAGTGCAAAGGTGAAAATCACCGTACCGTGGTCGCTTGGGAATGAGTCATCCGCCGCATGATGCAGGAAGTTATAGCCGATATTTTCGACAAAGGGTCGGTCGTGCGGAAAAAGATGTCCCATCGTCCAGGACACAAACAGGCTGACCGCCAGCGCGATAGCGATTTTTATCACCAGTTGCCGTTGTGCTGTAAGCCCCCACAACCAAAGCACCGCGGCCAGCAGCGGTACCACGGTAATCAAATCTTTAGCAATAAAAATCGCCAACGAGATCATCCACGGAGCCGAGTCTGGCGTCGCGTTAATAAGAGAGAATAGAGAGAGATTCAAATTTTCCAGCATAACTTCCCGACGCAAAGTGATTAAAAGGGAGCCAATACAGGCAAGTCGTTGAGAATAAAGTGCAGGTTAAACTGGGTAAAGCGGCATCGTCTTATTTCCCTCAAGCGGCCTGTTTACGGTGGGTAATTGTAACGGGCATAGGTTAAATAAAACTTAAAGAAAGCGTAGCTATACTCGCAATAATGTAAGAATGTGCTTAACCGTGGTTTCAGCTACAAAATTCGCTTTCTCGTTAGCTGTGCTTTTATTAAACTCTGCGCGATTATTATTGGCGAAGAAATTGCATGCAAAATAAATTAGCTTCCGGTGCCAGGCTTGGACGTCAGGCGTTACTTTTCCCTCTCTGTCTGGTGCTTTACGAATTTTCAACCTATATCGGCAACGATATGATTCAACCCGGTATGTTGGCCGTGGTGGAACAATATCAGGCGGGCATTGATTGGGTTCCTACTTCAATGACCGCATATCTGGCGGGCGGGATGTTTTTACAATGGCTCCTGGGGCCGCTGTCGGATCGTATTGGTCGCCGTCCGGTGATGCTGGCGGGGGTGGTGTGGTTTATCATCACCTGTCTGGCAATATTACTGGCGCAAAACATTGAACAATTCACTCTGTTGCGCTTCTTGCAGGGCATAAGCCTCTGTTTCATTGGCGCTGTGGGATACGCCGCAATTCAGGAATCCTTCGAAGAGGCGGTTTGTATCAAGATCACCGCGCTGATGGCGAACGTGGCGCTGATTGCTCCGCTACTTGGTCCGCTGGTGGGCGCGGCGTGGATCCATGTGCTGCCCTGGGAAGGGATGTTTGTCTTGTTTGCCGCATTGGCAGCGATCTCCTTTTTCGGTCTGCAACAAGCCATGCCTGAAACCGCCACGCGTATAGGCGAGAAACTGTCACTGAAAGAACTCGGTCGTGACTATAAGCTGGTGCTGAAGAACGGCCGCTTTGTGGCGGGGGCGCTGGCGTTGGGATTCGTTAGCCTGCCATTGCTGGCGTGGATCGCCCAGTCGCCGATTATCATCATTACCGGCGAGCAGTTGAGCAGCTATGAATATGGCTTGCTGCAAGTGCCTATTTTCGGGGCGTTAATTGCGGGTAACTTGCTGTTAGCGCGTCTGACCTCGCGCCGCACCGTACGTTCGCTGATTATTATGGGCGGCTGGCCGATTATTATTGGTCTGTTGGTCGCTGCTGCGGCAACGGTTATCTCATCGCACGCGTATTTATGGATGACCGCCGGGTTAAGTATTTATGCTTTCGGCATTGGTCTGGCGAATGCGGGACTGGTGCGATTAACCCTGTTTGCCAGCGATATGAGTAAAGGTACGGTTTCTGCGGCGATGGGAATGCTGCAAATGCTGATCTTTACCGTCGGTATTGAAATCAGCAAACATGCCTGGCTGAACGGGGGCAACGGACTGTTTAATCTCTTCAACCTTGTCAACGGAATTTTGTGGCTGTCGCTGATGGTTATCTTTTTAAAAGATAAACAGATGGGAAATTCTCACGAAGGGTAAAAAAATGCCTGATTGCTTTGTGCGATCAGGCATTCTCGAATTAATGGTGATGGTCGTCAATCTGGTGTTCGATAACCATCCCTTCACCTACGCTGGCAAGATGGCGAACATAAGGATGCGGGCGGTAAGCCGGAGCTGGCGCAGGAGCCACATAGACGGTTTGCGGCACAGTCGCGACGCTGACCGCTTGTGGAACGCTGACTGAATCAGGAACCACAACCACTTTGTATCCACTCGGCACATCGACGGTGACACTTTGCGCCATCGCCACACCAGTAAAGCCCATTAAAAGCGCGCCCAACAGTAGACAATTTTTCATAAACATTTCGCCTGAAATAATGCAGCGGGTTAATTTCCGCGAATTATGCAGCCTTCATTCAGGTATTGTGTTGCCGGGCGTGCTGCCGTTTTTATTGGTCAAATGGCGCTTCGTGTTTAAGCACTTTATCGATCACATCCAGTACGCCTTCACGGTTATTGGAGCCTGCCCGGTATTTTGCCGCTGCGACGACCGCATTGCCGGCATTTTCCATTGCAAAACTAAAGCCTGCCTGACGCAGCATCTCAATATCGTTACCGCCATCGCCAAAGACCACCACTTCGCTGTCGTCTATTCCCCATAATTTCTGCAGTTGGCGAAGGCCATTGGCTTTATGTACGCCGGGGATAATCAGATCGATGCTGCCGTTGCCGGTGTGGACCGGCACCATAATATCGCCGATGGCCTCATGTAATGCTTTTTGTACTTGTGGAATCAGTTCATCGGAAAGATTCAGGCCAAACTTAAAGAAGATATCCTCTAAGTTGTCAAAGTTATCGACGTATTCCAGACGGTGATAATACATTTCCGCCACCGTTTTCATGGCATCGTCATATTTTTTGAGCGTATAGGCGCTATTTTTTCCGCAGGCAATAATTTCCACTTCCGGGCGCGTCAGCAAATGTTCCACGACAGTAGTAAACGCATCCTTCGACAGCTCGCCATTAAAAACATCTTTGCCTTCGCTCACTACCCAGCCGCCGTTTTCAGCCACAAAGGCAATTTCATTAGCAATTTCAGGGAAGAAAGAGATCAACTGATAATATTGATTCCCGCTGGCGACTACAAAGCGAATTCCTTGTGCTTTCATTTGCTGATACTGAGCCATAAACCGCTCACGGTTATAGGTTTTTTGATCGCTTAAGAAAGTACCATCCATGTCTACCGCAATTAATTTAATGCTCATCAACTATTCTCCATCGCCGTCTGCGTTTTGGTATCGGGTTTGGCGACGGCTTTCGCGACAATAGCCGCGAGAATAACCAGCGCCAGTACAACCAGCATTGCACTACGTAATCCATAATGTTCGCCGAGATAGCCCAGCAGCGGCGGCCCGACGAGGAAAGCCAGATAACCGGTCGTTGCTACCACACTGACGCGGGTTGGTGCATCGGGGCCGGTATCGCTGGCGGCAGAAATGGTCAGCGGGAAGCCCAGCGAGGCACCCAGTCCCCAGAGTACAACAGACACCCCAGCGACCCAGGCGCTATCGACAAAAATAATCAGCCCAATACCCAACGCCCCCATTAGTGCACTGGCCCGAACCACGGCAACGCGACTGTAACGGTCGATGAACCAACCGCCGGTGAAGCGTCCAACGGTCATCCCCAGGGTAAAACCGGCATAAATCAGCGAGCCGGAAGTAGGGCTAAAACCGTGACCGTCAACCATTAATAAGGGTAACCAGTCGTTGGCAGAACCTTCGGCAAAGGCCATCGCCAGCACCACAACACCTATCAGCAGCAACTGGATATCGCGATAAAAAGGAATGCCTTTTTCGCCATGCTGGGTGCCATCGGCAGCATTTTTGCCCGTACCGTCAGGGATTGCCTGAATGGCGATATAAATAGGCGCGATACCTACCAGCGCCGCCAATAAAATGTGCACCGTTGCCGGAACGCCAAAGGCCGTCAGTGCCATCCCGACACCAGCGCCTGCCAGCGTGCCCAGGCTATAAAAACCGTGCATCATTGGCAAAACCGTTTTATTCATTTCTCGCTCAACGGCGGCACCTTCAACGTTTATCGCCACTTCCGCAGAACCAAAACTTGCCCCAAAGACGCCGAGACCAACGGCAAAGAGCAGGGGCGATGTCAGCCAGAGTGCCAGACTTAATATCATCATCCCGATCAATGCGCAGGACATCGTGACCAGGATGACATTACGCGTGCCAAAGCGTTTCACTAACCACGCCGAGCAGAGAATACCGCTCATCGAACCGATCGACAGACCAAAGAGAACACCGCCCATTTCAGCGATCGAGACAGAGAGAATATCGCGGATAGCAGGCGTACGGGTTGCCCAGGACGCCATTAACAGGCCTGGCAAAAAGAAGAACATAAACAGCGCCCAGGTTCGGCGTTTCAATGCATTACGTGAAGAATTTACGGTCATAGATCACGTCAAAATAAGAAGAGGGAAGACAACATTAGCAAGGTTGTGTACATTTGTACACAATTGCAGAGAGAGGAAATGACATGCGTCGCGCTAACGATCCGCAACGGCGAGAAAAAATTATCCAGGCCACGCTGGAGGCGGTGAAACTTTACGGAATACATGCTGTTACGCACCGCAAAATTGCTACCCTTGCCGGGGTACCGTTGGGATCGATGACCTACTATTTTTCAGGAATTGATGAGTTGTTGCTGGAGGCGTTCAGCAGTTTTACTGAGATTATGTCCCGGCAATATCAGGCATTTTTTAGCGATGTTAGTGATGCTCAAGGCGCATGCCAGGCTATCACCGATATGATCTACAGCTCACAGGTTGCAACGCCGGATAATATGGAGCTGATGTACCAGCTCTACGCGCTGGCTAGCCGAAAACCGCTATTAAAAACGGTAATGCAAAACTGGATGCAGCGCAGTCAGCAAACGCTCGAACAATGGTTTGAACCCGGAACCGCCCGCGCGCTTGATGCGTTTATTGAGGGGATGACGCTGCATTTTGTCACCGACCGTAAGCCGCTATCGCGCGAGGAGATTTTGAGGATGGTTGAGAGGGTTGCAGGGTAGTAGATAAATTTTAGATAACAAAAAACCCATCAACCTTGAACCGAAATGGCGGGGTTGATGGGCTCCACAAAATGGGGACATCAAAGAAAAGCAGTGGCACTAATTAAGACTGATGCCCTGCGGAAAAGTTCTGCGGTTGTGCAAAAAAATTTCATTTTCAGGGCAACTTCAGTTTTATCCTAATCCTGGCCATACCATGACGATGATTGTCCCTGCCAGCGTCAGCAGGACGTTGGCGATTGCGTAGGTGCCCGCATAGCCCAGCGCAGGGATGTTACTGCGAGCTGTATCACTGATGATCTCCATTGCCGGCGCGCAGGTGCGTGCGCCCATCATTGCGCCGAACAACAGTGCGCGGTTCATTCGCAATACATAAGCACCGAACAAGAAACAGATAACCACGGGCACAAGACTGACAATTAATCCGGCAATCAACATCTGACCGCCAATCGCGCCCAGGCCGTTATTAATACCGCTACCGGCGCTCAGACCAACGCCTGCCATAAACACCATCAAGCCGAACTCTTTCACCATGCTTAATGCACCTTGCGGAATGTAACCGAAGGTCGGGTGGTTAGCACGCATAAAGCCCAGCATAATTCCGGCGAATAACAACCCGGCAGCGTTCCCCATGCCGAAACTGAATGTGCTGAACTGGAAGGTGATCATCCCGATCATCAGCCCAATAACAAAGAAGGCGCAAAATGCCAGCAGGTCAGTGACCTGGCTGTGAATCGAGATAAAGCCGATGCGATCGGCGATGGTTTTTACGCGACGGGCATCACCGCTGACTTGTAAAACGTCACCTTTGTTAAGCACGACGTTGTCATCTATCGGCATCTCAATCTGGCTACGAATGACGCGGTTAAGGAAGCAACCGTGATCGGTCAACTTCAGTTGTGCGAGACGTTTACCTACAGCGTTATGGTTTTTAACGACCACTTCTTCAGTGACGATACGCATGTCGAGAAGGTCACGATCGAAAACTTCTTTACCGTTACGGAAGCTGGGATCGAGTCGGGCATGGGCGTCGGGATAGCCTACCAACGCTATTTCATCGCCCATTTGTAGCACGGCATCACCGTCTGGATTTGCCAGAATCCCGTTACGTCGAATACGTTCAATGTAGCAGCCGGTTTGTCGATAAATACCCAGTTCACGCAGATTTTTGCCGTCGGTCCAGGCCACCAGCTCCGGGCCGACGCGATAGGCGCGGATCACCGGTAAATAAACCTTACGGTTGGCATCAGTGTCCAGGCCACGTTCGCGGGCGATTTGCTGGGCGCTGGTCTGTAAGTCCTGATGCTGCAATTTCGGCAAGTAACGCGCACCAACAATCAAACTCACCAGACCGATTAAATAGGTTAAGGCATACCCGAGGCTCAGATTATCCAGTGCCAGTGAGAGCTGCCTGCTTTCCATGCCGAAATGACGCAGTGTATCGCCAGCACCGACCAGAACCGGTGTCGACGTCATAGAGCCTGCTAACATACCGGCCGTCAGGCCAATATCCCAGCCAAACAGCTTACCTAACCCTAAGGCGATCACCAGCGCACTGCCAACCATCACCAGTGCTAACATTAGGTAATTTTTCCCATCGCGAAAAAAAATGGAAAAAAAGTTCGGTCCGGCTTCGACCCCGACGCAGAAAATAAACAGCATAAAGCCAAGATTAAGCGCATCGGTGTTAATGCTGAAATGTTGTTGGCCTAATAACAGCGATACGACTAAAACGCCAATGGAATTACCCAGTTGGATCGAACCAAGTCGTAACTTTCCGAGACATAGCCCAAGCGCGAGGACCACAAATAATAACAGAATGTAATTCCCATTTAACAATTCGGCGACGTTTATATTCACGGAGGCTAACTTCTTGTTTACTAGTAAGCTGTTGAAAGAAATGGTAATTTACGATAATGTTTTTTACCAGAATTCAGGGCGCAGATTCATTCAGCGCACCTAAACGATAGTAAAGTAACAATATATTTTACTAGTGTAATCACATTAGGTATCAACGGCTATATGAATTGCGTTGGCCTATATTAGCATGGAATGCGAAGCGGCTTTATCTTACTGAACGCCACACTGGCGAAAAATGTGTTCGATAGACGCAGTGTCAGGAGGAACGAGTGAAACATAAACAACGTTGGGCGGGGGCAATCTGCTGTTTTGTCCTCTTCATTGTGGTGTGCCTTTTTCTGGCGACGCACATGAAAGGCGCTTTTCGGGCTGCCGGGCATCCTGAAATCGGCTTGCTATTTTTCATTCTTCCTGGAGCAGTTGCCAGTTTCTTTTCACAGCGTAGAGAAGTCCTGAAACCTCTATTTGGCGCAATGCTGGCGGCACCCTGTTCAATGCTCATTATGCGGCTGTTTTTTTCACCGACGCGCTCATTCTGGCAAGAGCTGGCATGGTTACTAAGCGCGGTGTTCTGGTGTGCGCTGGGGGCACTGTGTTTCTTATTTATCAGTAGTTTGTTTAAACCACAGCACAGAAAAAATCAGTAAAGCCCTCAACGCGAGGGCTTGTCAGACGATCAGGCGTCCAGATTTTCTTTCACCCATGCAGCAAAATCGGTATAGCCGCCGATATGTTGCTGATCGACAAAAATCTGCGGCACGGTTTCTACGGGTTTACCTGCCTTTTGTTGTAGATCTTCTTTAGTGATCCCTTCCGCACGAATATCTACATACTGATACTGAAAATCATCGCGTTCATTGCTCAATTTCTCAGCCAGATCTTTTGCACGCACACAGTAAGGGCAACCCGAACGACCAAAAATAACGGTTTGCATTATTTCTCTCCTCATAGATTTATGCCTGTAATGATCACGCTAAAATGTATTCGCTGAAAGTAGGTTTAACCTGTTGCATTAATTGCTAAAAGCTATAACTGTTAAACACAATACAGTGAAAAGTTTTAGACTGAAGGCTCACTTTGCAGAGGGAAGCGTATGCGCGCGATCGGTAAATTGCCTAAAGGCGTGTTGATACTGGAATTTATCGGAATGATGCTACTGGCGGTGGCGCTGCTGTCGGTAAGCGACTCCCTGTCGCTGCCTGAGCCATTTTCTCGGCCAGAAGTGCAGATTCTGATGATTTTTCTCGGTGTTTTGCTCATGTTTCCCGCTGCGGTGGTGGTTATTCTTCAGGTGGCAAAACGTCTTGCCCCACAGCTGATGAACCGTCCACCGCAATATTCACGTTCAGAAAGAGAAAAAGATAATGACGCCAACCATTGAACTTATTTGTGGCCATCGCTCCATTCGCCATTTCACTGATGAACCCATTTCCGAAGCGCAGCGTGAGGCGATTATTAACAGCGCCCGTGCGACGTCCAGTTCCAGTTTTTTGCAGTGCAGTAGCATTATTCGCATTACCGACAAAGCGTTACGTGAAGAACTGGTGACGCTGACCGGCGGGCAAAAACACGTAGCGCAAGCGGCGGAGTTCTGGGTGTTCTGTGCCGACTTTAACCGCCATTTACAGATCTGTCCGGATGCTCAGCTCGGCCTGGCGGAACAACTGTTGCTCGGTGTCGTTGATACGGCAATGATGGCGCAGAATGCATTAATCGCAGCGGAATCGCTGGGATTGGGCGGGGTATATATCGGCGGCCTGCGCAATAATATTGAAGCGGTGACGAAACTGCTTAAATTACCGCAGCATGTTCTGCCGCTGTTTGGGCTGTGCCTTGGCTGGCCTGCGGATAATCCGGATCTTAAGCCGCGTTTACCGGCCTCCATTTTGGTGCATGAAAACAGCTATCAACCGCTGGATAAAGGCGCACTGGCGCAGTATGACGAGCAACTGGCGGAATATTACCTCACCCGTGGCAGCAATAATCGCCGGGATACCTGGAGCGATCATATCCGCCGAACAATCATTAAAGAAAGCCGCCCATTTATTCTGGATTATTTGCACAAACAGGGTTGGGCGACGCGCTAAAACCGCCACGTCGATGTATGATACGCGGGCTTTTGACCAGGTCTGACAGAGAGGTGCAGGGTGAAAATTGCCATATTGTCCCGGGCTGGAACGCTCTATTCGTGTAAGCGGCTGCGTGAAGCCGCTATACAGCGCGGTCACCTGGTTGAAATTCTTGATCCGCTTTCTTGCTACATGAACATAAATCCTGCGGCGTCTTCTATTCACTACAAAGGCCGCAAGTTACCCCATTTTGACGCAGTGATCCCGCGTATTGGCACCGCCATTACCTTTTATGGGACGGCGGCACTGCGCCAGTTCGAGATGCTGGGGAGCTATCCGCTCAATGAGTCGGTCGCCATTGCCCGGGCGCGTGACAAATTGCGTTCCATGCAACTGCTGGCGCGTCAGGGCATCGACCTGCCTGTCACGGGCATTGCGCATTCGCCGGATGATACCAGCGATTTAATCGACATGGTCGGTGGTGCGCCGCTGGTGGTCAAGTTGGTTGAAGGCACGCAGGGAATTGGCGTCGTGCTGGCGGAGACGCGTCAGGCGGCGGAAAGCGTGATTGACGCTTTCCGCGGTCTGAACGCGCATATTCTGGTGCAGGAATATATCAAAGAGGCGCAAGGGTGCGATATCCGCTGTCTGGTTGTTGGCGATGAAGTGGTCGCTGCGATTGAACGGCGGGCGAAAGAGGGCGATTTTCGTTCCAATTTGCATCGTGGCGGCGCGGCAAGCGTCGCCAGTATCACACCACAGGAGCGTGAAATCGCGATAAAAGCCGCGCGAACGATGGCGCTGGACGTTGCTGGTGTGGATATTCTGCGTGCTAATCGCGGGCCGTTGGTGATGGAGGTGAATGCGTCGCCGGGGCTGGAAGGAATAGAAAAAACCACCGGTATCGACATCGCGGGTAAAATGATCCGCTGGATCGAACGCCACGCTACGACAGAATATTGCCTGAAAACGGGTGGTTAGTCGCAATCACATTACTGATCATGGTTTTGCCTGCGCTTTTTGCGTAAGCTGTGCCGGTCTTTTTATCGAAAGAGGTTGTACAAAATTATGACATCGCTGGTCGTTCCTGGTCTGGATACGCTGCGTCAATGGCTCGATGACCTGGGGATGAGTTTTTTTGAATGTGATAACTGTCAGGCTCTGCATCTGCCCCATATGCAGAATTTCGACGGTGTCTTTGATGCCAAAATCGATCTGATCGATAACACGATCCTGTTTTCTGCCATGGCGGAAGTCCGACCTTCAGCCGTATTGCCGCTGGCGGCGGATTTATCTGCCATCAATGCCAGTTCGCTGACCGTGAAAGCATTTCTTGATATGCAGGATGATAATCTGCCAAAGCTGGTGGTTTGCCAGTCTTTATCCGTTATGCAGGGCGTAACCTATGAGCAGTTTGCATGGTTCGTGCGTCAGAGCGAAGAGCAGATTTCGATGGTCATTCTTGAAGCTAATGCCCATCAACTGCTGTTACCGACTGACGATGAAGGGCAAAACAACGTTACCGAAAACTATTTTCTCCACTGATAATTCCTTTCGAGCACGCAGTCGCTGCCGCAGTGACTGCGCGCTGCAAAATTATCTGCTGTTTTTAACCTTTTCTTAAAGATTATTTCACTTATCTTGTGTCGATTTGGCTTTATCACATAGAGCAAATACGCATAAAAATTTGTTAAATACCGTTTTTTAATCCGAGCTATAGTCTCAAACCCTGGCTAAAGTTATTCTTGCGATGCTTTTATATAGCGAGCAGTGCTGGCCGGGAGAGAGTTCTCTTTTCTTACACCGCGCCGATAAAAAAATATGCACGTTTATTGCATATCTTTCAGTGTGACAACTTTTGTTCGTTTGTTAACGAACTTTCAGAAGGAAAGAGATATGACCGCCTTAAATAAAAAATGGCTATCGGGTCTGGTTGCGGGTGCTCTGATGGCCGTCTCTGTCGGCACGCTCGCGGCTGAACAAAAAACACTCCACATTTATAACTGGTCTGATTATATCGCCCCCGACACGGTGGCTAACTTTGAAAAAGAAACCGGTATTAAAGTCGTCTACGATGTTTTCGACTCTAACGAAGTACTGGAAGGCAAATTAATGGCGGGTAGCACCGGCTTTGACCTGGTGGTGCCGTCAGCAAGCTTTCTTGAACGCCAGTTGACTGCGGGAGTTTTCCAGCCGCTGGACAAAAGCAAATTGCCGGAGTGGAAGAATCTCGACCCGGAGCTGCTGAAGCTGGTCGCCAAACACGATCCCGACAATAAATTTGCTATGCCCTATATGTGGGCGACGACCGGGATTGGCTATAACGTCGATAAAGTCAAAGCGGTGCTGGGCGAAAACGCGCCCGTCGATAGCTGGGACTTGATCCTCAAGCCTGAAAATCTGGAAAAACTGAAAAGCTGTGGCGTCTCTTTCCTGGATGCGCCTGAAGAAGTTTTTGCTACCGTGCTGAATTATCTCGGCAAAGATCCCAACAGCACTAAAGCAGATGATTACACCGGACCGGCAACCGATCTGCTGTTAAAGCTGCGCCCGAACATTCGTTATTTCCATTCATCGCAATACATTAACGACCTGGCAAACGGCGATATTTGCGTCGCTATCGGCTGGGCAGGCGATGTCTGGCAGGCGTCAAACCGCGCGAAGGAAGCGAAGAATGGCGTGAATGTCTCTTTCTCGATTCCGAAAGAAGGGGCGATGGCGTTCTTTGATGTCTTCGCCATGCCTGCGGATGCCAAAAACAAAGACGAAGCCTATCAGTTCCTGAATTACCTGCTGCGCCCGGATGTAGTAGCGCATATTTCCGACCATGTGTTCTATGCCAACGCCAATAAAGCAGCCACGCCGCTGGTGAGTGCGGAAGTCCGTGAGAACCCGGGTATTTATCCGCCTGCGGATGTTCGTGCGAAGCTGTTCACTCTGAAAGTGCAGGACCCGAAAATCGACCGTGTGCGCACCCGCGCGTGGACCAAAGTGAAGAGCGGAAAATAATCCGCAGCCTTAGATGCCGGGCGGGCGCACCACACCCGCCGGCAATTCGCACCATCATGGTGCGCTTGCACACATTCAATGCCGGAGAGCTGCCGTGAATGACGCTATCCCTCGCCCCCAGGCGAAAACCCGTAAGGCGCTGACGCCGCTATTAGAAATCCGCAACCTGACCAAATCCTACGATGGCCAACATGCGGTGGATGATGTCAGCCTGACCATCTACAAAGGTGAAATCTTCGCGCTACTGGGCGCATCCGGCTGTGGCAAGTCCACGCTGCTGCGTATGCTGGCAGGTTTTGAACAACCTTCTGCCGGACAGATAATGCTTGATGGCGTCGATTTGTCACAGGTTCCGCCTTACCTGCGCCCCATCAATATGATGTTTCAGTCTTACGCGCTGTTTCCGCATATGACCGTGGAACAGAACATCGCTTTTGGCCTGAAACAGGACAAACTACCGAAAGCGGAAATTGTCAGCCGGGTCAATGAGATGCTCGGCCTGGTGCATATGCAGGAGTTCGCCAAACGCAAACCGCATCAGCTTTCCGGTGGTCAGCGACAGCGTGTGGCCCTGGCCCGAAGCCTTGCCAAGCGCCCGAAACTATTACTGCTCGATGAGCCGATGGGCGCGCTGGATAAAAAGCTGCGTGACCGGATGCAGCTTGAAGTGGTGGATATTCTGGAGCGCGTCGGTGTGACTTGTGTGATGGTCACCCACGATCAGGAAGAGGCGATGACCATGGCGGGGCGCATCGCCATTATGAATCGTGGGAAATTTGTCCAGATTGGCGAACCAGAAGAGATCTACGAACATCCGACCACCCGCTACAGTGCTGAATTTATCGGTTCGGTTAATGTCTTTGAAGGTGTACTCAAAGAGCGTCATGAAGATGGCCTGGTGCTTTATTCGCCGGGGCTGGTGCATCCACTGAAAGTCGATGTAGATGCTTCGGTGGTCGATAATGTGCCGGTGCATGTGGCGCTGCGCCCGGAAAAAATCATGCTTTGCGAGGAACCTCCCGCTGACGGTTTTAACTTTGCGGTAGGTGAGGTGATGCACATTGCCTATCTCGGCGATCTTTCGGTGTATCACGTTCGTCTCAAGAGCGGACAGATGATCAGCGCTCAGCTACAAAACGCTCATCGATATCGCAAAGGGTTACCAACCTGGGGCGACGAAGTGCGTTTGTGCTGGGAAGTGGACAGCTGTGTGGTGCTGACGGTTTAAGGAGCAAAGATGAGTACACTTGAACCTGCTGCCCAGTCGAAACCGCCGGGCGGATTTAAGCTGTGGTTGTCGCAGCTGCAAATGAAGCATGGGCGCAAACTGGTCATTGCGTTGCCATATATCTGGTTGATCTTGCTGTTTCTGCTGCCATTTCTGATTGTCTTTAAAATAAGCCTGGCGGAGATGGCGCGCGCTATTCCACCTTATACCGAACTGATGGAGTGGGCTGACGGGCAACTGTCCATCACTCTTAATCTCGGTAATTTTCTGCAACTGACCGACGATCCGCTCTATTTCGATGCTTATCTCCAGTCGCTACAGGTGGCTGCGATTTCGACATTTTGCTGTTTACTGATCGGCTATCCGCTGGCGTGGGCGGTGGCGCACAGTAAGCCTTCGACCCGTAATATTTTATTACTACTGGTGATCCTGCCGTCGTGGACCTCGTTTCTGATCCGCGTTTATGCCTGGATGGGAATATTAAAAAACAACGGTGTGCTGAATAATTTTCTGCTGTGGCTGGGGGTTATAGACCAGCCGCTGACCATTCTGCATACCAATCTGGCCGTTTATATCGGCATTGTTTACGCTTACGTGCCGTTTATGGTACTGCCGATTTATACCGCGTTGATTCGTATTGATTATTCGCTGGTGGAAGCAGCGCTGGATCTCGGTGCACGACCGCTGAAAACGTTCTTTACTGTGATCGTGCCGCTGACTAAAGGTGGGATTATTGCCGGATCGATGCTGGTGTTTATCCCGGCTGTGGGCGAGTTTGTGATCCCGGAACTGCTCGGTGGCCCGGACAGCATCATGATCGGGCGCGTGCTATGGCAAGAGTTTTTCAATAACCGCGACTGGCCGGTGGCCTCGGCGGTAGCGATCATCATGTTGCTGCTGCTAATTGTGCCGATAATGTGGTTCCACAAACACCAGCAAAAAAGCGTGGGAGAACACGGATGAATAATTTACCGGTAGTTCGTTCACCCTGGCGGATTGTGATTTTGCTGCTGGGCTTTACCTTTCTCTACGCGCCAATGCTGATGCTGGTTATCTATTCGTTTAACAGCTCGAAGCTGGTGACGGTGTGGGCCGGCTGGTCAACGCGCTGGTATGGTGAGTTATTGCGCGATGACGCGATGATGAGTGCGGTTGGTTTAAGCCTGACAATTGCTGCCTGTGCGGCAACGGCGGCGGCGATCCTCGGGACTATTGCGGCGGTGGTGCTGGTGCGCTTTGGCAGGTTTCGCGGATCAAATGGCTTTGCCTTTATGATCACCGCGCCGCTGGTGATGCCAGATGTCATCACGGGCTTGTCGCTGTTGTTATTATTCGTCGCGCTTGCTCATGCCATTGGCTGGCCTGCGGACCGCGGTATGCTCACCATCTGGCTGGCGCATGTCACTTTTTGTACGGCTTATGTGGCGGTCGTTATTTCTTCAAGATTGCGGGAACTGGATCGCTCGATAGAAGAAGCAGCGATGGATCTCGGTGCGACGCCGCTGAAAGTGTTTTTCGTCATTACGCTACCGATGATCATGCCCGCGATCATTTCTGGCTGGTTACTGGCTTTTACTTTGTCGCTTGATGATCTGGTGATCGCCAGCTTTGTTTCCGGGCCGGGAGCCACCACGTTACCGATGCTGGTCTTTTCCAGCGTGCGGATGGGGGTGAATCCGGAAATCAACGCCCTTGCAACGTTAATTCTCGGTGCGGTCGGAATTGTCGGATTTATCGCCTGGTATCTGATGGCTCGCGCAGAAAAACAGCGGATACGCGATATCCAGCGTGCAAGACATGGCTGAAGACACTAAAATTTGCCAACCTGGCTACATAATGCCGCGCATGCCGCGGCATTGTTTTCATGGAAGACGAAACGTTGGGATTTTTTAAGAAAACATCTTCATCTCATGCTCGCCTGAATGTGCCTGCGCTGGTGCAGGTGGCGGCGCTCGCCATTATTATGATCCGTGGCCTCGACGTGCTGATGATTTTCAATACGCTGGGCGTGCGCGGTATTGGCGAGTTCATTCATCGCAGCGTACAAACCTGGAGTTTAACGCTGGTCTTTTTAAGCAGTCTGGTGCTGGTTTTCATTGAGATCTGGTGTGCGTTTTCACTGGTGAAAGGGCGTCGCTGGGCGCGCTGGCTATATCTGCTGACACAAATCACCGCCGCAAGTTACTTGTGGGCGGCTTCGCTGGGGTACGGTTATCCGGAGCTGTTCAGCATTCCCGGTGAATCAAAACGTGAAATCTTCCATAGCCTGATGCTGCAGAAGCTGCCGGATATGCTCATCCTGATGCTGCTGTTCGTTCCCTCGACCAGTCGGCGGTTCTTCCAGTTGCAATAATGTGTATAATCGTCGCCCCTGATGATGTGAAGGTCAATGTATGCAGTGCGCACTTTACGACGCGGGGCGCTGTCGTTCCTGTCAGTGGATAACGCAGCCGATTCCAGAGCAACTCTCCGCTAAAACCGCCGATCTTAAAAATCTGCTCGCCGATTTTCCGGTTGAGGAATGGTGCGCGCCGGTGTCAGGCCCGGAACAAGGGTTTCGTAATAAAGCCAAAATGGTGGTGAGTGGTAGCGTTGAAAAACCACTGCTCGGTATGCTGCATCGCGACGGCACACCAGAAGACCTTTGTGACTGCCCGCTTTATCCTGCCTCATTTGCGCCCGTTTTTGCGGCGCTAAAACCGTTTATCGCCCGTGCGGGGCTGACACCCTACAACGTGGCGCGTAAGCGTGGCGAACTGAAATACATTCTGCTGACTGAAAGCCAGAGCGATGGCGGCATGATGCTGCGCTTTGTACTGCGTTCTGAAACCAAACTGGCACAACTGCGTAAGGCGCTGCCGTGGTTACAGGAACAACTACCGCAACTGAAAGTTATTACCGTCAATATTCAGCCGGTACATATGGCGATTATGGAAGGGGAGACGGAGATCTACCTTACTGAACAACAGGCGCTGGCAGAGCGTTTTAATGACGTACCGCTGTGGATCCGTCCGCAAAGTTTCTTCCAGACTAATCCGGCGGTCGCCAGCCAGCTGTACGCTACCGCGCGCGACTGGGTACGGCAGCTGCCAGTTAAACATATGTGGGATCTGTTCTGCGGTGTGGGTGGCTTTGGTTTACACTGCGCGACGCCTGACATGCAGTTAACCGGGATCGAAATTGCATCAGAGGCCATTGCCTGTGCAAAGCAGTCAGCCGCTGAACTGGGCTTAACGCGTTTGCAATTTCAGGCGCTGGACTCCACTCAGTTTGCCACCGCTCAGGGGGAGGTGCCGGAGCTGGTGCTGGTTAATCCGCCGCGCCGCGGCATTGGTAAACCGCTATGTGATTATCTCTCAACGATGGCACCGCGTTTTATTATCTACTCCAGCTGTAACGCCCAAACCATGGCGAAAGATATCCGCGAACTGCCAGGTTACCGCATCGAACGGGTACAGCTTTTTGATATGTTCCCGCACACCGCGCACTATGAAGTGATGACGCTGCTGGTGAAGCAATAAAAAAGCCGCAGGTGCGGCTTCAGATTGCTGATCAGGTGCGCTTTGTTCATGCCGGATGCGGCGTGTACGCCTTATCCGGCCTACAAAATCATGCTAAATCAATACATTGCAGAGTTGATGTGGGCCAGATAAGCGCAGCGCATCAGGCAATCTTACTTTTGTCATCAGTCTCAATTACTGCGGGAACCACTGGTCATTGATTTTCTGATATGTACCGTCAGCTTTAATTGCTGCCAGCGCGTTATTCAGTTTTTCCAGCAGAGCTTTGTTATCCGGACGTACAGCGATACCCAGGCCGGTGCCGAAGTATTGCGGATCGGTCACTTTTTCAGTCGCAACGCCCAGTTGCGGATTGGTTTTCAGCCATTCGTTTACCACCGCTGTGTCACCAAATACCCCATCAATACGACCATTTTTCAGATCGATAAAGGCATTCTGATAACTGTCATAGGAGACAGTTTTCACTTCGGGGTGCTGATCCTGAATATATTTCTGGTGCGTGGTGCCGTTTTCCATCCCAATACGTTTGCCTTTCAGATCGGCAAACGTTTTGTAGGTATCTTTTTTGGCAATCACGACGGCTGAGTTTTCATAGTAGGGCGTGGTAAACGATACCTGCTTGCTACGCTCGGGCGTGATATCCATACCGGAGATTACGGCGTCATATTTTCTGAATTTCAGTGACGGGATCAGGCTGTCGAACGCGTGATTAGTAAAAGTACATTCTGCCTGCATTTGTTTGCACAAGGCTTTTGCCAGATCGATATCAAAGCCGACAATCTCATTATTAGCACCTATAGATTCAAAGGGTGGATAGGTGGCTGAAACGCCAAAATTGATTTTCTCTGCGGCAGAAGCACCGAAAGTAAAGGAAGCAAGTAAAGCGGCAAGAACTAACTTTTTCATGATGGAACTCCCGTCTGTCAATCTTATGATTTTTGGCCGTGTCTGCGGCATGGGATAACAATGCCATCAAGTGAATTTATATGCAATAAATATGATTAAATAATTTAAATGAAATAAAAAAAGACGGATAACTTAGTGAGTTGTCCGTCTTCATTATAAGAATTTATGCACTATGTAGGCCGGATAAGGCGTCCACGCCGCATCCGGCACAGGCACCGTGCTGATGTCTGATGCGACGCTGGCGCGTCTTATCAGACCTACAAACCCCCCCGGCGAATGTACGCAGCTACATTAATTCCGCCGTTCGAATGCCAGTGCTTTGCGCTCGATCAGACGCATCATCAGCGTCAGCAGGCCGTTGACGACCAGGTAAATAATCCCTGCCGCACCGAACACCATTACATCGTAGGTGCGTCCGTACAACAACTGGCTGTATCCCATCACTTCCATCAGCGTAATGGTGTAAGCCAGAGAGGTACTTTTGAACACCAGCACCACTTCGTTGGAATAAGAAGAGAGCGAGCGTTTAAAGGCATACGGCAGCAGGATCGCCAGCGTATCTTTTTTGCTCATTCCCAGGGCGCTACAGGACTGCCACTGACCTTCTGGGATCGCACGAATTGCACCGTAAAACAGCTGCGTGGTATACGCCGCACTGTTCAGCGATAACGCAATCAGCGCACATAACCACGGTTCTGACAACAAATGCCACAGTGCCGGATACTCCTGCAAAGTCGGAAACTGGCCCGGCCCGTAATAAATCAGGAAGATCTGCACCAGCAGCGGCGTACCGGTAAACAGCGTGATATAACCCCGCACCAGCCACACCAGCACCGGCGTTTTCAGCGTCAGGATGATGGTAAAAATCAATGCCAGAATCAGTGCCACAATCAGCGAGGCAACGGTTAGCGTCAGGCTGGTGTGTAGCCCTTTCATCAGTTCGGGTAAATACTCAAACATTAGCTGGGCCTCCGCTCAAAACGTGTCGCGCGCAGGTCAATGCGTTTGAGAATGTACTGACTGAGCAGGGTGATCACCAGGTAAATCGCCGCCGCCACAATGTACCAGGTAAATGGTTCCTGGGTACGAGTAGCGATGCTTTTTGTTTGCAGCATTAAATCATTCACACTAATCAAACTGACCAGCGCGGTATCTTTCAGCAGCACCAGCCACTGGTTACCGAGGCCAGGCAGCGCATGACGCCACATCTGCGGCATCACCAGACGGAAAAAGATAGCCGATTTCGACAGCCCCAGCGCCTGACCAGACTCCCACTGACCCACCGGCACCGCTTTCAACGCGCCCCGAAGCGTTTGCGAGGCATAGGCGGCATACAGCAGTGACAGAGCGATGACACCACAAAGGAACGGGCTAACGTCGAAGTTCTCAATGTCCATCTGCACTGGGATCTGCACGAACCCAAGATTGATAGTGAAGCCATCCGAAAGCGTCAGCAGCAGCTGCGAGGAGCCAAAATAGATAAACAGCACCACCAGAATTTCTGGCAGGCCACGCAGAATGGTTACCAGCGCTGAACCTGCCCACGCGACAGGACGCCATTTTGCCGACTCCCATACCGCAAAGAACATCGCCAGCGCCAGCCCGACAATCAATGCACAAACGGCAAGGCCGACGGTCATCCCGGCGGCGCTTGCTAAAGGAAAAAATTCATTCATCAGGAATTACTTCTGGAACCATTTGTTGTAGATGGTTTCGTAAGTGCCATCTTTCTTCACTTTTTCCAGCGCAGTGTTGAGTTTCTGCTGCAGCTCAGTGTTGCCCTGACGTACCGCGATGCCGAGGCCAGTGCCGAAGTAATCTTTATCGGTCACTTTGTCGCCCACCGCCGCCAGTTTCGGGTTATCTTTCAGCCACTCAGTGACCACTGCGGTGTCACCGAAGACGCCGTCGATACGCCCGTTTTGCAGATCCAGTTTTGCGTTCTGGTAGCTGTCATACGGAACGGTAGTGATTTCCGGGTGCTTATCCATAATGAATTTCTGGTGTGTCGTCCCGTTCTGAACGCCGACTTTTTTGCCTTTCAGCTGATCAACACTGGTGTATTTGCCTTGCTGACCCACAAACAGGGCAGAGTTGTCATAGTACGGGGTGGTAAACAGTACCTGCTTTTCACGCTCCGGAGTGATATCCATGCCCGCCATCACTGCTTCTACGCGACGGAATTTCAGGCTTGGGATCAGGCTGTCAAACGCCTGGTTAGAGAAAGTACAGGTTGCATCAATCTCTTTACACAGTGCCTGTGCCAGGTCGACGTCAAAACCAACGATCTGGTTGTTTGCATCAATCGATTCAAACGGAGGATAGGAGGCTTCGGTAGCAAAACGAATGGTTTCGGCAGCTGTGGCGGAAAGACTAAAACCTGCAATTAACGCGGCAATCAGAACTTTTTTCATTGTTGTTATCCCGAATCTTAGTGAGAGAGATAGTTTTTAAATGCTTCGGTTTGCGGCTCGGTAAAGCAGCTCGCGTCGCCTTGTTCTACGATATGACCATTTTCCATATACACCACTCGGCTGGCGGTTTTACGCGCCACTTCAACTTCGTGGGTGACGATCACCTGGGTAATATTCGTTTCTGCCAGCTCACGAATGATGCTGACGATTTGTGCCGTAATTTCCGGGTCCAGTGCGGCGGTCGGTTCATCGAACAGCAGTACCTGCGGTTCCATCATCAACGCACGGGCAATAGCAACACGCTGCTGCTGACCACCAGAAAGATGCAGCGGGTAACGATCGCTATAAGGTTTGAGACGCAGACGTTCCAGCAGTTTTTCTGCACGGGCCAGCGCCTGATCTTTACTCAACCCCAGTACACGGCAGGGCGCTTCAATCAGGTTTTGCTGCACGGTCAGATGCGGCCACAGGTTGTATTGCTGAAACACCATGCCAACGTTACGACGCAAATCGCGAATCGCTTTGTCAGAGGGTGTTTTGGTGAAATCGAAATGGTTGCCTGCAATGTTGAGCGTACCGGAGCGCGGCATCTCAAGCAGATTGAGTACACGCAGCAGCGAGCTTTTACCCGCGCCGCTGGGGCCAAGTAACACCAGCGTTTCGCCCTGTGGGCAATCCAGCGTGATATCGAACAGCGCCTGATGCGCGCCGTAGAAGCAATTAATGCCGTTTAATTGAATACTCATTGACACTCGTATACTGGCAGTCTGATAGCTATTGAGGTCGAAGATAGTACCTTTGACAGAATAATTATGCAATATTTCTGCTTTAAAAGTTAAAAGCAAAGCGCATTATTCAATAAACATAGCACAAAATAACGGGGGCGGTGGTCGGCGAGCATAAATGTCGGCATTCCTCACGAAATGCCGGACAATTTACGGGGTTTATTGGTTGATCAAGGCGTTAGCGATTCTCGATGGACTGACGGAGCGTACCCGCCGTGGCATGAACGCTGCCGCCTAAATAGCGTACATCGTCGATCACCCAACACTGGCCTTCCTGAATCATTAACACTTCATCCTGCCAGCTCTGATCACCCTGTTTTAGATCCACACGCAGAGGAATATTTCGCGCATCACGATTCGGGATTGTTGAGGCACTGGCAACACGGGCGCTCTCTGGCAAGGTTGTGCGACTGGAGAATGGATCGTTGGTCAGTAGTTCCCGATGGTTATTATCCCGGGAGGCATCGCTAAGCAGTGTCGCCAGTTTGTCGCTCAGATAAGGGCGCAAGGCGGTGATGTCGTTGCTGCGGTGCAAAATGCGGTAGTCATAAAATTGCTGGGCCACGTTATCCGGGCCTCCTTCAACGCAAGGACCACTGCGTGTGCCGTTATCTTTATAAGCTGGAGTGACTGTGGTGCAGGCACTGAGGAGCAGTGCGCAGGGGATAAGCATTGTCAATTTGCTGTAGCGCATAATGATTTCCTTATAAGCGATCGCTCTGAAAGCGTTCTACGATAATAATGATATCCTTTCAATAATAGCGTATCAGTCTGATAATGCTTTTGAGATCGAAGGCTTAGCAAACAAGGAGATCGATCATGCAATTTTCTACAACCCCAACTCTGGAAGGCCAGACCATCGTTGAATATTGCGGTGTGGTGACCGGCGAAGCGATTTTAGGTGCCAATATTTTCCGTGATTTCTTTGCTGGTATCCGCGATATCGTTGGCGGACGCTCCGGTGCCTACGAAAAAGAATTACGTAAAGCGCGGGAGATCGCCTTTGAGGAGCTCGGCTCCCAGGCGCGGGCGCTGGGGGCCGATGCCGTAGTCGGTATTGATATCGACTACGAAACGGTTGGGCAAAACGGCAGTATGCTGATGGTTAGCGTCAGCGGTACGGCGGTGAAAACGCGTCGATGAGAAGAGTCTTCTGGCTGATTGCCGCCGCTCTGTTACTGGCAGGGTGTGCAGGCGAAAAAGGCATTGTCGAGAAAGAGGGATATCAGCTTGATACCCGACGCCAGGCGCAGGCGGCGTATCCGCGCATTAAAGTGCTGGTGATCCACTACACCGCAGATGATTTTGATAGCTCGCTGGCGACACTGACCGATAAGCAGGTCAGCTCGCATTATCTGGTCCCTGCGGTACCACCGCGATACAACGGTAAACCGCGCATCTGGCAACTGGTGCCGGAACAAGAACTGGCCTGGCATGCGGGGATTAGCGCCTGGCGCGGGGCAACGCGCCTTAACGACACCTCTATTGGCATTGAGCTGGAAAACCGTGGCTGGCAAAAATCGGCCGGAGTGAAATATTTTGCCCCGTTTGAACCGGCACAGATTCAGGCGCTTATTCCACTGGCGAAAGATATTATTGCCCGTTATCACATCAAGCCGGAAAACGTAGTGGCACATGCGGATATCGCACCGCAGCGCAAAGACGATCCGGGGCCATTATTTCCCTGGCAGCAACTGGCGCAGCAGGGGATTGGTGCCTGGCCGGATGCGCAGCGGGTTAACTTTTACCTTGCCGGGCGCGCGCCGCACACACCGGTAGATACCGCGTCATTGCTGGAGCTTTTGGCGCGCTACGGTTATGACGTTAAACCTGATATGACACCGCGCGAGCAGCGGCGCGTGATTATGGCATTCCAGATGCATTTCCGCCCGACGTTATATAACGGCGAAGCGGATGCAGAAACTCAGGCGATTGCCGAAGCATTGCTGGAAAAATACGGGCAGGATTAGCGCGGCAGTTTTCCGTGGTCGCGTAGCCAGGCGGCAGTTTTCTCGATACCTTCATCCAGGGTGATGACCGGCTGATAACCTAACTCTTCCTGCGCACGCGTAATATCCAGCGTAAAGTCAAAATTCAACTTGGAGACGCCGTAGTGGGTCAGCGGCGGCTCTTTTGCTGACTTGCGGCCTAAACGCTCCATGCTGCGGGCGATCATATCCAGCATCGGGTAGGGGACGGAACGAATACGACAGTCAATATTCAACTCGTCGATCAGCTTCTGCACGATGCTGCGCAGTGTGCGATGCTCGCCGTTGGTGATGTTGTACACACGCCCGGAAGGTAGCTTATCGCAGGCTTCCTGGCTTGCCAGCCACATGGCGTGCACGGCATTTTCATAGTAGGTCATATCGACCAGCGCACTGCCGCCATGCGGTAACAGAATACTGCCGTAGTGGTGCATCATATGCGCCAGACGGGGAATAAAGACTTTATCGTGCGGTCCGAACAGACTTTGTGGGCGCAGAATAGTAAAGCGCGTTTGTGGATTCGCCTGCGAAAGCATATTGATCACTTCTTCGCTGGCTGCTTTGCTGCGGGCAAACTCGTTGGCGAAGCGGTGAGGGCGAAAATCTTCTTTAATATCGCGATGGTGGTGATAATCGAAGTACAGGGAGGGGGAAGAGATATGAATAAAGTTACGCACACCCCAGGCGACAGCCCATTCACCCAGGCGGCGAGTGGCGCGAACGTTAGCCAGATCGAAAGCCTGTTGTGTCCCCCAGGGTGAGGTAAAGCTGGAGCAGTGCCACAGCGTATCAATGCCCGCGAGCATCACTTTAGCTTGTGATGAAACCAGCTCGGTCAGATCCGCCGGAACAAACTCTGCGCCCATTTTTTCCAGCAATTTGCCCATTGCCTCGTTGCGACCGGTCGCTCGCACGCTGATGCCTTTCTGGCATAAAAACTCTACCGCGTTTCGACCTAAGCCGCTGGTGGCGCCGGTAACCAGTACCTTCATATCAATCCACTGTTGTTGAGAAAATAACGTGCGCATTCTTCCGTGATTTCCCCCATGATGCAATGGGAAACATGAAAGAATAACGCAGGTTTTGTCGATTAATCTGTGCTTTGTTCTGCCAGTCTGGCGATTTGTTTTGCCATTCCGCGAAAAATAAACAGATGCGCGGGGATCATCAATAACCAGTAAAACAGCCCCGGCATACCGTGCGGATGCCAGAAAGCGCGGACATCGATAGTACGATAGTCGCCTTTATCTTCCAGGCTAAAACACAGTCGTCCCAGCCCCGGCGCTTTCATGCCAAATAACAACGTAAGTTGTTTTTCCGGTTCAACGACAATCACTTTCCAGCTATCTACCGCATCGCCAGTCTGTAAATATTCGCGCTCCGGGCGGCCTTTCGCCAGCTTATGACCGATCGCGCGGTCCATCAACGCCCGTGTCTGCCACAAAATATTGCCAAAGAAATAACGCTCTTTACCGCCGATTTGGTTCACTACCTGCCATAAAGCAGCAAGGCTGGCGGACGTTTTAACGGTAAACCCCGCCTGTTTGGCAAAATAACCGTACTCCGGTCGCCAGCGGGCAAAGGCCTGAGCGTCGTAGCCCCAGTCGCTGGAGTTGACCAGTTTTTCCTCCTCTTTCAACGTGCTACGTACCGCGTCATCGAAAGCGATCAGCCGTTGTGGGATGAGTGCACGTAGCGCGGTATCATCCGCCAGCAGATCGTGTTTCAGCCCCTGAATCAACGCCCTGGCGGTGGTGGGCGGTACGGAAGTAATCACATTGAGAAACCACACCGAAATCCAGCGGGTGGGGAGGGGGATGGGGATCAACCAGCGGCGCTTACCGCTCACCGCCATAAAATGTTCAAACTGTTGCTGATAACTGAGCACCTCTGGTCCGGCGGCTTCGAAGATGCGGTGTTCGCTGGCCGGATGATCTAACAACGCCACCAGATAGTGCAGCAAGTTTTCCAGCGCGATGGGCGTGGTGCGTGAACGTACCCAGCGTGGCGGCGTTAACACTGGCAGGTTGTAGACCATATCGCGCATGACTTCGAACGCCGCTGAACCTGCGCCAACGATAATTCCGGCCCGAAGTTCGGTCACAGGTACATTCGCTTCACGAAGAATGTCCGCCGTAGCCTGACGAGCACGCAGATGATCCGACTGCTCATGTGGCGGGGCCTGCAACGAACTGAGAAAGATTAATTGCTTAACTGGTACTTCACGTAGCGCATCGCGGACGTTGAGAGCCACCTGGCGCTCCTGAGCGATAAAATCGCCGCCTTCGCCCATGCTGTGCACCAGAAAATAGACGGTATCGATATCCTGCAACAGGGCCGGAAGGTTATCCGGCCAGCTGAGATCGACTTTATGGCAACTGACGTTTGCCAGTTGCAGCTTTGCAAGCCTGTCGACATGACGTGCCGCCGCCAGGATCTGATGCCCTTGCTGGCTGAGTGTGCGCACCAGATGCTGACCAATGTAGCCACTGGCACCGAGAACTAAAATGCGTTGCGGCACGTCTCTCTCCTTAACGCGCCAGGAATGCGCGCCAGTGGGCGGCGACTTCCGCCAGTTGTTCGCGCGAGACGTCAAGATGCGTCACCAGGCGGACAATCGGCGAGGCGTTAATCAGCACGTTTCTCGCTTTCATGTATTCGCCTAACGCGGCAGCATTTTCTTCCCCGACGCGAACAAACAGCATATTAGTGTCCTGACGCATCACATCCGCGCCTGCTTCACGCAGTTGCTCCGCCATCCAGGCGGCGTTGTCGTGATCTTCCTGCAACCGTGCGACGTTATTTTTCAGGGCATACATCCCGGCGGCAGCCAGAATCCCGGACTGACGCATCCCGCCACCGGCCATTTTCCGCCAGCGGATGGCACGTTTAATGTAATCACGATTACCGACGAGTAATGAACCGACTGGCGTCCCAAGACCTTTCGACAGGCAAATGGTGAACGAATCACAATATTGCGTGATCTCTTTCAGTTCGCAGCCGTAAGCCACCACGGCATTAAAGATGCGCGCACCGTCAACATGCAGCGCCAGATTGCGCTCGCGGGTAAATTCCCATGCTTCTTTCAGGTATTCACGCGGCAGCACTTTGCCGTTGTGGGTGTTTTCCAGACTGAGTAATTTGGTGCGGGCGAAATGGATATCGTCGGGTTTGATTTTCATCGCCACTTTATCCAGCGGTAGCGTGCCGTCGGCAGCCGCGTCGATGGGTTGCGGCTGAATACTGCCCAGCACCGCTGCGCCACCGGCTTCAAACAGATAGTTATGCGCGGCCTGACCGACAATATACTCTTCGCCACGTTCGCAGTGACTGAGCAGAGCGACCAGGTTGGCCTGAGTGCCGGTAGGCAGAAAAATGGCGGCTTCTTTACCGGAAAGCTCTGCTGCATAGTCCTGCAGAGCATTAACGGTAGGGTCGTCTCCGTAAACGTCGTCCCCAACCGGGGCGGCCATCATCGCTTCGAGCATGGCGCGGCTCGGTCGGGTAACGGTATCACTGCGTAAATCAATCATGGCATGTCCTTATTATGACGGGAAATGCCACCCTTTTTACCTTAGCCAGTTCGTTTTCGCCAGTTCGATCACTTCATCGCCGCGTCCGCTGATAATTGCGCGCAACATATACAGGCTAAAACCTTTGGCCTGTTCGAGTTTGATCTGCGGTGGAATGGCTAACTCTTCTTTGGCGACCACCACATCCACCAACACCGGACCGTCGATAGAGAAGGCGCGTTGCAGGGCTTCATCAACTTCAGACGCTTTTTCTACACGGATACCCGTAATGCCGCACGCTTCGGCAATGCGGGCAAAGTTTGTGTCGTGTAGTTCGGTGCCGTCAGTCAAATAGCCACCAGCTTTCATCTCCATCGCCACAAAGCCCAGCACGCTGTTGTTAAAGACGACAATTTTCACTGGCAGTTTCATCTGCACTACTGAGAGGAAATCGCCCATCAACATGCTAAAACCGCCATCGCCGCACATGGCGACCACCTGACGTTCTGGCTCTGTCGCCTGCGCACCCAGCGCCTGCGGCATGGCGTTAGCCATCGAACCGTGGTTAAACGAACCTAACAGGCGACGCTTGCCGTTCATTTTCAGATAACGTGCCGCCCATACCGTTGGCGTGCCGACGTCACAGGTAAAGATGGCGTCATCGGCGGCAAAATGACTAATTTGCTGCGCCAGATATTGCGGGTGAATGGCTTTCTCGCTCGGTTTAGCTAAATCGTCCAGCCCTTTGCGGGCATCGCGGTAATCTTCCAGCGCTTTATCCAGAAACTTGCGATCGGTTTTTTCTTCCACCAGTGGCAGCAATGCGCGCAGGGTTGATTTGATATCGCCGACCAGCGCCATATCTACCTTGCTATGCGCGCCGATGCTGGCTGGATTGATATCAATCTGAATAATTTTGGCATCGGTCGGGTAGAACGCACGGTAGGGGAACTGAGTACCGAGTAGCACTAACGTGTCGGCGTTCATCATGGTATGGAAACCTGACGAGAAGCCGATTAACCCGGTCATTCCAACATCATACGGATTATCGTATTCGACATGTTCTTTACCGCGCAGGGCATGAACAATAGGCGCTTTAATTTTCCCGGCAAACTCAACTAACTCTTTATGCGCCCCCGCGCAGCCGCTGCCACACATCAGGGCGATATTGCTGGAATAACGCAGCAGTTGCGCCAGTTTGCGTAACTCTTCTTCTTCCGGCGTCACGATTGGTTGTGGCGCATGATACCAGTGCGTGGTTGCCCCTTCTGGCGCAGGTTTTAACGCCACGTCGCCTGGTAACACGACAACCGAAACGCCACGGTTAAGCACCGCTTTGCGCATGGCAATCGCCAGTACTTGTGGAATCTGCTCCGGGCTGGAAACCAGCTCGCAATAGTGACTACATTCGCGGAATAGCTCTTGTGGGTGGGTTTCCTGGAAATAGCCGCTGCCAATTTCGCTGGAGGGAATATGAGCGGCAATCGCCAGTACCGGAACGTGATTGCGGTGGCAATCGAACAGGCCGTTGATTAAGTGCAGGTTGCCGGGGCCGCACGATCCGGCACAGACCGCCAGTTCTCCGCTAAGTTGTGCTTCAGCGCCAGCGGCAAAGGCCGCCACTTCTTCGTGGCGGGTGGACATCCACTCGATGGTGCCCATGCGATTAAGACTGTCACTAAGACCGTTCAGAGAGTCGCCTGTGACTCCCCAGATGCGTTTCACCCCTGCCGATTCGAGTGTTTTGGCGATATAAGCTGCAACCGTTTGTTTCATGGTTCTCCATCTCCTGAATGTGATAACGGTAACAAGTTTAGTTCATCTGACGGAGGGGGAAGGGATGGGAGAGAAAGGAGGCACTAACGGTTAAATAGCCCGATGAAAGGAATATCATCGGGCATAAGGCGATTATGCGAGAACCAAATCCCCCTGCGGATGGCAGGAGCAGGCCAGTACGTAACCTTCAGCGATTTCGGCGTCGGTCAGCGTCATTGTACTGCTCACCGTATATTCACCGGAAACCACTTTTGTCTTACAGCAGCCGCAAACACCCGCACGGCAGGCAGCGACAACCGGAACGTTATTGCTTTCCAGCGCCTCCAGTAGCGTGGTGCCAACCGGGGCGTAAAATTCTCGTGCCGGTTGCAGTTTGGTGAATTTCAGACCGCTGGTCGCCGCTTCTGCTACTGGGGTGAAGAATTTCTCTTTAAAGAAACGCGTCACGCCGAGCGCTTTCACTTCCTGCTCTACCCAATCCATATACGGAGCCGGGCCGCAGGTCATCACGGTACGTGAAGCTAAGTCAGGTACACCTGCCAGCAGTTCGCGAGTGAGACGACCAGCGATAAAGCCTTCGGTAACGTTATTTTCTGCCACCAGCGTTACCGGATAGTTACGCCACTCATCGGCGAAAATAACATCCTGCGGCGTACGCACGTTGTAGATCACCCGCACATCGGCCTGTGGACGGTTCTTCGCAAGCCAGCGACGCATCGACATAATCGGCGTGACGCCGCAGCCTGCCGCCAGCAACAGGAATTTATCTTCTGCTTTATCGTCGCAGGTAAATTCCCCCATCGCGTCCGAAAGCCAGAGATAATCACCGCGTTTTACATCGCGCGTCAGCCACTGGGAGCCGACACCGTCATCAATCCGCCGCACGGTCAGGGTGATATATTCACTCACGCCTGGCGTGGAGGAAATGGTGTAAGCACGCAGCGTTTCCGCTGAGTTTCGCACGCTGACCAGTGCATATTGCCCGGCGCGATATGGGTAGTAATCGTGGCAAATCAGGGAAATCGTCCACACATCCGGCGTTTCTTGCGTAATGTGATGAACCTGCATCCGCCACGGGCATTGATTCGTTGGCATCGTCATCGACAAACTCCTTACGCGCTCAACAGTTGCTTCATGTCTTCTTCAACAGTGGTGATAGAACGCAGGCCAAATTTCTCGTTCAGCACCGCCAGCAGGTCTGGTGTCAGGAAACCAGGTGCAGTCGGGCCGGTGACGATATTTTTCACGCCCAGAGAAAGCAGCGTCAGCAGAATGACGATCGCTTTCTGTTCAAACCAGGAGAGCACCAGCGACAGCGGCAGATCGTTGACACCGCAGCCCAGTTTCTCTGCCAGAGTGACAGCCAGAATAATCGCTGAGTAAGCATCGTTACATTGACCTGCATCTACCAGACGCGGCAGACCTTCGATATCGCCAAACTCAAGTTTGTTAAAGCGATATTTACCACAGGCGAGGGTCAGGATCAGGCAGTCATCCGGCACGCTGGTGGCGAAATCGGTGAAGTAGTGGCGCTCGCCGCGTGCGCCGTCACAGCCACCAAGCAGGAAGATATGACGCAGTTTTTCACGGCTCACCAGATCAATCAGCGTATCCGCTGCGCCAAGCAGCGTCTGGCGGCCAAAGCCCACGGTGATCAGGTGCGGAATTTCGCTGTACGGGAAGCCCGCCATTTGTTGCGCCTGGGCGATGACCGCAGAAAAATCTTCGCCATCCAGATGACGCACACCCGGCCAGCCAACGATGCTGCGGGTCCAGATACGATCGTCATAAGCGCCTACGGTTGGGTCGATGATGCAGTTCGAGGTCATCACGATGGGGCCAGGGAAACGAGCGAACTCCACTTGCTGATTCTGCCAGCCGCTGCCGTAGTTACCGACCAGATGCTTGAATTTACGCAGCTCCGGGTAGCCATGCGCAGGCAGCATTTCGCCGTGGGTGTAAACATTAACGCCCGTGCCTTCGGTCTGTTCCAGCAGGTTGTAGAGATCTTTGAGATCGTGACCGGAAATCAGGATGCATTTACCCGCCGTCGCTTTGACGTTGACCTGGGTTGGCGTCGGGTGACCGTATTTACCGGTTTCGCCTGCATCCAGAATGCTCATCACTTTGAAGTTCATCTGGCCGATTTCCATTGAACACTCAAGAAGCGCGTTCATATCGGCAGGCCAGGTCCCCAGCCACGCCATGATTTTATGATACTGGGCATAAATATCGTTGTCGTATTGACCGAGAACATGCGCGTGTTCCATATAGGCCGCTGCACCTTTCAGGCCATACAGGCACAGCAGACGCAGGCCGAGAATGTTTTCGCCAATCGCCGCTTTATCTTTGTTAGGGGTAAATTCTGCTGCCTGACGTTGCAGCTCGCCGAGATCGTCGCTCACCAGTTGCAGGTCAGCCATCGGGTTATCGACGCGCGCGTTGGCATCTACAGCCAGGCATTGCGCTTTCAGCGCCTCGCGCAGGGCAATCGCTTCACGAGCGTAGCCGACAATACGCGGAGAATCGAAGTTAACGTTGGTCAGGGTTGAGAAAAAGGCACGTGGCGCGAAGCTGTCAACATCGTGGTTGATGATGCCGTATTCACGCGCTTTTACCGCCCAGGCAGAAAGCCCTTGCAGCGCCGCGATGAGTAAATCCTGAAGGTCAGAAGTTTCCGCCGTTTTACCACACATCCCCTGCGCGTATGAGCAGCCGTTTCCTGCCGGAGTACGGATAGTTTGTTCACATTGCACACAAAACATGATCACACCTTTTAAAGTTATATTTAATATACATGTTTAAGGTTAAGACGCTTAACGCGGGGATAAAAGGGATTTTTCATGCAACTTTAAGGGAGATTGATTTAGCGCAATTTTGGCGGCAGGGATCTACCGCCAGAGAGGTATTACGCAGAGAAAAAGGCGATGAGGATCGGCACTAACAGGCTAAGAATAAAACCGTGAACAATTGCCGCCGGGACCATATCCAGCCCGCCAGTACGTTGAAGAACGGGCAGGGTGAAATCCATTGATGTGGCACCGCATAAGCCCAGTGCAGTAGAGCGGCTGCGGCGAATCAGCCCAGGGATCAACATAATAGCAATCAGTTCACGGGCCAGATCATTAAAAAACGCCGCGCTCCCGATTACCGGACCAAAAGATTCGGTCAATAAAATACCGGAAAGAGAATACCAGCCGAAACCGGAGGCCATTGCCAGCGCGGTATTGATGGGGAGATCAAGAATAAAGGCGTTAATTAAACCACCAATTAATGAACTGACAACCACCACCACGGCGACAATCATTCCCCGGCGATTAAGGACAATCTGCTTTAAGGTCATGCCATTATTGCGCAACTGAATACCAACGAGGAAAAGTAGCAAAATTAACGTGTATTCACTGGCTTCGGTCGCGTGTTGTAAGAAAGCCAGTCCACTCAGACCAATGGCAAAACCAATCACTACTACGCCGCACAGTTTTAGCGACTCCAGCGCCATCGCAATACGCGACGGGAGTTTTTCTTGCTGATGGTGGTTGCGCCACGGCAGGCCTCGCTCCAGCCACATCAGGGCGGCAATATTACACAGTAAAATAACGGTAATACTGACGGCAGAATAATGCAGAATCGCCAACAGGTTACTGGCGAGGTTATCGAGAAACGCCAGACTGATACCCATAAAAAAGAGAATAAGGTAAACCATCCAGCTTAATAGCTGATTAATAACTTTTAACGCAGCTTGTTGGCGAAGCGGAATGAGGTAACCCACAATCAGGGGAACCAGAATGATTAACAGCCCAGAAAACATGAAAACCCAGTCCTTGCAAAGATGAAGTCGAAATGCGCGATGACACACTACTGAAAGCGGAAGGACGAGTAAAGTTGCAATTAAAAGGAAATGTTATGCATAAGGAGCAGTAGAGTATTCGTTTTCATTTAAAGATATTCTTGCGCTTTAATTACAAACTGCACCGATGTTGGTGGCGTCAAAATCGCCGAGGCGTTCTCTGAAGGCCGGGGCAGCCCACATGGATGTGGGCTGAGGGCGCGTTTTACAGGGATGTTACCTCGCGCCCGACCCGGTAGCCGTAAGGGATAAGTCGAGGGCACCGCGCAGCGGCGATTTTGTTCGCCAGAGCCCGGGGGTGCAGGGGGCGGCGGCGATTGGCCGCCCCCTGCGCGCTCCTTGCGCCAGTGGCAATATGTGGCTTAGCTCATGAAAGGAGCGCAACAAGATGATGAATCAACATATAACAACATCTTAAAAAAAGGCCTGACATTACGCCAGGCCTTCTGCGTTAATTAATCACGCTTTTCCAGCAGGGTCCGGTAAATCAGACCACCGATAATGCCGCCGACAATTGGCACCACCCAGAAGAACCACAGTTGTTCTAATGCCCAGCCGCCCTGGAAGATAGCAACCGCGGTGCTGCGCGCCGGGTTAACAGAAGTGTTAGTCACCGGAATACTAATTAAGTGAATCAGGGTTAAGGCCAGACCAATAGCGATCGGCGCAAAACCTGCCGGCGCGAATTTGTCGGTTGTGCCGTGGATCACCAACAGGAAACCTGCACTCAATACCAGTTCAACTACCAGCGCGGAAAGCATGGAATAACCGCCTGGTGAATGCTCGCCATAACCGTTAGAAGCAAAACCGCTGGCTGCCGCGTCAAAACCCGTTTTACCACTGGCAATTAAATACAGCAGCGCCGCTGCAACAATACCGCCGACAACCTGGGCAATTACGTAGCCAACGACTTCTTTTGCCGGAAAACGTCCGCCAGCCCATAAACCAATAGTGACCGCCGGGTTAAAATGACCACCAGAAATATGACCAACAGCAAAGGCCATCGTCAGAACGGTCAGACCGAACGCCAACGCCACGCCGGCAAAACCAATGCCTAATTCCGGGAAGCCTGCGGCCAGTACAGCACTACCACAGCCACCAAAAACAAGCCAGAAAGTACCAAAACATTCAGCTGCTAATTTTCTGAACATATCCACCTCAATTAAAAATTGACCCTGTGAAAAATATGGTCGTTTTATAGGGTCGTCGTAAAAAAGTGACGACGGAAATAATGCGCGGCTATTTTAAAAACGAAGGCGAGTCATTCACCAGATAAATAAATCCAGTAAATTTGATTTAGGGCAACAGCGGGTTGCCCCATATAGTCATTTGTCTGATTGACAGTGTAGTGCAAGCAAAAGATTTAATCCTTTAGGCGTAATAAAAAATAATTTATCATGCTAATTATTTGATTTTGTTGTTTTTGCAGACTTATCAGCAAGAGGGAGTATAACGCGATTATTCGCTCATTTTTCAGACATTTGCCATGCTTAAATGTGATGTCATCACGTATTAGCAAGGCCTTTCCCGTTATACTGCCAGCGTAAAGGATAAGTCACATATTTCTGGAGGGGATATGATTCTTGAGCGCGTTGAAATTGTGGGTTTTCGCGGTATCAACCGTTTGTCGTTGATGCTCGAACAAAACAACGTCCTGATTGGGGAGAACGCGTGGGGTAAATCCAGCTTGCTGGACGCCTTAACCCTGCTGCTATCGCCAGAATCAGATCTCTACCATTTTGAGCGCGACGATTTCTGGTTCCCGCCGGGAGATATCAACGGGCGAGAACATCATCTGCATATTATTTTGACCTTCCGCGAATCGCTGCCAGGCCGACATCGGGTTCGCCGTTATCGGCCGCTGGAAGCGTGCTGGACGCCATGCACCGATGGCTATCACCGTATTTTTTATCGTCTGGAAGGGGAGAGTGCGGAAGACGGCAGCGTGATGACACTGCGCAGTTTTCTCGATAAAGACGGACATCCGATTGATGTCGAGGATATTAACGATCAGGCACGCCATCTGGTGCGTTTAATGCCGGTGCTGCGCTTGCGTGATGCCCGTTTTATGCGCCGTATTCGTAACGGCACGGTGCCAAATGTTCCCAATGTGGAAGTCACCGCGCGCCAGCTCGATTTCCTCGCCCGTGAGTTGTCCTCACATCCGCAAAATCTCTCTGATGGACAGATTCGTCAGGGACTTTCCGCAATGGTGCAGTTGCTTGAGCATTATTTCTCTGAGCAGGGGGCCGGACAGGCGCGATATCGTTTAATGCGGCGGCGGGCCAGCAATGAGCAACGAAGCTGGCGCTATCTGGACATCATCAACCGGATGATTGACCGACCTGGAGGGCGCTCGTATCGGGTTATTTTGCTCGGCCTGTTTGCTACTTTATTGCAGGCAAAAGGCACATTGAGACTGGATAAAGACGCGCGTCCATTGTTGCTGATCGAAGATCCAGAAACCCGTTTACACCCCATTATGCTTTCAGTTGCCTGGCATCTGTTGAATCTTCTGCCATTGCAGCGCATTGCCACCACCAACTCGGGTGAGTTGCTTTCGTTAACGCCGGTAGAGCATGTTTGCCGACTGGTACGTGAGTCCTCGCGCGTTGCCGCCTGGCGTCTGGGGCCGAGTGGCTTGAGTACCGAAGATAGCCGACGCATATCCTTTCACATTCGTTTTAACCGTCCGTCATCGCTGTTTGCTCGCTGCTGGTTGCTGGTGGAAGGGGAAACGGAAACCTGGGTTATCAATGAACTGGCGCGTCAGTGCGGACATCATTTTGATGCCGAAGGGATCAAGGTCATTGAGTTTGCCCAGTCCGGGCTAAAGCCACTGGTTAAATTTGCCCGCCGAATGGGGATTGAATGGCATGTACTGGTCGATGGCGATGAAGCAGGGAAGAAATATGCCGCTACGGTACGCAGCCTGTTGAATAACGATCGGGAAGCCGAACGAGAACATTTAACGGCGTTACCGGCGCTGGATATGGAACATTTTATGTATCGCCAGGGATTTTCCGATGTGTTCCACCGCGTGGCGCAAATCCCGGAAAATGTACCGATGAATCTGCGCAAAATTATCTCGAAAGCGATCCATCGCTCTTCCAAACCCGATCTTGCCATTGAAGTGGCAATGGAGGCCGGACGTCGTGGTGTGGACTCCGTACCGACGCTGCTGAAAAAAATGTTCTCACGCGTGCTGTGGCTGGCGCGCGGTCGCGCGGATTAACCGCGAAACATCGTGGCCATTTGTGGCTGAATAGCGTCGAGCATCTCATAGCGCCGACGGTATTCAGCCCGTTTTTTACTGGCGATTTCGGCAATCTCTTTTCGTGCTATCTGTGCTGGAAGGCGGTAATGGCGTTCAGCATCACATACGCCGCCAACCGATTCCCAGAAAGCGTTGTAATCGGCATGGATCTTGCCTTCTTTATCACGATAACGCAGGCTGCGGTAAATATGCGTTTCATTGCTGACGGCAATAATCTGCTCTACCTGCAAACGTTGGGCAAACAGACAGGCCGCTTCCATCACGAGGCGTTTGGGAAATAGCCCGTGGCAGGCTTTCGTCGCATTCTGGATTTCCTGATGTGGAATTTCCCATTTTGCGCCTTGCAGTCCGCCAATAAACATCGTTCTTTTCCCCTGATATTCACACAGGGTAAACGTGATCTCTGCCAGAGGAATACCTTCGCTGTTGCGAAACAGGATTGTGCTGTCACCTTCTTTATCCATTGAGATCATCATGGTCAGCTCAAGCGTGAACTGCTCGCCGTTTTTGCCTTCCAGCTTCGCCAGTTGCAGCCCGGGGGTATTCAAATATAAGCTGAATTCTTCCGCCGACATACATCCGCGGAGTAACGCATAATGGTAACGTAACGCCTCCAGCAATTGCTTACGGCTAAGATTCGCCGCAAGGTAAGGGCGATGCAGACGCACAGGCAGTCGCGGTTGGCGCGTTAACAACACATTGAGATTAGGCCAGTGGGAAAGTTCGTTCATCCACTCAACGCTTAAACGCGGCATAATCAACGAGCGCAGCAAAAATTTCTGGCGAAAACTACGGCGATGCCAGAATTTACCCGGCCGACACTGTCCACGTGCCAGACTAAGAAAAAGTGACAGGCTGCTGAGAGATTCAGATGGCGTAAAGGTCCGTTCAGTTAGCTGCGACATATTCATGAAATCAATGGTTATACATGACGTCGATTTCACCATTGCGTATCTTAACCAAACATCAATAGTGTGATTACTAACGTAAATTTTAGGGTTTTGTTGATATTTCGTTGAAGTTAATGACCCGGATTGGCATATGGAGTATTCAGAATATTTATGAAAAAGCGGAAAACCGTGAAGAAGCGTTACGTTATTGCGCTGGTGATAGTCATCGCCGGACTGATTACGTTATGGAGAATTCTTAACGCACCCGTGCCGACTTATCAGACACTGATTGTGCGCCCCGGTGATTTACAGCAAAGCGTGCTGGCGACCGGAAAGCTGGACGCGCTGCGTAAGGTTGACGTGGGCGCGCAGGTCAGCGGTCAGTTGAAAACTCTGTCGGTGGCGATTGGCGATAAAGTAAAAAAAGACCAGCTTTTAGGGGTTATTGATCCTGAACAGGCTGAAAACCAGATTAAGGAGGTCGAAGCAACGCTGATGGAGCTACGTGCGCAGCGGCAGCAGGCGGAAGCGGAGCTGAAACTGGCGCGGGTGACGTATTCCCGTCAGCAACGTCTGGCACAAACGCAGGCGGTTTCACAGCAGGATCTCGACACCGCCGCGACGGAGATGGCTGTGAAACAGGCGCAAATTGGCACCATTGACGCGCAAATCAAGCGCAATCAGGCCTCTCTCGATACGGCTAAAACCAATCTCGATTACACTCGCATCGTTGCCCCGATGGCCGGGGAAGTCACGCAAATCACCACTCTGCAAGGCCAGACGGTGATTGCCGCACAACAAGCACCGAACATTCTGACGCTGGCAGATATGAGCACCATGCTGGTAAAAGCGCAGGTTTCTGAAGCGGATGTAATCCACCTGAAGCCGGGGCAAAAAGCCTGGTTTACGGTACTTGGCGATCCACTGACGCGCTACGAGGGGCAAATCAAGGATGTACTACCGACGCCGGAAAAGGTTAACGACGCTATTTTCTATTACGCCCGTTTTGAAGTCCCCAACCCCAATGGTTTGCTGCGGCTGGATATGACTGCGCAAGTGCATATTCAGCTCACCGATGTGAAAAATGTGCTGACGATCCCTCTGTCGGCGTTAGGCGATCCGGTTGGCGATAATCGTTATAAAGTCAAATTGTTGCGTAATGGTGAAACACGCGAGCGTGAAGTGACGATTGGCGCACGTAACGATACCGATGTTGAGATTGTCAAAGGGCTTGAAGCGGGCGATGAAGTGGTGATTGGTGAGGCCAAACCAGGAGCTGCACAATGACGCCTTTGCTCGAATTAAAGGATATTCGTCGCAGCTATCCTGCCGGTGATGAGCAGGTTGAGGTGCTGAAGGGCATCACCCTCGATATTTATGCCGGTGAGATGGTAGCGATTGTTGGCGCTTCAGGTTCCGGTAAATCGACCCTGATGAATATTCTCGGCTGTCTGGATAAGGCCACCAGCGGCACCTATCGCGTCGCCGGTCAGGATGTTGCCACACTGGACGCCGATGCGCTGGCGCAACTGCGCCGCGAGCATTTCGGCTTTATTTTCCAGCGTTACCATTTACTTTCGCATTTAACCGCCGAGCAGAACGTTGAAGTACCCGCCGTCTATGCTGGTCTTGAGCGGAAACAGCGACTGCTTCGTGCCCAGGAGTTGCTGCAACGGCTGGGGCTGGAAGACCGTACAGAGTATTATCCGGCACAGCTTTCGGGTGGTCAGCAACAGCGCGTCAGCATCGCGCGGGCATTGATGAACGGTGGTCAGGTAATTCTTGCCGATGAACCAACCGGCGCACTGGACAGCCATTCTGGCGAAGAGGTGATGGCGATCCTGCATCAGCTGCGCGATCGTGGGCATACGGTGATTATCGTCACCCACGATCCGCAGGTCGCTGCTCAGGCCGAGCGGGTGATCGAAATTCGCGACGGCGAAATTGTGCGCAATCCTCCCGCCATTGAAAAAGTGAATGTTGCTGGCGGGACGGAGCCTGTTGTCAACACGGTGTCTGGCTGGCGGCAGTTTGTCAGCGGTTTTAACGAGGCGCTGACGATGGCATGGCGGGCGCTGGCAGCGAATAAAATGCGTACTTTACTGACCATGCTGGGGATTATTATCGGTATTGCGTCGGTGGTTTCCATTGTCGTGGTGGGTGACGCCGCCAAACAAATGGTGCTGGCGGATATTCGTTCTTTTGGTACGAATACTATTGATGTCTATCCCGGGAAAGATTTTGGCGATGACGATCCGCAATATCAGCAGGCGCTGAAGTACGACGACTTAATCGCCATCCAAAAACAACCGTGGGTCGCCTCAGCCACACCTGCCGTCTCGCAAAACCTGCGCCTGCGTTATAACAATGTTGATGTTGCTGCCAGTGCCAATGGCGTGAGCGGCGATTATTTTAATGTCTATGGCATGACCTTCAGTGAAGGAAACACCTTTAATCAGGAGCAGCTGAACGGTCGTGCGCAGGTCGTGGTTCTCGACAGTAATACTCGCCGCCAGCTTTTCCCCCATAAAGCAGATGTGGTTGGCGAGGTGATTCTGGTCGGCAATATGCCCGCCAGAGTCATTGGTGTGGCGGAAGAAAAACAGTCGATGTTTGGTAGCAGTAAAGTGCTGCGTGTCTGGCTACCTTACAGCACGATGTCCGGGCGAGTTATGGGCCAGTCGTGGCTGAACTCCATTACTGTCAGGGTAAAAGAAGGATTTGACAGCGCCGAGGCGGAACAGCAACTCACGCGTTTACTTTCACTGCGCCACGGAAAGAAGGATTTCTTTACCTGGAACATGGACGGCGTCTTGAAAACTGTTGAAAAGACCACACGTACTTTACAACTGTTTCTGACGCTGGTGGCGGTGATTTCGCTGGTGGTGGGCGGTATTGGTGTAATGAATATTATGCTGGTGTCAGTGACCGAGCGGACGCGGGAAATTGGCATTCGCATGGCTGTAGGTGCGCGAGCAAGCGATGTTTTGCAACAGTTCCTGATCGAAGCCGTACTGGTTTGCCTGGTCGGTGGCGCGTTGGGAATAACACTGTCACTGTTAATTGCTTTCACCTTGCAGCTTTTCTTACCCGGCTGGGAGATTGGTTTTTCACCGTTGGCACTGCTGCTGGCGTTTCTCTGCTCGACGGTCACCGGGATTTTATTTGGATGGTTACCCGCACGAAATGCGGCACGACTGGATCCAGTAGATGCTCTGGCACGAGAGTAATTTTTGAGATAAAAATGCCAGCCGATCGGGCTGGCATTTTGCCTTTAGGATGTACACAATGAGACAGAAGAGCTATGCGACTGCCGCTTCTACTTCGACGGGCACAATAACACTGGCGTGATTGCCTTTTGGCCCCTGGTGGACATCAAACTGAACGGATTGTCCAGCTTTTAGCGTTCTGTAACCATCCATCTGAATGGTGGAATAATGAGCGAAAATATCTTCGCCGCCGCCTTCAGGGCAGATGAAACCAAACCCTTTGGCATTGTTGAACCACTTAACAGTACCCTTTTCCATGCTTCGACATCCTTCGCAAATCTTATACAAGTAAGATGGAATAAACCGGGGTCAGAGAGGGGGCTGTTCAAAACCTCGCCAACTCTAGAAATACAATTTAGAGAATTAGGGCGAGCCGTCAAGCGTTTGACAGGGGCCAGGGGGCAGGTATGAATCAAAAATTTGAAGCAGTTAACGCTATTGACAGGAATGTGACAGATGTCGCTGATGCCAACGATAGATGATAGTTATCTATCATGTGGAGTAGATTGGTCAGGCAAATAAGCTCTTGTCAGCGGCAGGGCGTTCTGCCGATAACCGTAACCGAAGATGATAACTGACAATGGGTAAAACGAACGACTGGCTGGACTTTGATCAACTGGCGGAAGAAAAAGTTCGCGACGCGCTAAAACCGCCATCTATGTATAAAGTGATATTAGTCAATGATGATTACACTCCGATGGAGTTTGTTATTGACGTGTTACAAAAATTCTTTTCTTATGATGTAGAACGTGCAACGCAATTGATGCTCGCTGTTCACTACCAGGGGAAGGCCATTTGCGGAGTCTTTACCGCCGAGGTTGCAGAAACCAAAGTGGCGATGGTGAACAAGTACGCGAGGGAGAATGAGCATCCATTGCTGTGTACGCTAGAAAAAGCCTGAATGCAGGCATAAAAATTGGGGGAGGTGCCTATGCTCAATCAAGAACTGGAACTCAGTTTAAATATGGCTTTCGCCAGAGCGCGCGAGCACCGTCATGAGTTTATGACCGTCGAGCACTTGTTACTGGCGCTGCTCAGTAACCCATCTGCCCGGGAGGCGCTGGAAGCGTGTTCTGTGGATTTGGTTGCGCTCCGTCAGGAACTGGAAGCCTTTATTGAACAAACCACACCCGTTCTGCCTGCCAGTGAAGAGGAGCGCGACACACAGCCGACGCTGAGTTTTCAGCGTGTACTGCAACGTGCGGTCTTCCATGTCCAATCCTCCGGTCGCAATGAGGTAACCGGTGCAAACGTTCTGGTCGCTATCTTTAGCGAACAGGAGTCGCAGGCGGCATATCTGTTGCGTAAACATGAAGTCAGCCGTCTCGATGTGGTGAACTTTATCTCTCATGGCACGCGTAAAGACGAGCCGACACAGTCTTCTGATCCTGGCAGCCAGCCAAACAGCGAAGAACAAGCTGGTGGGGAGGAACGTATGGAGAATTTCACGACGAACCTGAATCAGCTTGCGCGCGTGGGCGGAATCGACCCACTGATTGGTCGTGAGAAGGAGCTGGAGCGTGCTATTCAGGTTCTCTGCCGTCGCCGTAAAAACAACCCGCTGCTGGTGGGGGAATCTGGTGTCGGTAAAACCGCGATTGCGGAAGGTCTTGCCTGGCGAATTGTTCAGGGCGATGTGCCGGAAGTGATGGCTGACTGTACGATTTACTCTCTCGATATCGGTTCTCTGTTAGCGGGCACTAAATATCGCGGCGACTTTGAAAAACGTTTTAAAGCGTTGCTCAAGCAGCTGGAGCAGGACACTAACAGCATCCTGTTTATTGATGAGATCCACACCATTATCGGTGCGGGGGCAGCGTCTGGTGGCCAGGTCGATGCGGCTAACCTGATCAAACCGTTGCTCTCCAGCGGTAAAATTCGCGTAATTGGTTCGACAACCTATCAGGAGTTCAGCAACATTTTCGAGAAAGACCGTGCTCTGGCGCGTCGCTTCCAGAAAATTGATATTACTGAACCGTCGATCGAAGAAACTGTTCAAATCATCAATGGCCTGAAACCGAAGTATGAAGCGCACCACGACGTGCGTTATACCGCAAAAGCGGTGCGTGCAGCGGTAGAGCTGGCGGTGAAATACATTAACGATCGTCATCTGCCGGATAAAGCCATTGACGTTATCGACGAAGCGGGCGCTCGCGCACGCCTGATGCCGGTAAGCAAACGCAAGAAAACCGTTAATGTGGCGGATATTGAGTCCGTGGTGGCCCGTATTGCGCGCATTCCAGAGAAGAGTGTTTCTCAGAGTGACCGCGATACCCTGAAAAACCTCGGCGATCGCCTGAAAATGCTGGTCTTCGGTCAGGATAAAGCCATTGAGGCGCTGACTGAAGCCATTAAGATGGCGCGTGCAGGTTTAGGTCACGAACATAAACCGGTTGGTTCGTTCCTGTTTGCCGGCCCTACCGGGGTCGGGAAAACAGAGGTGACGGTACAGCTTTCGAAAGCGTTGGGCATTGAGCTGCTGCGCTTTGATATGTCCGAGTATATGGAACGCCATACCGTCAGCCGTCTGATTGGTGCGCCTCCGGGATACGTTGGTTTTGATCAGGGAGGTTTGCTGACTGATGCGGTCATCAAGCATCCACATGCGGTGCTGTTGCTGGACGAAATCGAGAAAGCGCATCCGGACGTGTTCAATATTCTGTTGCAGGTGATGGACAACGGTACGCTGACCGATAACAACGGACGCAAAGCGGACTTCCGTAACGTGGTGCTGGTGATGACCACCAACGCCGGGGTACGTGAAACTGAGCGTAAATCCATTGGTCTTATCCACCAGGATAACAGCACCGATGCGATGGAGGAGATCAAGAAGATCTTTACACCGGAATTCCGTAACCGTCTCGACAACATTATCTGGTTTGATCATCTGTCAACCGACGTGATCCATCAGGTGGTGGATAAATTCATCGTCGAGTTGCAGGTTCAGCTGGATCAGAAAGGTGTTTCTCTGGAAGTGAGCCAGGAAGCGCGTAACTGGCTGGCCGAGAAAGGTTACGACCGGGCAATGGGCGCACGTCCGATGGCGCGTGTCATCCAGGACAACCTGAAAAAACCGCTCGCCAACGAACTGCTGTTTGGTTCGCTGGTGGACGGCGGTCAGGTCACCGTCGCGCTGGATAAAGAGAAAAATGAGCTGACTTACGGATTCCAGAGTGCACAAAAGCACAAGGCGGAAGCAGCGCATTAATCTGATTGTTAGGTAGGTTGGTCAAGTCCGTAATCTCGAAAGAGGTTACGGACTTTTTGTTTATGGGGTGGAGGAGGTTCAGACCCTTTTTTTAATGATGATGGTAAGTTGTTGATAATTAGTGCTGCGGGAAGGTAAGGATAAAAAAGGGTGCTGCAGGAGAATGGGATGGTTTTGCTTTATTAACAACGGGCTAAACGTGTAGTATTTGAGTTCACTGCCGTACAGGCAGCTTAGAAATCGACGGGGTGCGGTAAAACCTTTGCGAACGCGTTCACTGCCGTACAGACAGATAAAATGCGAAAAAAAAGCTCGCACTTTCGTACGAGCTCTTCTTTAAATATGGCGGTGAGGGGGGGATTCGAACCCCCGATACGTTGCCGTATACACACTTTCCAGGCGTGCTCCTTCAGCCACTCGGACACCTCACCAAATTGTTTTGTCGCCTGACCTCATGGGTGGCAACGGGGCGCTACTATAGGGAGTTGGAGTAAAACGGTCAAGAAGAATTTTAATGATAATTATTGTTTGCTCATACTGTAAACAAGTTGTGCAGTATATCTACATCGAGACAAGTTACGGACTTATACTTCCAAAGTACTTCATACATATCACAAAATAAAAAGGCCGGTTAAACCGACCTTTTACTCGTTCTTTCTCTTCGCCCATCAGGCGGTAAAACAATCAGCGACTACGGAAGACAATGCGGCCTTTGCTCAGGTCGTACGGGGTCAGTTCAACAGTCACTTTGTCGCCCGTCAGGATGCGGATGTAGTTTTTGCGCATTTTACCGGAGATGTGTGCAGTAACCACGTGACCGTTTTCTAACTCTACGCGGAACATGGTATTAGGCAACGTTTCAAGAACGGTACCTTGCATTTCAATATTGTCTTCTTTGGCCATCTAATCCTCTGGGGTATCACTACCGTAATTTGAACCGGCAAGATAATGCCGAAGTTCTGTAAATAAGTAAAGATTTGCGCGCTAAATCGCAACAAACAGGTTCGGCACATTACTCCGAAAACACACGGCTAAGCCGCACCAAAAGCGCAACGTATAAGGGAGCGGTGAGATAAACGATGGGCGTTACCTGACGCGAAAAATTCCTTATCGGCAGCGGGGTAATGAGCGTAACCAACTCTGCGACCGCAATTATAACACTCTGGGGAGAAATGTGCCGAAAACATTCATTCTTGTGGTGAAAACAAGCATCGTGGTACCCAGAAATTATTCGGCAATCGTCCGAGGCGCATTTGATTGAGATAATTAAGGTAATCCCGGCGGGGAATTTCGCAGGCACCAAGCGATGCTGTGTGATCGTTAAGGACCTGGCAGTCGATAAGCTTACCGCCATGACCGATAAATTCCTCACAGAATACCAGAAGCGCCGTTTTAGACGCATTTTCCATCCGGCTGAACATGGACTCGCCACAAAATAGCGTTCCCTGGGCCACGCCGTACATACCGCCGACAAGCTCATCTTCACGCCAGACTTCAATGGAGTGGGCATGGCCGAGTTCGTGAAGGCGATGGTAGGCTTCGACCACGCCACGCGTGATCCAGGTTCCTTCTTCGCGATCGCTGGCACAGCCTTCAATGACCTGACCAAAAGCGTAATTCATCGTGACACGATAGGGCGAGCGTTTATGAAATCGCTTCATACTACGGCTGATATGCAGTGATTCTGGCCATAGCACCGCGCGGGGATCGGGCGACCACCAGAGGATGGGGTCGCCTGGAGAAAACCACGGAAAAATACCACGCTGGTAAGCCATTAACAGGCGCGCAGGGCTAAGATCGCCCCCAAGTGCCAGCAGGCCGTTAGGCTCACGTAATGCGCCTTCCGGGGAAGGGAAGGCTATTGAATGGCGAGAAAGCTGAACCAGGCGCATGACCGCAAAACTCCACGCAAGTCGGATCGTTCAATAATAGCTTACAAACCCTGCTTGAACTGGTAATAACGCCCCTGTCTGGCAAGCAGCTCTGCGTGAGTACCTTGCTCAATAATTTGCCCGTTGTCCATCACTATTATTTGTTGGAAACGAGAGAGTCCGCGAAGTCGATGGGTGACCATTAACACCGTTTTCTCACGCATCATTTCTGCAAGCAATTCAAGGATCTGGCTTTCGGTTGTGGCATCTAAGCCTTCGGTAGGTTCATCCAGCAACACCAGTGGCGCATCATGTAACAGCGCACGGGCGATAGCCAGACGGCGCAGTTCACCACCGGAGAGCTGGCGTCCGCCTTCACCTAACCAACTGTTGAGACCTGCATCCTCGAGCAGCTTCTCCAGGCCAACGCGACGCAAGCTCTCCGCCAGAGCCTCATCACTACTGCCAGGCGAGGCGAGTAACAGATTATCACGCAGCGTGGCGCTAAACAGATGCACTCGCTGAGGAACAACGCTGATGGTCTGTCGTAGAGCCGCTTCATTCAGGCTGGCTATGGGGCTATCGTTAAGCAAAATCTCGCCCTGTTGCGGGTCCCAAGCGCGGGTCAGCAGTTGTAACAGTGTTGATTTGCCGCATCCGGTTCGCCCGAGAATCGCAATATGTTCCCCGGCGTTTACCTGAAGAGAAATCCCTTTAAGTGCCTGTTGGGATTGCTCCGGATAAGTGAACTGAACATCCCGTAATGTCAGCGAAACGCGATCGGCAACACGAGTTTGGGTATCAGGGAAGGTGACTTCCGGTTTTTGATCCGTTAAATCAGTGATCCGAACGGCAGAGGCAATGACTTGCCCCAGATGCTGAAATGCACCCGTTACTGGTGCCAGTGCTTCAAACGCGGCTAACGCGCAGAAGACAAACAGGGCAATTAACGCGCCGGGTTGAGCATTGCCGCCAACGCCGCCAGACGCCATCCACAGCATCAGGATCACCGCTAACGCGCCAATGAGTAGCATTATCGCTTGCGACAATGCGGTCAGTTCAGATTGACGGCGTTGCGCTTCCAGCCATTGAATTTCTGTATTCTCTAGTTGCGTGCGATAACGATCGCTGGCACCAAAAATGGTCAGCTCAGCTTGCCCTTGCAGCCAGGCCGTCAGTTGTTGGCGATACTGTCCGCGAAGATGAGTCAGATTTTGCCCGGTGCTTTTTCCCGCACGATAAAACAGCGGTGGCATCAGGAAAAGCGTCAGTAACATAATGCCGCCCAGCGTAAAGGCGAGGGTGAAATCAAGGAAACTTAACCCGATTGTCACCACCATAATCACCACAAAAGCGCCCACCAGCGGCGAGATAACGCGCAGATAAAGATGATCGAGCGTATCAACATCCGCCACCACGCGATTGAGCAATTCGCCCTGACGATAGCGCGCCAGTCCGGCAGGGGAGAGGGGCAGCAATTTGCTGAAGGTGTAAATGCGCAGATGCTGCAACACGCGGAAAGTCGCGTCGTGACTTACCAGACGTTCAAAATAACGCCCGGCAGTACGGGTGATTGCTGCGCCACGCACGCCCGCAGCGGGTAGCATATAGTTGAAGCTGTACAGTCCGGCAACCCCCGCAACCGCTGAGGCCGAGAGGAACCAGCCGGAAAGTGTCAATAGACCGATACTGGCGAGCAGCGTGACAATTGCCAGCACGATACCAAGACTTAACATCCATTTATGACGTTTATACAGTGCCAGATAGGGTAGCAAAGCGCGCATTTAAATCTCCTCCTGACGATGGGCCAGTAATGTGGCGAATGGGCCACCAGCCACACTTAATTCCGCGTAACGTCCTTGCTCAATAATCCGGCCATCCTGCATAACCCAAATGACATCCCAGTCAGCAAGATCTTCTAACTGGTGGGTGACCATTAACGTTGTCTGGCGCAGAGAGGCGGCATTCAGCGCCTCCATTACGCGCTGTTCACTGTGAGCATCAAGGCTGGCAGCGGGTTCATCCAACAGTAATAGCGAACAGGGATTTAGTAACGCACGGGCCACCGCCACGCGCTGCGCCTGCCCCACGGAAAGGCGGGCAGCCTGGTCGCCAACAGGCGTATCAACGCCTTGTGGCAGGAGCGGTAGAAACTCGCTGACCCAGGCGTTATCCAGCGCTGCTTGTAATTCTTGTTCGCTGGCATCAAGTCGCGCCAGTAGTACGTTATCCCGCAATGTTGCTGCCGGTAATTGTGGGTTTTGCCCAACCCAGGAGAGATGTTTACGCCATGATTCTGGTGATAAATCGCGTAATTCTATCCCGTTGATTCGTAATGATCCCTGATATGAAAGAAAACCAGAAAGCGCGTTCAGCAGTGAGCTTTTACCTGAACCGCTGCGACCAACCAACACTGCACGTTGGCCTGCTGGCAAAGTAAAGTTCAGCGGTCCGGCCAGCGTTTTACCTTCCGGCGACGTGATAAACAGATCCTCGGCCTCAATGGTCACCGGATCGGTCGATGCTAATTCCGCCTCACCGCGCTGCGGATGGGCGAGCGGGGTTTCCATAAACGTTTTCAGACTGTCAGCTGCACCAACAGCCTGGGCTTTAGCATGATAAAACGTACCGAGATCGCGCAATAGCTGGAAAAACTCTGGCGCAAGGATCAGGGCCAGAAAACCCGCAGCCAGCGTCACACCGGTATCGTAGTGACCAAAATCCAGCTCGCCGAGATAGGAAAAACCAAAGTAGACCGCCACCAGAGCAATTGACAGCGAGGTAAAAAATTCGAGAATGCCGGAGGATAAAAACGCCAGCCGTAGCACTTCCATTGTCCGTTGGCGGAAATCTTCCGAAGCAGAACGAATACTTTCAATTTCAGCTTCACCACGACCAAAAATACGCAATGTTTCCATGCCGCGCAGGCGATCGAGGAAATGCCCACTTAAGCGAGCAAGAGCGAGAAAGTTACGCCGGTTAGCATCGGCAGCCCCCATCCCAACCAGCGCCATAAACAACGGAATTAACGGTGCTGTGCCCAGCAGAATGAGCGCCGCAGCCCAGTTAGAGGGGAAGATCGCCACCACAATCAGCAACGGCACCGACACTGCCAGCGCCATTTGCGGCAGGTAGCGTGCATAGTAATCATGCATATCGTCAATTTGCTCGAGTACCAACGTCGCCCAGCTCCCCGCAGGTTTACCCTGAATCCACGCTGGCCCTGCTTGTTGCAGACGGTCGAGAACCTGACGGCGGATGGCAAAGCGGATATGCTGCCCGGCGTGATAACCCACCCGTTCGCGTAACCAGACCACCCATGCGCGCAGTACAAAGGTCAGAACCAGTAACGTAAAGGGAAGCAGCAGGGCTTCACGGGGAATATTCTCCATAATCATATGTTGCAGAATTCGCGCCATGAACCAGGCCTGGGCAATGATCAATATGCCGCTTACAAAGCCCAGCAGACGAGAAATATTCAGCCAACGTTGGGAGATGACGCTTTGCTGTTTTAACCAGCGGGTTAACTCTTTTTGACGGGATTTATTCATTGCACGCTTAGCAGGTGAGTTATCAGAATTATTTGCAGAGCAATGTTACAACGGGGAAAAAATAAAGGCGACCCATAGTCGCATGGTGTCACCTTCTTTACTTTTGTTACTGATTTGTAAAATTATTTTGCGTCAGCTAAACCATCGAGGTAGCGTTCCGCATCAAGTGCTGCCATGCAGCCTGTACCGGCCGAAGTAATGGCCTGACGATAAATATGATCCATCACGTCACCCGCGGCAAAGACGCCAGGGATGCTGGTCTGGGTGGCATTACCATGAATACCCGACTGCACTTTGATGTAGCCGTTTTCCAGTTCCAGCTGCCCTTCGAAAATGGCAGTATTCGGGCTGTGACCGATAGCAACAAACAGACCAGCAACGTCGAGTGACTCGATGTTATCGCTGTTTTGCGTATCGCGCAGACGAACGCCAGTGACACCCATTTGATCGCCGGTCACTTCTTCCAGCGTACGGTTGGTGTGCAGAATGATGTTGCCGTTCTCCACTTTATCCATCAGACGCTTAATAAGGATTTTTTCCGCGCGGAAACCGTCACGGCGGTGAATCAGATGCACTTCCGAAGCGATGTTAGACAGATACAGCGCCTCTTCAACCGCGGTATTGCCGCCGCCGATGACCGCAACTTTCTGGTTGCGATAGAAGAAACCGTCGCAGGTTGCACAAGCAGAAACCCCACGGCCTTTAAAGGCTTCTTCAGAGGGCAGGCCGAGATAGCGTGCAGAAGCTCCGGTGGCAATAATCAGCGCGTCGCAAGTGTATTCGCCGTTATCGCCATTCAGACGGAACGGACGGTTTTGCAGATCCACCTTGTTGATATGATCAAAAATGATCTCAGTTTCAAACTTGGTGGCATGTTCGTGCATGCGCTCCATTAATAACGGACCGGTCAGATCGTTTGGATCGCCAGGCCAGTTTTCCACTTCCGTGGTGGTGGTCAGTTGGCCGCCTTTTTCCATGCCGGTAATCAGCACAGGTTGCAGGTTGGCGCGCGCCGCGTAGACAGCAGCGGTGTATCCCGCCGGGCCTGAACCCAGGATAAGCAGTTTACTGTGTTTGGTCGTGCCCATGAGATCCCCATAGTTGTTGGCAGACAATGGGCAGGATTGTAGGGAATTTACAGACGTAAAAAAAGAGTATGACGATTTTGTTAACAATTTGTGCAATCGGCAGCATCGATAAGCAGGTCAAATTCTCCCGTCATTATCACCTCTGCTACTTAAATTTCCCGCTTTATAAGCCGATTAAATGATGAATAAACGCCCCTGTTAATGAATATCTGGCATGTTGTACTAAAAATCGATGTTTTGCTTTGACAATCCCCTGGTGTTTTGCGAAAACATTCGAGGAAGAAAAAAAACAGTATTCTTATATGCGCATAACCATGCATGTAAATACCATGTTTACCGTGCTAGTGAAATCTACGTATGGCGTGGACAGACGCCATTCGTGATGTCGATAGCTGCCACAAGGCAACGGTCTTCTCACCGTAGACCCAGGCATTGCGCGCCGTGAATCTTCATGATTTCGGTCTATCGTGACGGGTAGCGACTCTGAACAGTGATGTTTCAGGGTCAGACAGGAGTAGGGAAGGAATACAGAGAGACAATAATAATGGTAGATAGCAAGAAGCGCCCTGGCAAAGATCTCGACCGTATCGATCGTAACATTCTTAATGAGTTGCAAAAGGATGGGCGTATTTCTAACGTCGAGCTTTCTAAACGTGTGGGACTTTCCCCAACGCCGTGCCTTGAGCGTGTGCGTCGGCTGGAAAGACAAGGGTTTATTCAGGGCTATACGGCGCTGCTTAACCCCCATTATCTGGATGCATCACTTCTGGTATTCGTTGAGATTACTCTGAATCGTGGCGCACCGGATGTGTTTGAACAATTCAATACCGCTGTACAAAAACTTGAAGAAATTCAGGAGTGTCATTTAGTATCTGGTGATTTCGACTACCTGTTGAAAACACGCGTGCCGGATATGTCAGCTTACCGTAAGTTGCTGGGGGAAACCCTGCTGCGTCTGCCTGGCGTCAATGACACACGGACATACGTTGTTATGGAAGAAGTCAAGCAGAGTAATCGTCTGGTTATTAAGACGCGCTAACACGGAACAGGTGCAAAATCGGCGTATTTTGATTACACTCCTGTTAATCCATACAGCAACAGTACTGGGGTAACCTGGTACTGTTGTCCGTTTTAGCATCGGGCAGGAAAAGCCTGTAACCTGGAGAGCCTTTCTTGAGCCAGGAATACACTGAAGACAAAGAAGTCACATTGACAAAGTTAAGTAGCGGCCGCCGCCTTCTGGAGGCGTTGCTGATCCTTATTGTCCTGTTTGCCGTCTGGTTGATGGCTGCCTTACTAAGCTTTAACCCTTCGGACCCCAGCTGGTCGCAAACGGCCTGGCATGAACCTATCCATAATTTAGGTGGGATGCCCGGTGCGTGGTTGGCAGATACGCTGTTCTTTATTTTTGGCGTGATGGCTTACACCATTCCCGTCATTATTGTCGGCGGTTGTTGGTTTGCCTGGCGTCATCAGTCCAGCGACGAATACATTGATTATTTTGCCGTTTCGCTACGCATCATTGGCGTTTTGGCGCTCATCCTTACCTCCTGTGGTCTGGCGGCAATCAACGCTGACGATATCTGGTATTTTGCCTCCGGTGGCGTCATTGGCAGCTTACTAAGTACTACGCTACAACCACTGCTACACAGTAGCGGGGGAACTATTGCGCTGCTCTGCGTTTGGGCTGCGGGCCTGACGCTGTTCACCGGTTGGTCATGGGTGACCATTGCTGAAAAACTCGGCGGCTGGATTTTAAACATTCTCACCTTCGCCAGTAATCGTACCCGTCGCGATGATACCTGGGTCGATGAAGATGAATATGAAGATGACGAAGAGTATGAAGATGAAAACCACGGCAAACAGCATGAATCACGCCGTGCCCGTATTCTTCGCGGCGCGCTAGCGCGTCGTAAACGGTTGGCGGAAAAATTCATTAATCCGATGGGGCGGCAAACAGACGCTGCGTTGTTCTCCGGTAAGCGGATGGATGATGACGAAGAGATTACCTACACTGCACGCGGTGTGGCTGCCGACCCGGACGACGTCCTATTTTCGGGCAATCGTGCAACGCAGCCAGAATATGACGAATACGATCCATTATTAAACGGTGCGCCAATTACCGAACCTGTCGCTGTAGCAGCTGCTGCTACCACGGCGACACAAAGCTGGGCTGCGCCGGTTGAACCTGTGACTCAGACGCCGCCTGTTGCCTCTGTTGATGTTCCACCCTCGCAACCTACAGTAGCCTGGCAGCCTGTACCGGGTCCACAAACGGGAGAGCCGGTTATTGCTCCTGCACCGGAAGGTTACCCACAGCAGTCACAATATGCGCAGCCTGCAGTGCAATATAATGAGCCGCTGCAACAACCAGTACAGCCGCAGCAGCCGTATTATGCACCTGCAGCTGAACAACCTGCGCAACAACCTTACTACGCTCCTGCGGCGGAACAACCTGTTCAGCAACCGTATTACGCAACTGCGCCGGAACAGCCTGCACAACAGCCGTATTACGCCCCTGCGCCAGAACAACCGGTGGCAGGTAACGCCTGGCAAGCCGAAGAGCAGCAATCCACTTTTGCTCCACAGTCTACATACCAGACTGAGCAAACTTATCAGCAACCAGCCGCTCAGGAGCCGTTGTACCAACAGCCGCAATCCGTTGAACAGCAGCCTGTTGTGGAGCCTGAACCCGTTGTAGAAGAGACAAAACCCGCGCGTCCGCCGCTTTACTATTTTGAAGAAGTGGAAGAGAAGCGAGCCCGTGAACGTGAACAACTTGCGGCCTGGTATCAACCGATTCCAGAACCGGTTAAAGAACCAGAACCGATCAAATCTTCGTTGAAAGCGCCTTCTGTTGCAGCAGTACCTCCAGTAGAAGCCGCTGCCGCTGTTTCTCCGCTGGCATCTGGCGTGAAAAAAGCGACACTGGCGACGGGGGCTGCCGCAACCGTTGCCGCGCCAGTCTTCAGTCTGGCAAATAGCGGTGGACCGCGTCCGCAAGTCAAAGAGGGGATTGGCCCGCAGTTGCCACGACCGAAACGTATCCGCGTGCCAACTCGTCGTGAACTGGCGTCTTACGGTATTAAGCTGCCCTCACAGCGTGCGGCGGAAGAGAAAGCCCGTGAAGCCCAGCGCAATCAGTATGATTCTGGCGATCAGTATAACGATGATGAAATCGATGCGATGCAGCAGGATGAACTGGCACGTCAGTTCGCCCAGACACAGCAGCAACGCTATGGCGAACAGTATCAACATGATGTGCCCGTAAACGCAGAAGATGCAGATGCTGCGGCAGAGGCTGAACTGGCTCGTCAGTTTGCGCAAACTCAACAACAACGTTATTCCGGCGAACAACCGGCTGGGGCGAATCCGTTCTCGCTGGATGATTTTGAATTTTCGCCAATGAAAGCGTTGCTGGATGATGGTCCACACGAACCGTTGTTTACGCCAATTGTTGAACCTGTACAGCAGCCGCAACAACCGGTTGCACCGCAGCAGCAGTATCAGCAGCCGCAACAACCAGTTCCGCCACAGCAGCAATATCAGCAGCCGCAACAGCCGGTTGCGCCGCAGCCGCAGTATCAGCAGCCACAACAGCAGGTTGCGCCGCAGCCACAATATCAGCAGCCGCAACAACCGGTTGCGCCACAGCCGCAATATCAGCAGCCGCAACAACCAGTTGCGCCGCAGCCGCAGTATCAACAGCCGCAACAACCGGTTGCACCGCAGCAGCAGGATACCCTGCTTCATCCGCTGTTGATGCGTAATGGCGACAGCCGTCCGTTGCATAAACCGACGACGCCGCTGCCTTCTCTGGATTTGCTGACACCGCCGCCGAGCGAAGTGGAGCCGGTAGATACCTTTGCGCTTGAACAAATGGCTCGCCTGGTGGAAGCGCGTCTGGCTGATTTCCGTATTAAAGCCGATGTCGTCAATTACTCTCCGGGGCCGGTTATCACTCGCTTTGAACTTAACCTGGCTCCTGGCGTAAAAGCGGCGCGCATTTCTAACTTGTCACGGGACCTTGCCCGTTCACTTTCGACGGTGGCGGTGCGTGTCGTTGAAGTTATTCCTGGCAAACCCTATGTAGGTCTGGAGTTACCAAATAAAAAACGACAAACCGTTTATCTGCGCGAAGTTTTGGATAACGCCAAATTCCGCGATAATCCGTCGCCATTAACAGTGGTGCTGGGTAAAGATATCGCCGGTGAGCCGGTGGTTGCCGATCTGGCGAAAATGCCGCACTTGTTGGTTGCGGGGACTACCGGTTCCGGTAAATCTGTCGGTGTGAACGCGATGATCCTGAGCATGCTTTATAAAGCACAGCCAGAAGATGTGCGTTTCATCATGATCGACCCGAAAATGCTGGAGCTTTCGGTTTATGAAGGCATTCCGCATCTGTTAACGGAAGTCGTTACTGATATGAAAGATGCCGCCAACGCGCTGCGCTGGTGTGTTAACGAGATGGAGCGTCGTTATAAACTGATGTCTGCGCTGGGTGTGCGTAATCTGGCGGGTTATAACGAAAAAATTGCTGAAGCCGATCGCATGATGCGTCCGATTCCAGACCCGTACTGGAAGCCGGGTGACAGTATGGATGCCCAGCATCCGGTGCTGAAAAAAGAACCATACATTGTGGTGTTGGTTGACGAATTTGCCGACCTGATGATGACGGTAGGTAAAAAAGTGGAAGAGCTGATAGCACGTCTGGCGCAAAAAGCCCGTGCCGCGGGTATCCACCTCGTACTGGCAACTCAGCGTCCATCGGTTGATGTTATTACTGGTCTGATTAAAGCGAATATTCCGACCCGTATCGCCTTTACCGTATCCAGTAAGATTGACTCACGTACCATTCTTGATCAGGCTGGCGCGGAATCACTGCTGGGGATGGGGGATATGCTCTACTCTGGGCCGAACTCCACGTTGCCGGTACGTGTCCATGGTGCTTTTGTTCGCGATCAGGAAGTTCATGCCGTGGTGCAGGACTGGAAAGCGCGTGGTCGCCCACAGTATGTTGATGGCATCACTTCCGACAGTGAAAGCGAAGGTGGCGCGGGCGGTTTCGATGGCGCTGAAGAACTGGATCCGTTGTTCGATCAGGCGGTGCAGTTTGTCACTGAAAAACGCAAAGCGTCAATTTCTGGCGTACAGCGTCAGTTCCGCATTGGTTATAACCGTGCAGCGCGTATTATCGAACAGATGGAAGCGCAGGGGATTGTCAGCGAACAGGGGCACAACGGTAATCGTGAAGTGCTGGCCCCACCGCCGTTTGACTAATTAATGCATTGCCGGATAAGGCGCGGTAGCGTCGCATCCGGCACTCTATCAACTGAAAATTCAGTATTTTCTTCTTTCCTCAAGCTGATTATTAGCCTGGAATAGAGAGTAGAGGGAACTCCCGATCGGGAGTGACGTAATTTGAGGAATAATGATGAAAAAAATTGCCATCACCTGTGCATTACTCTCAAGCTTAGTAGCAAGCAGCGTTTGGGCTGATGCCGCAAGCGATCTGAAAAGCCGCCTGGATAAAGTCAGCAGCTTCCACGCCAGCTTCACACAAAAAGTGACTGACGGTAGCGGCGCGGCGGTGCAGGAAGGTCAGGGCGATCTGTGGGTGAAACGTCCAAACTTATTCAACTGGCATATGACACAACCTGATGAAAGCATTCTGGTTTCTGACGGTAAAACACTGTGGTTCTATAACCCGTTCGTTGAGCAAGCTACGGCAACCTGGCTGAAAGATGCCACCGGTAATACGCCGTTTATGCTGATTGCCCGCAACCAGTCCAGCGACTGGCAGCAGTACAATATCAAACAGAATGGCGATGACTTTGTCCTGACGCCGAAAGCCAGCAATGGCAATCTGAAGCAGTTCACCATTAACGTGGGACGTGATGGCACAATCCATCAGTTTAGCGCGGTGGAGCAGGACGATCAGCGCAGCAGTTATCAACTGAAATCCCAGCAAAATGGGGCTGTGGATGCAGCGAAATTTACCTTCACCCCGCCGCAAGGCGTCACGGTAGATGATCAACGTAAGTAGAGGCACCTGAGTGAGCAATCTGTCGCTCGATTTTTCGGATAATACTTTTCAACCTCTGGCCGCGCGTATGCGGCCAGAAAATTTAGCACAGTATATCGGCCAGCAACATTTGCTGGCTGCGGGGAAGCCGTTGCCGCGCGCTATCGAAGCCGGGCATTTACATTCTATGATCCTCTGGGGGCCACCGGGTACCGGCAAAACAACCCTCGCTGAAGTGATTGCCCGCTATGCGAACGCTGATGTGGAACGTATTTCTGCCGTCACCTCTGGCGTGAAAGAAATTCGCGAGGCGATCGAGCGCGCCCGGCAAAATCGCAATGCAGGTCGCCGCACTATTCTTTTTGTTGATGAAGTTCACCGTTTCAACAAAAGCCAGCAGGATGCATTTCTGCCACATATTGAAGACGGCACCATCACTTTTATTGGCGCAACCACTGAAAACCCGTCGTTTGAGCTTAATTCGGCACTGCTTTCCCGTGCCCGTGTCTATCTATTGAAATCCCTGAGTACAGAGGATATTGAGCAAGTACTAACTCAGGCGATGGAAGACAAAACCCGTGGCTATGGTGGTCAGGATATTGTTCTGCCAGATGAAACACGACGCGCCATTGCTGAACTGGTGAATGGCGACGCGCGCCGGGCGTTAAATACGCTGGAAATGATGGCGGATATGGCCGAAGTCGATGATAGCGGTAAGCGGGTCCTGAAGCCTGAATTACTGACCGAAATCGCAGGTGAACGTAGCGCCCGCTTTGATAACAAAGGCGATCGCTTTTACGATCTGATTTCCGCACTGCATAAGTCGGTACGTGGTAGCGCACCCGATGCGGCGCTCTACTGGTATGCGCGAATTATTACCGCCGGTGGCGATCCGTTATATGTCGCGCGTCGTTGCCTGGCAATTGCTTCCGAAGATGTCGGCAATGCCGACCCACGGGCGATGCAGGTGGCAATTGCGGCCTGGGATTGCTTTACTCGCGTTGGCCCGGCGGAAGGTGAACGCGCCATTGCTCAGGCGATTGTTTACCTAGCCTGCGCGCCAAAAAGCAACGCTGTCTACACTGCGTTTAAAGCCGCGCTGGCGGATGCTCGCGAACGTCCGGATTATGACGTGCCGGTTCATTTGCGTAATGCGCCGACGAAATTAATGAAGGAAATGGGCTACGGGCAGGAATATCGTTACGCTCATGATGAAGCAAACGCTTATGCTGCCGGTGAGGTTTACTTCCCGCCGGAAATAGCACAAACACGCTATTATTTCCCGACAAACAGGGGCCTTGAAGGCAAGATTGGCGAAAAGCTCGCCTGGCTGGCTGAACAGGATCAAAATAGCCCCATAAAACGCTACCGTTAATGTTATCGTTGCGGTAATGTTGTTACTGTATCCCTGTGGTCGCAGGCTGTGGCCACATCTCCCATTTAATTCGATAAGCACAGGATAAGCATGCTCGATCCCAATCTGCTGCGTAATGAGCCAGACGCAGTCGCTGAAAAACTGGCACGCCGGGGCTTTAAGCTGGATGTAGATAAGCTGGGCGCTCTTGAAGAGCGTCGTAAAGTATTGCAGGTCAAAACGGAAAACCTGCAAGCGGAGCGTAACTCCCGATCGAAATCCATTGGCCAGGCGAAAGCGCGCGGGGAAGATATCGAGCCTTTACGTCTGGAAGTGAACAAACTGGGCGAAGAGCTGGATGCAGCAAAAGCCGAGCTGGATGCTTTACAGGCTGAAATTCGCGATATCGCGCTGACCATCCCTAACCTGCCTGCAGATGAAGTGCCGGTAGGTAAAGACGAAAATGACAACGTCGAAGTCAGCCGCTGGGGCACCCCGCGTGAGTTTGACTTTGAAGTTCGTGACCATGTGACGCTGGGTGAAATGCACTCTGGCCTCGACTTTGCAGCCGCAGTTAAGCTGACCGGTTCCCGCTTTGTGGTAATGAAAGGGCAGATTGCTCGCATGCACCGCGCACTGTCGCAGTTTATGCTGGATCTGCATACCGAACAGCATGGCTACAGTGAGAACTATGTTCCGTACCTGGTTAACCAGGACACGCTGTACGGTACGGGTCAGCTGCCGAAATTTGCTGGCGATCTGTTCCATACTCGTCCGCTGGAAGAAGAAGCAGACACCAGTAACTATGCGCTGATCCCAACGGCAGAAGTTCCGCTGACTAACCTGGTGCGCGGTGAAATCATCGATGAAGATGATCTGCCAATTAAGATGACCGCCCACACCCCATGCTTCCGTTCTGAAGCCGGTTCATATGGTCGTGACACCCGTGGTCTGATCCGTATGCACCAGTTCGACAAAGTTGAAATGGTGCAGATCGTGCGCCCGGAAGACTCAATGGCGGCGCTGGAAGAGATGACTGGTCATGCAGAAAAAGTCCTGCAGTTGCTGGGCCTGCCGTACCGTAAAATCATCCTTTGCACTGGCGACATGGGCTTTGGCGCTTGCAAAACTTACGACCTGGAAGTATGGATCCCGGCACAGAACACCTACCGTGAGATCTCTTCCTGCTCCAACGTTTGGGATTTCCAGGCACGTCGTATGCAGGCACGTTGTCGCAGCAAGTCGGACAAGAAAACCCGTCTGGTTCATACCCTGAACGGTTCTGGTCTGGCTGTTGGTCGTACGCTGGTTGCGGTTATGGAAAACTATCAGCAGGCTGATGGTCGTATTGAAGTACCAGAAGTTCTGCGTCCGTATATGAACGGACTGGAATATATTGGCTAATACCCAATTTTTCTGAATCTAAAAAGCGCCTGCGGGCGCTTTTTTTGTCTCCCTTTGATACCGAACAATAATTACTCCTCACTTACACGTAATACTACTTTCGAGTGAAAATCTACCTATCTCTTTGATTTTCAAATTATTCGATGTATACAAGCCTATATAGCGAACTGCTATAGAAATAATTACACAATACGGTTTGTTACTGGAATCAATCGTGAGCAAGCTTGAGTGAGCCATTATGAAAACGAAAATCCCTGATGCGGTATTGGCTGCTGAGGTGAGTCGCCGTGGTTTGGTAAAAACGACAGCGATCGGCGGCCTGGCAATGGCCAGCAGCGCATTAACATTACCTTTTAGTCGGATTGCGCACGCTGTCGATAGCGCCATTCCAACAAAATCAGACGAAAAGGTTATCTGGAGCGCCTGTACAGTTAACTGTGGTAGTCGCTGCCCGCTACGTATGCACGTCGTGGACGGTGAAATCAAATATGTCGAAACGGACAATACCGGCGATGACAATTACGACGGCCTGCACCAGGTTCGCGCCTGTCTGCGTGGGCGTTCCATGCGTCGCCGTGTCTACAATCCGGACCGCCTGAAATATCCGATGAAACGAGTCGGGGCGCGCGGTGAAGGCAAATTCGAGCGCATTAGCTGGGAAGAAGCCTACGACATCATCGCGACCAATATGCAGCGCCTGATCAAAGAGTACGGCAACGAGTCTATCTATCTGAACTATGGCACCGGTACGCTGGGCGGCACCATGACCCGCTCCTGGCCGCCGGGAAATACCCTGGTCGCGCGCCTGATGAACTGCTGCGGCGGTTATCTTAACCATTACGGTGACTACTCTTCTGCGCAAATTGCGGAAGGTTTGAACTATACCTACGGCGGCTGGGCAGATGGTAACAGCCCGTCGGATATCGAAAACAGTAAATTGGTAGTGCTGTTTGGTAATAACCCAGGCGAAACGCGAATGAGTGGCGGTGGGGTGACTTACTATCTTGAACAGGCACGCCAGAAATCTAATGCCCGCATGATCATCATCGATCCGCGCTATACCGACACCGGTGCCGGGCGCGAAGATGAGTGGATCCCTATTCGTCCAGGAACAGATGCCGCACTGGTTAACGGTCTGGCGTATGTCATGATCACCGAAAACCTGGTGGATCAGGCATTCCTTGATAAATATTGCGTTGGCTACGATGAGAAAACCCTGCCCGCTAGCGCGCCGAAAAATGGCCACTATAAAGCTTATATTCTGGGTGAAGGGCCAGATGGCGTGGCTAAAACACCGCAATGGGCCTCACAAATCACCGGTGTTCCGGCAGACAAAATCATCAAACTGGCTCGTGAAATCGGCAGTACCAAACCGGCGTTTATCAGCCAGGGATGGGGCCCGCAGCGTCACGCTAACGGTGAAATCGCAACCCGTGCTATCTCGATGCTGGCGATTCTGACCGGTAACGTTGGTATTAACGGAGGCAACAGCGGCGCGCGTGAAGGTTCATACAGCTTACCGTTTGTCCGTATGCCGACCTTGGAAAACCCGATCCAGACCAGCATTTCGATGTTTATGTGGACCGATGCCATTGAACGTGGCCCGGAAATGACAGCGCTGCGTGATGGTGTACGCGGGAAAGATAAGCTGGATGTGCCGATCAAAATGATCTGGAACTATGCCGGTAACTGCCTGATTAACCAGCATTCTGAAATCAACCGTACCCATGAAATCCTTCAGGATGATAAGAAGTGCGAGCTGATTGTGGTTATCGACTGCCACATGACCTCATCGGCGAAATATGCTGACATCCTGCTGCCTGACTGCACCGCTTCCGAACAGATGGACTTTGCACTGGATGCATCCTGCGGGAATATGTCTTACGTGATTTTCAACGATCAGGTGATTAAACCGCGCTTTGAATGTAAGACCATCTATGAAATGACCAGCGAACTGGCAAAACGTCTTGGCGTTGAGCAACAGTTTACTGAAGGCCGTACACAGGAAGAGTGGATGCGGCATCTGTATGCCCAGTCGCGGGAAGCGATTCCTGAACTGCCAACGTTTGAAGAGTTCCGCAAGCAGGGGATCTTTAAAAAGCGCGACCCACAAGGGCACCACGTTGCTTATAAAGCTTTCCGTGAAGATCCTCAGGCAAATCCACTGACCACGCCATCGGGCAAAATTGAGATTTATTCGCAGGCGCTGGCTGACATTGCCGCTACCTGGGAATTGCCAGAAGGCGATGTAATCGATCCACTGCCGATCTACACGCCGGGCTTTGAAAGTTATCAGGATCCGTTGAACAAACAGTATCCGCTGCAGCTTACGGGTTTCCACTATAAATCTCGCGTTCACTCAACTTACGGCAACGTTGATGTGCTGAAAGCAGCTTGCCGTCAGGAAATGTGGATCAACCCGCTTGATGCGCAAAAACGCGGTATCAACAACGGCGATAAAGTCAGGATCTTTAACGATCGTGGTGAGGTTCATATTGAGGCGAAAGTGACGCCACGAATGATGCCGGGTGTGGTCGCACTGGGTGAAGGTGCCTGGTATGACCCGGATACAAAACGTGTCGATAAGGGCGGTTGTATCAACGTACTGACCACTCAACGTCCGTCTCCTCTCGCTAAGGGGAATCCGTCACATACAAACCTTGTTCAGGTTGAAAAGGTGTAAGGAGTAACCGATGACAACCCAGTATGGATTTTTTATTGATTCCAGCCGTTGCACCGGTTGCAAAACCTGCGAGCTGGCCTGTAAAGACTACAAAGATTTGACGCCAGAAGTCAGCTTCCGCCGCATTTATGAATATGCTGGCGGCGACTGGCAGGAAGATAACGGTGTCTGGCACCAGAACGTGTTTGCCTACTATCTGTCGATTTCATGTAACCACTGCGAAGATCCGGCTTGTACTAAAGTCTGCCCGAGCGGTGCGATGCATAAACGTGAAGATGGTTTTGTTGTGGTCGATGAAGATGTGTGCATTGGCTGCCGCTACTGCCATATGGCTTGCCCGTATGGCGCACCGCAATATAACGAAACGAAAGGCCATATGACCAAATGCGATGGTTGTTATGACCGTGTTGCGGAGGGTAAAAAGCCGATCTGTGTTGAATCTTGTCCGCTGCGGGCGCTGGATTTCGGCCCTATCGACGAGCTGCGTAAAAAACATGGCGATCTGGCGGCCGTTGCGCCGTTGCCGCGAGCTCACTTTACCAAACCGAATATTGTGATCAAACCCAATGCCAATAGCCGCCCGACCGGGGATACCACTGGCTATCTGGCAAACCCGAAGGAGGTGTGAGATGGGAAGTGGATGGCATGAATGGCCGCTGATGATCTTCACGGTCTTCGGGCAATGTGTAGCAGGTGGTTTTATCGTTCTGGCTTTGGCGCTGCTCAAAGGCGACCTGCGAGCAGAAGCCCAGCAGCGTGTTATCGCCTGCATGTTTGGTTTATGGGTGCTGATGGGCATTGGCTTTATCGCCTCTATGCTCCATCTTGGTTCACCAATGCGCGCTTTTAACTCGCTCAACCGGGTAGGGGCTTCAGCACTCAGTAACGAAATCGCCAGCGGTTCGATCTTTTTTGCCGTAGGCGGCATCGGCTGGTTGCTGGCAATGCTGAAAAAGCTGTCACCGGCATTGCGTACGCTGTGGCTGATAGTGACGATGGTTCTTGGCGTCATCTTTGTCTGGATGATGGTGCGTGTGTATAACAGCATTGATACCGTTCCGACCTGGTACAGCATCTGGACGCCGATGGGCTTCTTCCTGACGATGTTTATGGGCGGCCCGTTACTGGGTTACCTGTTGTTGAGTCTGGCTGGCGTCGATGGCTGGGCGATGCGTCTGCTGCCAGCAATTTCTGTACTGGCACTGGTAGTGAGTGGCGTGGTGTCAGTGATGCAGGGCGCAGAGCTGGCGACTATTCATAGTTCTGTGCAGCAGGCCGCAGCGCTGGTGCCGGACTATGGTGCGCTGATGTCCTGGCGGATCGTGCTTTTGGCCGTTGCCCTGTGCTTGTGGATTGCACCACAGCTAAAAGGTTATCAGCCTGCGGTTCCGCTACTATCCGTCTCATTCATTCTGCTTCTGGCAGGGGAATTAATCGGTCGCGGCGTATTCTATGGTTTGCATATGACCGTGGGGATGGCCGTCGCAAGCTAATCAGTAACAACCGGGGTTTCGGCCCCGGTTCTCTTTTATTTCTGCTTCGTTAACGTGTCATAACTGGTCATCAAATTACGATAATCAGGAATGTGGTTAGAGAACAACGTCGCCAGTCCTTCAATATCATTACGCCAGTCGCGATGCAGCTCGCACGCCACGCCGAACCATGTCATCAATTGCGCACCAGCTTGCGACATGCGATCCCATGCCGAATGCCGGGTAATTTCATTAAAGGTCCCTGACGCGTCAGTCACGACAAAGACGTCAAACCCTTCTTCAATGGCTGAAAGCGCCGGGAATGCCACGCAAACTTCGGTTACCACACCGGCAATAATTAACTGTTTTTTACCTGTCGCTTTGACAGCTTTTACAAAATCTTCGTTATCCCAGGCGTTAATATTTCCCGGGCGAGCAATGTAAGGTGTATCGGGGAATTGTGCTTTCAGTTCTGGAACTAATGGGCCGTTAGGACCGGTTTCAAAACTGGTGGTAAGAATAGTTGGTAAGTTGAAATACTTAGCCAGGTCACCCAGCGCCAGCACGTTATTTTTAAACTTATCAGGTTCGATATCCCGTACAAGGGAAAGTAAACCAGCCTGGTGATCAACAAGCAAAACGGCAGCATCATTTTTATCAAGACGAACATACGGTTTGGTCATCCTCTTCTCCTTTCGAGAGTCAGTGGTACGTCTGAAATCGATCAGATGCGATGCATTGCTCTGAAAGCATAGACGGGAAATATGAGTTTGCTGTGACCATGAAATTTTTCGACTGAACGAAGCGTATGAAATTTGTGTTAGTTCAATAAAAACAATCAGATGAGACTAATCATCTCTTCAGCATTAGCGTTATGAATGAGTAATATAAATCGATAATACCGCCGCTGGGATATCGCGTATTTTCACCCATTGACAATGTTTTTGGCGGTGGCATGATGCGCATGAAATTTGAACTTCCTCACGGTTTTAATTCATGTCCACGTATACCCGGCCTGTCATGCTTTTGCTGTCTGGCCTGCTTTTGTTGACTCTGGCGATTGCGGTGTTAAATACACTCGTGCCGCTTTGGCTCGCCCAGGAACACATGTCCACATGGCAGGTAGGCGTTGTCAGCTCATCCTATTTTACCGGCAACCTTGTCGGTACATTGCTGACAGGGTATGTCATTAAACGCATTGGCTTTAACCGCAGCTATTATCTGGCCTCCTTCATTTTTGCCGCTGGCTGTGCCGGCCTTGGCCTGATGATTGGTTTCTGGAGCTGGTTGGCGTGGCGTTTTGTCGCTGGCGTCGGCTGTGCCATGATTTGGGTGGTTGTTGAGAGCGCGCTGATGTGCAGTGGGACGTCACGTAACCGTGGGCGTTTGCTTGCTGCATACATGATGGTTTATTACGTGGGAACGTTTTTAGGCCAGTTACTGGTCAGCAAGGTCTCAACCGAGCTGATGAGCGTATTGCCGTGGGTTACAGGTTTGACATTGGCAGGGATCTTACCGCTGTTGTTTACGCGTGTGCTGAATCAGCAGGCTGAAAACCATGATTCGACGTCAATTACGGCAATGCTAAAACTCCGTCAGGCGCGGCTTGGCGTGAATGGCTGCATTATCTCAGGAATCGTTCTGGGATCTCTATATGGCCTGATGCCGTTGTACCTCAATCACAAAGGGGTGAGCAATGCCAGTATTGGTTTCTGGATGGCGGTACTGGTCAGTGCGGGTATCCTCGGACAATGGCCGATTGGACGTCTGGCGGATAAGTTTGGTCGACTGCTGGTGTTGCGTGTTCAGGTCTTTGTCGTCATTCTCGGCAGTATCGCGATGCTTAGCCAGGCGGCGATGGCCCCTGCGTTATTCATCCTCGGTGCCGCTGGCTTTACGCTATATCCGGTGGCGATGGCCTGGGCTTGTGAGAAAGTTGAACATCATCAACTGGTGGCGATGAACCAGGCCTTACTGTTGAGCTATACCGTGGGAAGTCTGCTTGGCCCGTCATTTACCGCTATGCTAATGCAGAATTTCTCCGATAATTTATTGTTTATCATGATCGCCAGCGTATCGTTTATCTATTTGCTGATGCTGCTGCGCAACGCCGGTCATACGCCGAAACCCGTTGCTCACGTGTAAATGAATTCAAGCAGAGTGTGAACTTACTGTTTCACACTCTGCTTTTTTGTTTCTTCTATCTGACTTGCTTTATTCCAAATTTTATTCGTTTAAAAATAAAATGTGCAGCAGGTTATAATTTTGCATTTCGCTATTTCCGCACTTCTTATTTGCCGCGCATAATCCCACGTTTTACAGATGCCCCTTTAATTTTGGCGAAGGATTTGTCTATGGCTGGGAATGTTCAGGAAAAACAGCTGCGATGGTACAACATTGCGCTGATGTCTTTTATCACTGTCTGGGGTTTTGGCAACGTTGTTAATAACTATGCCAACCAGGGGCTGGTGGTTGTTTTTTCATGGGTGTTTATCTTTGCACTCTATTTCACACCTTATGCGCTAATTGTTGGTCAGTTAGGCTCGACCTTCAAAGATGGGAAGGGCGGGGTCAGTACCTGGATTAAACACACGATGGGACCCGGACTGGCTTATCTCGCCGCGTGGACCTACTGGGTGGTGCATATTCCCTATCTGGCACAAAAACCCCAGGCAATTCTGATTGCGCTCGGTTGGGCGATGAAAGGCGACGGTTCGCTAATCAAAGAATATTCAGTCGTAGCGTTACAGGGGTTAACGCTGGTGCTGTTTATCTTCTTTATGTGGGTTGCTTCACGCGGTATGAAATCGCTGAAAATCGTCGGTTCTGTGGCAGGGATTGCGATGTTTGTTATGTCGCTCCTGTATGTGGCAATGGCGGTAACCGCGCCTGCGATTACTGAAGTGCATATTGCGACCACAAACATTACCTGGGAAACGTTCATTCCTCATATCGACTTTACCTACATTACCACTATTTCAATGCTGGTTTTCGCGGTTGGCGGAGCAGAGAAGATTTCTCCTTACGTTAATCAAACGCGCAACCCAGGAAAAGAATTTCCAAAAGGGATGCTATGCCTGGCGGTGATGGTTGCGGTTTGTGCCATTCTGGGCTCACTGGCGATGGGGATGATGTTTGACTCGCGTAATATCCCGGATGACTTAATGACTAACGGTCAATATTACGCCTTTCAGAAGCTGGGCGAGTATTACAACATAGGTAATACTTTAATGGTGATTTACGCCATTGCGAATACCCTGGGACAAGTAGCTGCGCTGGTATTCTCGATTGATGCCCCGCTTAAAGTGCTATTAGGTGATGCTGACAGCAAATATATTCCAGCCAGTTTATGTCGTACCAACGCTTCTGGTACGCCCGTTAATGGCTATTTTCTGACCCTGGTGCTGGTGGCAATTCTGATTATGCTGCCGACTCTCGGCATCGGTGATATGAACAATCTCTATAAATGGCTGTTGAATCTTAACTCGGTAGTGATGCCGCTGCGTTATTTATGGGTATTTGTTGCATTTATTGCAGTCGTTCGCCTGGCGCAGAAATATAAACCAGAATATGTCTTTATTCGTAATAAGCCTCTGGCAATGACCGTCGGGATTTGGTGTTTTGCCTTTACCGCCTTTGCCTGTTTGACGGGGATCTTCCCGAAAATGGAAGCCTTCACTGCAGAGTGGACCTTCCAGTTGGCGCTGAATGTTGCAACGCCGTTTGTGCTGGTAGGATTAGGACTGATTTTCCCGCTGCTGGCGCGTAAAGCGAATAGTAAATAATTATTGTGGTCGGTGACGCTGACTCTGGCAGATCTGACCCGTTTTTACATAATCGAGAAATGCGCGCAAGCCGCAGGACATATACTGGCGGTTTGGATAATAGATCTGGAAGCCTGGACGCTCTGTGCTCCAGTCTCCCAGTACACATTCTAAACGACCAGTATCAAGGTACTCCTTGATCTGTTCATAGAGCAGATACCCGATACCAGCACCCATCAAAACGGCCTCCAGTTCAGCATCAACATCATCCAGAATGATATTTCCTGCGACAGCAATTTCCAGCTCCTTTGCAAATTGCCAGTGGAAAGGTTTGCCGCTGGGATAACGAAAAACAACACATTGATGATTAAGCAGATCATGAGGATGGCGGGGTTTGCCATATCTTGCAAAGTACTCTGGCGTTGCTGCTACACATAATTTCACTGGTGGGCCGATCGCCACGCTGATCATATCTTTTTCGACGATGCCACTAAGTCGAACGCCAGCGTCAAAGCCCTGTTGGACGATATCGACAAGAGAATCGTCAGTTGTGAGCTCGACTTTAATATCAGGATATTCACGTGTGAAACCAACCAGTAAAGGCATTAAAAATATACGTGCAGCTACCCGGGCGGCATTGATTTTGAGCGTTCCTGTCGGTGTCAGACGAAAATCATTCATCTCATCTAACATGATCTGAATTTCGTCGAAAGCTGGGCGCAATCGTTCATAGAGATTAGAACCCGCTTCCGTTAACGATACGCTTCGGGTTGTCCGATTGAATAAGCGAATTTTAAGACGTTGTTCCAGTGTTTTAATACTATGGCTAATGGCGGACGAGGATAAGCCTAATTCATCGCCCGCTGCACGAAAGCTTTGATTACGGGCCACGGCAAAGAAAGTGGCAAAGTCAGACATATTCATCCGCATTAGTGAAAATCCTTCATTAACTCATCCTGAATCATCACGTTTACAGGATTATGCCGCCTGCGTAAAGTGCGCTCCAGAACTTAACGTGGAGGTAAAATTATGCAGTCTGAACGTATTTATTTGGTATGGGCCCATCCTCGTCATGATTCATTGACCGCACATATTGCTGATGCGATCCATCAGCGGGCAATGGAGCGGAAAATACAGGTGACGGAACTCGATTTATATCGGCGTAATTTCAACCCGGTGATGACGTCGGAAGATGAACCAGACTGGAAGAATATGGATAAACGTTATTCTCCAGAGGTTCATCAGCTTTATTCAGAGCTGCTTGAGCATGACACGTTAGTGGTGGTTTTTCCTCTCTGGTGGTACAGCTTCCCGGCAATGCTAAAAGGATATATTGACAGAGTATGGAATAATGGGCTGGCTTATGGAGATGGGCACAAATTACCATTCAATAAAGTTCGTTGGGTGGCGCTGGTTGGAGGAGACAAAGAATCATTTGTCCAGATAGGCTGGGAAAAAAATATAAGCGATTATTTAAAAAATATGTGCAGTTATCTTGGTATTGAAGATGCCGATGTCACTTTCTTGTGTAATACAGTGGTATTCGATGGGGAAGAACTTCACGCGAGCTATTATCAGTCGTTATTATCTCAGGTACGGGATATGGTAGATGCACTATAAGATGTGTTAAAAACGCTGTAGCAGAATGAAGTGCGGAATAAAAAAGCGGCAACTCAATAAAGTTGCCGCTTTACGGGGAAATTAGAACATTACCTTATGACCGTACTGCTCAAGAATGCCTTTCACGCGTTCCATGGTCTCTTTCTTAGGTGGTTTAACACCGTCGAGTTTGTACTCTTCACCCATTGCCACCCATTTGTGTTTGCCCAGCTCGTGGTAGGGGAGGAGTTCGATTTTCTCAACGTTGCCCATATCACGGGTAAATTCACCGAGGCGATGCGCTGAATCGTCATCGTCAGACCAGCCTGGGACAACAACGTAGCGGATCCACACCTTCACATTTTTGTTCGCCAGATATTTGGCGAACTCCAGCGTGCGGTGGTTGGAAACTCCAACCAGATTTTGGTGGATCTCGTCGTTCATCTGTTTGAGATCGAGCATTACCAGGTCGGTTACTTCCAGCAGTTCATCAATCACCGGATCGTAACGACGAACAAAACCGTTGGTGTCCAGACAGGTATGAATGCCTTCTTTTTTGCAGGCGCGGAACCAGTCACGAACAAACTCAGCTTGTAGGATTGCCTCACCGCCGGATGCGGTAACGCCGCCGCCGGAAGCGTTCATAAAGTGGCGATAGGTCACCACCTCTTTCATTAAATCTTCAACGGTAACTTCTTTACCGCCATGCGTATCCCAGGTGTCGCGGTTATGACAATACAGGCAGCGCATCAGGCAGCCCTGGAAAAAGGTGATAAAGCGAATACCTGGGCCGTCTACGGTTCCACAGGATTCAAAGGAGTGAATGCGACCAATAACTGACATTGCGGTGTTTCTCCAGATGTGGCCCATCTGAGGCCGTGTTGGTGCGCAGCTCGAAGGCTACGTCGAGTCTGTTTTGGCAGTCACCTTAAAGTATAGATAGCTGACAAAAAAGGCTCTCGTGCTAAAAAAGGCCCCACTTTCGTGGAGCCTTTATTGTACGCTTTTTACTGTACGATTTCAGTCAAATCTAATTACATAGATTGAGTGAAGGTACGAGTAATAACGTCCTGCTGCTGTTCTTTAGTCAGCGAGTTGAAACGTACTGCGTAGCCAGATACACGGATGGTCAGCTGCGGATATTTTTCCGGGTTTTCCATCGCGTCGAGCAGCATTTCACGGTTCATCACGTTAACGTTCAGGTGCTGACCACCTTCGATGGATGCTTCGTGGTGGAAGTAACCATCCATCAGACCAGCCAGGTTGGTCTTACGAACTTCGTCGTCTTTACCCAGTGCGTTCGGAACGATAGAGAAGGTGTAGGAGATACCATCTTTAGCGTAAGCAAACGGCAGTTTAGCAACGGAAGTCAGAGACGCTACAGCACCTTTCTGGTCACGACCGTGCATCGGGTTAGCACCCGGTCCGAACGGCGCGCCAGCACGACGACCGTCTGGGGTGTTACCAGTTTTCTTACCATACACAACGTTAGAAGTGATGGTCAGAACAGACTGAGTCGGGATAGCGTCACGGTAGGTGTGCAGTTTCTGAATTTTCTTCATGAAACGTTCTACCAGGTCAACAGCCAGGTCATCTACACGCGGATCATTGTTACCAAACTGCGGGTATTCGCCTTCGATTTCGAAGTCGATAGCCAGACCGTCTTCGTCACGAATCGGTTTAACTTTCGCATATTTGATTGCAGACAGGGAGTCAGCAGCAACGGACAGACCAGCGATACCACACGCCATGGTGCGGATAACGTCACGGTCGTGCAGCGCCATCAGAGAGGCTTCGTAGCTGTACTTGTCGTGCATGTAGTGGATGATGTTCAGTGCAGTGATGTACTGTTTAGCCAGCCAGTCCATGAAGTGATCCATGCGCTCCATCACTTCATCATAGTTCAGGACATCGCCTTTGATCGGTTCAGACTTCGGACCAACCTGCATTTTCAGTTTTTCGTCAACGCCGCCGTTGATTGCGTACAGCATGGTTTTCGCCAGGTTTGCACGCGCACCGAAGAACTGCATTTGTTTACCAACGATCATCGGGCTTACGCAGCAAGCAATAGCGTAGTCATCGTTGTTGAAGTCCGGACGCATCAGGTCATCGTTCTCATACTGCAGAGAAGAGGTGTCGATGGACACTTTAGCGGCGAATTTCTTGAAGTTCAGCGGCAGTTTTTCAGACCACAGAATGGTCATGTTCGGTTCCGGAGACGGACCCATGGTGTACAGGGTGTTCAGGAAACGGAAGCTGTTTTTGGTAACCAGGGTACGACCGTCGAGGCCCATACCACCGATAGATTCGGTTGCCCAGATCGGGTCGCCAGAGAACAGTTCATCGTATTCCGGAGTACGCAGGAAGCGAACCATACGCAGTTTCATGACCAGGTGGTCAACCATTTCCTGCGCTTCTTGTTCGGTGATCTTGCCAGCTTTCAGGTCACGTTCGATGTACACATCCAGGAAGGTGGAGGTACGACCGAAGGACATTGCAGCACCGTTCTGAGACTTAACAGCAGCCAGGTAGCCGAAGTAAGTCCACTGGATAGCTTCCTGAGCGTTGGTAGCCGGACCAGAGATGTCGTAGCCGTATTTCGCAGCCATTTCTTTCATCTGACCCAGAGCGCGGTGCTGTTCAGCGATTTCTTCGCGCAGACGGATAGTCTGTTCCAGGTTTACGCCGTTTTCCAGATCAGCCTGCAGAGAAGTGAACTGTGCCAGTTTGTCTTTCATCAGGTAGTCGATACCGTACAGCGCAACGCGACGGTAGTCACCGATGATACGGCCACGGCCATATGCATCTGGCAGACCGGTCAGAACACCAGATTTACGGCAACGCAGGATGTCCGGAGTGTAAACGTCGAACACGCCCTGGTTGTGAGTTTTACGGTATTCAGTGAAGATTTTTTTGATCATCGGATCCAGTTCGCGGTTGTACGCTTTGCAGGAACCTTCGATCATTTTGATACCACCGAACGGGATAAGAGCACGTTTCAGCGGAGCTTCAGTCTGTAGACCAACAACTTTTTCCAACGCTTTGTTGATGTAGCCAGCGTCGTGAGAGGTGATGGTGGAAGCAACAGCGGTGTCAAAGTCAACTGGCGCGTGAGTGCGGTTTTCCAGTTTAACGCCTTCCATTACTTTGTCCCACAGGGTGGTGGTCGCTTCAGTAGCGCCAGCCAGGAAGGACTCGTCACCCTCGTACGGAGTGTAGTTTTTCTGAATGAAGTCACGGACGTTTACTTCATTCTGCCAGTCACCTTTGGTAAAACCTTCCCAGGCTGTGGCTAACTTTTCATTAAGCTCGGACATGTAACACCTACCTTCTTAAGTGGATTTTTTATTTACTGCGTACTTCGACAACCATTAATGGTGATCGTTTTCACGCAGGTAAATGACCCAGTATGTCAACCCAACCAACAAACCACCGCCGATAATATTACCGATCGTAACCGGAATCAGGTTATCAGTGATGAAGTTCATCACGGTCAGGTGAGAAAAATTTTCCGGTGCAGAACCGACAGCGGTCCAGAATTCCGGAGATGCGAAGTCGCGGATTACAATACCCATCGGGATCATAAACATGTTTGCGATACTGTGCTCAAAACCGCTGGCAACAAACATCGCGACCGGCAGCACCATAATGAACGCTTTGTCCATCAGGCTACGGCCAGAATAACTCATCCATACTGCCAGACATACCATCAGGTTTGCCAGGATACCAAGGCAGACGGCCTCAATAAAAGTATGGTGCACTTTGTGGTCGGCGGTTTGTAGGACGTTTAGTCCCCATTGACCATTTGCGGTCATATACTCGCCGGAAAGCCACATTAAAAGTACAAACAGCAGTGCGCCGACCAGGTTGCCAAAATAGACATTTAGCCAGTTTTTCGCCAACTGACCCCAGGTGATGCGCCCACTCGCCTTAGCAACAACAATCAACACTGTGGAAGTAAAGAGATCGGCTCCGCAGACAACACAAAGAATCAGCCCCAGAGAGAAGCAAATGCCGCCAACCAGTTTTGCCATGCCGAAGGGCATTGTGCCTGTGCCAGTGGTTGCTGTGATATAGAAGACGAATGCGATTGAGATGAAAACACCGGCGGTAATCGCCAGATAGAAAGTCTTAAGCGGATGTTTCGTTGCTTTATAGACACCCGCCTCTTCGGCCACTTTGGCCATTGCAGCAGGAAGTAAAAGATCAAAAGGGTTGTCAGCTTTCACACTAACTCTCTCTTTATTAAGTCGGCGACGAGATACTAACAAAGCATTATAGATGAGAAATTGATATAGATCATATCTCGCCTGGCTTATAGGCCCGTAACTCGCATGGTTTTTATGCAAATACGGAGTAAATATTTGATTATCCAAATAAAAATAAATTTTAAAAATTAACAAATGAGTTGAATTTTTTCCGCATCCTCCGCTAAAACAGTTAATTAAAAGGGAGCATCAGGCGAATAAAGTAACAATATCGATCGTATTTATTAAATACAAATTACCGATATTTAACCTTATAATTACAATTATTTTATTAATGCAAATATATGTAAAGCGGGGCATTAAAAAAACGCCCCGTAATATAACTCAGACTAATCATTAAGCCTACATTGCGTAGGCTATTTGATTTTATTTTGCCCAGAATGCTGCTTTGGCGCGCTGCAGCTTTTCGTAGGCCTTCAACAACGACTGATGTGCAGCAAACGCGTGCAGATCGCTATCTACCGGTTGCAGGCCGTAAAACGCCGCTTCGCCGCTCATTGCCGCACTGGCGGCTTCTACGGCATCTGCGCCGTACATGCGAACAAACGCATTCAGATATTGCAGCGGCTGGCGATCTTCTTCCTGTGCCAGTAATAACAACGTTTGCAGGCAGCGATAATAGTTGGCGCGTTCCGGACTAAATACTGATGAGTTAAACTCCATCGTCCATTCGGTCCAGACCAGAGCCTGTTCCAGATCGCCACCAGCCAGCGCCAGCATGGCTTTTAATTCACCGATACGCAGGGTGTACCAACCGTTATCCGACCCGGTCGCCAGACCCAACAGCTCACGCACGCGGGTAAAGTCATCAAAACCTTCTTCATCCAGTTGCTCGATGAGGTTCAGGTAATCTTCTTTTTCCCACTCGCTGCCTGGTAGCGAAAGAATCGTTTCACGTAAATGGCTGCCCATACTGTTATTCGCGAGCCACAGATCTTCAGCCGGATAAATATCGGACATGCCAGGCACGATAATACGGCAAGCATAAACGCCCAGATGCTCGTAATCGGCAATATAAACTTCTTTATCTTCTTTGTTGAAGATAGCCATCAGTGTGGCGAACTCTTCTTCCGTGGTGCCGGAGAAATTCCAGTCCACAAACGGATAATCGGCATCCTGCTTGAACAGGTCCCAGGAGATTAAACCGCTGGAATCGATAAAGTGCGTTTCGAGGTTGGTATGTTCAGCGACTTCTTCATCATCGAAGGTTGGCGGAGTAAACACATCCAAATCTTTCAGGCCACGACCTTGCAGCAGCTCGGTCACGGTACGTTCCAGTGCTACGCCAAAATCAGGATGCGCACCGAAAGAGGCAAAGCAGGTACCGTTAGCAGGATTGAACAGTACCACGCAAATCACCGGATACTGGCCGCCAAGCGAACCGTCATAAGCGAAGATTGGGAAACCCTCCGCTTCCAGCGTTTCGATGGCTTCAACTACTGCTGGGTAACGCGCCAGCACGTCTGCCGGGATCTCTGGCAGGCTGATGCTTTCAGCAATAATGCGGTTTTTCACGTAGCGTTCGAAAACTTCAGACAATCCCTGAACGCGTGCTTCGTTGCGGGTATTACCTGCGGACATACCGTTGGAGACGTACAGGTTACCAATGATATTCATCGGAATATAAACGGTCTGATTGTCGGACTGACGCGTAAACGGCAGGCCGCAAATACCACGATCTTCGTTACCGGATTGTAGGTCAATCAGCATGCTGCCGGTCAGTTCATTCTCCGGATCATAAAACGCGCGCAGACGGTCATCGAGTAGTCCTTCTGGCACATCGTCATTTTCGGTCAGTGGGAACCATTTTTCGTTGGGATAATGCACGAACGGACCGTTGGCGATGGTTTCGCCCAGCCAGAAATCAGCAAAAAAGTAGTTGGTTGAGAGACGCTCGAAATATTCACCAAGTGCAGAAGCCAGCGCCGCTTTTTTGGTTGCGCCTTTACCGTTGGTAAAACACAGTGCGCACTCTTTGTCGCGAATATGTACAGACCAGACGTTAGGCACAGGATTCAGCCAGGAGGCCTCTTCAATCTGAAAGCCGAGGTCTGAAAGTTTTTGCTGGAAGCGAGCGATGGAATCTTCCAGAGCGGCATCTTTGCCGGGGATAAATGTTTGCGTCATGAAAATCACTTTAGTCGTACGGAAAGCGCGCAATAATACGGGTTTTATCTCAAAGGCGCTATCACCGCCGCCATGCCGATGAACTGTTGACTATGCTTTTAGCGGATAAACCACGATAAGAGCATAAAAATGAAGGCGTTCGATCTCCACCGTATGGCATTTGATAAAGTGCCTTTTGATTTCCTTGGCGAAGTTGCACTACGTAGTCTTTATACCTTTGTACTGGTTTTTCTGTTCCTCAAAATGACCGGAAGACGCGGTGTGCGACAGATGTCGCTGTTTGAAGTGTTAATCATTCTCACGCTGGGTTCAGCGGCGGGAGATGTGGCGTTTTATGATGATGTGCCGATGGTGCCGGTACTTATCGTCTTTATCACTCTGGCGTTGTTATACCGCCTGGTAATGTGGTTGATGGCGCACAGTGAAAAACTGGAAGATTTACTGGAAGGTAAGCCGGTTGTTATTATTGAAGATGGCGAGCTGGCCTGGTCGAAACTCAATAACTCCAACATGACGGAATTTGAGTTCTTTATGGAGCTACGATTGCGTGGCGTGGAGCAGCTGGGGCAGGTACGTCTGGCGATTCTCGAAACCAACGGGCAAATCAGTGTCTATTTCTTTGAAGATGACAAGGTGAAACCGGGTTTACTTATTTTACCCAGTGATTGTACGCAGCGTTACAAAGTGGTGCCGGAGTCGGCGGACTATGCCTGTATTCGTTGTAGTGAAATCATTCATATGAAAGCGGGGGAAAAACAATTATGTCCGCGCTGTGCAAATCCAGAATGGACGAAGGCAAGTCGGGCAAAACGGGTGACCTGACAGTAAAAACATCGGCTTTTTGCTAATAATCCGAGAGATTCTTTTGTGTGATGCAAGCCACATTTTTGCCCTCAACGGTTTTACTCATTGCGATGTGTGTCACTGAATGATAAAACCGATAGCCACAGGAATAATGTATTACCTGTGGTCGCAATCGATTGACCGCGGGTTAATAGCAACGCAACGTGGTGAGGGGAAATGGCTCAAATCTTCAATTTTAGTTCTGGTCCGGCAATGCTACCGGCAGAGGTGCTTAAACAGGCTCAACAGGAACTGCGCGACTGGAACGGTCTTGGTACGTCGGTGATGGAAGTGAGTCACCGTGGCAAAGAGTTCATTCAGGTTGCAGAGGAAGCCGAGAAGGATTTTCGCGATCTTCTTAATGTCCCCTCCAACTACAAGGTATTATTCTGCCATGGCGGTGGTCGCGGTCAGTTTGCTGCGGTACCGCTGAATATTCTCGGTGATAAAACCACCGCAGATTATGTTGATGCCGGTTACTGGGCGGCAAGTGCCATTAAAGAAGCGAAAAAATACTGCACGCCTAATGTCTTTGACGCCAAAGTGACTGTTGATGGTCTGCGCGCGGTTAAGCCAATGCGTGAATGGCAACTCTCTGATAATGCTGCTTATATGCATTACTGCCCGAATGAAACCATCGACGGTATCGCCATCGACGAAACGCCAGACTTCGGCAAAGATGTGGTGGTCGCCGCCGACTTCTCTTCAACCATTCTTTCCCGTCCGATTGACGTCAGCCGTTATGGCGTGATTTACGCTGGCGCGCAGAAAAATATCGGCCCGGCTGGCCTGACAATCGTCATCGTTCGTGAAGATTTGCTGGGCAAAGCGAATATCGCGTGTCCGTCGATTCTGGATTATTCCATCCTCAACGATAACGGCTCCATGTTTAACACGCCGCCGACATTTGCCTGGTATCTATCTGGTCTGGTCTTTAAATGGCTGAAAGCGAACGGCGGTGTAGCTGAAATGGATAAAATCAATCAGCAAAAAGCAGAACTGCTATATGGGGTGATTGATAACAGCGATTTCTACCGCAATGACGTGGCGAAAGCTAACCGTTCGCGGATGAACGTGCCGTTCCAGTTGGCGGACAGTGCGCTTGACAAATTGTTCCTTGAAGAGTCTTTTGCTGCTGGCCTTCATGCACTGAAAGGTCACCGTGTGGTCGGCGGAATGCGCGCTTCTATTTATAACGCCATGCCGCTGGAAGGCGTTAAAGCGCTGACAGACTTCATGGTTGAGTTCGAACGCCGTCACGGTTAATGCCGAAATTTTGCTTAATCCCCACAGCCAGCCTGTGGGGTTTTTATTTCTGTTGTAGAGAGTTGAGTTCATGGAATCCCTGACGTTACAACCCATCGCTAGTGTCGATGGCACTATTAATCTGCCCGGTTCCAAGAGCGTTTCTAACCGCGCTTTATTGCTGGCGGCATTAGCACACGGCAAAACAGTATTAACCAATCTGCTGGATAGCGATGACGTGCGCCATATGCTGAATGCATTAACAGCGTTAGGGGTAAGCTATACGCTTTCAGCCGATCGTACGCGTTGCGAAATTATCGGTAACGGCGGTCCATTACACGCAGAAGGTGCCCTGGAGTTGTTCCTCGGTAACGCCGGAACGGCAATGCGTCCGCTGGCGGCAGCTCTTTGTCTGGGTAGCAATGATATTGTGCTGACCGGTGAGCCGCGTATGAAAGAACGCCCGATTGGTCATCTGGTGGATGCGCTGCGCCTGGGCGGGGCGAAGATCACTTACCTGGAACAAGAAAATTATCCGCCGTTGCGTTTACAGGGCGGCTTTACTGGCGGCAACGTTGACGTTGATGGCTCCGTTTCCAGCCAATTCCTCACCGCACTGTTAATGACTGCGCCTCTTGCGCCGGAAGATACGGTGATTCGTATTAAAGGCGATCTGGTTTCTAAACCTTATATCGACATCACACTCAATCTGATGAAGACGTTTGGTGTTGAAATTGAAAATCAGCACTATCAACAATTTGTCGTAAAAGGCGGGCAGTCTTATCAGTCTCCGGGTACTTATTTGGTCGAAGGCGATGCATCTTCGGCTTCTTACTTTCTGGCAGCAGCAGCAATCAAAGGCGGCACTGTAAAAGTGACCGGTATTGGACGTAACAGTATGCAGGGTGATATTCGCTTTGCTGATGTGCTGGAAAAAATGGGCGCGACCATTTGCTGGGGCGATGATTATATTTCCTGCACGCGTGGTGAACTGAACGCTATTGATATGGATATGAACCATATTCCTGATGCGGCGATGACCATTGCCACGGCGGCGTTATTTGCAAAAGGCACCACCACGCTGCGCAATATCTATAACTGGCGTGTTAAAGAGACCGATCGCCTGTTTGCGATGGCAACAGAACTGCGTAAAGTCGGTGCGGAAGTAGAAGAGGGGCACGATTACATTCGTATCACTCCACCGGAAAAACTGAACTTTGCCGAGATCGCGACATACAATGATCACCGGATGGCGATGTGTTTCTCGCTGGTGGCGTTGTCAGATACACCAGTGACGATTCTTGATCCCAAATGTACGGCCAAAACATTTCCGGATTATTTCGAGCAGTTGGCGCGGATTAGCCAGGCAGCCTGAATGAACAACGGGCAATAAATAGCCAAATCTTTCTTTATCAAAACGTCGGCACATTGTCGGCGTTTTTTTTCGGACCTTGTGAGTCATTTTGATTAATGGTAGCGTCGCTTGTCAATGTAAGTTGTTGATACATAATATTTATATATGATTAATCAACGGATGATTCACATGAAGAATACTAAATTACTGCTGGCGATTGCGACCTCTGCAGCATTACTGACAGGGTGTCAAAATACCCACGGTATTGATACCAATATGGCTATCAGCTCCGGTTTAAATGCCTATAAAGCAGCAACATTAAGCGATGCCGATGCAAAAGCGATTGCCAATCAGGGCTGTGCCGAAATGGACAGCGGCAATCAAGTCGCAAGTAAATCCAGCAAGTACGGTAAACGTCTGGCAAAAATCGCCAAAGCATTGGGTAACAATATTAATGGCACGCCGGTCAACTATAAGGTTTATATGACCAGCGACGTCAACGCATGGGCGATGGCGAACGGCTGTGTCCGTGTCTACAGTGGCCTGATGGACATGATGAATGACAACGAAATTGAAGGTGTTCTGGGCCATGAACTGGGCCACGTCGCGTTGGGTCACTCGCTGGCTGAAATGAAAGCTTCTTATGCGATCGTTGCCGCACGCGATGCCATTTCAGCTACCAGCGGAGTGGCTTCCCAGCTTTCCCGCTCACAATTGGGTGATATCGCAGAAGGCGCTATTAATGCTAAATACTCCCGTGATAAAGAGTCCGAAGCAGATGATTTCTCCTTTGATCTGTTGAAGAAACGTGGCATCAGCACCCAGGGGCTGGTTGGCAGCTTTGAAAAACTGGCTAGTCTGGATGGCGGTCGCACCCAGTCCATGTTTGACTCTCACCCACCATCAACAGAGCGTGCGCAACACATCCGTGATCGTATCGCCTCTGGTAAGTAAATCATTGTCATCTTTCGGGCTGGTCTTCTGCCAGCCCGCTATAATTGCGCAATAAATCCCCATCTGAATACAGACAAAACTGGTTTTTGCACACAACGTTAACGATTTGTGGCGTCGGCGCGTATAATGCGCGCGGTTATGTTAACGGTACGCCTGTTTTAAGGAGATAAAGATGACGGCAATTGCCCCGGTTATTACCATTGATGGCCCAAGCGGTGCAGGGAAAGGCACCTTGTGTAAGGCTATGGCGGAAGCATTGCAATGGCATCTGCTGGATTCGGGTGCAATTTATCGCGTACTGGCATTGGCGGCATTACATCACCATGTTGATGTTGCGTCAGAAGATGCGCTGGTACCGCTGGCATCCCATCTGGATGTACGTTTTGTGTCAACCAATGGCAATCTGGAAGTGATCCTCGAAGGGGAAGATGTCAGCGGCGAAATTCGTACTCAGGAAGTGGCGAATGCAGCTTCACAAGTCGCGGCATTCCCACGCGTTCGTGAAGCATTATTGCGTCGCCAACGCGCGTTTCGCGAATTACCAGGCCTGATTGCCGATGGCCGCGACATGGGAACGGTGGTATTCCCTGATGCGCCAGTGAAAATTTTCCTTGACGCCTCCTCGGAAGAACGTGCGCATCGCCGCATGCTACAGTTGCAGGAGAAGGGCTTTAGTGTTAACTTTGAGCGCCTTTTGGCCGAGATCAAAGAACGCGACGACCGCGATCGTAACCGAGCGGTAGCGCCACTGGTTCCGGCAGCCGATGCTTTAGTGTTGGATTCCACCACCTTAAGCATTGAGCAAGTGATTGAAAAAGCGCTACAATACGCGCGCCAGAAATTGGCTCTCGCATAAGCGACCGAATTTGCAGTACCCCCGTTGCAATGGAATGACAGCGGGTATGTTAAACAACCCCATCCGGCATGGAGCCAGGTGGACGTTAAATATAAACCTGAAGATTAAACATGACTGAATCTTTTGCTCAACTCTTTGAAGAGTCCTTAAAAGAAATCGAAACCCGCCCGGGTTCTATCGTTCGTGGCGTTGTTGTTGCTATCGACAAAGACGTAGTACTGGTTGACGCTGGTCTGAAATCTGAGTCCGCCATCCCGGCTGAGCAGTTCAAAAACGCCCAGGGCGAGCTGGAAATTCAGGTAGGTGACGAAGTTGACGTTGCTCTGGACGCAGTAGAAGACGGCTTCGGTGAAACTCTGCTGTCCCGTGAGAAAGCTAAACGTCACGAAGCCTGGATCACGCTGGAAAAAGCTTACGAAGATGCTGAAACTGTTACCGGTGTTATCAACGGCAAAGTTAAGGGCGGCTTCACTGTTGAGCTGAACGGTATTCGTGCGTTCCTGCCAGGTTCTCTGGTAGACGTTCGTCCGGTGCGTGACACTCTGCACCTGGAAGGCAAAGAGCTTGAATTTAAAGTAATCAAGCTGGATCAGAAGCGCAACAACGTTGTTGTTTCTCGTCGTGCCGTTATCGAATCCGAAAACAGCGCAGAGCGCGATCAGCTGCTGGAAAACCTGCAGGAAGGCATGGAAGTTAAAGGTATCGTTAAGAACCTCACTGACTACGGTGCATTCGTTGATCTGGGCGGCGTTGACGGCCTGCTGCACATCACTGACATGGCCTGGAAACGCGTTAAGCATCCGAGCGAAATCGTCAACGTGGGCGACGAAATCACTGTTAAAGTGCTGAAGTTCGACCGCGAACGTACCCGTGTATCCCTGGGCCTGAAACAGTTGGGCGAAGATCCGTGGGTAGCTATCGCTAAACGTTATCCGGAAGGTACCAAACTGACTGGTCGCGTGACCAACCTGACCGACTACGGCTGCTTCGTTGAAATCGAAGAAGGCGTTGAAGGCCTGGTACACGTTTCCGAAATGGATTGGACCAACAAAAACATCCACCCGTCCAAAGTTGTTAACGTTGGCGATGTAGTGGAAGTTATGGTTCTGGATATCGACGAAGAACGTCGTCGTATCTCCCTGGGTCTGAAACAGTGCAAAGCTAACCCGTGGCAGCAGTTCGCGGAAACCCACAACAAGGGCGACCGTGTTGAAGGTAAAATCAAGTCTATCACTGACTTCGGTATCTTCATCGGCCTGGACGGCGGCATCGACGGCCTGGTTCACCTGTCTGACATCTCCTGGAACGTTGCAGGCGAAGAAGCAGTTCGTGAATACAAAAAAGGCGACGAAATCGCTGCAGTTGTTCTGCAGGTTGACGCAGAACGTGAACGTATCTCCCTGGGCGTTAAACAGCTCGCAGAAGATCCGTTCAACAACTGGGTTGCTCTGAACAAGAAAGGCGCTATCGTAACCGGTAAAGTAACTGCAGTTGACGCTAAAGGCGCAACCGTAGAACTGGCTGACGGCGTTGAAGGTTACCTGCGTGCTTCTGAAGCATCCCGTGACCGCGTTGAAGACGCTACCCTGGTTCTGAGCGTTGGCGACGAAGTTGAAGCTAAATTCACCGGCGTTGATCGTAAAAACCGCGCAATCAGCCTGTCTGTTCGTGCGAAAGACGAAGCTGACGAGAAAGATGCAATCGCAACTGTTAACAAACAGGAAGATGCAAACTTCTCCAACAACGCAATGGCTGAAGCTTTCAAAGCAGCTAAAGGCGAGTAATTCTCTGACTCTTCGGGATTTTTATTCCGAAGTTTGTTGAGTTTACTTGACAGATTGCAGGTTTCGTCCTGTAATCAAGCACTAAGGGCGGCTACGGCCGCCCTTAATCAATGCAGCAACAGCAGCCGCTTAATTTGCCTTTAAGGAACCGGAGGAATCATGACCAAGTCAGAATTGATAGAAAGACTTGCCACCCAGCAATCGCACATTCCCGCCAAGACGGTTGAAGATGCAGTAAAAGAGATGCTGGAGCATATGGCCTCGACTCTTGCGCAGGGCGAGCGTATTGAAATCCGCGGTTTCGGCAGTTTCTCTTTGCACTACCGCGCACCACGTACCGGACGTAATCCGAAGACTGGCGATAAAGTAGAACTGGAAGGAAAATACGTTCCTCACTTTAAACCTGGTAAAGAACTGCGCGATCGCGCCAATATTTACGGTTAAGTTTTTACTCAAACTTGAACGCGAGAAAAGCACCTGTCGGGTGCTTTTTTCATTTCTCTAATCAGGAACTGGAAGCTGCCTCGCAGAGTTTTGAGCAGTTTTCACCCTTTCGTTAAATTCTTCTGAATGTGCCTCGGGGAACGCAAAATTCCCACCAGACAACCGCTCAACAAAGTTGCACACTTTCCATAAACAGGGAGGGGGGCATGAAAATAACGACAGTCGGCGTATGCATAATTTGCGGAATTTTTCCGTTGCTGATTTTGCCCCAATTGCCTGGGACATTAACCCTTGCGTTTCTGACTCTCTTCGCCTGCGTACTGGCATTTATCCCTGTTAAAACCGTCCGTTATATCGCGCTGACGTTGCTGTTTTTCGTTTGGGGCATATTATCAGCAAAGCAAATTTTGTGGGCAGGAGAAACCTTAACTGGCGCGACGCAGGATGCAATTGTTGAGATCACTGCAACTGACGGCATGACCACTCATTACGGTCAAATTACTCATCTACAAGGTCGACGTATATTCCCTGCGCCAGGCCTTGTGCTGTATGGCGAATATCTTCCGCAAGCGGTTTGTGCTGGACAACAATGGTCAATGAAACTCAAAGTTCGTGCGGTTCATGGCCAACTTAATGATGGCGGCTTTGATAGCCAGCGTTATGCCATTGCCCAGCATCAACCGCTCACCGGCCGCTTTCTGCAGGCAAGTGTTATTGAACCGAATTGTAGCCTGCGTGCACAGTATCTGGCGTCACTACAAACAACGCTGCAACCCTATCCGTGGAATGCGGTTATTCTTGGTTTAGGTATGGGGGAACGGTTATCCGTCCCCAAAGAAATCAAAAATATCATGCGCGATACTGGAACGGCGCATTTAATGGCGATATCGGGATTGCACATCGCTTTTGCGGCGTTGCTGGCTGCCGGACTCATTCGCAGTGGACAAATTTTTCTGCCTGGGCGCTGGATCCACTGGCAAATACCATTAATTGGTGGGATCTGCTGTGCTGCTTTTTATGCCTGGTTGACGGGAATGCAACCTCCTGCATTGCGTACCGTGGTGGCGCTTGCTACGTGGGGAATGCTTAAGTTAAGTGGGCGACAGTGGAGTGGCTGGGATGTATGGATATGTTGTCTGGCGGCAATTTTGCTGATGGATCCTGTTGCCATTCTCTCGCAAAGTTTATGGCTCTCTGCCGCTGCGGTCGCGGCACTGATTTTTTGGTACCAGTGGTTTCCCTGTCCTGAGTGGCAACTGCCGCCGGTATTGCGTGCAGTTGTTTCCCTCATTCATTTGCAACTGGGAATCACACTCCTGCTTATGCCTGTGCAAATCGTCATATTTCATGGCATTAGTCTGACCTCGTTTATTGCAAATCTATTAGCAATTCCCTTGGTGACATTTATCACGGTTCCGTTGATCCTCGCCGCGATGGTTGTGCATTTAAGCGGGCCGTTAATCCTGGAGCAAGGGTTATGGTTTCTTGCCGACCGGTCTTTGGCTTTACTTTTCTGGGGGTTAAAGAGTTTGCCAGAAGGGTGGATCAACATTGCTGAACGTTGGCAATGGCTATCATTTTCCCCATGGTTCTTACTGGTGGTATGGCGATTAAACGCCTGGCGAACGTTGCCAGCAATGTGTGTGGCTGTAGGCTTGCTGATGTGCTGGCCGCTGTGGCAAAAACCTCGACCTGACGAGTGGCAGGTGTACATGCTTGATGTCGGGCAAGGGCTGGCAATGGTGATAGCCAGAAACGGCAAAGCGATTCTCTATGACACAGGACTGGCCTGGCCCGAAGGGGATAGTGGGCAACAACTGATTATCCCCTGGCTCCACTGGCATAATCTTGAACCGGAAGGCGTTATTCTGAGTCATGAACATCTGGATCACCGGGGAGGGCTGGACTCAATATTGCACACATGGCCGATGTTATGGATCAGAAGTCCGTTAAACTGGGAACATCATCAGCCCTGTGTGCGTGGCGAAGCGTGGCAATGGCAAGGATTGCGTTTCAGCGTGCACTGGCCTTTACAAGCTAGCAACGATAAAGGAAATAACCATTCCTGTGTGGTTAAGGTTGATGACGGGACGAATAGCATTCTTCTAACCGGTGATATTGAAGTCCCCGCTGAACAAAAGATGCTAAGCCGTTACTGGCAGCAAGTGCAGACAACATTGCTTCAGGTACCTCACCATGGCAGTAATACCTCATCATCGTTGCCATTAATTCAGCGAGTGAATGGAAAAGTGGCACTCGCATCGGCATCGCGCTATAACGCATGGCGATTGCCCTCTAATAAAGTTAAGCATCGCTATCAACAGCAAGGATATCAATGGCTTGATACTCCACATCAGGGTCAAGTGACGGTCAATTTTTCAGCGCAAGGCTGGCGGATTAGCAGCCTCAGAGAGCAAATTTTACCTCGTTGGTATCATCAGTGGTTTGGCGTGCCAGTGGATAACGGGTAGAATATGCGGCTATTTCAACAAATGCTGGTTTTTTGAATGCATAACGACAAAGATCTCTCTACGTGGCAGACGTTCCGCCGACTGTGGCCAACCATTGCGCCTTTTAAAGCGGGTCTGATCGTGGCGGGCGTAGCGTTAATCCTCAACGCAGCCAGCGATACCTTCATGTTATCGCTCCTTAAGCCACTTCTTGATGATGGCTTTGGTAAAACAGATCGCTCCGTGCTGGTGTGGATGCCGCTGGTGGTGATCGGGCTGATGATTTTACGTGGTATCACCAGCTATGTCTCCAGCTACTGTATCTCCTGGGTATCAGGAAAGGTGGTAATGACCATGCGTCGCCGCCTGTTTGGTCACATGATGGGAATGCCGGTTTCATTTTTTGACAAACAGTCAACGGGGACGCTGTTGTCACGTATCACCTACGATTCCGAACAGGTTGCTTCTTCTTCTTCCGGCGCACTGATAACGGTTGTGCGTGAAGGTGCGTCAATCATCGGCCTGTTCATCATGATGTTCTATTACAGTTGGCAACTGTCGATCATTTTGATTGTGCTGGCACCGATTGTTTCGATTGCGATTCGCGTAGTATCGAAGCGTTTTCGCAACATCAGTAAAAACATGCAGAACACCATGGGGCAGGTGACCACCAGCGCCGAACAAATGCTGAAGGGCCACAAAGAAGTATTGATTTTCGGTGGTCAGGAAGTGGAAACGAAACGCTTTGATAAAGTCAGCAACCGAATGCGTCTTCAGGGGATGAAAATGGTTTCAGCCTCTTCCATCTCTGATCCGATCATTCAGCTGATCGCCTCTTTGGCGCTGGCGTTTGTTCTGTATGCGGCGAGCTTCCCAAGTGTCATGGATAGCCTGACTGCCGGTACGATTACCGTTGTTTTCTCTTCAATGATTGCACTGATGCGTCCGCTGAAATCGCTGACCAACGTTAACGCCCAGTTCCAGCGCGGTATGGCGGCTTGTCAGACGCTGTTTACCATTCTGGACAGTGAGCAGGAGAAAGATGAAGGTAAGCGCGTGATCGAGCGTGCGACTGGCGACGTGGAATTCCGCAATGTCACCTTTACTTATCCGGGACGTGACGTACCTGCATTGCGTAACATCAACCTGAAAATTCCGGCAGGGAAGACGGTTGCTCTGGTTGGACGCTCTGGTTCGGGTAAATCAACCATCGCCAGCCTGATCACGCGTTTTTACGATATTGATGAAGGCGAAATCCTGATGGATGGTCACGATCTGCGCGAGTATACCCTGGCGTCGTTACGTAACCAGGTTGCTCTGGTGTCGCAGAATGTCCATCTGTTTAACGATACGGTTGCTAACAACATTGCTTACGCACGGACTGAACAGTACAGCCGTGAGCAAATTGAAGAAGCGGCGCGTATGGCCTACGCCATGGACTTCATCAATAAGATGGATAACGGTCTCGATACAGTGATTGGTGAAAACGGCGTGCTGCTCTCTGGCGGTCAGCGTCAGCGTATTGCTATCGCTCGAGCCTTGCTGCGTGATAGCCCGATTCTGATTCTGGATGAAGCTACCTCGGCTCTGGATACCGAATCCGAACGTGCGATTCAGGCGGCACTGGATGAGTTGCAGAAAAACCGTACCTCTCTGGTGATTGCCCACCGCTTGTCTACCATTGAAAAGGCAGACGAAATCGTGGTCGTCGAGGATGGTGTCATTGTGGAACGCGGTACGCATAACGATTTGCTTGAGCACCGCGGCGTTTACGCGCAACTTCACAAAATGCAGTTTGGCCAATGATCGAAAAAATCTGGTCTGGTGAATCCCCTTTGTGGCGGCTATTGCTGCCACTCTCCTGGTTGTATGGCCTGGTAAGTGGCGCGATCCGTCTTTGCTATAAACTAAAACTGAAGCGCGCCTGGCGTGCCCCCGTACCGGTTGTCGTGGTTGGTAATCTCACCGCAGGCGGCAACGGAAAAACCCCGGTCGTTGTCTGGCTGGTGGAACAGTTGCAACAGCGCGGTATTCGCGTGGGGGTCGTATCGCGGGGATATGGTGGTAAGGCTGAATCTTATCCGCTGTTATTGTCGGCAGATACCACAACAGCACAGGCGGGTGATGAACCTGTGTTGATTTATCAACGCACTGATGCGCCTGTTGCGGTTTCTCCCGTTCGTTCTGATGCGGTAAAAGCCATTCTGGCGCAACACCCTGATGTGCAGATCATCGTAACCGACGACGGTTTACAGCATTACCGTCTGGCGCGTGATGTGGAAATTGTCGTTATTGATGGTGTGCGTCGCTTTGGCAATGGCTGGTGGTTGCCGGCGGGGCCAATGCGTGAGCGAGCGGGGCGCTTAAAGTCGGTTGATGCGGTAATCGTCAACGGTGGTGTCCCTCGCAGCGGTGAAATCCCCATGCATCTGCTGCCGGGTCAGGCGGTGAATTTACGTACCGGTACGCGTTGTGACGTTGCTCAGCTTGAACATGTAGTGGCGATGGCGGGGATTGGGCATCCGCCGCGCTTTTTTGCCACGCTGAAGATGTGTGGCGTACAACCGGAAAAATGTGTACCGCTGGCCGATCATCAGTCTTTGAACCATGCGGATGTCAGTGCGTTGGTAAGCGCCGGGCAAACGCTGGTAATGACTGAAAAAGATGCGGTGAAATGCCGGGCCTTTGCAGAAGAAAATTGGTGGTATTTGCCTGTAGACGCACAGCTTTCAGGTGATGAACCAGCGAAACTGCTTACGCAACTAACCTCGCTGGCTTCTGGCAACTAGTTACGCCGCGGCAGCGTTCGATTGATGGAGTCATGAATGTCGCTGCCGCACCTCTCCCTTGCTGATGCGCGTAATCTTCACCTTGCCGCACAAGGCCTGTTAAACAAACCCCGCCGTCAAGCGTCGTTGGAGGATATTCCGGCAACGATCTCCCGCATGTCCTTGCTGCAAATCGATACCATCAATATTGTTGCCCGTAGTCCATATCTGGTGCTTTTCAGTCGTCTGGGAAATTATCCTGCCCAGTGGCTGGATGAGTCTCTGGCGCGTGGCGAATTAATGGAATACTGGGCGCATGAAGCCTGCTTTATGCCGCGTAGCGACTTTCGTCTTATTCGCCACCGCATGCTGGCACCTGAAAAAATGGGCTGGAAATACAAAGACGCCTGGATGCAGGAACATGAGGCGGAAATTGCACAGTTAATTCAGCATATTCATGATAAGGGGCCGGTACGTTCAGCCGATTTTGAGCATCCTCGTAAAGGTGCAAGCGGCTGGTGGGAATGGAAGCCGCATAAACGGCATCTGGAAGGTTTATTTACTGCCGGAAAGGTGATGGTGATTGAACGGCGCAACTTCCAGCGCGTTTATGATTTAACCCACCGTGTCATGCCTGACTGGGATGATGAGCGCGATCTCGTTTCGCAAACAGAAGCAGAAATCATCATGCTGGATAACAGTGCGCGTAGCCTGGGAATATTCCGCGAACAGTGGCTGGCAGATTACTATCGGCTGAAACGTCCGGCACTGGCGGCGTGGCGCGAAGCGAGGGCTGAACAGCAGCAAATCATTGCTGTGCATGTTGAAAAATTGGGCAATCTTTGGCTGCATGCTGATTTGCTGCCGCTACTCGAGCGTGCGCTGGCCGGAAAGCTCACTGCAACGCACAGCGCGGTACTTTCGCCTTTTGATCCTGTTGTCTGGGATCGCAAACGCGCAGAGCAGCTTTTTGATTTTAGCTACCGGCTGGAGTGCTATACCCCAGCGCCGAAACGCCAGTATGGCTATTTTGTTCTGCCATTATTACATCGTGGGCAATTAGTTGGGCGAATGGATGCCAAAATGCATCGCCAGACAGGCATCCTTGAAGTTATCTCTCTGTGGTTACAGGAAGGCATTAAACCAACGACAATGCTGCAAAAAGGGTTACGTCAGGCGATTACTGATTTCGCGAGCTGGCAGCAGGCAACGCGGGTGACATTAGGACGCTGCCCGCAAGGTCTCTTTACTGATTGCCGCACTGGCTGGGAAATAGACCCCGTCGCATAAATGATTATGATAAGATTTATGCATTCATAACCCGATCCATCTGGAGGAACTATGGATCATCGTCTGCTTGAAATCATTGCCTGCCCGGTTTGCAACGGAAAACTTTGGTATAACCAAGAAAAACAAGAACTTATTTGCAAACTGGACAACCTGGCTTTCCCGCTGCGTGATGGCATTCCAGTGTTGCTGGAAACGGAAGCCCGCGTGCTGACTGCTGATGAGAGTAAATCATGAGTTTTGTGGTCATTATTCCCGCGCGCTACGCGTCAACGCGTCTGCCCGGTAAACCATTGGTTGATATTAATGGCAAACCCATGATTGTTCATGTTCTTGAACGTGCTCGCGAATCAGGTGCCGATCGCATCATCGTGGCAACCGATCATGAGGATGTCGCCCGCGCCGTTGAAGCCGCTGGCGGTGAAGTATGTATGACGCGCGCCGATCACCAGTCAGGGACAGAACGCCTGGCGGAAGTTGTCGAAAAATGCGCATTCAGCGACGACACGGTGATCGTTAATGTGCAGGGTGATGAACCGATGATCCCTGCGACAATCATTCGTCAGGTTGCTGATAACCTCGCTCAGCGTCAGGTGGGTATGGCGACTCTGGCGGTGCCAATCCACAATGCGGAAGAAGCGTTTAACCCGAATGCGGTGAAAGTGGTTCTCGACGCTGAAGGGTATGCACTGTACTTCTCTCGCGCCACCATTCCTTGGGATCGTGATCGTTTTGCAGAAGGCCTTGAAACCGTTGGCGATAACTTCCTGCGTCATCTTGGTATTTATGGCTACCGTGCAGGCTTTATCCGTCGTTACGTCAACTGGCAGCCAAGTCCGTTAGAACACATCGAAATGTTAGAGCAGCTTCGTGTTCTGTGGTACGGCGAAAAAATCCATGTTGCTGTTGCTCAGGAAGTTCCTGGCACAGGTGTGGATACCCCTGAAGATCTTGAGCGCGTTCGCGCTGAAATGCGCTAATTTCACTTCACGACACTTCAGCCAATTTTGGGAGGAGTGTCGTACCGTTACGATTTTCCTCAATTTTTCTTTTCAACAATTGATCTCATTCAGGTGACATCTTTTATATTGGCGCTCATTATGAAAGCAGTAGCTTTTATGAGGGTAATCTGAATGGAACAGCTGCGTGCCGAATTAAGCCATTTACTGGGCGAAAAACTCAGTCGTATTGAGTGCGTCAATGAAAAAGCGGATACGGCGTTGTGGGCTTTGTATGACAGCCAGGGAAACCCAATGCCGTTAATGGCAAGAAGCTTTAGTACGCCCGGAAAAGCCCGACAACTGGCATGGAAAACCACCATGCTGGCAAGAAGTGGGACTGTCCGTATGCCGACTATTTATGGTGTGATGACGCATGAAGAACACCCCGGCCCCGATGTCCTGCTACTGGAGCGGATGCGTGGTGTTTCGGTGGAGGCACCAGCCCGAACACCAGAACGCTGGGAACAACTCAAAGACCAAATCGTTGAAGCCTTACTGGCCTGGCACCGTCAGGACAGTCGCGGTTGCGTCGGCGCGGTCGACAATACTCAGGAAAATTTCTGGCCCTCATGGTACCGGCAACATGTTGAAGTGCTATGGACCACGCTCAATCAGTTCAATAACACCGGTCTGACGATGCAGGATAAGCGGATCCTGTTTCGCACTCGCGAATGTCTCCCGGCATTATTTGAAGGCTTTAACGACAATTGTGTGCTGATTCACGGTAACTTCTGTTTACGCAGCATGTTGAAAGATTCGCGCAGCGATCAGTTACTGGCGATGGTCGGGCCGGGACTAATGCTTTGGGCACCGCGAGAATACGAACTGTTCCGACTAATGGATAATTCTCTGGCGGAAGATTTGCTCTGGAGTTACCTGCAACGCGCGCCAGTGGCGGAGTCGTTCATCTGGCGGCGTTGGTTGTATGTGTTATGGGATGAAGTTGCGCAACTGGTTAATACCGGACGATTTAGTCGGCGCAACTTCGATCTGGCATCAAAATCACTCTTGCCGTGGCTCGCCTGACGAACCTTTTAGCCACTGCCAGATACGGCCAAGCGTTTCATAGCCAACACGATCGCTATGCATCAACCAGACCGGAGAAGGGATTGCCCGTTCCCACGGGTTAAGCGGCGAGTCGATGGCCAACTGATTCGCCGGGGCTGGTAGCGGATTTAACCCTTCCTGCTGAAAAAAGATCATCGCCCGCGGCAGATGTGATGCGGAGGTCACCAGCAGGAAAGGGGCGTCACCAATCGCCTGTTTCACTGCCGCAGCTTCTTCTTCGGTATCTTTTGGCAAATCCAGGGTGATAATTTGCTCGTGCGGCACGCCCAGCGATTGCGCAACTCTGGCACCTACTTCCGCTGTACTCACCGTATTGGTTTTTGCTACGCCTCCCGTGAAGATCAGTTTTGATCCCGGATTTTCGCGCCATAAGCGAATACCTTCATTCAGGCGTGGCAGACTGTTATTGATTAAATTAGAGCTCGGTGCCCACTGTGGGTTCCAGGTATAACCACCTCCGAGCACCACGATATAGTCCACTTTTTGCGAATTATTCCATGTCGGATAGGTGCTTTCGATGGGACGCAGCAGGCGGTCGGCTACCGGTTGCAAACTCAATAACAAGAGTGCCAGCCACCCAATGCTAATAAAAATCTTCCCGGTTTTTTGAAAACGGCTAAACCACAGCAGCGCCAGGCCAGCGCCAATAATTAACAACATCAGCGGAAGTGGCAGCAACATATTGCCAATCACTTTTTTCAGTGTAAAAAGCATCCTTTCTGGTTCCTTTTTTAACCATATAGCAAGGGATCGCCAGCGATATTACACCAGACGGGTTCATTCTCGCCGTGGCTGTGACAAAATAGCGTCTTTATCAGAAAACGTCTTAGCCAACCGGTGGAGAAAGCAATGCAGGATCGCAATTTTGATGATATTGCGGAAAAGTTTTCCCGTAACATTTACGGCACCACCAAAGGGCAGCTTCGACAGGCTATTCTGTGGCAGGATCTCGATCACGTGCTGGCGGAAATGGGCCCGCAAAAACTGCGTGTGCTGGATGCTGGCGGTGGTGAAGGGCAGACCGCAATCAAAATGGCCGAGCGTGGGCATCAGGTCATTTTATGCGATCTTTCTGCGCAGATGATCGACCGCGCAAAACAGGCGGCAGAAGCAAAAGGTGTGAGCGACAACATGCAATTTATACATTGCGCCGCTCAGGATGTTGCTTCGCATTTGGAAACGCCCGTTGATCTGATATTGTTCCATGCGGTGCTCGAGTGGGTGGCCGATCCCCGCAGTGTATTGCAGACCCTGTGGTCAGTGTTGCGTCCAGGCGGCGTGTTGTCGTTAATGTTCTACAATGCGCATGGTTTGTTGATGCATAACATGGTCGCCGGGAATTTTGATTACGTGCAGGCGGGAATGCCGAAAAAGAAAAAACGGACGCTTTCGCCAGATTATCCACGCGACCCGGCGCAGGTTTATCTGTGGCTGGAAGAAGCTGGTTGGCAAATTATGGGTAAGACAGGCGTTCGCGTGTTTCATGATTATCTGCGCGAGAAGCACCAGCAGCGCGACTGCTATGAAGCATTACTTGAATTAGAAACGCGTTATTGCCGTCAGGAACCGTATATTACCCTGGGGCGTTATATTCATGTCACCGCGCGCAAACCGCAGAGCAAGGATAAAGTATGAGTGAATTTTCCCAGACAGTCCCCGAACTGGTTGCCTGGGCCAGAAAAAATGACTTCTCCATCTCGCTGCCGGTAGACCGACTCTCTTTTCTGCTGGCGGTTGCCACGCTGAACGGCGAGCGTCTGGATGGTGAGATGAGTGAAGGCGAGCTGGTGGATGCATTCCGCCATGTGAGTGATGCGTTTGAGCAAACCAGCGAAACCATCGGCGTGCGCGCCAATAACGCGATCAACGACATGGTGCGTCAACGTCTGCTGAACCGCTTTACCAGCGAGCAGGCGGAAGGGAACGCAATTTACCGTCTGACGCCGCTCGGCATCGGCATTACTGACTACTACATCCGTCAGCGCGAGTTTTCTACGCTGCGTCTTTCTATGCAGTTGTCGATTGTGGCGGGTGAGCTCAAACGCGCAGCAGATGCCGCCGAAGAGGGCGGTGATGAATTTCACTGGCACCGTAATGTCTATGCGCCACTGAAATATTCGGTAGCAGAAATTTTCGACAGTATCGACCTGACGCAACGTCTGATGGACGAACAGCAGCAGCAGGTGAAGGACGATATCGCCCAGTTGCTGAACAAAGACTGGCGGGCGGCGATTTCCAGCTGTGAATTGTTGCTTTCGGAAACTTCCGGGACGCTGCGTGAATTGCAGGATACGCTGGAAGCGGCAGGCGACAAATTGCAGGCTAATCTGTTGCGCATTCAGGATGCGACGATGACCCATGACGATCTGCATTTCGTCGATCGTCTGGTGTTCGATCTGCAGAGCAAACTCGATCGTATTATCAGTTGGGGCCAGCAATCCATCGACTTGTGGATTGGCTACGACCGCCACGTACACAAATTTATTCGTACCGCGATCGATATGGATAAAAACCGCGTCTTTGCTCAGCGGTTACGTCAGTCGGTACAAACCTATTTTGATGAGCCGTGGGCGCTAACTTATGCCAATGCCGATCGTCTGCTGGATATGCGTGACGAAGAGATGGCACTGCGCGATGAAGAAGTGACTGGGGAACTTCCTGAGGATCTGGAATACGAAGAGTTTAACGAGATCCGCGAACAGCTGGCGGCGATCATCGAAGAACAACTTGCCGTGTACAAAACCAGACAAGTGCCGCTGGATCTTGGTCTGGTGGTACGCGAATATCTGTCACAGTATCCGCGTGCACGTCACTTTGACGTTGCGCGTATTGTTATTGATCAGGCGGTACGTCTTGGCGTAGCGCAAGCAGATTTCACCGGACTGCCAGCGAAATGGCAGCCGATTAATGATTACGGAGCCAAGGTACAGGCGCATGTCATCGACAAATATTGAACAAGTGATGCCGGTTAAGCTGGCGCAGGCGCTGGCGAATCCGTTATTTCCGGCGCTGGACAGCGCCTTACGTTCAGGCCGCCATATTGGCCTCGACGAACTGGATAATCATGCATTCCTGATGGATTTTCAGGAATATCTGGAAGAGTTTTACGCGCGTTATAACGTTGAGCTTATTCGCGCACCAGAAGGGTTCTTCTATTTACGCCCACGTTCCACCACGCTGATCCCTCGTTCCGTCTTGTCGGAACTGGATATGATGGTCGGGAAAATCCTCTGTTATCTCTATCTCAGCCCGGAACGGCTGGCGAATGAGGGGATTTTCACCCAGCAGGAACTGTACGACGAACTGCTCACCCTGGCCGATGAAGCAAAACTGCTGAAACTGGTGAACAACCGTTCAACCGGTTCAGACGTTGACCGTCAGAAGTTGCAGGAGAAAGTACGTTCTTCGCTCAACCGTCTGCGTCGTTTAGGCATGGTGTGGTTTATGGGCCACGACAGCAGCAAGTTTCGCATTACCGAATCGGTGTTCCGCTTCGGAGCCGATGTGCGTGCTGGCGACGATCCCCGTGAAGCACAGCGTCGCCTGATTCGTGATGGCGAAGCAATGCCGATTGAAAATCATCTGCAACTCAACGATGAAACCGAAGAAAATCAGCCAGATAGCGGAGAGGAAGAATAATGATTGAACGCGGTAAATTTCGCTCACTGACGCTGATTAACTGGAACGGCTTTTTTGCCCGAACTTTTGACCTTGACGAGCTGGTCACGACGCTTTCTGGCGGTAACGGGGCGGGTAAATCCACCACCATGGCGGCGTTCGTTACGGCGCTGATCCCCGACCTGACCCTGCTGCATTTCCGTAACACTACGGAAGCCGGGGCCACCAGCGGTTCGCGCGATAAAGGTCTGCACGGTAAGCTGAAAGCGGGTGTCTGTTATTCGATGCTCGACACCATTAACTCGCGCCACCAGCGCGTGGTGGTCGGTGTGCGTCTGCAACAGGTTGCCGGACGCGATCGTAAAGTGGATATCAAGCCGTTTGCCATTCAGGGACTGCCGATGTCGGTGCAGCCGACACAGCTGGTGACCGAAACCCTGAACGAACGCCAGGCGCGCGTGCTGCCGCTTAACGAGCTGAAAGACAAGCTCGAGGCGATGGAAGGCGTGCAGTTTAAACAGTTCAACTCCATTACTGATTACCACTCGCTGATGTTCGATCTGGGCATCATCGCGCGTCGTCTGCGCTCCGCATCTGACCGTAGCAAATTCTATCGTCTGATCGAAGCTTCGCTGTATGGCGGGATCTCCAGTGCCATTACCCGTTCTCTGCGCGACTACCTGTTGCCGGAAAACAGCGGCGTGCGTAAAGCGTTCCAGGACATGGAAGCGGCGCTGCGTGAAAACCGTATGACGCTGGAAGCGATTCGTGTCACCCAGTCGGACCGTGACCTGTTTAAGCATCTGATCAGCGAAGCTACCAACTACGTGGCGGCGGACTACATGCGTCACGCCAACGAGCGCCGTGTCCATCTCGACAAAGCCCTGGAGTTTCGTCGCGAGTTACATACTTCGCGTCAGCAACTGGCGGCTGAGCAGTACAAACACGTCGATATGGCGCGTGAGCTGGCAGAGCACAACGGTGCCGAAGGCGATCTGGAAGCGGATTATCAGGCGGCCAGCGATCACCTGAACCTGGTGCAAACCGCACTGCGTCAGCAGGAGAAGATCGAACGCTACGAAGCGGATCTCGATGAGCTGCAGATCCGTCTGGAAGAGCAAAACGAAGTGGTGGCAGAAGCCATCGAACGCCAGGAAGAGAACGAGGCTCGCGCGGAAGCTGCCGAACTGGAAGTGGACGAGCTGAAAAGCCAGCTTGCTGACTACCAGCAGGCGCTGGACGTCCAGCAAACGCGCGCGATCCAGTATAACCAGGCGATTGCTGCGCTTAATCGCGCCAAAGAACTGTGCCATCTGCCGGACTTAACCGCCGACAGCGCCGCCGAATGGCTGGAAACCTTCCAGGCGAAAGAGCTGGAAGCGACTGAAAAAATGCTCTCTCTTGAGCAGAAAATGAGCATGGCGCAAACCGCGCACAGCCAGTTTGAGCAGGCTTATCAGCTGGTGGTGGCAATCAACGGCCCGCTGGCGCGTAACGAGGCGTGGGATGTCGCTCGCGAACTATTGCGCGAAGGGGTCGATCAGCGTCACCTGGCAGAGCAGGTTCAACCGTTGCGGATGCGCTTAAGTGAACTGGAACAGCGTCTGCGCGAGCAGCAAGAAGCCGAACGCCTGCTGGCAGACTTCTGCAAACGTCAGGGCAAGAATTTTGATATTGATGAACTGGAAGCTCTGCATCAGGAGCTGGAAGCGCGCATTGCCTCTCTTTCCGATAGCGTGTCTAACGCCCGTGAAGAGCGCATGGCACTGCGCCAGGAACAGGAACAGCTGCAGTCTCGCATTCAGAGTTTGATGCAGCGTGCGCCGGTTTGGCTGGCAGCGCAAAACAGTCTCAACCAGTTGAGCGAGCAGTGCGGTGAAGAGTTTACCTCCAGCCAGGACGTCACCGAATATCTGCAACAGTTGCTGGAGCGTGAGCGAGAGGCGATTGTTGAACGCGATGAAGTGGGCGCGCGCAAAAACGCTGTCGATGAAGAGATCGAACGTTTAAGCCAGCCTGGCGGCTCTGAAGATCAGCGTCTGAACGCGCTGGCGGAGCGTTTTGGCGGCGTGCTGCTGTCAGAAATTTATGACGACGTTAGCCTGGAAGATGCGCCGTACTTCTCAGCGCTGTATGGCCCGTCACGCCACGCCATCGTGGTGCCAGATCTGTCACAGGTAACTGAACACCTGGAAGGCTTGACCGATTGCCCGGAAGATCTCTATCTGATCGAAGGAGATCCGCAGTCATTCGATGACAGCGTGTTCAGCGTTGATGAGCTGGAAAAAGCGGTAGTGGTGAAAATCGCCGATCGTCAGTGGCGTTATTCACGTTTCCCGGAAGTGCCGCTGTTTGGTCGTGCTGCGCGTGAAAGCCGTATTGAAAGCCTCCATGCCGAGCGTGAAGTGCTTTCCGAACGCTTCGCCACGCTCTCCTTTGATGTACAGAAAACTCAGCGTCTGCATCAGGCGTTCAGCCGCTTTATCGGCAGTCATCTGGCGGTTGCGTTTGAGTCTGACCCGGAAGCAGAAATCCGTCAACTGAACAGCCGTCGCGTCGAACTGGAGCGGGCGTTGAGTAATCATGAAAATGATAACCAGCAGCAGCGTATTCAGTTTGAGCAGGCGAAAGAAGGCGTTACGGCGCTGAACCGCATTCTGCCGCGTCTCAACCTGTTGGCTGATGACAGCCTGGCGGATCGCGTCGATGAAATCCGCGAACGTCTGGATGAAGCCCAGGAAGCCGCGCGTTTTGTTCAGCAGTTTGGCAATCAACTGGCGAAACTGGAACCGATCGTTTCGGTATTGCAGAGCGACCCGGAACAGTTCGAACAGCTAAAAGAAGATTACGCGTACTCTCAGCAGATGCAGCGCGATGCCCGTCAGCAGGCGTTTGCCCTGACGGAAGTGGTGCAGCGTCGTGCGCACTTTAGCTATTCTGACTCGGCAGAAATGCTGAGCGGTAATAGCGATCTCAACGAAAAGCTGCGTGAACGTCTGGAACAGGCGGAAGCGGAGCGTACTCGCGCTCGTGAAGCGTTGCGTGGTCACGCAGCGCAGTTGAGTCAGTACAACCAGGTGCTGGCTTCGCTGAAAAGTTCTTACGACACCAAAAAAGAGCTACTCAACGATCTGCAACGTGAATTGCAGGATATCGGCGTGCGCGCCGATAGCGGGGCAGAAGAGCGGGCGCGAATTCGCCGTGACGAGCTGCATGCGCAACTGAGTAATAACCGGTCCCGCCGCAACCAGCTGGAAAAAGCACTGACTTTCTGCGAAGCGGAGATGGACAATCTGACCCGCAAACTGCGCAAGCTGGAGCGGGATTACTTTGAGATGCGCGAGCAGGTAGTGACCGCCAAAGCGGGCTGGTGTGCAGTGATGCGCATGGTGAAAGATAACGGCGTTGAACGGCGCTTACACCGTCGCGAGCTGGCTTATCTCTCCGCTGATGATTTGCGCTCTATGTCGGATAAGGCATTGGGTGCGCTGCGTCTGGCGGTGGCGGATAACGAACATCTGCGCGACGTGCTGCGCATGTCGGAAGATCCAAAACGTCCGGAACGTAAAATTCAGTTCTTCGTGGCGGTTTATCAGCATCTGCGTGAACGTATTCGTCAGGATATTATTCGTACCGATGATCCGGTGGAAGCCATCGAGCAGATGGAAATCGAACTTAGCCGACTGACCGAGGAGTTAACCTCCCGCGAACAGAAACTGGCGATCAGTTCCCGCAGCGTGGCGAACATCATTCGCAAAACCATTCAGCGCGAGCAGAACCGTATCCGTATGCTCAACCAGGGGTTGCAGAACGTATCGTTTGGTCAGGTGAACAGCGTACGTCTGAACGTGAACGTGCGTGAAACGCACGCCATGCTGCTGGATGTGCTCTCTGAACAGCACGAGCAGCATCAGGATCTGTTTAACAGCAACCGTCTGACCTTCTCGGAAGCGCTGGCGAAATTGTATCAGCGTCTTAATCCGCAGATTGATATGGGGCAGCGCACGCCGCAGACCATTGGCGAAGAACTGCTGGATTACCGCAACTATCTGGAAATGGAAGTTGAGGTTAATCGTGGTTCCGATGGCTGGTTGCGCGCAGAGTCTGGTGCATTGTCGACCGGTGAGGCGATTGGTACCGGTATGTCGATTCTGGTGATGGTGGTACAAAGCTGGGAAGATGAATCTCGCCGCCTGCGCGGTAAAGATATCTCTCCTTGCCGCCTGCTGTTCCTCGATGAAGCAGCGCGACTGGATGCTCGTTCTATCGCCACGCTGTTTGAATTGTGTGAACGTTTGCAAATGCAGCTCATCATCGCAGCGCCGGAAAATATCAGCCCGGAGAAAGGCACCACCTATAAACTGGTGCGTAAAGTCTTCCAGAATACCGAACACGTTCACGTCGTCGGCCTGCGAGGATTTGCGCCGCAACTCCCTGAAACGCTTCCAGGAAGTGACGAAGCGCCTTCTCAGGCGAGTTAAAATTAAGGCGGCAGCAATGCCGCCTTTTCTTTTTCCGAAAACTCCGTTTCTGCACTAAAAAAGTGGCACATTACGGCGCGCTTTTCTTTAAACTTCTTTACATTAGGTTATGTAAAAACGTATCGGCGTTTATATACTGAAGATAAGCCTGATGAGTAACAGGCTTGCTCGTCATACTTTCGTGAGTATTGGCGTTGTACAGGCAAGTCGTAAAATAACAGCCTGGCTATTCAGAGTATGATAAAAACAGGGGGCAAGGGATGTTGCTTAATATGATGTGTGGTCGTCGGCTGTCGGCAATCAGTTTGTGCCTGGCCGTAACATTCGCTCCACTGTTCAATGCGCAGGCCGATGAGCCTGAAGTAATCCCTGGCGACAGCCCGGTGGCTGTCAGTGAACAGGGCGAGGCACTGCCGCAGGCGCAAGCCACGGCAATAATGGCGGGGATCCAGCCATTGCCTGAAGGTGCGGCAGAAAAAGCCCGCACGCAAATCGAATCTCAATTACCCGCAGGTTACAAGCCGGTTTATCTTAACCAGCTTCAACTGTTGTATGCCGCACGCGATATGCAACCCATGTGGGAAAACCGTGATGCTGTTAAAGCCTTCCAGCAACAGCTGGCAGAGGTGGCGATTGCCGGTTTCCAGCCGCAGTTTAATAAATGGGTAGAGTTACTGACCGATCCTGGTGTTAACGGGATGGCACGCGACGTAGTGCTCTCTGATGCGATGATGGGCTATCTCCATTTCATTGCAAATATTCCGGTCAAAGGCACTCGCTGGCTATATAGCAGTAAACCTTATGCACTTGCAACGCCGCCGCTCTCGGTGATTAACCAATGGCAGCTGGCGCTGGATAAAGGTCAATTGCCTACGTTTGTTGCTGGACTGGCACCGCAGCATCCGCAATATGCGGCGATGCATGAATCGTTACTGGCCTTACTCAGTGACACCAAACCGTGGCCCCAACTGACCGGCAAAGCAACGTTGCGCCCAGGGCAGTGGAGTAACGACGTACCGGCGTTGCGCGAAATATTGCAACGCACAGGCATGTTGGACGGGGGGCCGAAAATTACTCTACCTGGCGATGACACGCCAACTGACGCGGTAGTCAGCCCATCCGCTGTTACTGTTGAAACAGCAGAAACTAAGCCGATGGACAAGCAAACGACATCTCGTAGTAAACCTGCGCCTGCCGTTCGCGCCGCCTACGATAATGAACTGGTGGAAGCCGTTAAACGTTTTCAGGCATGGCAAGGATTGGGGGCAGATGGTGCTATTGGCCCGGCAACACGTGACTGGTTAAACGTAACGCCCGCCCAGCGTGCTGGCGTGTTGGCTCTCAACATCCAGCGATTGCGCTTGCTGCCAACAGAGCTTTCTACCGGGATCATGGTTAACATTCCGGCCTATTCGCTGGTCTACTATCAGAACGGCAATCAGGTGCTGGATTCGCGAGTCATTGTCGGTCGCCCCGATCGCAAAACGCCGATGATGAGCAGTGCCCTTAACAACGTAGTGGTAAACCCGCCGTGGAACGTACCTCCAACTCTGGCACGCAAAGATATTCTGCCAAAAGTGCGCAACGATCCGGGATATCTCGAAAGCCATGGCTATACGGTGATGCGCGGCTGGAACAGCAGAGAAGCGATTGACCCATGGCAGGTTGACTGGTCTACAATCACGGCCTCGAATTTACCGTTCCGCTTCCAGCAGGCTCCAGGCCCACGGAACTCGCTGGGGCGCTATAAATTCAATATGCCGAGTTCAGAGGCCATTTATTTGCATGACACGCCGAACCACAATCTGTTCAAGCGTGATACACGCGCATTGAGCTCAGGCTGTGTACGAGTGAATAAAGCTTCCGATCTGGCGAATATGCTGTTGCAGGATGCAGGCTGGAATGACAAACGTATTTCTGATGCGCTGAAGCAGGGTGATACACGTTACGTCAATATTCGGCAGTCGATTCCGGTGAATCTCTACTACCTGACGGCCTTTGTTGGTGCAGATGGTCGTACCCAGTATCGTACAGATATTTACAATTATGATCTGCCTGCGCGATCCAGCTCGCAAATCGTATCGAAAGCGGAACAATTAATCAGGTAAATGAAGTAGTTCGGGGAAATCAGTTGTCGTAATAATTAGCATGATTGGGGGCGATTCTCTGCAGCCCCCGTCACTGCTGGGGTTGAGTCATCTTGACGTCTGCTTTACGGGCGGTTAAGGTGCCTCTTGTGCGCCAGAAGTGCATATAAACGATAACATTGACCTGTAGACTTGATTATCATGGACAAATTCGACGCTAATCGCCGCAAATTGCTGGCGCTTGGTGGCGTTGCACTCGGTGCCGCCATCCTGCCGACCCCTGCGTTTGCAACACTCTCTACCCCACGCCCGCGCATTTTGACACTCAATAATCTTCATACCGGAGAGTCAATCAAAGCGGAGTTTTTCGATGGCAGAGGCTATATTCAGGAAGAATTGGCAAAACTTAACCATTTTTTCCGCGATTACCGCGCGAACAAAATAAAGTCCATCGACCCAGGATTATTCGACCAGTTGTATCGCCTGCAAGGGTTGTTAGGCACGCGCAAACCGGTGCAACTCATTTCCGGTTATCGTTCTATTGATACCAACAATGAACTACGCGCCCGCAGCCGTGGAGTAGCGAAGAAAAGCTATCACACTAAAGGCCAGGCGATGGATTTCCATATTGAAGGTATCGCGTTAAGCAATATTCGCAAAGCCGCGTTATCTATGCGCGCAGGTGGTGTAGGATATTATCCACGTAGTAACTTTGTGCATATTGATACCGGGCCAGCACGGCACTGGTAGTAATTGCTTAACGAAACAGGGGCAGTATGAACTATCGTATTATTCCGGTCACCGCATTCTCCCAGAACTGTTCATTAATCTGGTGTGAACAAACCCGTCTGGCCGCACTGGTCGATCCTGGCGGCGATGCGGAAAAAATCAAACAGGAAGTTGATGACAGCGGCCTGACACTGATGCAGATCCTGCTGACGCATGGTCATCTGGACCACGTTGGCGCAGCGGCGGAACTGGCGCAACATTACGGCGTGCCGGTTTTTGGCCCGGAAAAAGAAGATGAGTTCTGGCTGCAAGGCTTGCCTGCGCAAAGTCGTATGTTTGGTCTGGAAGAGTGCCAGCCGCTGACGCCAGATCGTTGGCTGAACGAAGGCGATACCATCAGCATAGGGAATGTGACTTTACAGGTGTTACATTGCCCTGGGCATACGCCGGGTCATGTCGTGTTTTTTGATGATCGGGCAAAGCTGCTGATTTCTGGCGATGTTATTTTCAAAGGCGGAGTAGGGCGCAGTGACTTCCCGCGTGGCGATCATAATCAACTGATTTCTTCAATCAAAGATAAATTGCTGCCACTGGGGGATGACGTTACATTTATTCCGGGTCACGGACCATTATCCACACTTGGTTATGAACGCCTGCATAATCCCTTCCTGCAAGACGAAATGCCCGTCTGGTAAGGCACATAAAAAAGCCCGCTTTTAATGCGGGCCTGGATTTCTGGCAAAGTGCGCTTTGTTTATGCCGGATGCGGCACGAGCGCCTTATCCGGCCTACAAAATCGTGCAAATTCAAAATATTGCAGGGGACGCGTAGGCCTGATAAGCGTAGCGCATCAGGCAATGTTGCGTTTGTCATCAGTCTCAGCCCGCTTTTCAGCGGGCTTCATTGTTTTTAATGCTTACAGCACTGCCACAATCGCTTCGCACAGCGGAGCCATGTTATCTGGTGTCATCCCGGCCACATTTACGCGACCAGAAGCAACCGCATATACGCCAAACTCTTCGCGCAGACGCAGCACTTGTTCTTTTGTCAGGCCACTGAAGGAGAACATGCCGTTCTGTTTGATGATAAAGCTGAAGTCGCGGTTTGCGCCTTTTTCCTGCAGCGTATTGACGAACAACTGACGCATACGCTGAATACGCTGGCGCATATCAGTCAGCTCTTGTTCCCAAATCGCACGTAACGCATCGTTGCTCAGGATGGTGGCAACAACAGAAGCGCCGTGTGCTGGTGGGTTAGAGTAGTTAGCGCGAATCGCCGCTTTCATTTGGCTGAATGCGCGATCAACGGTTTCACTGTCGGCAGCAACCAGAGTACAAGCGCCAACACGCTCGTTGTACAGGCCAAAGTTTTTAGAGTAGGAACTGGCAACAATCAGCTCTTTATGCATAGCCGCGAAAGCGCGCAGTCCTTCAGCATCTTCTTCCAGACCACGGGCAAAACCCTGGTAAGCGAAGTCAAACAGCGGTAACCAGCCTTTCTCAACTGAGAGTTGTGCCAGTGTCTGCCATTGTTCCAGCGTAGGGTCGATACCGGTTGGGTTATGGCAGCAGCCATGGAACAGCACTACGTCGCCAGCCTGAGCTTCATTCAGGCTGTTAATCAGTGCATCGAAGTCAAGAGTGTGATTTTCCGCATCATAATAAGCGTATTCACGAACTTCCAGACCTGCAGAGTTAAAGACGCTCTTATGGTTCGGCCAGCTTGGGTTGCTCACCCACACTCGCTTAACGCTGGTATTTTTTGCCAGGAAATCGGCAGCTACGCGTAGTGCGCCAGTGCCCCCCGGAGTCTGTGCCGTGCGAGCACGTTTGTCATTGATCAGGGCGCTACCTTTACCAAACAGCAGTTCCTGAGTGCAGCGACCAAATTCAGGGATGCCGTCAATGCCGAGGTAATTTTTGGTGGTTTCATTTTCGAGCAGATACTGTTCAGCCTTTTTCACGCTGGTCAGTACCGGGGTTTTGCCCGTCTCATCTTTATAGACACCAATCCCGAGGTTAATTTTGCCGGGACGTTCATCGGCACGAAACAGATCGGCCAGGCCCAGAATCGGGTCGGCAGGAGCGGCGGTAATGTTCTCAAACATGACGAGGTTCCATTATGGTTACAGAAGGGAAGTCCGCTATCAGGGTAACGGGAGATTTACAAAATTCCAACTATTACTGATGAAAACGCAGGCTGTTTTTGCAAGACGTGAGATTGCTCTGGAAGGTATAAAAAAAACAGGACCAAAGTCCTGTTTTTTCGGCATTTAACAAAGAGGTGTGCTATTAGAACTGGTAAACGATACCCACAGCAACGGTGTCGTCTGAACCTACGCCCAGTTTGTTGTCAGAATCGATCTGGTTGATGATGTAGTCAACATAGGTGGACATGTTTTTGTTGAAGTAGTAGGTTGCGCCCACTTCAAAGTAGTTCACCAGATCAACATCACCGATACCTTCTACGTCTTTCGCTTTAGATTTGGTGTAAGCGATGGACGGACGCAGACCGAAATCGAACTGGTATTGCGCAACTAACAGAACGTCTTGCGTTTTGTTGGCGAAGCCGCTGGTGTTTGTAAATTTATTAGTGATCGGCGTAGCGTTACGGGTTTCACCGTAGTTCGCTGCCAGGTAGATGTTGTTCGCGTCGTACTTCAGACCAGTAGCCCACTGTTCAGCTTTTTTACCGTTGCCAAGAGGTTGAGCTTCTTGCAGGTTGGTACGGTCAGCTGCACCATAAGCACCAACGATACCAAAGCCTTCGTATTCGTAGCTGATAGAACCGCCAACACCGTCGCCGTTAGAACGGCGTGCAGTGTCACGCTCGTTTTTACCCAGGTACTGAACAGCGAAGTTCAGGCCATCAACCAGACCAAAGAAGTTGGAGTTACGATAGGTAGCAACGCCGCCAACACGACCAACGAAGAAGTCATCGCTGTATGCAGTATCACCACCAAATTCTGGCAGCATATCGGTGTAACCCAGTGCATCATAAACCACACCGTAGTTACGGCCGTAATCGAAAGAACCAACGTCAGCGTATTTAAGACCCGCGAATGCCAGACGCGTTTTGTTACCAGTTTGAGCGTCAGCGCCTTCAGAGTTGTTACCCTGGAAGTTATATTCCCACTGACCATAACCGGTCAGATCGGAATTGATTTGAGTTTCCCCTTTAAAACCAAGACGGGCATAGGTCATGTCGCCATTGCCACCGTAACTGTTTTCACCGTTACCCTTGGAAAAATAATGCAGACCAACAGCTTTACCGTACAGATCTACTTTGTTGCCATCTTTGTTATAGATTTCTGCAGCGTTTGCAGTACCTGCTACTAACAGAGCAGGGACGATCACTGCCAGAATATTGCGCTTCATCATTATTTATTACCCTCATGGTTTTTTTTATGACACCTGCCACTGCCTTCAATAAGTTCTGTCAATAAAAATTTACGGAACTATTGATGAGAGTTTGGTGTCTTTATGTGTCTGCAGGCATCTTTCCATTCAAACTAACGTTTCGCTACCGTGAAAGTGCTACAAAGATAAAGATTTAGTTTCAAAAAGAAAAAATATGTAACCAAAAGTAAAAATTAAGGAACTTTGTGAACACCGTCATATTTCCATAGAAACGTGATGATATTTACAGCAATTTTTATCTATTTATATGATTTACTTATATTTAAATTAACTAAACGGAAATTTTGTTTCTGATGGAAACTTTATCGACCTGGCACAAAATCCTCTTTCAGACATCCAGAATGCCAAAAAATAGTATGAAAATTGTGCTATCAGCTAAGAAAAAACTAATCCGCAATAAGAATGCGGGTTATTTTTTGTGCGTAAATGTTGCAATGTAATATTCCGTAACAGGATGATCGTTATGGCGGGGTTGCAAATAGATTGCTTGACTTAACAAACAGATAACTTGACAGAAAGGATAAAAAAGAGCCAGCAGGCGCTGGCTCTTTGAGGAAGAAAATCAGAAGCTGGCGTTGCGCGGAGTACGTGGGAACGGAATCACATCACGCACGTTTTGCACGCCAGTTACGTAAGCAATCAGGCGTTCAAAACCAAGACCGAAACCTGAATGCGGAACAGTACCGTAGCGACGCAGATCGCGATACCACCAGTAATCTTCTTTATTCAGGCCCATTTCCAGCATACGCTCGTCCAGAACGTCCAGACGTTCTTCACGCTGGGAGCCACCAATGATCTCACCGATGCCCGGAGCCAGAACGTCCATAGCCGCAACGGTTTTACCGTCTTCGTTGAGGCGCATATAGAACGCTTTAATATCTTTCGGATAGTTTTTAACCACTACCGGTGCTTTAAAGTGTTCTTCCGCCAGATAACGCTCATGCTCAGAAGAGAGATCGACGCCCCAGTAAACCGGGTTTTCAAACTTCCTGCCGCAGTTTTCGAGAATGGTCACTGCGTCGGTGTAATCCACCTGCGCGAAATCGGCCTCAATGAAGCGTTCCAGACGTGAAACGGCATCTTTATCTACGCGTTCAGCGAAGAATTTCATGTCGTCTGCGCGTTCTTCGAGAACCGCTTTGAAGACATATTTCAGCATGGCTTCAGCCAGACCCGCGATATCGTTCAGGTTAGCAAACGCCACTTCCGGCTCCAGCATCCAGAATTCCGCCAGGTGACGGCTGGTGTTGGAGTTTTCAGCACGGAAAGTCGGGCCGAAGGTATAAATTTTGGATAATGCGCAAGCGTAGGTTTCGCCGTTCAACTGGCCAGATACGGTCAGGAAAGACTCTTTACCAAAGAAGTCTTTGTCGAAATCCACTTTGCCCTGATCGTTACGCGGCAGGTTTTCCAGATCCAGCGTAGAAACGCGGAACATTTCGCCTGCACCTTCGGTATCAGATGCGGTAATCAGTGGCGTTGAAACCCAGAAGAATCCCTGCTCGTTAAAGAAGCGATGCAGCGCCTGCGCCAGCGTATGGCGAACGCGCGCGACGGCACCAATCAGGTTTGTGCGCGGACGCAGGTGAGCGACTTCACGCAGATACTCAATGCTGTGGCGTTTTGCCGCCATCGGGTAAGTGTCTGGATCTTCAACCCAACCAGCAACTTCAACTTTGCTGGCCTGAATTTCAAATTGTTGCCCCTGGCCCGGCGACGCCACGACTTTACCCGTCACAATGACCGAGCAGCCGGTGGTCAGACGCAGGACGTCTTCATTGTAATTGGGCAGAGAATTATTGATGACAGCCTGTACAGGATCAAAGCAGGAACCGTCATAAACGGCGAGGAAGGAGATGCCAGCTTTTGAATCTCGGCGGGTACGTACCCATCCGCGTACGGTGACTTCGCTGTCAACGGCTACGCGGCCCTGGAGTACGTCGGCTACAGGCACAACGCTCATAATATTCTCTCTGTTAATAGTCGGAAAAAATAAACACTTGTCCACCCGTAAATGGGGGGATACCTATGTTACCTGGCATCTGCAATCAGACAAGCAGAATTCGCAAATGCAGCGAAAGATTTCGGAATTAAAGGTAAAAAAAGGGAGCCGATTAGCTCCCTGATGATATTAACTGGCTTTTTTAATATGCGGAAGGTCGAACGCTTTGCGCAGCGCCCGAACAAACGCTTTATCGTGGCAGATAGTTTTGCCAGGGCTGTCAGAAAGTTTCGCCACCGGTTTACCGTTACACTCAACCAACTTAATCACAATATTCAGGGGTTTTACCTGGGGGATATCGCAGGTCAGGCGAGTCCCAATACCAAAACTTAATTGCACGCGGGAAGAGAAGTGGCGGTATAGCTCAACCGCTTTGCGTAAATCCAGATTGTCAGAGAAAACCAGAGTTTTACTCTGTGGATCAATTCCCAGCTTTTCATAATGTGCAATGGCTTTTTCACCCCATTCAACCGGGTCGCCAGAGTCATGACGCAGGCCCTGATAGCGACTGGCGAACTCGACACCGAAATCACGCAGGAAAGCATCCATAGTGATGCAGTCGGTTAATGCAATGCCAAGTTGGTCGGGATATTCTTCCAGCCAGGCAGCAAGTGCAGCTCGCTGGCTGTTGGCTAGATCCGGGCTGATTTGCTGATGTGCCTGGAACCATTCGTGTGCCTGTGTTCCCATCGGCGTGAGGGAAAGCCGACGCGCCAGATCGTAGTTGCTGGTGCCCACGAACCAGGATTCCTGTTGCAGACGCTTAACGATGGTTTCTTGTACTTCGCGAGAAAAACGGCGACGGGTGCCAAAATCCATAAGATGGAAGCGCGACATATCAAGGCCGGCGGTTAACGCCGAGAAGTCGACTAATTTGCTTTCCAGCGTGTCGAGGGCTTGCGCAACGTCGGCCTGCGGTGAGCGATAGCGATGTACCATTTCACTGATAACCGCCAGCAAAGGAACTTCCCAGAGGATGACTTCACGCCACGGGCCGCTTAAACGAATATCCAGCTTGCCATTATCGTTGGATACGGTGACTTGTTCCGGGTTAAAGCGGAACTCGCGTAACCAGTTAAGATAGTCGGCCTTAAAGAAAGGCAGAGCAGAGAGCCACTGATATTCATCATCCTGCAGGCGCAGGTGCTGCATCGCCTGAATCTGTTCACGAATAGCATCGGCATAAATACCCAGCAGATCGTCACCTCGGCAACGAAACTCCGCCGCGACATGCACATCGTAATAGTGATGAAACACGGCTTGCTGCATATGCAACTTATAAGCATCTGTATCCAGCAACGAGTGCAGAACAGGAGAAGCGAATTGTGTCATAGGTGCGCAGTAGCGTCCTCGTACAGGAGCGTTTAGTACAATAAACATCTTCAGGAACTGCTGGAGTATACCTTGTTTCGCAATTTATTGAACCCCGATCACACCATATGCCACCTTTCTGGTCGATGGCATTACGCGGTGTATGTTATAAAAATGTAGCAATAAAGGCGTTTGTACCTGAAAAGATGAAGATTCTGCATAGCGCGATTTACGCAACAGGAATAGACTGAACACCAGACTCTATAAAAGATGCTAAAGGTTATTTATGACTCAACAGCCACAAGCCAAATACCGTCACGATTATCGTGCGCCGGATTACCAGATTACTGATATTGACTTGACCTTTGACCTCGACGCGCAAAAGACGGTCGTTACCGCGGTCAGCCAGGCTGTCCGTCATGGTGCATCAGATGCTCCGCTTCGTCTCAACGGCGAAGACCTCAAACTGGTTTCTGTTCATATTAATGATGAGCCGTGGACCGCCTGGAAAGAAGAAGAGGGCGCACTGGTCATCAGTAATTTGCCGGAGCGTTTTACGCTTAAGATCATTAATGAAATAAGCCCGGCGGCGAATACGGCGCTGGAAGGGCTTTATCAGTCAGGCGATGCGCTTTGCACCCAGTGTGAAGCCGAAGGTTTCCGCCATATTACGTATTATCTCGACCGCCCGGACGTGCTGGCGCGTTTTACCACCAAAATTATTGCCGATAAAATCAAATATCCCTTCCTGCTTTCCAATGGTAACCGCGTTGCGCAAGGCGAACTCGAAAACGGACGCCATTGGGTACAGTGGCAGGACCCGTTCCCGAAACCGTGCTACCTGTTTGCGCTGGTGGCAGGCGACTTTGATGTACTGCGCGATACCTTTACCACGCGTTCTGGTCGCGAAGTAGCACTGGAGCTGTACGTCGATCGCGGCAACCTTGATCGCGCGCCGTGGGCGATGACCTCGCTGAAAAACTCCATGAAATGGGATGAAGAACGCTTTGGCCTGGAGTATGACCTCGACATCTATATGATCGTCGCGGTGGATTTCTTCAATATGGGCGCAATGGAGAATAAGGGGCTGAATATCTTTAACTCCAAATATGTGTTGGCCCGCACCGACACCGCCACCGACAAAGATTATCTCGATATTGAACGCGTTATCGGCCATGAATATTTCCATAACTGGACCGGTAACCGAGTGACCTGCCGCGACTGGTTCCAGCTCAGCCTGAAAGAAGGTTTAACCGTCTTCCGCGATCAGGAATTCAGCTCTGACCTTGGTTCCCGCGCGGTAAACCGTATCAATAATGTGCGCACCATGCGCGGATTGCAGTTTGCGGAAGACGCCAGCCCGATGGCGCACCCGATCCGCCCGGATATGGTCATTGAGATGAACAACTTCTACACCCTGACCGTTTACGAGAAGGGCGCGGAAGTGATTCGCATGATCCACACCCTGCTGGGCGAAGAAAACTTCCAGAAAGGGATGCAACTCTATTTCGAGCGCCATGATGGCAGCGCGGCAACCTGCGACGACTTTGTGCAGGCGATGGAAGATGCGTCGAATGTCGATCTCTCCCATTTCCGCCGTTGGTACAGCCAGTCCGGCACGCCGATTGTGACCGTCAAAGACGACTACAATCCGGAAACCGAGCAGTACACCCTGACCATCAGCCAGCGCACGCCAGCCACGCCGGATCAGGCAGAAAAACAGCCGCTGCATATTCCATTTGCCATCGAATTGTATGACAACGAAGGCAAAGTGATCCCGTTGCAGAAAGGCGGTCATCCGGTGAATTCCGTGCTGAACGTCACCCAGGCGGAACAGACCTTTGTTTTTGATAATGTCTACTTCCAGCCGGTGCCTGCGCTGCTGTGCGAATTCTCTGCGCCAGTGAAACTGGAATATAAGTGGAGCGATCAGCAACTGACCTTCCTGATGCGTCATGCGCGTAATGATTTCTCCCGTTGGGATGCGGCGCAAAGTTTGCTGGCAACCTACATCAAGCTGAACGTCGCCCGTCATCAGCAAGGGCAGCCGCTGTCTCTGCCGGTACATGTGGCTGACGCTTTCCGCGCGGTGCTGCTCGATGAGAAGATTGATCCGGCGCTGGCGGCAGAAATCCTGACGCTGCCTTCTGTCAATGAAATGGCTGAACTGTTCGATATCATCGACCCGATTGCTATTGCCGAAGTACGCGAAGCACTCACTCGTACTCTGGCGACTGAACTGGCGGATGAGCTGCTGGCTATTTACAACGCGAATTACCAGAGCGAGTACCGTGTTGAGCATGAAGATATTGCAAAACGCACTCTGCGTAATGCCTGCCTGCGCTTCCTTGCTTTTGGTGAAACGCATCTGGCTGACGTGCTGGTGAGCAAGCAATACCATGAAGCAAACAATATGACCGATGCGCTGGCAGCGCTTTCTGCGGCGGTTGCTGCACAGCTGCCTTGCCGTGACGCGCTGATGCAGGAGTACGACGATAAGTGGCATCAGGACGGTCTGGTGATGGATAAATGGTTTATCCTGCAAGCCACCAGCCCGGCGGCGAATGTGCTGGAGACGGTGCGTGGTCTGTTGCAGCATCGCTCATTTACCATGAGCAACCCGAACCGTATTCGTTCGTTGATTGGTGCGTTTGCGGGCAGCAACCCGGCAGCGTTCCATGCCGAAGATGGCAGCGGTTACCAGTTCCTGGTGGAAATGCTTACCGACCTCAACAGCCGTAACCCGCAGGTAGCTTCACGTCTGATTGAACCGCTGATTCGCCTGAAACGTTATGATGCCAAACGTCAGGAGAAAATGCGCGCGGCGCTGGAACAGTTGAAAGGGCTGGAAAATCTCTCTGGCGATCTGTACGAGAAGATCACCAAAGCACTGGCTTGATACTTTTGAGCCAAAATGCCTGATGCGACGCTTGACGCGTCTTATCAGGCCTACAACTCCGTTGAAATTGCTGGTTTTGTAGGCTGGATAAGGCGTTCACGCCGCATCCGGCAGCCGTGCCCAACTGCCTGATGCGATGCTTGACGTGTCTTATCAGGCCTACTAGTCCGTTGAAAATGCTGGTTTTGTGCGCCACATCCGGCATATTAACCATGACGCCGAATCAGTTGTTCAGAATGCCCACGCCGCATTACCCGTTGCAATACTTCCGCTTCCAGCTCCGCTAATCGCACCGACCCTAACCGGCGCGGACGAGGGATATCCACCGTCAAATCCAGACCAATTTTTCCCTCTTCAATTAACAGCACCCGGTCAGCCATTGCTACCGCTTCGCTCACATCATGCGTCACCAACAGTACGGTAAAGCCGTGCTGCTGCCAAAGTGACACAATCAAATCCTGCATCTCGAGTCGCGTTAAGGCGTCCAGCGCCCCGAGCGGTTCATCAAGCAACAATAAACCCGGTCGATGAATCAACGCTCTTGCCAGCGCCACACGCTGTTTCTGCCCGCCAGAAAGTGCGGCAGGCCATTCCCCGGCGCGATTCTCCAGTCCTACTGCAGCCAACGCCCGACGCGCGGCATCGCGCCACTGGCCTTTAAGGCCTAACCCAACGTTATCAATCACCGATTTCCACGGCAGCAGACGCGCATCCTGAAACATCATTCGCGTGTCTTCCTGAATCTCAGCCAGCGGTGTGGTGCCCGCTAACACATCGCCTGCGGTTGGCGTTTCCAGACCTGCCAGCAGGCGCAGCAGGGTACTTTTGCCACCACCGCTGCGGCCCACCACCGCCACAAACTGACCTGCCGGAATATGTAAATCCAGTTGGTTCAGGACGATATTTTCCGCGTAATGTTTGCTTACTGCATTGAGCAACAATGGTGTGCCCTGGTTCAGACGAGCAGTATTCATACCGTGGCCTCCTTCAAATGATAAGCCGGGTTCCAGCGCAACCAGAGGCGCTCTAACAGCTGCGCGCTGACGTCAGCAAGTTTGCCGAGCAGGGCGTAAAGAATAATAGCGACTACCACCACGTCCGTTTGCAAAAACTCCCGCGCATTCATCGCCAGATAACCAATGCCTGAATTGGCAGAAATGGTTTCGGCAACAATCAGCGTCAGCCACATCAGGCCCAACGCAAAACGCACGCCGACCATAATTGAGGGCAGGGCACCAGGCAGGATCACATGGATAAACAGCGGTATGCCGGATAATCCATAGCTACGCGCCATTTCCACCAGACCGCGATCGATATTACGGATGCCATGCCAGGTGTTGATATAAATGGGGAATAGCGTGCCGAGCGCCACCAGAAAGATTTTTGCGGATTCATCAATGCCAAACCACAAAATCACCAGCGGGATCAGCGCCAGATGCGGTACGTTGCGCAACATCTGAATTGAGGTATCCAGCAGCCGTTCTCCCCAGCGAGATAGCCCGCTAATCAGTCCCAAAATCAACCCCAGCGATCCGCCAATTGAAAAGCCAATCAGCGCCCGCCAGGAACTGATCGCCAGATGCTGCCACAGTTCGCCGCTGGCGGAGAGCGTCCAGAACGCCGTCACCACCCCTTCCGGTGAGGGCAAAATACGCGTCGACAGCCAGCCAACTGAGGAGGCCAGTTGCCACACCGCCACGATGCCCACCGGTAAAAACCAGGGGGCAACGCGCAATAACCACTTCTTCACTGGCGTTGCCATTATTTCTTCCTTAACTTTGCGCGACTTTACGGGGGATAAAATCATTCGCCACCGCTTCGCCTTGCGGATTCAGCGGCTGCGGCTGGGGAATTTCCGGAATGGCGACATCCAGATGTGGGAACAGCAACTCGCCGACCCGATACGCTTCTTCCAGATGCGGATAGCCCGAAAGCACAAAGCTGTCGATGCCAAGCGCGGCGTATTCGTTGATTCGCGCAGCGACCGTAGGACCATCGCCCACCAGCGCCGTTCCGGCACCGCCGCGCACTAAGCCAACGCCCGCCCATAAATTGGGGCTGATCTCCAGATTGTCGCGCTTGCCGTTATGTAACGCCGCCATTCGCTGTTGTCCTACGGAATCCGTCCGGGCGAATGCGGCCTGTGCTTTGGCGATAGTTTCATCATCAAGATGCGAGATTAACCGCTCGGCGGCCTGCCACGCTTCGTCGTTAGTTTCACGAACAATCACATGCAGACGAATACCGAAACGAATTTTGCGTCCATGCGCGGCAGCTTTCGCCCGCACTTGTTCGATCTTCTCTTTTACTAGTTCTGGCGGTTCGCCCCAGGTGAGGTAGAGATCAACTTGTTCTGCCGCCAGCTCCTGGGCGACGTCTGACGATCCGCCAAAGTAAAGCGGAGGATAAGGCTGTTGAATCGGCGGGAAGAGCAGTTTTGCTCCGCGCACATGAATATGTTTACCGTTGAAATTGACGGTTTCCCCCAGCAATAAGCGCCGCCAGACCTGGGTAAATTCCGCCGAGGCTTCGTAGCGCTCGCTATGATCAAGGAACACGCCGTCGCCTGCCAGCTCTTGTGGATCGCTGCCTGTGACCAGATTAAACAACGCACGACCATTTGAGAGACGGTCAAGCGTGGCGGCCTGGCGAGCGGCAACGGTAGGTGAGGTTACGCTGGGGCGCAGGGCGACAAGAAACTTCAGCCGCTGCGTCACCGGGATCATCGACGCCGCCACCAGCCACGCATCTTCACACGATCGCCCCGTTGGGATCAGCACACCGGTATAGCCCAGACGATCCGCCGCTTGCGCAATTTGTTGCAGATAACCGTGATCAACCGGGCGTGAACCTTCTTCCGTTCCCAGATAGTGCCCGTCACCGTGGGTCGGTAAAAACCAGAACATATTCAGACTCATAATTGTTTTCCTTCCAGTTGAGTGGGCTGCCAGATGCGCTGGCGAATATCGACTTTTTTCGGCACCAGACGATTTTCATAAAACAGATCTGCCGTTTGCTGCTGTAAGGCGGCAATCTCGGCGTTAACCGGTTTGATGGTGGTAGGAGGGCGATGATCTAAGTAAGAGGCAATCACCGGTGCCGGTAAGCCCATCGTTTTTGCCAGTAAAGCGATGCTTTGCTCGCGCTGGCTGCGGGTTAACGCATCGGCCTCACTAAAGGTTGCCAGTACGCCCTGAATAAAAGCGCCGTTTTTTTCTGCATAGGGGCGAGCTGCCAGATAAAACGATCCGGTTTGATTGAGATCGGTGCCGTCTTTCAACACCCGCACGCCGCCCTGTAATAACGCAGCGGAGTAGTAGGGATCCCAGATAGCCCAGGCGTCAACGTTACCTTGCTGGAACGCGGCGCGGGCATCGGCAGGTGTCAGGTAAGTGGGTTGTATATCGGTAAACTTAAGTCCGGCCTGACGCAGTGCACGCAGTAAAAGGTTGTGTGAACTGGAACCTTTCTGAAAGGCAACTTTGTGACCTTTAAGATCGGCTACGGTTTTGATCGGGCTGTTTTCTGCCACCAGAATCACTTCGGCTTTGGGCTTCGGTGGCTCGACGCCCACATATACCAAATCAGCCCCGGCAGCCTGGGCAAAGATTGGCGGAATATCCCCGGTACTGCCGAGATCAATACTGCCAACGTTTAACGCTTCCAACATTTGCGGACCCGCGGGGAACTCCACCCAGGAGATTTTTGATTGCGGATAGCGTTTTTCCAGTAACTGGTGGCTTTTTGCCAGCACCATACCAATACTGCCTTTCTGATAGCCTATACGTAACGCTTCAGGCGAGGATTCTGCAGCAACCGCAAAAGTAGAGACGCTAAGCAATCCCGCCAGCGCCAGTTTAATGATGTTACGCATGGACATTACCTCGCAGAGACAGAAGGTCAGGAACCTGAACATCGCGGCGGTGCAATGCCTGCCAGAAAGTTTCTAGCGCGGTATCAAGACGGGTTTGCAGATTTGGCGTGAACTGGGGTCTGTGATGGTAATCAATGACTTGTGAGTCATCGGCAAACACGCCGTGCAGGATCTCCTGGGCTTTCAGTGCGCTTAAAACTGGTTTAAGGGCATAATCGACCGCCAGCAGATGGGCCACGGTACCGCCCGTCGCCAGCGGTAGCACCACTTTGCCTTGCAAAGCGCGCTCTGGCAGCAGGTCGAGCAGGGTTTTCAGCGCGCCGGAATAGGCGGCTTTATACACAGGTGTAGCGACTATCAGTCCATCAGCCTGTTGCAGCTGTTCGGTGAAGGTCTTGAGTGCCGGACTATCGAAACGAGCATAAAGCAGATCTTCCGGGGCGAAGTTTTGCAGATTCCAGTGATAAACCTCTACATCGAGGCCATTTAGTTTTTCCCGCGCATATTCCAGCAAGGAGCTGGAGCGAGAAGGAAAGCGAGGACTACCCGCCAGGGTGATGACACGCATACTCTCTCCTTATAACCAATTGTTCTTTTTTTGTTAACATTGATAACAATTCGGTCAGTCTGTCGGAGAGACAAGAAAATGCCAAATATAAATTTTGTGTATCTTTTTCTGAAAATAAACTAAAGAAAGGGCTTTATATATCACGCATATTTATTTGTTGGATAGTCATTAGATGTTGAATCAATGAATTACTCGTTCAGTTAATATTTAAATATTCATGAAATCTATAAATTAAAGATTTGTCACTTATTGGATTTAGTATGCTTGATTTAAATGGCGGTCAATTATTGTTATTATTAAGTCTAATGTCATTTAAAGGCATTATCATATTTACGAAGAGATCAGGATGATGACGATGAAAAAAAGTGTATTGACGGCGTTTATAACTGTGGTATGTGCAACGTCCAGCGTTATGGCAGCTGATGATAATGCTATCACGGATGGCAAAGTAACATTTAATGGTAAAGTTATTGCTCCAGCTTGTACCCTGGTAGCTGCGACGAAAGATTCAGTAGTCACATTGCCAAATGTCAGCGCCACCAAGTTGCAAACTAATGGAGCAGTCTCTGGCGTTAAAACTGATGTACCAATTGCCTTAGAAGGCTGTGATGTTACTGTAACTAAAAATGCGACGTTTACCTTTAGTGGTACGGCTGACGGCGTGCAACCTACAGCATTTGCCAACCAGGCTACCACCGATGCAGCGACGAATGTTGCTCTACAAATGTATCTGCCAGATGGTTCTACATCGGTAACTCCCGGTACCGAAACGTCGAATATTCAGTTAGCGGATTCTGCTGAGCAAACAGTGACCTTTAAAGTTGATTATATCGCTACGGGGAAAGCGACTTCTGGTAATGTGAATGCGGTAACAAATTTCCATATTAACTATTATTAATAGAACTCATTAATTGTTTTATTAATTAGTACCCCTCTAGTGTTCTGGAGGGGATATTCATATTTTTTAAGAGTGACTATTTATGAAAACTTGCATAACAAAGGGAATTGTGACCGTAAGTTTAACGGCAATATTACTCAGCTGCTCATCCGCATGGGCGGCAGGTAAAGGCGGGATTGGACTTGCAGCAACACGTCTTGTTTATTCAGAAGGTGAAGAGCAAATTTCACTGGGTGTACGTAACACCAGTCCGGATGTTCCTTATCTTATTCAGTCATGGGTGATGACCCCAGATAATAAAAAATCAGCAGATTTTATTATTACACCACCGCTATTTGTGCTGAATCCGGCTAATGAGAATCTGTTACGCATTATGTACATTGGTGCGCCGTTGGCGAAAGACAGAGAAACCCTTTTCTTCACTAGCGTACGGGCAGTCCCTTCAACAACGAAGCGGGAAGAGGGAAATACCCTGAAGATTGCCACACAAAGCGTCATCAAACTTTTCTGGCGACCAAAAGGTTTAGCGTATCCCTTAGGCGAGGCTCCGGCGAAACTGCGTTGCACTTCGTCAGCTGACATGGTTACGGTCAGTAACCCAACACCTTATTTCATTACCCTGACAGACCTGAAAATAGGTGGAAAAGTAGTTAAAAATCAAATGATTTCCCCCTTTGATAAATACCAATTTTCTCTGCCAAAGGGGGCCAAAAATAGCAGCGTAACGTATCGAACCATCAATGACTACGGGGCGGAAACGCCGCAACTCAACTGTAAATCGTAAGCCGTCTTCAGTTAAGAGAGCGAGATGTATAGAACTCATCGACAACACAGCCTGTTAAGCTCTGGTGGAGTGCCATCGTTTATTGGTGGGCTGGTGGTGTTTGTGTCGGCAGCGTTCAATGCACAAGCTGAAACCTGGTTCGATCCTGCTTTTTTCAAAGATGATCCCTCAATGGTGGCCGATTTGTCTCGTTTCGAAAAAGGACAAAAAATAACGCCAGGGGTTTATCGTGTCGATATTGTTCTGAATCAGACAATTGTAGATACGCGCAACGTCAATTTTGTTGAGATAACGCCAGAGAAGGGGATTGCCGCCTGTTTGACGACTGAAAGCCTGGATGCAATGGGTGTTAATACTGATGCGTTTCCGGCTTTTAAACAACTGGACAAACAAGCGTGTGTGCCATTGGCGGAGATTATTCCGGATGCCAGCGTAACGTTTAATGTGAATAAACTCCGTCTGGAAATTTCAGTACCGCAAATCGCCATCAAAAGTAATGCCCGTGGTTATGTCCCCCCTGAACGTTGGGATGAAGGGATCAACGCGCTATTACTGGGATATTCGTTTAGCGGGGCTAACAGTATTCATAGCAGCGCAGACAGTGATTCTGGCGACAGCTATTTTCTGAATTTAAACAGTGGCGTTAATTTAGGCCCATGGAGATTGCGCAACAATTCAACATGGAGTCGCAGTAGTGGCCAAACCGCAGAATGGAAGAATCTCAGCAGCTATTTGCAGCGGGCGGTTATTCCACTAAAAGGCGAACTGACCGTAGGTGATGATTATACTGCAGGCGATTTTTTCGATAGTGTCAGCTTTCGTGGTGTGCAGCTGGCGTCAGATGACAACATGCTGCCAGACAGCCTGAAAGGGTTTGCGCCTGTGGTGCGTGGTATCGCCAAAAGCAATGCCCAGATAACGATTAAGCAAAATGGTTACACCATTTACCAAACTTATGTATCGCCTGGTGCTTTTGAAATTAGTGATCTCTATTCCACGTCGTCGAGCGGTGATTTGTTAGTTGAAATCAAAGAAGCGGACGGCAGCGTCAATAGCTACAGCGTACCGTTTTCCAGCGTGCCATTACTCCAGCGTCAGGGGCGAATCAAATACGCGGTGACACTGGCGAAATACAGAACCAATAGTAATGAACAGCAGGAGAGCAAATTTGCCCAGGCCACGTTGCAGTGGGGCGGACCGTGGGGAACGACATGGTATGGTGGTGGACAATATGCTGAATATTACCGTGCCGCCATGTTTGGTCTGGGATTTAACCTTGGCGATTTCGGAGCAATTTCGTTCGATGTGACCCAGGCGAAGAGTACGCTGGCAGACCAAAGCGAACATAAAGGTCAGTCATATCGTTTTCTGTATGCCAAAACGCTCAACCAATTGGGCACTAATTTTCAATTGATGGGCTATCGCTATTCGACGTCGGGTTTCTACACCCTTTCCGACACCATGTATAAACATATGGATGGCTACGAATTTAATGACGGTGATGATGAAGATACGCCGATGTGGTCGCGTTATTACAATTTGTTTTACACCAAACGTGGCAAACTGCAGGTCAATATCTCCCAGCAATTAGGCGAGTACGGTTCGTTTTATTTAAGTGGTAGCCAGCAAACTTACTGGCATACCGATCAACAGGATCGGCTATTACAGTTTGGCTACAACACGCAAATTAAAGATCTCTCGCTGGGGGTTTCCTGGAACTACAGTAAGTCCCGTGGTCAACCTGATGCTGATCAGGTGTTTGCACTAAATTTTTCCCTGCCGCTCAATCTGTTGCTCCCCAGAAGTAATGATAGCTATACCAGGAAAAAAAATTACGCATGGATGACCTCTAACACCAGTATCGATAACGAAGGGCACATTACACAAAACCTGGGTTTAACGGAGACACTACTCGATGACGGTAACCTGAGCTACAGCGTGCAACAGGGATATAACAGCGAGGGGAAAACGGCTAATGGTAGCGCCAGCATGGACTACAAAGGGGCGTTTGCAGATGCCCGAGTGGGCTACAACTACAGCGATAACGGCAGTCAACAACAACTGAACTACGCTCTTTCAGGCAGTTTAGTTGCCCATTCACAGGGCATTACCCTGGGGCAATCGCTGGGGGAAACTAACGTCCTGATTGCAGCACCAGGCGCAGAGAATACTCGTGTGGCGAACAGCACCGGGCTGAAAACTGACTGGCGCGGATATACCGTTGTCCCCTATGCCACTTCTTATCGGGAAAATCGAATCGCACTTGATGCGGCATCGTTAAAACGTAACGTGGATCTTGAAAATGCAGTAGTCAACGTGGTTCCCACCAAAGGGGCGTTGGTTCTGGCGGAGTTCAATGCCCATGCGGGAGCAAGGGTATTAATGAAAACATCAAAGCAGGGTATACCGCTGCGTTTTGGCGCGATAGCGACGCTGGACGGCATACAGACTAATAGCGGCATTATTGATGATGATGGCTCGCTCTATATGTCCGGTTTGCCCGCTCAGGGAGCGATAACTGTACGCTGGGGCGAAGCTCCCGATCAAATTTGTCATATCAGTTACCAGCTTACCGAACAACAAATTAACTCTGCGATTACGCGAATGGATGCCATATGCAGATAATCTTTGGAGAAAAATGCGTGTTATTACTACGACTATTTTTTGCCGCCGTCTTAATGCTATGGTGCGCTCAAACTGCTGCTTATAGCGGGCAGTGTCATACCACTCAGGGGAATCCGTATATTGGCGTCAATTTTGGCGTTAAAACCCTGGAGGAAGAAGAAAATACGGCTGGAGTAGTTAAAGACAAATTTTATCAGTGGAACGAATCGAATGATTATTATGTTTCCTGTGATTGCGATAAAGACAATGTCAGAAGTGGCCGATGGGCATTCGCCGCGGATTCACCGTTAGTCTATTTAGGCGACAACTGGTACAAAATTAATGACTATCTTGCCGCCAAAGTTTTATTGCAGGTTAAAAGCAGTTCTCCTACTGCGGTTCCTTTCGAAAACGTGGGCACAGGGGCAGATACACGATGGCATATTTGCGATCCCGGCGGTCAACGTTTAGGTGGCCAGGGGGCTAGCGGTAATAGCGGTAGCTTTTCCCTGAAAATATTGCAGCCGTTCGTTGGTTCGGTCGTCATTCCTCCTATGGCGCTGGCGCGATTATTTGAATGCTACAACATACCCGCAGGTGATTCCTGCACGACTACAGGTACATCGGTTTTAGTGTATTACCTGTCTGGTACGATCAATTCACTTGGCTCATGTTCCGTCAATGCCGGAGAGACTATCGAGGTCGATCTGGGCGACGTATTTGCGGCTAACTTTCGTGTTGTAGGGCATAAACCCCTTGGGGCCAGAACGGCAGAACTCGCAATTCCAGTCAGGTGTAACACGGGAAACGCGGGGTTAGTTAACGTCAACCTGAGTCTGACGGCAACCACAGACCCCAGCTATCCCCAGGCGATTAAGACGTCACGTCCTGGCGTGGGCGTGGTGGTGACCGATAGCCAGAACAACATTATTTCCCCTGCTGGTGGAACATTACCGCTCTCTATTCCTGATGATGCAGACAGTATCGCGCGAATGAATGTCTATCCAGTCAGCACGACAGGTGTACCACCAGAAACCGGGCGATTTGAAGCCACGGCAACGGTGAGAATAAATTTTGATTAACGCGTGAACGTATGAAGAAAAAAACGATATTTCAGTGCGTTATCTTGTTCTTTAGCATTCTTAACATCCATGTCGGGATGGCTGGGCCTGAACAAGTTAGTATGCATATTTATGGGAATGTGGTCGATCAGGGCTGTGATGTCGCCACCAAAAGTGCATTACAAAATATTCATATTGGTGATTTTAATATCAGTGATTTTCAGGCCGCGAATACCGTAAGCACTGCTGCTGATTTGAATATCGATATCACCGGTTGTGCCGCTGGTATTACTGGCGCGGACGTCCTTTTTAGCGGCGAGGCTGACACCCTTGCGCCGACACTGCTCAAACTAACTGACACAGGCGGAAGCGGTGGTATGGCAACGGGGATTGCCGTGCAAATTCTTGATGCGCAAAGTCAGCAAGAAATCCCGCTCAATCAGGTCCAGCCTCTTACGCCCTTAAAAGCCGGGGATAACACACTCAAATATCAACTTCGTTATAAGTCCACAAAGGCGGGAGCAACGGGCGGTAATGCGACGGCGGTTCTCTATTTTGATCTGGTTTACCAGTGAAGGAGTGATGTTGAAACGGATAATCTGGATTCTGTGCTTACTGGGATTAACGGGGAGTAGTGAGTTATTTGCTCATGATGGCACGGTCAACATTAGCGGAGCGTTTCGTCGTAATACATGCGTGCTGGCACAGGATAGCAAGCAAATCAATGTGCAGTTAGGCGATGTCTCGCTGACACGTTTTTCTCACGGGAATTATGGCCCGGAGAAATCTTTCATCATTAATTTGCAGGATTGCGGAACAGATGTCAGCACGGTTGACGTCACCTTTTCAGGAACCCCCGACGGAGTGCAGAGCGAAATGCTGTCCATTGAAAGTGGTATGGATGCAGCCAGCGGGCTGGCAATTGCGATTCTGGATGATGCGAAGATATTGATTCCGCTTAACCAGGCGAGTAAAGACTACAGCCTACACAGCGGTAAGGTGCCATTAACTTTTTATGCGCAATTACGACCTGTCAATAGTGATGTGCAGTCGGGTAAAGTGAATGCCAGCGCGACATTTGTACTTCATTATGACTAATACGTGGAACAGATTGGCGCTCTTGATTTTTGCCGTTTTATCGCTGCTGGTGGCGGGTGAATTGCAGGCAGGAGTGGTGGTCGGCGGAACGCGATTTATCTTTCCGGCAGACAAAGAATCGATAGCTATTTTACTGACTAATACCAGTCAGGAATCCTGGCTTATTAACAGTAAAATCAATCGCCCAACGCGTTGGGCCGGGGGGGAAGTGTCGACAGTGCCAGCACCATTACTGGCCGCTCCACCGCTTATTCTCCTGAAGCCCGGTACTACGGGCACGTTGCGCTTGCTGAGAACGGAAAGCGACATCTTGCCAGTGGATCGCGAAACGCTATTTGAGTTAAGCATTGCCAGCGTGCCATCCGGCAAAGTTGAAAATCAGAGCGTAAAAGTGGCGATGCGCTCGGTATTTAAACTGTTCTGGCGACCCGAAGGTTTGCCGGGCGACCCGCTGGAAGCTTATCAACAATTACGCTGGACACGGAATTCGCAGGGTGTGCAACTCACTAACCCAACGCCTTACTACATTAACCTGATTCAGGTGAGCGTAAATGGTAAAGCGTTAAGTAATGCGGGAGTTGTGCCACCTAAAAGCCAGCGTCAGACAAGCTGGTGTCAGGCAATCGCACCGTGTCATGTCGCCTGGCGGGCGATAAATGATTACGGCGGGTTGAGTGCAAAGAAGGAGCAAAATCTGCCCTGAAACAGGTTCGGAAAACGTTTGCGTTTTTTTTGCCGCAGGTCAATTCCCTTTTGGTCCGAACTCGCACATAATACGCCCCCGGTTTGCACACCGGGAATCCAGGAGAGTTCATGTACTACCCCTTCGTTCGTAAAGCCCTTTTCCAGCTCGATCCAGAGCGCGCTCATGAGTTTACTTTTCAGCAATTACGCCGTATTACAGGAACGCCGTTTGAAGCACTGGTGCGGCAGAAAGTGCCTGCGAAACCTGTTAACTGCATGGGCCTGACGTTTAAAAATCCGCTTGGTCTGGCAGCCGGTCTTGATAAAGACGGGGAGTGCATCGATGCCCTTGGTGCAATGGGGTTTGGCTCGATTGAGATCGGCACTGTAACGCCGCGTCCACAACCTGGAAATGACAAGCCGCGTCTTTTCCGCCTGGTTGATGCCGAAGGTCTGATCAATCGAATGGGCTTTAACAATCTCGGGGTGGATAATCTTATTGAGAATGTAAAAAAAGCCCATTATGACGGCGTCCTGGGTATTAACATCGGCAAAAATAAAGATACGCCGGTGGAGCAGGGCAAAGATGACTACCTGATTTGTATGGATAAAATTTATCCTTATGCTGGTTATATCGCCATCAATATTTCCTCGCCGAATACACCGGGATTACGCACTCTGCAATATGGTGAAGCGCTGGATGACTTATTAATCGCGATCAAAAATAAACAAAACGATCTGCAAAAAATCCATCAAAAATATGTGCCGATCGCAGTGAAGATCGCGCCGGATCTTTCTGAAGAAGAATTGATCCAGGTTGCTGACAGCTTAGTTCGCCATAATATTGATGGCGTTATTGCAACCAATACCACACTCGATCGTTCTCTGGTTCAGGGAATGAAAAATTGCGATCAAACCGGTGGCTTAAGTGGTCGTCCGCTTCAGTTAAAAAGCACAGAAATTATTCGCCGCTTGTCACAGGAATTAAACGGTCGCTTACCGATCATCGGTGTTGGAGGCATCGATTCGGTTATCGCTGCGCGTGAAAAGATTGCTGCGGGTGCAACGCTGGTGCAAATTTATTCGGGATTTATTTTCAAAGGACCGCCTTTGATTAAAGAAATCGTTAGCAATATCTGATTAATTTCTCCTTTTTAACGTTATGAGACAACCGGGGCTTTATTTCCAGCCCTGGTTGTTTTATATTCCTTACCTGTTGCTTATTTATACATTTTAGTCTTTTCTTATTTAGGGCAATAAACGAAGCGGCAAAGGACAATGTTGCGCAGAATGATTTAGGTGGGAGAATCCGCATGCGAATTAAACCTGACGATAACTGGCGCTGGTATTATGATGAAGAGCACGATCGAATGATGCTCGATTTAGCCAATGGTATGTTATTTCGCTCGCGTTTTGCTCGTAAAATGCTCACACCAGATGCCTTTAATCCCTCCGGTTTTTGTGTTGATGATGCAGCACTCTATTTTTCTTTTGAAGAAAAATGCCGTGATCTGCCGTTATCCAAAGAACAAAAAGCCGAACTGGTGCTGAATGCACTGGTAGCAATTCGTTATCTCAAACCGCAAATGCCGAAAAGCTGGCATTTTGTCTCCCATGGTGAAATGTGGGTGCCCATGCAGGGCGATGCGGCCTGCGTTTGGTTGAGCGACACTAACGAGCAAGTGAATTTACTGGTCGTTGAATCTGGCGAGAATGCCGCGCTATGTCTGCTGGCGCAACCCTGCGTTGTTATTGCGGGTCGCGCGATGCAGTTGGGCGACGCCATTAAAATCATGAACGACAGGCTGAAACCGCAGGTTAATGTTGACAGCTTCAGCCTTGAACAGGCAGTCTAACGCGTCAGCTTAAGGGCAGTCTTCGGTACACAGCTACAGCAAAGAATGGTGCCATCATCGCCCATTGCTGATTTTTTCAGCGGCGTGACTTCGCCTTCTAAAAGCTGAACACGGCAACTTCCACAAATGCCCGCGCGGCAAGAATAAGGGATACGAATTCCCTGATTTTCTAATTGCTCCAGCAACACTTGTTGGTTATTTCCACGAAATGCCTGTCCCTGCCAGTCAATATCTACATTGGCGTCCGGTTGTTGCGTGATGTTGGCGGTATCATCAGCGGCAGCTGCGCCGTAAATTTTTGCCGGAGCCGTTGCCAGAATTTCCACCTCATCGCCAACGCGAATCACGCCGCTATTACGGGCAATTAAATTCTGACCAAAATCGACATCGCCGTTATCCTGGGCAGTGCGGAAAGATTGCAATGTTTTTAATGGTTCGCCTGCCGGATGTTTTTGCCCTTTTTCTGGGCTGACGGTGGTGAAAATACAGCGGCTACAAGGTTTAACCACATCAAACACCACATCACCAATGCGAATCACTTTCCAGCGATCTTCTTCCCAGGCTGACGCGCCGGAAACCACCAGATTGGGGCGGAATTGCTCCATTTTTACACTGGCCGGACAACGTTGTTGGAGATCACGTAACGAGGCTTCGTTAGCAAGAAGGTAAGGATAGCCATCAGCAAATGACAGGGGGACAGTGTTGTGGCGTTTCACGCGCCGGGTCATTTGTGGCCCCACCCAGCGTAATTGCACTTCGCGGGAGAAAAATCCACTTAACCATTTGTTGATCGCGTCTGGCGCAATTCGCGCGGTAAAATGTGTGCCCCAAACTTCGGTTGGTGCGTCTTGTGTGGCGAAATCAGCAAAACGGACATATGCGCTACTGCCATCTGGTGCGGTGAGATGCAAGCCATCATGCACAGGTGAAGGAGTAAACCGTACCATCTGGGGAAACTGGCGAGCGGTAATAAACGTACCATCAGGTTCCGTAATCATAAAGATGCGATCGAAGGCCAGACCACTGTCATCTGCCAGAGCATGTGTAAGACCAATGCCGCGCATCGATTTAACAGGATGAATAAAAAGCCGGGTTAATGTCGCCACGGTGCGGTCCTCAAATGAAAATAAGCCCTCAACTTTATGACATGACGCGCTTATTAGCTATAATGCGCAACAATTTTCTTAGCGCCTGTCCCATTAGGCTATTTTATTTGTCAGTTTGGCCCTGGGTTGTGCTCGAAATCCTCACGTACTTGTGTACGCTCCGGTTTCTCCGCGCTGTCCATGTTCAGACTGACTGCAACAATTACGCCTACTGCGGTAGGCTCTTAGAGTAAAAGTGACGATATGAATTCTCTGTTTGCCAGTACGGCCCGTGGGCTGGAAGAGCTGTTAAAAACTGAACTGGAAAACCTGGGGGCCGTTGAATGCCAGGTGGTTCAGGGTGGGGTCCATTTCAAGGGCGACACACGGCTTGTTTACCAGAGCCTGATGTGGAGCCGCCTGGCCTCGCGTATTATGTTGCCGCTGGGCGAGTGTAAGGTTTACAGCGATTTAGACCTCTATCTCGGTGTTCAGGCGATCAACTGGACAGAGATGTTTAATCCTGGCGCGACCTTCGCTGTCCACTTCAGTGGTTTGAATGACACCATCCGCAACAGTCAGTACGGCGCGATGAAAGTGAAAGACGCGATCGTCGATGCTTTCACGCGGAAAAATCTGCCGCGTCCAAATGTTGATCGCGATGCGCCGGATATCCGCGTTAACGTCTGGCTGCATAAAGAAACCGCCAGTATCGCTCTTGATCTGAGTGGTGATGGTTTACATCTGCGTGGCTATCGCGATCGTGCTGGTATTGCGCCGATCAAAGAAACCCTGGCAGCCGCTATTGTGATGCGATCCGGCTGGCAGCCAGGAACACCGCTGCTCGATCCGATGTGTGGTTCCGGTACGTTGCTGATTGAAGCGGCGATGCTGGCGACCGATTGCGCACCAGGCTTGCACCGTGGGCGTTGGGGCTTTAGCGGCTGGGCGCAGCATGATGAAGCTATCTGGCAGGAAGTGAAAGCGGAAGCGCAAACTCGTGCCCGTAAAGGCCTGGCTGAGTATAGCTCTCATTTTTACGGTTCGGACAGCGACGCACGGGTGATTCAACGTGCGCGCACTAACGCCCGTCTTGCGGGGATTGGTGAACTGATCACCTTTGAGGTGAAAGATGTCGCGCAACTGACCAATCCGCTGCCGAAAGGGCCGTACGGCACAGTGTTGAGCAACCCGCCATACGGGGAACGTCTGGACAGCGAACCGGCGCTGATTGCGCTGCATAGCCTGCTGGGTCGGATCATGAAAAACCAGTTTGGTGGCTGGAATCTCTCTTTGTTTAGTGCCTCGCCGGATCTGCTAAGCTGCTTGCAGCTGCGTGCAGACAAACAGTACAAGGCGAAAAACGGCCCGCTGGACTGCGTACAGAAAAATTACCACGTTGCCGAAAGCACTCCAGACAGCAAACCGGCGATGGTAGCGGAAGACTACGCCAACCGCCTGCGTAAGAACCTCAAAAAATTCGAGAAGTGGGCTCGTCAGGAAGGAATTGAATGTTACCGCCTGTATGACGCCGATCTGCCGGAATATAACGTTGCCGTTGACCGTTATGCCGACTGGGTGGTGGTGCAGGAGTATGCACCGCCAAAAACTATTGATGCTCACAAAGCGCGTCAGCGTCTGTTCGATATTATCGCTGCAACCATTTCGGTACTGGGGATTGCGCCAAACAAACTGGTGCTGAAAACCCGTGAACGTCAGAAGGGCAAAAATCAGTACCAGAAACTGGGCGAGAAGGGCGAGTTTCTGGAAGTTACCGAATATAACGCTCACTTGTGGGTGAATCTGACGGATTACCTCGATACCGGTCTGTTCCTCGATCACCGTATCGCCCGTCGTATGCTCGGCCAGATGAGCAAAGGCAAAGATTTCCTCAACCTGTTCTCTTATACCGGCAGCGCCACCGTGCATGCGGGATTAGGCGGTGCACGCAGCACCACCACCGTGGATATGTCGCGTACTTATCTGGAGTGGGCAGAACGCAACCTGCGTCTGAATGGCCTAACCGGGCGTGCGCATCGCCTGATTCAGGCCGATTGCCTGGCGTGGCTGCGTGAGGCAAATGAACAGTTCGATCTGATCTTTATCGATCCGCCAACCTTCTCTAACTCAAAACGAATGGAAGATGCGTTTGATGTTCAGCGCGATCATCTGGCGCTGATGAAAGATTTGAAACGTCTGCTGCGTGCAGGTGGGACGATCATGTTCTCGAACAACAAACGTGGCTTCCGTATGGATCTCGACGGGCTGGCAAAACTGGGACTGAAAGCACAAGAAATTACGCAAAAAACGCTCTCCCAGGATTTCGCCCGTAACCGCCAGATCCACAACTGCTGGCTGATTACCGCAGCCTGAAAGGAATAGTAATGTCATTAATCAGTATGCATGGTGCATGGCTGTCGTTCAGCGACGCGCCGCTTCTCGATAACGCAGAACTGCATATCGAAGATAACGAACGTGTTTGTCTGGTAGGCCGTAACGGCGCGGGCAAATCGACGTTAATGAAGATCCTCAACCGTGAACAGGGGCTGGATGACGGGCGCATTATTTACGAGCAAGATTTGATCGTGGCTCGTCTGCAACAGGATCCGCCGCGTAACGTTGAGGGCAGCGTTTATGATTTCGTTGCCGAAGGCATTGAAGAACAAGCGGAATACCTGAAACGCTATCACGATATTTCGCGCCTGGTGATGAACGACCCGAGCGAGAAAAATCTCAACGAACTGGCGAAGGTTCAGGAACAGCTGGATCACCACAACCTGTGGCAGCTGGAAAACCGCATCAACGAAGTGCTGGCGCAACTGGGGTTAGATCCTAATGTTGCGCTGTCGTCGCTTTCCGGCGGCTGGTTGCGTAAAGCGGCATTAGGACGCGCGCTGGTGAGCAATCCGCGCGTTTTGCTGCTCGACGAACCGACTAACCACCTGGATATCGAAACCATCGACTGGCTGGAAGGGTTCCTTAAAACCTTCAATGGGACGATTATTTTCATCTCCCACGACCGTTCGTTTATCCGCAATATGGCGACGCGCATTGTTGATCTCGATCGCGGCAAGCTGGTGACCTATCCGGGGAATTACGACCAGTACCTGCAGGAAAAAGAAGAAGCCCTGCGCGTGGAAGAACTACAAAATGCCGAGTTCGATCGCAAACTGGCGCAGGAAGAGGTGTGGATCCGCCAGGGGATCAAAGCACGCCGTACCCGTAATGAAGGCCGCGTACGCGCCCTGAAAGCAATGCGTCGCGAGCGTGGTGAACGTCGCGAAGTGATGGGTACCGCAAAGATGCAGGTGGAAGAGGCCAGCCGCTCCGGTAAGATCGTTTTCGAAATGGAAGACGTTTGCTACCAGGTTGACGGTAAGCAACTGGTGAAAGATTTTTCGGCCCAGGTTCTACGTGGCGACAAAATTGCCCTGATTGGTCCGAATGGGTGCGGCAAAACCACGCTGCTGAAACTGATGCTCGGTCAGCTTCAAGCGGACAGCGGGCGTATTCACGTTGGCACCAAACTGGAAGTGGCTTATTTCGATCAGCACCGCGCGGAACTGGATCCCGATAAAACGGTGATGGATAACCTTGCCGAAGGTAAGCAAGAGGTGATGGTTAATGGCAAGCCACGCCACGTATTGGGCTATTTGCAGGACTTTCTGTTCCATCCGAAACGGGCGATGACGCCGGTACGTGCGCTTTCTGGCGGTGAGCGGAACCGCTTGCTACTGGCGCGTTTGTTCCTCAAACCAAGCAACTTATTGATTCTTGACGAACCGACCAACGATCTTGATGTCGAAACGCTGGAACTGCTGGAAGAACTGATCGACAGCTATCAGGGCACGGTATTGCTGGTTAGCCACGATCGTCAGTTTGTCGATAACACCGTTACAGAATGCTGGATCTTCGAAGGCGGCGGTAAAATTGGTCGTTATGTTGGCGGTTATCATGATGCCCGTGGTCAGCAAGAACAGTATGTGGCGCTCAAACAGCCTGCGGTGAAAAAAAGCGAAGAAGCCGCCGTGCCAAAAGCAGAAACTGTAAAACGCAGCAGTAGCAAACTAAGCTATAAATTGCAGCGCGAACTGGAGCAGCTACCGCAATTGCTTGAAGATCTGGAGGCGAAGCTGGAAGCTTTACAGACGCAAGTGGCGGATGCTTCCTTCTTCAGTCAGCCGCATGAGCAGACACAAAAAGTGCTCGCCGATATGGCTGCTGCAGAGCAGGAGCTGGAGCAAGCCTTTGAACGCTGGGAGTATCTTGAAGCGTTAAAAAATGGTGGCTGATCGCAAAATAGTCGATTTAAACAGAGACAGCTGACAACGGTAAAATTGCCTGATGAACTGGGTTTATCAGGCATGAAAACCAACACTTTGTTAGTCATCTGTAAAATAGCGCATCATTAAGGAGTACCAATGTGCGAACATCATCATGCCGCGAAGCACATCCTGTGCTCGCAGTGTGACATGCTGGTGGCGTTACCGCGCCTTGAGCATGGTCAGAAAGCGGCATGTCCCCGGTGTGGCACAACGTTAACCGTGGCGTGGGATGCCCCTCGGCAGCGTCCTACCGCCTATGCGTTGGCTGCACTGTTCATGCTGTTGCTGTCCAACTTGTTTCCTTTTGTGAATATGAACGTTGCAGGAGTTACCAGTGAAATTACATTACTGGAAATTCCCGGCGTGCTTTTTTCTGAGGACTACGCCAGCCTCGGCACCTTTTTCCTGTTGTTTGTGCAACTGGTTCCCGCGTTTTGTCTGATAACCATTCTGTTACTGGTGAATCGCGCGGAATTACCGGTCCGTTTAAAAGAGCAACTGGCACGGGTGCTTTTTCAACTCAAAACCTGGGGAATGGCGGAGATTTTCCTCGCTGGTGTGCTGGTCAGTTTCGTTAAACTGATGGCTTACGGCAGCATTGGGGTAGGCAGCAGCTTTCTCCCCTGGTGTTTATTTTGTGTCCTGCAACTGCGCGCTTTTCAGTGCGTTGATCGTCGCTGGTTATGGGACGACATCGCCCCGATGCCAGAACTGCGCCAGCCGCTAAAACCAGGCGTCACGGGGATACGTCAGGGGCTGCGTTCGTGCTCCTGTTGTACGGCAATCCTTCCTGCTGATGAACCCGTGTGCCCGCGTTGTAGTACCAAAGGGTACGTTCGGCGTAGAAACAGCCTGCAGTGGACACTCGCGCTGCTTGTAACGTCCATCATGCTGTATCTTCCGGCTAATATTTTGCCCATCATGGTGACGGATTTATTAGGCTCGAAGATGCCGTCGACGATTCTCGCTGGGGTCATTCTGTTATGGAGCGAAGGCTCTTATCCCGTCGCTGCGGTGATCTTTCTGGCCAGTATTATGGTGCCAACGTTAAAGATGATCGCCATCGCGTGGCTGTGTTGGGATGCCAAAGGGCATGGCAAGCGCGACAGTGAAAGAATGCATTTGATTTATGAAGTTGTTGAGTTTGTAGGCCGCTGGTCGATGATTGACGTTTTCGTTATCGCGGTGCTCTCGGCGCTGGTGCGTATGGGAGGTTTAATGAGTATTTATCCGGCAATGGGTGCATTAATGTTTGCTTTAGTCGTCATAATGACAATGTTTTCTGCTATGACGTTTGACCCGCGTTTGTCGTGGGATCGTCAACCTGAATCAGAGCATGAGGAGTCCTGACAGTATGGAATCTAATAATGGGGAAGCCAAAATCCAGAAAGTGAAGAACTGGTCTCCCGTGTGGATATTTCCTATCGTCACGGCGCTCATTGGGGCCTGGGTTCTTTTTTATCATTACAGCCATCAGGGACCGGAAGTGACCCTGATCACCGCGAATGCGGAAGGAATTGAAGGTGGCAAAACCACCATTAAAAGCCGTAGCGTTGACGTCGGCGTGGTTGAAAGCGCCACACTGGCTGATGATTTGACGCACGTTGAAATCAAAGCGCGGCTGAATTCCGGTATGGAAAAATTGCTGCATAAAGACACCGTCTTTTGGGTGGTGAAACCGCAGATTGGTCGCGAAGGGATTAGCGGCCTGGGAACGCTGCTGTCTGGAGTTTATATCGAACTGCAGCCAGGCGCGAAAGGCAGCAAAATGGATAAATACGATTTGCTGGACTCGCCACCGTTGGCCCCGCCTGATGCGAAAGGTATCCGTGTGATTCTCGATAGCAAAAAAGCCGGGCAGCTCTCGCCAGGAGATCCGGTGCTGTTCCGTGGCTATCGGGTAGGTTCGGTTGAAACCAGCACCTTCGATACACAAAAACGCAATATCAGCTATCAACTGTTCATCAATGCACCTTATGACCGACTGGTGACCAACAATGTTCGCTTCTGGAAAGATAGTGGCATTGCGGTTGATCTGACGTCAGCAGGGATGCGTGTGGAGATGGGCTCATTGACAACGCTGCTGAGTGGCGGTGTCAGCTTTGATGTGCCGGAAGGTCTGGATTTAGGGCAGCCAGTGGCACCTAAAACAGCTTTCGTTTTGTATGATGATCAGAAGAGCATTCAGGATTCGTTGTACACCGATCACATTGATTATCTGATGTTCTTTAAAGATTCGGTACGCGGTCTGCAACCGGGAGCTCCGGTAGAGTTCCGGGGTATTCGCCTGGGTACCGTAAGCAAAGTGCCATTCTTTGCGCCGAATATGCGTCAGACATTTAACGATGATTACCGTATTCCGGTACTGATTCGTATCGAGCCAGAGCGGCTGAAAATGCAGCTTGGCGAAAATGCGGATGTTGTTGAGCACCTTGGCGAATTGTTGAAACGTGGTTTACGCGGATCGCTGAAAACCGGAAACCTGGTCACTGGTGCACTGTATGTTGATCTCGATTTCTATCCAAATACGCCTGCAATAACCGGTATTCGTGAATTTAATGGTTATCAGATTATCCCGACCGTTAGCGGCGGCCTGGCGCAAATCCAGCAACGACTGATGGAAGCGTTGGATAAGATCAACAAACTGCCATTGAATCCGATGATTGAACAGGCAACCAGTACGCTTTCTGAAAGTCAGCGCACAATGAAAAACCTGCAAACGACGCTGGATAGCATGAACAAGATCCTCGCTAGCCAGTCGATGCAGCAGTTGCCGACGGATATGCAGTCAACGTTGCGTGAATTGAATCGCAGCATGCAGGGCTTCCAGCCTGGCTCCGCAGCCTACAACAAGATGGTGGCGGATATGCAGCGCCTTGATCAGGTGTTGCGAGAACTGCAACCGGTGCTGAAAACGCTCAATGAGAAGAGTAACGCGCTGGTATTTGAAGCGAAGGACAAAAAAGATCCAGAGCCGAAGAGGGCGAAACAATGAAAAAGTGGCTAGTGACGATTGCAGCACTGTGGCTGGTCGGATGCAGCTCCGGCGAAATTAATAAAAACTATTACCAGTTACCTGTGGTGCAGAGCGGTACACAAAGTACCGCCAGCCAGGGCAATCGTCTGTTATGGGTAGAGCAGGTCACTGTTCCTGACTATCTGGCGGGGAATGGTGTGGTTTATCAAACCAGTGATGTGAAGTATGTGATTGCCAACAACAACTTGTGGGCCAGCCCGTTGGATCAACAGTTGCGCAACACCCTGGTTGCCAACCTGAGTACGCAACTGCCCGGCTGGGTGGTTGCCTCCCAGCCTCTGGGAAGCGCCCAGGACACGCTCAATGTTACCGTAACGGAGTTTAACGGTCGCTATGATGGCAAGGTCATTGTCAGTGGTGAGTGGCTGTTGAACCACCAGGGACAACTGATCAAACGTCCGTTCCGTCTGGAAGGAGTGCAAACTCAGGATGGTTACGATGAGATGGTTAAAGTGCTGGCCGGTGTCTGGAGTCAGGAAGCCGCTTCTATTGCACAAGAGATAAAGCGTCTACCTTAATTATAAAGATTTGTAAATATAACCGTCTCCGGTATGTTGCCTGAGGCGGTTTTTTTGTTTCTAACGTGCGGAAAAATTTGTTCCTTTTCACATTTTTTGTACAACCGACATGCCCGTGTAGCTCACAAATATGACAGTGGCGTGAATTTTGCGCATTGACGGCAGTTATGATTCGCGGTATTGCTTAACTGTGATTGCACATTTAGTAATCACTGTTTTCTTTTCCACCAGAAACCAGTATGAGGGAAACGAGGCATGAAGAGACAAAAACGAGATCGCCTGGAACGGGCACATCAACGTGGTTATCAGGCCGGCATCGCCGGACGCTCAAAAGAAATGTGTCCCTATCAGACGCTGAATCAAAGGTCACAATGGCTGGGAGGCTGGCGAGAAGCCATGGCGGACAGGGTAGTAATGGCCTGATTCTGTCTCTTTAAAAAGAAACCTCCGCATTGCGGAGGTTTCGCCTTTTGATACTCTGTCTGATTATAATCAGAAGGCAGACGTATCCTGGAACAGACCGACTTTCAGGTCGCTGGCGGTATAGATAAGACGACCATCAACCAGCACTTCGCCATCCGCCAGGCCCATAATCAGACGACGGTTAACAATGCGTTTAAAGTGAATACGGTAGGTCACTTTTTTCGCTGTCGGCAGTACCTGACCAGTGAATTTCACTTCGCCAACGCCCAGCGCGCGGCCTTTACCTTCGCCGCCCAGCCAGCCGAGGTAGAACCCTACCAGCTGCCACATTGCGTCCAGGCCCAGGCATCCCGGCATAACCGGATCGCCAATAAAGTGGCATCCGAAGAACCACAGATCCGGATTGATATCCAGTTCTGCTTCAACATACCCTTTGTCGAAGTTACCACCCGTTTCGGTCATTTTGACCACACGGTCCATCATCAGCATGTTCGGTGCTGGCAATTGCGGGCCTTTAGCGCCAAACAGTTCACCGCGACCAGAGGCAAGAAGGTCTTCTTTTGTATAGGATTCGCGTTTATCTACCATGTTCTCTGTAAGCCTTATTTTATTGAAGCACGCAGGATAGCTAACACGTGTACGCTGAACAAGTCCGATCAGTTCGGAATAAACCAGTTCAGCCAACGTAATGGCCATGGAAAACGGTGACGTCCTTCCTGTTGCGATGCTTGCGCGATACGTTCCTGGATGGTTTGCATCAGCGTCGTTTGGCCTTCGCCATCCCACACCAGATTTAATAATAACGGCAGTGCGTCAGTCACATCGTCTACTGCCCAGATGGTGAATTTGCCTTCTTCTACCGCTTTCACCAGTTCACTGTGAAGACTTAAATGGCGAACGTTAGCTGTGGGGATAATGACACCTTGTTTCCCGGTTAACTCACGTTGCTGGCAAATAGCAAAGAAGCCTTCGATTTTCTCATTTAAACCACCGACCGGCTGGGCGCGACCGAACTGATCGACTGAACCTGTGATAGCGATACTCTGATTCACCGGCACATCGGCGAGGGCGCTTATCAGGGCGCAGAGTTCAGCCATCGAGGCACTATCTCCATCAACTTCACTGTATGACTGCTCAAATGTCAGCGATGCTGAGAAGGGGATCTGTTGCTCAAGCTGTAGTTCCGACATCAGGAACGCTTGCATGATCATCATCCCTTTCGCATGGATATTGCCGCCAAGCTCCGCTTTGCGTTCGATGTCGGTGAATTCACCATCGCCAATATGCACAACGCAGCTAATGCGAGAAGGTTCGCCAAAAGCGCGTGGATGACCCGGAAATTCAATGACCGAAAGGGCGTTAATTTGCCCGATGCGTTCGCCTTCGGTTTCAATCAGGATTTGCTCCTGAAGGATCTCATCCTGCATACGTTCAGCGAGGAAACCTTCGCGCCATTCACGCTGCTGCAGCATTAAGTTTAGCTGCTCGCCGGAGAAGGTGTCGCCATCACACAGGGAGGCGACCTCTTTACACTGGCGGAGGATCCACTGCGGGCTAAGCGGAAGTGTTTCTTGTTCACCGGTGTAGCGTGCTGCTTCGCGGATAAGTACCGGCCAGGCATCCGCTCCCGGTGCAGGTAAGTGATTATGTCTGGCGGTAAATGTCACCCAGCGACACCACTGGGTTACTGACTCTGCATCGACAATCTGCAGAGTATCTTCAAATTCGCTATAAATAGCCTGCTCTGAAAGCTCTGGCTCCATCTCCTGGAAATCAGCCAATGATTCGCGTTCGCCTACCAGAATGACTTTCAGCTTCAATGGCATCGAAGGCACAGAGACGGGGAGAGGGCGCGACTCATCAAACGCAACCCAGTCAAAACGCTCGCGGTTAACGATATTTTTCAGCCGCATCCACAGCAGAGGTTGCGCCAGCAGTGTACGCAAAGAGATGATGAGAATACCGCCATTTGCCTGATGCACCAGACCAGGCTGCAGGGTAATGTCGCCATTAAACTGGCGCAGGCAGCCAAAGAGTTGCTCCGCTTCTACCCAGTCGGCAGCGACAACTTGCGTTAAAGTCGCAAAATTATCATCTGCACTCACTGCGTGACGTAAGCGGATGGAGTGGCCGGAAACCTCATAGTGACCGCCCACCAGTTGGCCTGCATCGCTTTGTAGCGTACGCGCGGCATTGGCAATAAGATTCAGATACTCAGACTCTTCCGGGGCCTTCGCCAGCATAAAAGAGGAGGATGCTCGCGTATGCAGCAACTGCTCCAGTGCGAATTGCAGTCGCGGTTGAGTATCACTGAATAAAGGATCGTTTTCGTCAATCAAATGTGGCTGAGCAAATATTTCCTGATAGCTATCGGTATCAGGAACCAGGTCACGCCATGCAAGTTTCGTAATGGTCAAAGTTGATGTTTTTTAGTCTGTTGTCAAAGCCGCGATTATACCGTAACCGGCACTACAGCACACGTAGAAAGCACCGACAATACTCCTGGCATGGGCGTTAAAGCTCACAGGATGGAGATTCTTTTCTTCACTGGCCTAAAAAGCTGATATTCTGTAAAGAGTTACACGGTAACATTGAGATCGCTATGAAATATCAACAACTTGAAAATCTTGAAAGCGGTTGGAAATGGAAGTATCTGGTGAAGAAGCATCGCGAAGGGGAGTTAATCACCCGTTACATAGAAGCCAGTGCCGCCCAGGAAGCCGTCGATGTGTTGCTCTCGCTGGAAAATGAACCCGTGCTGGTAAATGGCTGGATTGACAAGCATATGAATCCGGAACTGGTCAATCGCATGAAGCAAACCATTCGGGCCAGACGGAAGCGCCATTTTAATGCGGAACACCAGCATACGCGCAAAAAATCGATCGATCTGGAATTTATTGTCTGGCAACGTCTGGCTGGTCTTGCGCAGCGTCGCGGTAAAACGCTTTCTGAAACGATTGTTCAGCTGATTGAAGATGCGGAAAACAAAGAGAAATACGCGAATAAAATGTCTTCTTTGAAGCATGATCTGCAGGCATTGCTGGGTAAGGAATAACTGACGAAGTCAGTTCAATTTACTAAAGGCGAAAAAAACCCCGCAGCTGCGGGGTTTTTCTACCAGACGAGAACTTAAGCCTGCGGCTGAGTTACAACGTCTTTGATGCCTTTAACTTCGATCTCTACGCGACGATCCGGAGCCAGGCAGTCGATCAGTGCAGCACGCTGTTTCACGTTGTCACAGGTGTTGCCAGTAACCGGGTTGGATTCGCCCATACCACGTGCGGAGATCTTGTCTGCCGGGATACCTTTGGAGATCAGGTAATCAACAACAGACTGAGCACGGCGCTCGGACAGACCCTGGTTGTAAGCGTCAGAACCGATGCGGTCAGTGTAACCCAGAACAACTACGGAACCGTCTTTCGGATCCAGGTTGCTCAGCTGGCTGTACAGCTGATCCAGAGCAGCCTGACCTTCCGGTTTCAGGGTTGCTTTGTTGAAGTTGAACAGAACGTCAGACTTCAGAGTGAAGTGCTTGGTCTGTACTTCCGGTGCCGGAGCTGGAGCCGGAGCAACTACCGGAGCTGCTTCGCCCTGACCGAAACGGTAGGAAACACCCAGGCTCAGCAGACCGTTGTCCGGACGAGTACCGATGGTGTTTGCGTCACCGATGTTGTTGGTCCACTGGTATTCCAGACGGGTAGCGATTTCAGGAGTGATCGCGTACTCAACACCACCTGCGAAAACCGGAGAAACGCCAGTGTCGTGGTCTTTAAAGGATGCGCCACCAGGTACGTTAGCCTTGGTGTCTGCACGCCATACCATACCACCCAGACGAGTGTATACGTCCAGATCGTCAGTGATTGGGTAACCCAGTTTAGCAGTCAGTTGAACGCCCTGAGCTTTGTATGCACCGTTGATGTTGTCGCCTTTGTACGGCATACGACCTAACCAGTCGTAACCCATTTCAAAACCAACATACGGGTTAACCTGGTAACCACCAAAAGCACCTGCACCCAGTTGGTTTTCGTGGGTCGGACCATTGTTAGGAATAAAACCAGTGTCATGGTACTGGGACCAGCCCAGTTTAGCACCAGTGTACCAGGTGTTATCTTTCGGAGCGGCCTGCGCTACGGTAGCGAAACCAGCCAGTGCCACTGCAATCGCGATAGCTGTCTTTTTCATTTTTTGCGCCTCGTTATCATCCAAAATACGCCATGAATATCTCCAACGAGATAACACGGTTAAATCCTTCACCGGGGGATCTGCTCAATATTAACTCTACCGATATCTTCGGCTTATGCCGAGCACCCCTGGCGATGTAAAGTCTACAACGTAGTTGAAAACTTACAAGTGTGAACTCCGTCAGGCATATGAAAAAAAAGTCTTGTATAAGGTATGTTTAATCTTTTTTGTCAGCGACAATTTACAGAAGAAAATCGCGGAAACCGCTTCAGACAAGCCTCCGCAAGGAAAATTAGTCACGACTGAAAGCATTGGCTGGGCGACAAAAAAAGTTCCAGGATTAATCCTAAATTTACTTAATGATACAAATTAGAGTGAATTTTTAGCCCGGAAAGTTGTCTCGTGGCGTGAGAGGATGCGCTTACCGGACGCATAATAAACCCCATAGCGTTACCTTCATTTGCCGCATCAACAAGTTCAGCATGCTCTTCTTCAGTCAAATCATCTGCCAACCAACCGATCACCACACTGTAATTGCCCGTGCGTAAAGCGCGAACCATTGACTCCACAGTGTGGCAAGGGGAGAGCTGGCTAATCTGCATTACTTTCGTTAAGGGTAGCCCAGATGCCTGAACCCATTCCCGACTCAGTTTTTGTTGCGGTGTTAACCAGAGTTGCCAGCGCGATTGCTGACCGAGTTGCTGTAACAATGGCAACAGTAGAAGTTGCGTCATCATGGGCTGATCTTCGCGATAGACAACTTCACTGATAAGCCCGGCTGTAGTGTTTTCCGTAGAGACACGCGCAATTTTACTTGCTGCGGATGAGAACGACGAAGAACGATGTGCATAGCCTGAAGTGTACATAATCAATCCAGCCCCTGTGAGTTACTGTATGGATATACAGTACATCCAGTGACAACAAAGATCAACCCTATTTTCGGAAAGAGCCTCGCAAATTTTGTCGTTGGTGACGGGAAAACATAAATTAATCTTGCCCCTTAAGAATAAGTTGCCTATTTTCGTAGTTAACGGATCCGTTAATGTGAATCATTCTTTTATGTTATGATTTTAAAAGGAATTTTATGAAAAGCCTCTCCTATAAGCGGATCTATAAATCACAAGAATACCTGGCAACGTTGGGCACAATTGAATACCGATCATTGTTTGGCAGTTACAGCCTGACCGTTGACGACACGGTGTTTGCGATGGTTTCTGATGGTGAGTTGTATCTTCGGGCTTGTGAGCAAAGTGCACAGTACTGTGTAAAACATCCGCCTGTCTGGCTGACATATAAAAAGTGTGGCCGATCCGTTACCCTCAATTACTATCGGGTTGATGAAAGTCTATGGCGAAATCAACTGAAGCTGGTGCGTCTGTCGAAATATTCTCTCGATGCAGCGCTGAAAGAGAAAAGCACGCGCAATACCCGGGAAAGACTGAAAGATTTGCCCAATATGTCTTTTCATCTGGAAGCGATTCTCGGGGAGGTGGGGATTAAGGATGTACGGGCGTTACGTATACTTGGGGCAAAAATGTGTTGGTTGCGACTGCGGCAGCAAAACAGTCTGGTGACAGAAAAGATTCTGTTTATGCTTGAAGGTGCCATTATCGGCATTCATGAAGCTGCGCTCCCGGTGGCACGCCGCCAGGAGCTTGCAGAATGGGCTGACTCTCTTACGCCGAAACAGGAGTTTCCTGCGGAACTTGAGTAATCTGGCGTTGCAGACGACCAATCTCAGGCAGTAATGCAATCAATAATCCAACTTGTTGTACGACCAGAGGTTCTTTGCTGTCTGCCCGTGGTTCAAGTTGCTGCATCCGCTGTTTCAGGCTAGCTAATGCCTCATTGACGCGTTCTTCATCAGCAGGTTGATGATGTAACGCGTCATCAACATAGCAAACTGCGTCATCAAGAAACGCCAGAATTTCAGGATTAGTTAACTGCTCCCGGTGAGCACCGAGGGCTGAGATATAGCTGGTAAACGTATGGTTAAGGCACAGCAACCGAAACGCGGCTTCGCGAATTTGCGGGGTAACGTTCGGCTCGCTGGACATATTTGATACCACCGACGCCAGCTCAGCATCACGGTTGTGTGCATCGCGGCGGGCAATACGATACGCCAGACGGTTATCACGCCCCTGATGGTATTGCTCCAGTATGGCATCGAGATACCGACAGTTGGCCTCTGTGGCGCGTTCGAGCATGCGCGGCAGATTGCGAAACTGCCAGTCAGGCCAGATGTAGCTCACTGCCGCCCACGCAATGGCACAACCAATCAGCGTATCGATTACGCGAGGTAACGCTACTTCAAAACCTTCACCCAGTAAGTTAAAACACAGTAGCACCAAAAGTGTGATGAACATCGTTGCATGAGCGTATTGCACGTTACGGAAGGCAAAAAAGAGCACGCCGGTAATAACCAGCAGCACCAGCTGCCCTTCCAGTGATGGCACAAACCACAGCACAGGAATGCCAATGGCGATACCTACCAGCGTACCAATAATCCTTAACTTCAGGCGGTGGCGCGTGGCGTTATAGTTTGGCTGGCAGACAAACAAACTTGTCAGCAAGATCCAATACCCGTGATGCATTCCGGTTATTTGAATGATGGCGTAGCCGAAGCACAACACCAGCGACATTCTTACCGCATGACGGAAGAGGGCGGATTCCGGCGTGAAGTGACGGCTAAGACGCAGCCAGATATCACTCAACCCGTGCGGGCTGTCATCAGCGAGCTCATTTTCGTCATTATTATGGGGTAGTGCCTGGGCCTGTTCTGATTCAATTGTTGCCAGTTGGGCATCAATGGCGCGTAAATTGTTCAGCAAAAATCCCAGTGTTTTGAGTAAATCGGCGGGTGCGCCGTTATCGCGCATCCGCTCCAGCGCAGCATCAATATGCGTAAAAGCGCGCTCAAAATGCGGATCATGTTGATAAGGCTGACGCAGCAAAATACAGCGTGACAGTTGCTGGCACGCCTGGCCCTGCATCGACATCAGCCGCTGAAAACGGAACAGCACGTCGCTGTGGCGAAAATGTTCACGCAATGTTTGATACTGAATATGAGAAGAGCTGGCACGCTCGTGAATATCCTGCGCGACAAAGTAATAATGCAGCGTGCGACGCGTTCCCCGTTGACCACGATCGCCACGTAAGCGGGTCAGCAGCGAGAGTTTCGTCTGATTCAATGTCGCCATCAGTTGTCCGTTGGCGAGAGCCAAATCGTACAGCGGTGCCTGGCTTTCATCTTCAATATCAGGATCAAACATGCGCGACTTGAGCTCAAGATAACGCGCCAGTTGTTCATAGCAACGCGCCAGGTTGTCCTGCAGCGGGCGGACCGGGAACAGCAGATGACCAATAAGTGTCAGGACGTTGTACCAGACGGCACCGGCCAGCAGATACATCGGCTGCTGATACCAGTGCTCATACAGTGATGTTCCCAACATAGTGTAAATGGCGATCAGCAATGCACCGAAGGCAATTGTTGCATAGCGTTGACCCAGACCGCCGAGCAAAATGAAGCCGCTGGTAGAGAGCGTTAAGCCAATCGCAAATAGCCAGGGCCAGGGAAACAGCAATTCTACTGAGGCCGAGGCGATAAAAAAGCAGAACAGCGTAATGATGAGGTTACGCAAACGTCCCGCCAGTCGGTCATCGAGATCGGTCAGCGCCGCTGCCACCATCCCCAGCGTTAGCGGAATCGTCAGTTTTACATCACCCAGCCACCACGGAAACGCTGTGGTTCCACAAAGCGCAATAAAAATACGCGCGTAATACAGCCAGGCGCTGTTCCAGGTATAGCGTTTGAGCAAAGGACTTAGCATAAAGGCCATATTAGTGGATTATTCAAAACGACGACGTGCATTGGCTTCACGCGCAGCTTGCGCTGTTTCTACCGATACCACGCGACGACCAACCGGCCATAGTGCAATAGCGGCAATTTTAAAGTTCGCAATGCCGACAGGAATGCCAATGATTGAAATACATTGTGCGATGCCCGTTGCAATGTGCATCAGGCATAACCACCAGCCAAAGAAAATCAGCCAGAAAATATTCAATACCGTACCGCCAGTATTCAGCAGCACATTTTTGCCAGCCGGGTTCAGTTCATCGACATGAATAGCTTCATTGCCATAAGGCACCAGAGACAGTTTAGTGATCTCCCAGCAGGATCGTGTCAGCGGTAAGGTAAAAATCAGCACAATACTGACCAGAGTCGCCAACAGCCAGCCCAGAGTGGTGGCAAATCCGCCAAGCACAAAGTTCAGAATGTTCAAAACGGTACGCATAAAACCTCGCTTTACTGTGGTTTTCAGTAATGGGCGGCAATTGTAACGTTTTTTTGGGCTGGAGCACGTTTTCTCTGACGGTTACACTGATAAGAAATAATTTCGTGTGGATCTACAGAGTCATGGAACTGAAAGCGACAACGCTTGGAAAACGTCTGGCACAGCACCCTTACGATCGGGCGGTGATCCTCAATGCCGGGATTAAAGTCTCCGGCGATCGCCACGAATACCTTATTCCTTTCAATCAATTACTGGCGATTCACTGTAAGCGCGGTCTGGTATGGGGCGAGCTGGAATTTGTACTGCCGGACGAAAAAGTGGTGCGTCTGCACGGCACCGAATGGGGCGAGACGCAGCGTTTTTACCATCATCTTGATGCTCACTGGCGGCGGTGGAGTGGCGAGATGAGCGAAATTGCGTCTGGTGTTTTACGCCAGCAACTGGATTTGATTGCCACGCGCACTGGAGAAAATAAATGGCTGACGCGTGAGCAAACCTCTGGCGTTCAGCAACAAATCCGCCAGGCTATGTCGGCGTTGCCGTTGCCGGTTAACCGACTGGAAGAATTCGATAACTGCCGTGAGGCGTGGCGTAAATGTCAGGCCTGGTTGAAAGATATTGAAAGCGCTCGGTTGCAGCATAACCAGGCGTATACCGAAGCCATGCTTACCGAGTATGCGGATTTTTTCCGCCAGGTCGAGTCTTCACCGCTGAATCCGGCGCAGGCCCGGGCAGTCGTTAATGGCGAGCATTCTCTGTTAGTGCTGGCAGGTGCAGGAAGCGGAAAAACGTCGGTGCTGGTGGCCCGTGCAGGCTGGTTGCTGGCGCGTGGTGAAGCGTCCCCTGAGCAAATTTTATTGCTGGCGTTTGGTCGCAAAGCCGCTGAAGAGATGGACGAGCGTATTCGCGAACGGCTACATACCGAAGACATTACCGCACGCACGTTTCATGCGCTGGCGCTGCATATTATTCAGCAGGGCAGCAAAAAAGTTCCGATAGTCAGCAAACTGGAAAATGATACCGCTGCCCGTCATGAACTCTTTATTGCTGAGTGGCGCAAGCAATGCAGCGAAAAGAAAGCGCAGGCGAAGGGCTGGCGGCAATGGCTGACGGAAGAAATGCAGTGGTCAGTGCCAGAAGGTAACTTCTGGGATGATGAAAAATTACAGCGTCGTCTTGCCTCACGCCTCGATCGTTGGGTAAGTCTGATGCGGATGCACGGTGGTGCACAGGCAGAAATGATTGCCAGTGCACCCGAAGAGATTCGCGATCTGTTCAGTAAACGTATCAAGTTGATGGCCCCGTTATTAAAAGCCTGGAAAGGTGCGCTGAAGGCAGAAAACGCTGTCGATTTTTCGGGCCTTATTCATCAGGCGATTGTGATTCTGGAGAAAGGTCGCTTTATCAGCCCGTGGAAGCATATTCTGGTTGATGAATTTCAGGATATCTCGCCGCAGCGGGCAGCGTTGTTAGCGGCATTACGCAAGCAAAACAGTCAGACGACGTTGTTCGCCGTTGGTGATGACTGGCAGGCGATTTACCGATTCAGCGGTGCGCAAATGTCGCTCACCACCGCTTTCCATGAAAACTTTGGTGAAGGCGATCGCTGTGATTTAGACACGACTTACCGTTTTAACAGTCGTATCGGTGAGGTGGCAAACCGGTTTATTCAGCAGAACCCAGGCCAGTTGAAAAAGCCGCTAAACAGCTTAACCAATGGAGACGAAAAAGCCGTCACGTTATTGGATGAGAGTCAACTTGACGCTTTGCTGGATAAGCTCTCTGGTTATGCCAAACCGGAAGAGCGCATTCTTATCCTGGCGCGTTACCATCACATGAGGCCTGCCAGCCTGGAAAAAGCGGCAACACGCTGGCCGAAGTTGCAAATCGACTTTATGACCATTCATGCCAGCAAAGGGCAACAGGCGGATTACGTCATCATCGTTGGCTTGCAGGAGGGAAGTGATGGTTTTCCGGCTGCGGCGCGGGAGTCGATTATGGAAGAGGCGCTACTGCCACCGGTTGAGGATTTCCCGGACGCTGAAGAACGGCGGTTAATGTACGTGGCGCTGACCCGGGCACGCCATCGGGTATGGGCACTGTTTAACAAAGAGAATCCCTCTCCCTTTGTGGAAATACTGAAAAATCTGGATGTGCCGGTGGCGAGAAAACCGTAAGAAACAGGTGGCGTTTGCCACCTGTGCAATATTACTTCAGACGGTCCGCGAGATAACGCTGATAATCGGGGATCAGAATATCGACCGCGTCGTTGAAATGCGGCGACTGGATTATGAAGTCTGCCGTTGCCACGTTGGTGGCGACCGGAATGTTCCATACCGTCGCCAGACGCAGCAAGGCTTTCACGTCAGGATCGTGCGGCACGGCATTTAGTGGATCCCAGAAGAAAATCAATACATCAATTTTCCCTTCTGAGATCAATGCGCCAACCTGCTGGTCACCCCCCATTGGGCCACTCAACATCGCGTTGACGTTCATGCCGGTCGCGCGGGAAATTAAGTTACCGGTAGTGCCTGTTGCATACAGTACGTGTTGTTCCAGTAACGGTTGATGCCGTTCCACCCAGCTCATCAGCATTTGTTTGCAGTGATCGTGTGCCACCAGCGCAATATGTTTCCGCGCAGGTAAAGTGCGAGTCGTCAGTTCCATAATGTACATCCGTAGTTAACTTTCCTACAGATTACTGTAAGCACTTATCGCTGCAAGATAAAGACCGAAAAAGCCTGCGCACAGGCACAAAAATCTCAGGAAGATGGTTGTTTTTCCGCCCACTGCAGGAAAGTATTTCGCGTTTGTGGGTCAGCCAGTTTAAACCAATACTTCAGCCGTTGTTCTGTGAGCACCTGAGACTGCGGTGGAATAGCATCCAGCTCGGAAACACCCGAGAGCAGCGTACTGTCATCTGCCATCATCGTGGCAAATTGCGGTAGTGAAGCGCGTTTCGCGGATTTGTTATAGCGTTCAACCTCGACCTCATAATCAATCGTTTTTGCCGTTGAGGTAATGGCGAGAATATCCAGCTTTACCGGAATCGGCGTCGCATCGCCATCCAACAATTCAAGGCGCGGCGCGGCATCAAAATGGTTAGCTTCCCGCTCATTCTCCAGGCGAGGCAGGCGAAAATTGACCTGGTTGATGAGCTGGGTATTAAAACTGACCACCAGCGGTGGGGAGATATACAGCCGTTCTTCACTATTGGAAAGATGAGTCGTCTTCTCAACGCGAAACACTAACTGATGCGGTCCATTATCCAGTTCAATGCTGTCCGCACCGCGCAGCAGAGAGCTGGAAACCTTCTTGCCGTCGAGTACCAGAAGATCGACATCGGTTGAAAGCCGCAGCGTGGTGGCAAAAACGGATACCGGCAAACATAATGCAATCAAGGTGGTCACGATGCCGGTTTTCATAGGTAGCTCCTGTCAAAAGACCGCCCGAATAATAATGTGTCAAAATTTTTCTTTAATCATACTTACTAACATATAGACATATTTCCCGCTTTTGCTCTCATTCATTCGTATTAGCTGCATGGTTGGCATGTCGGCTTTGTCGTACACTTTGTTAAACAGTCTGGAGGAAATAATGAAAGAAACCGATATTGCAGGCATTTTAACGTCCACTCACACCATTGCGCTGGTGGGGGCAAGCGACAAACCCGATCGTCCCAGCTATCGCGTGATGAAATATCTACTCGACCAGGGGTATCACGTCATTCCGGTTTCGCCAAAAGTTGCCGGCAAAACGCTGCTGGGCCAGCAGGGGTATGGCACGCTGGCAGACGTTCCGGAAAAGGTCGATATGGTCGATGTTTTCCGTAATTCAGAAGCGGCGTGGGGCGTGGCACAGGAAGCTATTGCCATTGGCGCGAAAACCCTCTGGATGCAACTGGGGGTGATTAATGAGCAAGCGGCAGTACTGGCACGGGATGCCGGGTTAAATGTGGTGATGGATCGCTGCCCGGCTATTGAGATCCCTCGCCTGGGCCTGGCCAAATAAAAAATCCCCGGAAGGCAAAAACCTTCCGGGGATTCGTTCAGGGATTAGTTACGCAGACGCGGGGCCTGGAGTTGTTTGCGGATGGTCTGCGCCAGCTCATCCATGGATGGCTGTTCAGGATGTTCATCCTGCAATTCGCTACTTAGCTGGGCTTCAGCCAGGTAGGTATGAACCGGTAGGCCGTTATCGTCCTCCATCACCACGTGATACCACGGAGCGGCGCGAAGCTCGTCATTCACCGCCAGCTCATCAGGCGACGGTTCAGAGAGCGAATAAACCGGGTCGATATCCACGACCACTCCGAGATAACCTAACAGGGAATGGCGGACCTGCTGGCCGATACCGAATTTGCTGGCAATCATAGTCACCTCCCGGGAAATCTTTACCTTTGATATAAGGGTAAAATTCCACATTTCAAGTTACATGACGCGACAGGCAAACCCTTTCAGATATAGCCCTTCCGGGTAGGTAGCGATCACCGGATGATCGGCTGCCTGACGGAACTGCTCTATAAATTGTACATCACGGCCGGCATCAATTGCGGCATCCGCGATGATTTTCTGAAATAAATCGCTGGTCATCAGACCGGAACAGGAGAAAGTCAGGAGAATACCGCCTTCATTCAGCAACTGAATCGCCAGCATGTTGATATCTTTATAGCCACGACACGCGCCCATCAACTGGCTTTTATTCTCAACAAACTTCGGCGGGTCCATCACGATAACGTCAAATTTTTCACCGCGATCGCGATAAGTACGCAGCAATTTAAAGACATCATCACGGACAAACTCAGCCTTGCTCAGATCCAGTTTGTTCAGCTCAACGTTCTGCCGTGCAATATCCAGCGCTTCCTGGGAGGTATCAACGCTGACAACCTGGCTGCAACCGCCCATCAGTGCCGATACGGCGAAACCACCGGTATAGGAGAAACAGTTCAGCACACGTTTATTTTCAACGTAGCGGCGGGTAGCCAGGCGGCTATCACGCTGGTCCAGGTAGTAGCCCGTTTTGTGTCCGTGCTGAATATCCACCAGCAGTTTCATGCCGTGTTCTTCAATCGGCAGCAGGGCAGGTGGCAACTCGCCGGTGACGAGGCCCTGGGTCAGCTCCATCCCTTCTTTTTTACGTACCGCAACATCGCTGCGATCGTAAATCGCACATTCCGGGTACAGCGTTTGCAGGGCACTAATTAATGCCGCGCGCTGATATTCTGCGCCAGCACTCAGCAGTTGCAGCACCAGAAAATTACCGAAACGATCGATAGTAATACCCGGCAGGCCATCAGATTCTCCGGCGATTAAACGATAGCTGTCGAGGCCATCTTTTTGCGCCAGCCAGTCACGCCATTTTTGTGCTTGTTGCAAACGGCGGGAAAAAAAAGCAATGTCGATAGACTCAGACGGGTCAAACGTCCAGACGCGCGCCCGGATTTGCGAAGCTGGTGAATAAGCGCCGCGTGCTAACCATTTTCCCTGATGATCAACAATATCGATGGTTTCACCGAGGCTGGCTTTACCTTCCATGCGGGCAACGGCCCCGGAAAAGACCCACGGATGGCGACGAAGTAATGATTTTTCGCGCCCTTTGGCTAACACTAAACGTACACTCATAATTTACTTTTCTGTCGATGCAAAGAAATGGGCGTCATTGTCCGGAGTTTTCCATGGATTTGCAACGCGTCCATTAAGGATAAGGAGAGCAGCAATGTCGAAAGTCTGCATAATTGCCTGGGTTTACGGGCGAGTTCAGGGCGTAGGATTTCGCTACACCACACAGTATGAAGCGAAAAGACTGGGTTTAACCGGGTACGCCAAAAATCTTGACGATGGCAGCGTGGAAGTGGTTGCCTGCGGTGAAGAAGGGCAGGTGGAAAAATTAATGCAGTGGTTAAAGAGTGGCGGCCCGCGTTCTGCGCGTGTGGAACGGGTGCTTAGCGAGCCGCATCATCCCTCGGGGGAATTAGCCGATTTTCGTATCCGTTAAATACATTTTACCGGTTTTGGCAGGCCAGCAATTTTGGTGGCTTGCTTAGCCGGACCTTTCGGAAACAGTCGATATAAATAGCGGCTGTTACCTTTTTCTTCGCCAAATTTATTCGCCATCGCTTTTACCAGCATACGAATCGCCGGAGAAGTATTGAATTCCAGATAGAAATCACGCACAAAACGCACCACTTCCCAGTGTTCTGGCGACAGCGAAATCCCTTCGTTCTCTGCAATCACCACAGCCAGCGGCTCACTCCACTGGCTGCTTTCTTTGAGATAGCCTTCGGTATCCGTTTCTATCTCTTTACCTTCGAAGATCAGCATAATTATTACTACCTTAATCAGACTGGCGGCAGTGTAACAAAAAACAAAGCCCCGCATAAAGCGAGGCTATGAAAGTGTTAGCGGGTGAGATTAATCGCGGCTAGCGAAGCCCAGAATGCTCAGCAGGCTGACGAAGATGTTGTACAGCGAAACATACAGGCTAACCGTGGCACGAATATAGTTCGTCTCACCGCCATGAATGATGTTGCTGGTTTCAAACAAGATAGCGCCAGAGGAGATCAGAATGAAGACCGCGCTGATCGCCAGATGCAGAGCAGGCAGTTGCAGGAAGATATTAGCAACCATACCAATCAGCACCACCACAATACCCGCCATCAGCATACCGCCGAGGAACGACATATCTTTGCGGGTGGTCAGCACATATGCAGAGCAGCAGAAGAACACTAACGCCGTTCCGCCCAGTGCCATAGCGATTACGTCACCCATTCCGGCAGACAGATAGGTGTTCAGAATAGGTCCGAGGATATAACCCAGAAAACCGGTAAAGGCGAATGCGGAGATAATCCCGGTCGGCTTATTCGCCGTTTTATAGGTCAGGAACATCAAACCATACATACCCACCAGCGTCAGAATCAGACCCGGAGATGGCAGCATCAGCACCGTACTGGCAGTTGCGGTAATCGCCGAAAAGGCCAGCGTCAGGCTCAGCAGAAAATAGGTATTACGCAGCACCTTATGGGTGCTAAGCAGTGATGTACGGTCATGTGAAGAACTAACAATACGATCCATTGAGTCACTCTCTATGACAGATGTAATTAATTAAGCAGCATAATGATAATGCGTAAGGGCACCCAGAAGTTTTACCCATCTTTACGCATTTGATCTGGAACAGGTTTAACAGCGGATTATCAGGTCATTAAGCAAATATAACGCCCTGAGAATTTCGACAGGCAAAAGAAAAAGGGGTTAGCATTTAGCTAACCCCTTATCTTATTTGGCGGAAGCGCAGAGATTCGAACTCTGGAACCCTTTCGGGTCGCCGGTTTTCAAGACCGAAGAAAAATAAAGAAAAATCAGTACAATACGCAAAATAGCCGAAAAGTTAATCAGACTTAACACCAAGAAAAATCAAGATATTAGGGAGTTATTCAGAGTTAATATACCAAGTCTTTTTGCCAGAAAATTTTCTGTATTGCCTACTTACTGACCACAAGCGGCAAATCCAGTGTTGGCGTGATTTTGGTTTTACGATCGTAAATCAACACCTGATTTTCTGTTTTGTGTCCACTGAAAATTTGTTTGTCGCGACTGCTGCCTTCGTAATCTGAAATCCCTTTGGCTTTTATGTCATGGAAGTTGCACCCAAACGGAACGCCGGCTTTTTGCTCGGCTGCACGTTTAGCCTGATTCCACCAGTTGTTCAGCGTTTTAGCTATCACCTTCCCGCCTTTGGTTGTGTTGATCACATACTCGCATGTGCCGGAAGATACATTTCGGGCTAACTGGATCGCCGTACGTAATCGCGGAGACCATTCCTTGATTTGTTTAGTGCCGGTCTTGTTTTGCTCAATGTAAATCCCTTTATCCATAATATCCTGCCATTTCAGCTCGAGTACATCACCGAGCCTTGCCGCACAAAGATAGGATATCTCCATTGCAATACGTAACTGTGGAATTGCTTCCGCATATATTGCAGCATACTGTTCATCGGTGATGTAAACAGTACGGGCTTTAAGTGTGAATTTTCTGACTCCTTTGCATGGATTATTTTTCACATACCCACGCTCATATCCCCATCCGTATACACGGCTCAGACTTGCCAGTTCATGGTTTGCCTGGGTCTTGCTCTCAAGTCCTCGCTTATCCATGAAAATTCTTACCTGTTCAATTTTTACATTATCAGCAAGCACTTTTCCGAATACTGCCAACAATGCCCTTTGATGTTGCCGATAATCTTTTTGGGTTCGGGGGGCCAGTTCTGTAAATGCAGGGGAGTCCATAAACATGTGCCATAATTTAGCTACTGTCATTATGTTGTGGAGTTTTGCTTTTTCCAGCTCATAATTTTGCCAGACTTTAGCTACGCTGGTTTCCCGCACTCTTCCGAGCCCTATAGTTCTTGTGCTTCCTTCGGGTTTCCATACGTAACTGTAACCATTCGATCTAACACGCGGTGGTAGTGCATTATCTTTTTTGTTTTTTCTTGGTCTTCCCATTGTTCAGCGCCTCAAAATCGGGTTCAGCGGAAACCAGTTCAGATACTTTCGACATTGCTGTCAGCCCGTGCGGAACATCCCGGCGAAGAACTATTGGTTCGTTTTTAGGTCCGATTACAAACGGGATGCCGTGCAGCCTTAGCTGGTGTTGCTGTCTTGTGTATCGCTCGTATCTTGTGATCTCTTGAATCTCTGCTGGCGATAGAGTTAATTCGTACATGTGGTCACGTGCCTTACAGCATGACCGCCGCCAATATAATTCGGAGGCGGCGATCAGGGTTGAACATTAAAAATCAACCGGATTCGGGATCAGTTTTTGCCAGATTGCTGAAACGTATTTTGCCTGGTGACGGGCGTCATCCAGTGCATTATGGCGCTCACCTTCGAATGGGATAGCAGTTCTGGCATCGAAGTCTATGGCTTTCCCCAGCTCAACGATTGTGCGTACATCGCGATCGTTGCAGTAGCGCCACGGGCAGGGGATACCCTGTCGTTCGTATGAACGGCGTAAAATCACGTTGTCGAAGTTGGCTCCATTCCCCCAGACCTGGACAAAAAATTCACCGGAGTTTTCGTCGATAAATTCCCGCAATTGCAGTAGTGCATCATCTAACGGAATTTCATCGGTCAGAAGGGCAGATTGCGCCTCGCGTGATTGCTTGAGCCACCATTTAATGGTGTCACGATCAATGACTCCGCCAGCAGTATCCAGATCGATGGTCTTGCTAAATTCCGGTCCCATATCTCCGGTTTGTGGATCGAAAAATATTGCACCTATTGAGATAATCGGAGCATCGGGATTTTTCCCCATGGTTTCAAGGTCGATCATCAGGTGGTACCACACTCTGCTGGTGGATGTGATAACGTGATGACCGTTCACCGCAATTAAGGGATCTGCCGTCTCGCCAGTTTCATTATCGCTGGCGTGGTCCTGAGCGCTGCCAGCATTCTCCTTGTGTGGATGTTCAGCGCCTTCCATCTCCTCCGGATCATTTTCCTGAACTTCAACCTGATTCTCTTCATCGAATGTTTCCTGGTATGTTGCGTCGCCCATCACCGCGCCACAATCAGGGCAGTTGCCGCCACCGCTCTGACCGCAGGCGGTGCAGATCTTTTCCGGTTCCTGTTGCACTACTGGCTCAGGTTGTTTCGTTTCTGGCTCGTTTTGTAACGCATTTTGGCTGTTTTGTTCCGCTTTCTGGTTGTTCTGTTCCGTTTCTTGCTGGTTCTGGTTCACAGAATCGCGGGTTTCAATCCCCTTCACCCATTTCGGATCATTCGGGTCGCTAATCCCTGCAACAAATTCTCCGCGAGAGTCAGCAAGCAACTTATCGGCGCCAGGCTGGCTGATATTGGCTGCCTGCATAATTTTGTTTACTTCGTCAGCGGTAACTTTTACCTGATTAACAGGATCTACCTGTTTCTGAGAATCCAGCGATTGCGTGTCCTGGCGATGTTCAGTTGTATCCGGTTCCATTGTTTCAGCCGTTGCCTGTTCATCTGCCATTGCGTCAGACGGTTGTGATTTTTCCTCATTATTTTTTTCTTCTTCTGTTTCGCGTTTAGCAGCCAGTTCGCGGTTAACTTCTTCCAGGATATCTTTTTCCGGTGTATGTCGTGCAGCAGCGAGAGTTTCCTCGGTAGGGTTCTCGTGATCAGTCTCCGTTAAATAGGCGTTGATATACCCCTGAAGGCGTCCCGGGTAATGATAAAACTCAGGGTGTGCGCTCCGGATAAGTGCAAAAATAGCGGCGCGGGAATAATCCAGGATACCCGGGATTGCGCGAAGTGCTGCGGACCATTCTTTGAACGGACTTTCTTTCTTCCGGACGACTTCTTTTGCGCGACGATAAACGCTGCCCGGAATTTCATAAATATTAAAATCCATCGGAAGTGTGGCCGCTGCAATCTCCACATCCAGCGTATCGAAGGTGTGTACTAAATTCGGATTGCGATCGGTTTTGTTCCCTCCACCGGCATTAGCACCGGAAGCCGTGCGGGTGATGCGTGAAACACGATTTCCTTTCATCCACTCCTTTGTCAGCAGACCGCGATCGGTGTAGTCAGCGCCCAGGTATGCTTCGAAAAAAGCAGTCATTAGCCCCAGGCCTGAATTGTCAGGATTAGGGAAAACTTTGTCAGTATCACGCACCAGTTTGTGGAGATCGCGAATTTCCAGTGGATCGAGCAGACTGGTTTTATGCGAAATAGCGAGGGCAGTAACAGCTGGTAGTTCTTCAGCCCGTGCAATGTGTAATGCCTGGAGTTCGTCGCGTGAAACGTGCGTTACCGGTTTTTCGCTGCCGCGTTGAGCAAGCCAGCGAATGGGCAGTTCCTGACCGGAAACCGGCAGGAGCATGTTCTCCTCAATCTCAGCCATGTCTTCGCCGTTGACGTTGGTATTGTCAGTGCTGGCTGGTTTATCCTGAACAGAGGGCGAAGGCGCGATAAGTACCATTGTGATACCATCTTCCCCGCCTTTTTCGTATCGGTTGCAGAATTCTGTATCAAACACACCTTCCGGTGGAAGGTCATTCACAACGGGTAAATGGACGCGAACAGGTTTTTTAAAATCCTCTTCGTCAAATCCGGCATCGTCCATTGCGACAACACCGCGTGATATTGCAACCGATAATTTTTTTGCTGTGCGCCAGTAAAAACCGCCTTTAATCCCAAGACGTTTTCTGACTTTGTCATTTTTGGCTTCGTAATATAGTGCAATTTCTTCTTTATCAGTGCTCATTGATAAACCTCATAACCATTTTTAGGGTGAACAAGTCCCTGCCATTGCAGGCATATAAAAATGAAACCAGATATTAATTACGGTGCTGTTTTAAGTCCTGCCGGGACTTCGTTATTATCCATGCGAATAACTTTATCGACCGGATAACAGTTACCGGGAATTTTCTGTTCATCTGCGGCAGCCATGCATTCTTTCATTGAACTGTATACGCCAGTAACCATGTCAACTGGTTCACCGGAAACAAGAAAAACCGTCAGAACAAGTGCAAATGTGGTATTCATTGCCAGTATCCTTTTTGCATCAGACGTAAACGGGCCAGCATTGAAACAATGCATATTTGATTTAATAACTCCCGTTCGTGTTTTCTCTTATTAATGGCATCTTCAGTAAATGCAGGGTTACTGATACTGACACCAATTTCAAAACAACCTTCAGACGTATTAACGTTTGGTAATAATGTTTCCATTATCGCGTCCTCAACAATGAATTTTGTGATGCGGTGCCTGGTGCCTCCAGGTGACGTTAACCAGTTAACAATTAACGCCGGAATACAGGAAAACTGACCCATAAAACAAATACAGAGTACCGATCATTTTTTTTAACTGTTCCGCGTGCGCTGAGCCGCATTCACCGCATCACAAAATTCACTTTAAAAAGGGCGGACATCAGCCGGCAATGAAAACTGATGTCGCCAAAGGTGCTAATCAACATGGAGTGTTGTAGCGGGGTTGTCACTTAAGCGTATGGTCAACCTGACAACCCGGTGTCCTCAATGGGGAAGGAATAACCCCAGCCATACTTACCGCCGCGCCATTTCGCGGATTGCCACAACCGGAAGCGCACAATCGAAGAAATCTAACGACAAGCCCTCTAAGGAAAAGACACCTCCGCCGTGCGCTTTCGCGTTATGCCCTGACTTTTCAGGGATATATCCTTTCAGTAAACTGCCAGTGCCGGATGCTCACCCGTGTCCGGCGCACGCACTCCACCTCACCCGTGGAGAACTCCTTAATTACCAACCCTCAGGAGGGTGAAATGGATAAAAAGCAAATTGAGGCCCTGCAATCTATTATTGAAAAACAAGATGAAGCTATCAGGATTCTTTCATATCGCACTGATATGATACTAAATATGCTTTCTGCATTAACGGCTGCGCTTGGTGGTACAAAAACAAACGTATACCGCGAAGTTGTTATTCAACAGATAGATAAATTTGAAAAAACCATACCAGGTATTAATGCGCATCTTGCAGAACAAGAGAAAGACCATGCTCTTATGGCAATTTCTTCAGTAGCTCTCCCGAAAGTTGAGTAGTTTTAATTGTTGTTTTGAAATAATCACTGCTTTCACATTTGAGTGATTTCATGGCAATCCAAATGCGGGCCTCTGTGCCTGCATTTGGTTCCAGTTGCTGTAGACGTTTTGCGTCTTCCAAAAGTAAGGCGATAATGTGTTTAAGTTCTGTCTCTTCCATCATTAATCTCGTTGGCTTGATATTAACGCAGGTGTACAGCCACTTTGGCTACGTTCAATGATGCCGCCTCTGTAAGACCGGCAATTTCCTTATCCAGTTCTGACAGGTTTTTGACCTGCAGTTCTCTGGAGTCACAGGCCCATTTCAGATCCTGTACCGCCTTAGCTTTCTTGATCATCCATTCGTAAATTTCATCATCGGTATAACCTGGCGCGATGATGACGGGTTCTGGTTTCTGCATATTGATTCCTCGCAGTACTGTTTCCCCTTAACGCCGGGGTGGCGGAACAAAAACCTGCTGCATAGTTAAAGTTGAACCCTGCCGTCATGTTCTTACGCCTCGGGCTGGCTACTTACCCCCTGACCACTGCCTGGTAACTCGAAGTATTGCCCTGCGTTCTGTGGGGCGGGGTGGGTTGGTGGAAATAATCTACAATTAAAAACTGTTTTGTGTCAACAGTTTTTAATTGTAGAGCTGGGCAAAAAAACTCCCTCGAATGAGGGAGTATGAAAATTGTTCAGTTCAGATAGGGAAGGGAAATTGTCGGCGGGCATGCACAATATTTGCAATTTCAATGCTTGAAGCTGCTACTCGGTACAAAACGATATAATTAGGGTGAACCACAATTTCCCGCAAACCGGATACTCGATCACTTGGCGGATATAGATATGGATGCTCGGAGAGGGCTAAAACAGACGTTTCAATACGTATTTTTAGTCTGCGTGCTGCAGGAATATTTTCCTTAGCAATATAGGCTACGATCTGACGCAAATCATCGCGAGCAGATGGTAGCCATAAAATGGGTAACATTACTCGCTCCTGTTAGTTACAGCAATTTGAGCAATAAGATTTTCTATTTCAGCCATTACCTCGTCATGTGGAATTGAGGGACGAGGGTCTGCAAGGCTTGACGCCACTTTAGCGCGCAACCATTCGTTGTAACTGTTTTCTTGTTCGGTAGTTTCGAATTCTGAAACTATCGGAGAAAGGGCTGTACTCATGGCATAACTCCTCTTCTTGTACAGTGGTCACGCCCGGCGGCTTTTTTGTGCCGCCAACCACCGGGCAATGGTTTCTTCCATTGATTTTTTCTTGTCTTTGATCTCTTGAAGCATTTTTTCTTGGTCTTCCTCTGGAAACGCACTAAAAGCCTGAAGCAGTTCGCGTTGGCGAGGACCAATTTTCATCGTGTCAGGGGTGAAAATTTGCTCCCCCTCTTCAGGTGGCAATAAAAACCAATGCAATGGATGCCCTGTAACCTCAACCAGTTTATCCAAACTTGAGGCTTTAGGTGTAGCCTTACCGCTGACCCATTGTTGAACAGTTTGTTGTGTCACACCAATTCTACGGGCCAGCTCAGCCTGGCTCCATCCAGTTTCCTGAAGAAGCTTGCTGATTCTGTACATAGATACTTCTAGAGCGTTCATCATTATTCAATTTTACAGGTAAATACTGTTAAAAGCATCACAATAAAAAACTGTTGATCATATACAGTTTTTTATTGTAGGCTTTGCCTGTAGTTTTTTAGAGGAGGGCAAAATGCTAGATAGCACTCGCGAAAAAATTAGGCAGAAATACACTCAAGCTGAAATAGGTCGTTATATGGGGGTCGCTCAACAGACTGTTTGGCAATGGTTTAGCTTTGGCGTTCCCCCAAAGCAGGTAATTCCGTTATGTCAGCTAATGAAGTGGGAAGTTACCCCGCATGAAATTCGCCCTGATATTTATCCTAACCCAACCGACGGGCTGCCTTGTGGAAATAAGTGTATGGCGAATGAATCACTGGCGGTGAACAATGAAAATCACCCCTGAACAGGTTTGTGAGGCTCTGGATGCCTGGGTATGCCGACCAGGAATGACACAGGAGCAGGCGACGATATTAATCACGGAAGCATTCTGGGATCTGAAAGAACGCCCAAACATCGATGTTCAACGCGTCACGTTTGATGATGGCGCGGTTGATCAACGGGCGCTGGGCGTTAACCGGGTGAAGATATTCGAACGCTGGAAAGCTATCGACACCAGGGATAAGCGTGAAAAATTCACGGCGCTGATTCCGGCAATTATGGAGGCGATCCGGTTCAGTGATTTCAGGTTGTATTGTGAAATTACTGACGGAAAAAGCATTACATACATGATCGCCGGGTTAAACAAAGAATATGGCGATGTGGTGGAGTCCGGGCTGCTTTTTGCGGATCCAGCTGTTGTGGAACGTGAGACTGACGAGCTTATAGAAAAAGCCATTGCTTTCAAGCGTGCGTATCGTCAGCAATATCAACAAAAAGCCGGATGGAATTATGAGTCTTCTTTTTGCTGAACGCCCACTGGTTATTAACACGCAGCTGGCGATGAAAATTGGTCTGAACGAAGCCATCGTGTTGCAGCAGCTGCATTACTGGTTGAGAGATACCGGTTCCGGCATGGAATGTGATGGTGTTCGCTGGATTTATAACACAACGGAACAATGGCTGGAACAGTTCCCGTTCTGGTCAGAGTCAACGTTAAAACGCGCATTTGCAAGTCTGAAAGCGCTGGGGCTTTTGCGTTGTGAAAAGCTCAACAAATCAAAGCGTGACATGACTAATTTTTACACGATTAATTACGAGAGCGAGCTTTTAGATGGTGGCAAAGTGAGCGAATCCATCAGGTCAAAATGCGCCGCTCCATCAGGTCAAAATGACACGATGGAAGAGGCCAAAATGGCACGCTCCATTGGCTCAAAACGACCCAATGTCATCGGGTCAAAATGGCCTGATGATCTTACAGAGAATACAACAGAGATTACTACAGAGAATAAAAACACTTCTCGTCCGGAAGCTTCGCAACCGGACCAGCAGGCGGCTGAACAGGATTTTTTAACCCGACACCCTGACGCGGTTGTGTTCAGTGCGAAAAAACGCCAGTGGGGAAACCAGGAGGATTTAGCGTGTGCGCAGTGGATCTGGGGACGAATCGTGAGTCTTTACGAACAGGCTGCCAGCGATGATGGTGAGATCACGCGACCGAAAGAACCCAACTGGACTGCATGGGCCAATGACGTGCGCACAATGCGGATGCTTGATGGCAGAACTCACAGACAAATTTACGAAATGTTTGGTCGGGTACAGCGGGATCCATTCTGGGTAAAAAACGTCATGAGCCCGTCAAAGCTTCGCGAAAAATGGGACGAACTGGTCATCCGCCTGGGGCGTTCGCCTGTACAGCGTTGTGTGAATCACATTTCTGAACCGGACACCGAAATTCCGCCGGGCTTCAGGGGGTAAGTGTTAATTTCTGGTCATGAGGTAATTTTCAGGAGGGCTTGTGGCAAAAGTATTTACACAAGAAGAGCGGGAAAAAATTAAGGGGCTGGTTGTTGAACTTGTACGCCAGAGCGGGCGCGAGACGTTACGACAACTGGAAGCTAAGACAGGTGCGACAAGATATTTAATAAGCGTTCTTGCCAGAGAGCTGGTTGCCAGTGGCGATGTATACAACTCTGGTTACGGGTTATTCCCGTCTGAACAGGCGCGTAAGGACTGGCAAAACGCCCGCAAAAAACTCTCGAGGGCAAAGCTGAAGAAAACATCTGTGGTTGATCCGGACCTTATCTGGTCGTTACCAGACGGAGAAATACGCCGCTACGACAGGCGTCAGAACATAATCTGTCGCGAGTGCCGGAAAAGCAAGGTTATGCAGCGTGTGCTGGCGTTTTATCAGGGTAATTTTCAGGAGGTGATGACGTGAGGGTGAGAGTCTATATTGCCGGTCCAATGACCGGGTATAAAAATTTCAACCGTGAGGCGTTCCACAAGGCGGAAGAGGAACTGAAACGGGAAGGGCATACAGTCTTAAACCCGGCAGTACTTCCAGACGGGCTGACACAGCCACACTACATGGATATTTGCATGGCAATGATTCGTTGTGTGGATGCGATTTACATGCTGAAAGGCTGGCAGCGGTCAGCAGGCGCTAAGGCAGAACTGGCGCTGGCGGAGAAACTGGGGCATGCAGTTATTTTCCAGGAGGCAAACAGTGAGTAACCAATGGCGACCAGATATTTGTCCTATAACCGGACGTGCATTTTTCATGTGGATTGAGCATCCGAAATTGGGCAATGTGCCGACGTATGGCGGCCCATTAGACAGTTACACCATTCCAACAAAGGACAGCGATGGTGAGTTTTCGTGTGAGCGTTACGATCATGATTTCGGTGGCTGGGTAGAAAGCGAATGTCTTGGGTTATATCTGATTGATGATAAAGAACAATGCAGAGTCTACGAACTCGAGGAACGCGTTAAAGAGCTGGAAGCGCGGGAAGTTCATTTGCCGACTCGCTACGGTCTTCGATATGGACACCCGATAAATGATGATGAACGCCACGTCATGATACCTAAAGAAAATGGCTGCTGGCTTTATCTGGCTGACTTAGAACATGAACTACGTGTTGCTGGCATTCATATCAAAGGAGAGGAGTATGGAAATAAAACCAGAAGATGAGTTAAGTAATATTGTTTTATTTCCGGCAAAAGAGGATGACCCACGTAATCAGGTTAATTTTCTTTATGAGCCATCGGAAAGACCATATTGCCATCACGCTTCTGTCCGGGTTGACGAAAAAGAGCGTCAGGTCCGCTGTAAAATCTGCGGTGCAGTTGTGGAGCCGTTTGACTGGATGCTCTCAGTGGCGAAAAGAGAAACCAGACTGGCAGATGATGTAAGGCTATTGCGCCAGGAGGAACAGGAAAGGCGGAAAAATATAGAAAAGTTAATTCAGATTGAGCGTAACGCGAAAGCGCGGATACGCAGGGCGACAAAATCCAGAACTGAATAATTAAATTTAGCACTGTTAAAAATTTTATCCTTAACCGGAGGGATTTCTGCACCCTCAGAACATCAGGAGGCCGCCCTAAAGGGCGGTGATAAATAATGCAAGACATCAAAGAAAATATCAGACAACAGCTTTACGGGTTTTATATTGCTTATGATTTGTGGCTGAGTAATGGGGCGAAACCAGGTGGGGTGTTTTCTCGAAATTATGGTTTATGCGCCAATCTTTTCGATTATCTCACATCAATCGGTACCTCCAGCGAAGCGGCACTGGAACAATTACACGCTGATTTCAGAAGTGCCGGGCTGTATGAGGTGTTGCCATTTAACGAGAGTAATGGGCATTACCATGAAGAAAAAAGGAACAACATGTGCCATATGAACCCGTCGCGGGTGGCGTGGGTCAGGGCGCAGATGGTACAGGCAGTGCCGGACGGACTGGTTAAGGCTGTACGCTTCTATGAACAGGTAAAGTGTGAGAATCCGCCAGCTGAAACCGGAGCATGGAAAGACGCTGTTGACTGGGTACTCAAGGAGGCCTGCCAGGCTGTAAACATTGGCAACAAAGGAGAGTGATGTGCCTACATTATTCAGAAAAGAATATCCGCGAAAAAGTAGAGCGACAGAATTTTTGTTTCTCATTCTGTTTATCGTGTTGATGATACCGATATCCCCGCTAATTTTTGTCTGGGCAATCGGGAAAATAATTGAGCCAGTTATTGAATTGTATAACGACGTGGTATGGGCGTCGTTCAACACACTGCACAATAAAATTAATCCGTATAAGGAAGGTTGAAATGACCATTACCACAAAAGAGCAGTAGAGATACAGTAAACAAGATTTAGGAGACGCTCTGGATTTTTATCTTTTTGAAGGTGATTTTGGTGCGCCATTCGATATTGAGTTATCGAATAAAATCGTTACCTCTCGCGGTGAATATACATGTCACATATGCGCCGGGAAAATCTCAAAGGGTGAAATACACCGCAGCACAACATGGAAATTTGATGGCGAGCTTATGTCCTATAGATGCTGCAATGAGTGCTGTGTAGCGATGGTTAAAAGCGTCAATTATGAATATGAAGACAAAGACCCGGTAGAAGCACGTTATGCGCTTGGGGAGGAGCGCAGGAGAGCAAAAACGCTGGAAAACCACTTGCGCACTAAAGGAGATTGATATGGCACTGACGAAAAAACAACGTGCAGAACTGCGCATGAAGTTCGGCGGTCGCTGTGCTTATTGCGGCTGCGAACTTGGCGAAAAGTGGCATGCAGACCATGTAAAACCGGTCATTCGTTTTGCTGGAAATATGCTTCACCAGGAACGTGACGATATATCCAACATGGTTCCGGCATGCCACCCATGCAATCTGCACAAGCATTGCAGTAGCCTGGAAGATTATCGGCGAATTATCAGTGATGGTCGTCGTGAATTCCTTGCGTCCGGGAAAGGCAAAGCGCTGGTTCGTATGGGATTGGTTGAAATGAAATCTGACCCGGTTGTGTTCTGGTTTGAAAAATATCAAGAAGGGAGGCTACAGCATGACCACTTTCACTGACAAAGAAATGATTGAACAAAGAAACGTGGCGTTTTGATTTGCGAGTCGGGTTCAAAGAGGCTTTCCGCGTACTGCGGCCACACGGAGTTCTCATATTCAAATAGAACGATATGCAGATTTTAGCGTTCACTGACGTGAAACCAGCAATTGGCCAGCGCACCGGGAAAACGACACAATCCACTGGATTATTTTTGTTAAAGGCGGTTCGGTATGAAAATCAACTTAACAGAGTCAGCACCAGTAACCGATAATGAACACGATCAGAGCCTATTGGCGCAGAGGGAATGATTTGAAATAGTAAGATCATTGATTGCTAAGTAAATTGTGCTGTAGTGGATACTACAGCACTTCAGAAGTCACTTACTATTATTTTTCGCCTTGAGCATCGCGTTGTAGTACGCTATATGAACACTACCGAGCTTTGGATAAGGGACATTATTTTTTCTTGGTGCCTTAGAGAAAAACTCTGTAGTAAAAGGCAGGATAGATGTTCTGGCTAAGTCAAATTTAGTATCGTAGCTTAACCCAGATAGACCAAAAACATCATCGCCATCAGCTTTTTGAATAAGAAACTCTGATGGGTAGAGTTTGTGTGTTTTTTGGCTCGTACCGAATGCAACTATGATTTCATGCTTTAGTTTCGATACACCTAATACCATACCTGGTCTCATTTTGGGAGTATCTCCCCCCCATTCTTCAGATGGTTGAAACCAAACAATATCGCCAGTCTTTGGCAATGGTTTTATTTTCGAATGCATTTTTATACCTACAATAGCATTTCGAAACTCTCATCCGGCGTTTGGTTAGTTTTCGATCTTTCATGTAGTGTCCGGAATTGAGCTTCGGTCAAGGGCCCATCATCTTGCTCATAAGCCGGGATGTATTTTTCCACTAAGTTTACGAGTGCAAAATGCATGAGGTCTGTTTTACTCATACCAGTAGCTTTCATTAGTTTTTCAAAGGATTCAGAACTGATACCGTTGATACCATCTTCTTCTTTGAATCTAAGGAGGAAGCTGTCAGGCTTTTTCATGCGTGACATAAGGACTCCTTAATGTTTAATTTCCGAACTGTATCTAAATCAAAAAGATAGTTATGCGTGTTTTGACCTACTTTAGACAGTGCTTTCACTTCAAGCATTTTGGATCTTATGAGCTTATACATAATCGCAAGTTTGAAGACTATTAAGCGTGTAATTAACAAAATTAGCATAATCAATGGGATGCTAATTTTGAATTTTTCATTTTTTACTGAAACAGTTTGGGGAAGATTTTGCCCCCCCCGAACTCGAAGGAAGTCAAAGAAATGGCCATGTTTTTCAACTATATCTATTAAAAGTTGTTCAATTCTTTCGGTGAGCATTAACATATGCTTAACATCTGTGCTTAAGGTCATAATGAATCCTTGTCGATAGAGATTTTCCCAATAAAGATATCAAAATGATATCTTCTTTTCAAGGTGGTTTTACTTTGGGAGCGAATGCAACAACTTCTTGCTATGTGTTGAGATCAATTGATACTAGGTGTCGAAAATCTTGGTATGAGGCTGTATGTTCTTTAGTTGTATATCATTGTTCAGGACTACAGCGTTAAGAAGTACACGAAAGACAAGCAAGCTGTGCGCTGCGGTCATGCTGTGCCGTCGCCGTTCGTTGGGTGTTGGTGAGGGCTAATTTGGCGGAGCTATACCAGTCGAAACGAATAGCAGCCTGACCTATAATTCCCTCGATAATCCGAGGGTATTTTTTATGTTTGATTTCAACATCGCAGCAAAATTAAAAGAAGAGCAGGACAAGGTTAGCGTTGATCTTGCAGCGTCCGGCGTTGCGTACAAGGAGAGCCTTAATCAGCCAGTAGTTGCCGAACACGTAGCAAGAGAGCTGCCGGAACATCTGCGCGAATACTTCATGGACCGCGTTCGCCTTAGCCTGACACTGCCAAAAGCATCCGATCCGTGTTATCTGGATATGGCAGTGCAGAACGAGAAAAAATAATGGGCTGCCTGATTGTAAGCGGTATCAACTTTTACATCTTGGCCGAAGGCGAGGCATATCCAGACCCGAATTCTGATGATACGTATTTCGGTGCTTATGCTGTGTTCCCGTCAGAAGGTAAATGAGTAGCACAAAAATACTTCTGGACTGGTAACTGGCACGACATAACTGACCAGATATTTAACACCGAAAACGAGGCGTTTAACTTCACTTACGAATACGCATTTGCGCCGGAAAATTGCCACAAATTTTAACCCGCTTTGGCGGGTTTTGTTTTTTCCTGGCATTCTGGTTTACAATCCTCACGCTAGCCTGAACAACTGGCACCTGCTGCGCCAGCAGAGACAACCGATGGCGCACGATACCAAATTGCACAATTCTAATGATTCTGCCGTCCTTGCCAGCAGGCACGGGCGGTGTTCTCACGCATTCAAATATGACTGGTATCAGCATGACCCCTGCACTGAAGAACAGGCCGAATGGCTGATTCAGAACTACCGCAGACGTGGGTATGAGTTTAAGAAAGCCCTTAGTCTCGACTACCGTCACTGGATAATCTCAGTCAGATTGCCTTACTCCGAATGCCCACCGCGTCCGTCCCGTACATTCCAGCAACGCACCTGGAGGTAACGTGCGGGTATTACTTCGACCTGTTCTGGTACCGGAACTCGGGCTGGTGGTCGTTAAGCCGGGCCGTGAATCCATGCCGGTATTCCACAATACCCGGGTACTGGTGGAGCCGGAACCGAAAAGCATGCGTAATCTGCCGTCCGGGGTCGTTCCTGCCGTTCGCCAGCCGCTGGTGGAAGACAAAACATTGCTGCCGTTCTTCAGTAACGCACGGGTAATTCGTGCTGCTGGTGGTGCTGGTGCATTGTCTGACTGGCTGTTGCGCCATATTAAATCCTGCCAGTGGCCACACGGCGATTATCATCACAGCGAAACCGTTATTCACCGTTATGGTACCGGCGCAATGGTGTTGTGCTGGCACTGCGACAACCAGCTGCGTGACCAGACATCCGAATCACTCGAGCAACTTGCTCATCAAAACCTGTCAGCATGGATGATTGACGTCATACGCCATGCAATGAATGGCACGCAGGAGCGGGAATTATCGCTGGCTGAATTATCCTGGTGGGCGGTCTGCAATCAGGTGGCGGACGCGCTACCAGAGGCAGCATTACGTCGTTCTCTGGGGTTACGTGCGGAAAAAATTCGCTCAGTATACCGCGAGAGCGACATCGTACCGGGAGAGCAGACCGCCACCAGCATACTGAAGCAGCGCACAAAAAATCTTGCGCCGGTGCCTCACGCCCACCAGCAAAACCCGCCACAGGAAAAGACGGTGGTCAGCATTGCCGTTGATCCGGAGTCACCGGCTCAGTATCTCCAGCGCCAGAAATCACAACGAGAAGAGATGCCTGTATACACGCGCTGGGTAAAAACGCAGAAATGCATGACGTGCGGTAATCAGGCAGATGATCCGCATCACATCATTGGTCATGGACTGGGAGGGATGGGAACAAAGGCTGATGATTTGTTTGTTATTCCGCTGTGCCGTAAATGTCATAACGAACTGCACGCCGGGGTAAAAGATTTTGAAGAAAAACACGGCAGCCAGCTGTTGTTGCTGATTCGTTTTTTAATGCACGCGAGAAATTCGGGTGTCCTGAAGTGGAAAGCATGAATGACTGAACGGATAGAATTTGTTTTGCCTTACCCGCCGACGGTGAATACCTACTGGCGACGTCATGGCAATACGTATTTCATCTCGGAGGCCGGAAAGCGTTATCGCCGTGATGTGGCGCTAATTGTTCGCCAGCAGCGGCTGAAATTAAACCTGTCCGGAAGGCTGGCGATAAAGATTATTGCAGAGCCACCGGATAAGCGCCGTCGTGACCTGGACAATATCCTGAAAGCACCACTGGATGCGCTGACGCATGCCGGACTTCTCATAGACGACGAGCAGTTTGATGAAATCAATATTGTGCGCGGTCAGCGCGTTCCTGGGGGGCGGCTGGGCGTGAAGATTTACAAAATTGAGAGTGAGTGATCGTAAATATGATATACCCGGAAATTACAGGCAAAAGCGGCGAGCATTTACGTCTAAAAACGCTGGAAGCCGTCTGGATCCAGGGGAAATTACGGATGTGGGGGCGTTGGTCGTATATAGGTGGTGGCAAAACAGGAAATATGTTCAATCAGTTGCTGGCATCCAAAAAACTGACAAAAACCGCGATCAATGAAGCCCTGCGTAGACTCAGGGAGTCAGGGATTGATAAACCAGAGCTGGAAGCATTCTTGCGAGAGATGATCGCTGGCAGACAGAAGAGCTGGTTGTCTCACTGTACTGATGCAGAGGCGTTACGCATTGATGGGGTGATAAGTAAAGCGCTTGCACGTTATCCTGGATTGATTGATATTCTGCGGCAAAGGTACGAAGGGCGGGGGATGAGTAAACGCAAAATGGCTGAATTGTTGAATGAGGTGCACCCGGAATGGTGTTTTAGTACATGCGAAAAGCGAATTGCTAATTGGTTGGCTGTTGCTGAATATGCGCTATACATCCCTATGCGAGAATCGTTTGCTCAAAAAATGGCTTGATTTTTTACGCATAAACTGTTTCAATCCAGCTACGCTTCGCAAAGCTGTACCGCGAGGCGAATAGCAGACATGGACACCTGAAAGAACCCGCTTTATGCGGGTTTTTTTATGCCTGAAAAACGGCACAGAACATTAAACGCGCTGGTAGTTGTGAATACTGGTCTTTCAGCTTGCTGGCTTTTTCGACAAGAGTTATTGGTATGTCAC
>ERZ1034847.6-NODE-6-length-191287-cov-106.250115_pt1 | contig 191287 bp, 159 predicted proteins | sample MGYA00520633_ERZ1034847 | MGnify/ENA primary metagenome ERZ1034847 (study PRJEB33766, sample SAMN09781732) | gut metagenome | biome: gut microbiome | host: Homo sapiens | place: Madagascar | study: EMG produced TPA metagenomics assembly of the PRJNA485056 data... | reverse complement strand
GCTTCCCCTGGGTAATGTCATTTACCGTTCTGTAATTGTCGCGGGTCATCAGGCCTGTCGCCCGGCGGGCTCGGAGGATATCGATGCTGTTTATTAACTGAGAGCGGGTACAGGCGCTGAATCCCGGCTGGTCGGTACGCACCAGTGCGTATTTTTCAACGAGAAAGTTCACCGCATCACACAGTGAAATACCTGCCTCAATATGCTGCTCAATCACACGTTCATCGGCGTACGGTGTGTCATTCAGCGTAAGGCCGTAATGCTGGTCCAGCAGTCGGGACAGCAGTGTCTGCCAGATGGTGACGGGAGACGGGCAGCGCGATGCCTCCCGTACATGTGTATCGGGTAATGTTTTCATACTAAAGTTTTTCCTGATATGCAGAGATGAGAAATGGGGAAGTGGCGTGGTGAAAACACCAGGCCGGAGCAGAAGGTTATTCTGATGATTTACTTTTTCGTTTCGGGCGTCGGATAAACAGCCATATAAACGTAACCTCGACTGCCGAGGGTATCGGCTTTGCAGGTCAGCCCTTTTGCATACAGCGTGACGGTATGCTGATGGCGGGGATTCAGTTCACCGCTGGTGAGCATGAGTTCCAGTTGTTTCATCAGCAGCGGAAAGGCCTGGTCCAGATGGTACGCATCCGCGTCGCTGAACCGGCCTCTGATATCGGCGCGGTCGGCAAGGTAATGCAACTGATTGCCCTCCTGCACCAGACGGGCGCCGAAACAGGGCGTCACGGTGCAGGGTAGTCCCCACCAGGGGTGGTCATGATTGTCATCGGGATGCGTTGTCCCGGAGAGTGTGTCTGACACGATAAAATCCTCACAGAAAATCGGTGAATGATAGTTTAACGATGACGAGTCAGCCGGCGCGCAGACCGGCTTCGGTGAAGGTGTATTCGTTGATGAGTAGGGCCTCATCCACAGCGGCGTCTGAGGTCAGCCAGTCGTACTCGTTTCCCAGTTGACGGTACAACCAGAAGGCCAGGTCGCGCAGGGCTTCACTGACCGCGGCTTCCGTATCGGTTGTCATAGTCTGACCAGTCGGACTGTTCCGGGTAACAGTGATATCCATGCTGTACGGATGGCAGTAACGTCCCCGGTGACTGATTTCAGCCTGAAGCTGCCAGAAGTTACGCTTCTGTACCGACTGCAGGGCATCCGCGATACGATGAAGCTCACGGTCCTGCGGTGCATACTCCCTGATTCTCCTGGCTGTTGCTGGCTGCCAGTGCCAGCGTCCTTCAAAACAGGCTCCGTCCCCCTGGCTGCAGAATCCGCTGAACCAGATGCACGCCTCTTCCATAAACCTGCCGTTGCTGAGCCGGAAAACGCGCTGGCGGAGGTCAATTCCGAAAATGCCACAGACCGCCCTGAAGTCTTCATACACGTTTTCATACCAGTTGCTGTCAGCATGATGCTGACGGTACCAGTCGCTGGCTTTTTCCTGTGCCGGGCAGGAAAGTTCATCCAGCGTATACACGGTGGTGGTGATAATTCTGCTCATCTGAATGCCCGTCCTGATTCAGTTCAGGGTGACGCTCATCAGCCGGACATACGGGCCAAAACTGTCCTTACGGCGTTCTGCAAACACGGCCAGCACACCGGGAATATCCTGCACTTCACGACCGGTATACGCTTCAGTACTGCCGTGCCAGCGGTATTTACCGGTACAGAACGGAAAAAGACGGGATGTCGGATGTTGTTGGTGAATACGCATGGCTTCACCACGGGTGATAATTTTCATAATGGGATACCTCTGAAGACAGAAGATAAAAGTGAAAACAGGTGTGATGTGGTTGTGACGGGTTAAAGCAGACCATGTTCGGCAAAGGAGAAAACCTGGCTGCCACCGACTATCAGATGGTCCGGCACCCGGATATCCACCAGGCCCAGTGCCTGTACCAGACGTTCCGTAATAAGGCGGTCTGCCTTACTGGGGGTGACTTCACCGGACGGGTGATTGTGCGCCAGCACCACGGCAGCGGCATTGTGGTACAGGGCACGTTTAATTACCTCCCGGGGATGGACTTCCGTGCGGTTGATGGTGCCGGTGAAGAGGGTTTCACCGGCAATCAGCTGATTCTGGTTGTTCAGATACAGCACCCGGAATTCTTCACGCTCCAGTCCCGCCATGTTCAGAATCAGCCATTCCCGTGCCGCATGTGTGGAGGTGAAGGCCACGCCGGGTTCATGAAGATGGCGGTCCAGGGTTTTCAGGGCCCGCAGAATGAGACTGCGCTCGCCGGGCGTCATCTCTCCGGGCAGAAAGGAAAGCTGCTGCATTGTCCCTGCCTCCATTCAGTCGATGATGCGCATAATGGCGCTGCATTCCGGATGCTGCAGGGCGTAATCCCGCAGCCGGTAATAGTGGACCGTCATGGCGTAACACTCCGTACGACAGGCGTGATGACTGTACGCCATCAGACAGGCGGCAATGCCGGCAGCTTCCGGGCTCATTTCAGCGCGGTTACCGTTCATGGCATTGAACAGTATCCAGGTTTCGTCATCATCGTCATCCGGTTCGGGTACCATAAATGCCCCACCGTTGTTCAGGGTGTACAGATTCCAGATACCACCGCAGTAGTCTTCGCACAGACGGTCCATCCAGCCGAAGACACGGGGCTCCAGGGTCACCCACTGTGGAATGAGGCCAAAATGCTGCGGCCAGAAGCTGATGCGCTGTTCATCAGGGACGGGAGTGGCAACCAGTTGAGGCTGGTTATTCTCTGAAGCTGTGACTACGGAAGCAGAAAGTGTACAGGTGTTCTGAGAAACAGTTTTCATGAGTGAAATCCTTATAAAACAAATAAATGCAGGGTATTCGGGGAGCAGGGGGTACGGGAGCCTGAATCACGTCTTCAGGGATGTGCTGCATCAGCGTATGTTCTCCAGCAGCATTTCCGCCATCACCCACAATGCGCGATTGAGCTTAATGTCGGTGTCAATACTGTGAATGGCACGGGTGTGGATACGTTTTCCTTTAGCGCTGCGACCGGAAATCCCCCCTTTCAGCATATTCTCCTGGATGGTCTGATAAACACTCCACAGGTCCTTACCGTAATCCTCCCGGCGTCGTGGCGTCAGAATGTCGGCGGTGGTGACGGGCTGATGTTCGTCACCATAACGGTAAGTCAGTGCCGCCTGTGCCAGCGCCTGGCGTGCCGGTGGCGGCAGGACCAGCGACTGCATGGCATCACGCTTCTCCTCTATCCGGTCAAAAACCCCCACCACCTCGTAAGCCCCTTCAATGACTCTGTCCACTACATTTCCCCGATGTGGAACACGCACTTCCCCCAGAGACTGACCACAGACGCATCCGTTCTGGCAGACGAACCTGAAGTAACCCGGCAGCATCTGGTAGCTGGAGGTACCGTCATGGGAGTTGAGCAGAATAATTTCAGGCACATGCTGACCGTTTATTTCTCCGGCCCGCCGCAGACGCAGCATGTGTTTGGTGTATCCCCGGCGGCCCGGGTCGCGCACGCGGGTCTGACAGGCGAAGAAGGGCTGAAAGCCCTCCCGCTGCAGACTTTCCAGCACGGTGATGGTGGGGATATACGTATAGCGTTCACTGCGGGAGGTATGCCGGTCTTCCCCAAAAATACCGGGTACATAGTGCATCAGCTCTTCATGTGTCAGCGGACGGTCACGGCGTATCTGGTTCGCATAACCAAAACGACTGGCTAATTGCATAATTTGTTCCTTATGAATGAGTTAGCGGTATAAATGAAAAAGCCATGTTCCGGGAAGGGAACATGGCTTCAGATGAAGTGATGGTGTGTAAAAGAGGTTCAGTTAATTTGTTGCCCCACAACCAGCATCCCGGCAAACCAACCGATACACTGTGGTCCGATTAACCAGAAAATACGGGCTTTGAGTTGTTCTCCCATGCCGCCGCTGGTAATAATTGCATCTGGCATCAGCCACTGACGCAGGAAAGCGCCGACACTCATACCAGCACCGGGGCCCAGGGTCATCCAGAACAAGTAACTAACTCCCTGCCAGAAATCCCTGATAACTCCGGTGGCACTGAAAACATTAAATAAGACGACAATGAGGGCAATTATTAATGCAATAACAAAGTATTTTATGACTAGTGACACAGATGCTTCTCCGGATATATTAACGGTTGAATTTTATGCTGCACTGCAGGCTGGCTTTCTGCATATTACGCATAAAGTCAGGCGGTAACTGTCCGCTCTGACTGGTTAGCAACAGTTCATCATTAACGTAAATTTTTTGCAGTTCGTCCCAGATGCAACCACATAAAGCAGTGGAATATCCTCCTGATTTACATCCGCGGATAAAATCGCGCTCGTTTTTGTCCCCGCAACCGCTTAGTAGCAGGATGGCAATTAATGTTGGGGGCAGAAGGAATTTTTGTCGTTTCAGTAGTATCGGTTTGTTCATCATTTGTTCTTCTGGTCAGTTGGTCATATCATCAGAGGTCAGGGGCAGAGGGAATACCTTCATTTGCCAGAGAATGGTCAATGTTGTTCACCATGGTTTTGGGATCCAGTTTTATCTCTGCCAGATGCTTACCGGTTTGTTCTGTTCCCTGATAAACATCCAGAGTGGCGAAGTTATGCCCTTCATCGTTCGTTCCGGCTGACACTTGATAGGTAGTGTTGCCGTTTCTGACAGTAAATTCCTGCAGGCGAATAACCTGGTTATTCTGACTGGCATATGAGGTCTTATCGGTGGGAACAATAAGTTCCATTTCTTTATTTGGGGCTCCTGTCTTACCAAACGAATAGGAAACTGATGGTGAGACGAGGCAAATCTCCACTTCTTTTTTATGGTTAACTGTTTGCGCATAAAATACGAGTTTCTCACAGCGCAATTCATTTTTTTTTCTCAGAGCATCAGGTGTCTGAGCGTAAACACCTGACAGGGAGAAGGTGGTTGTAATAAGGAACAACAGCAGTGAATGATGAATCGATTGCATCAGATAACTCCTTGTGTGAAATATACCCGGAAGTCACTCCCGGAAATTGTGTATGACATTACTGATAAAATGGAAATGTGGCAGAGCCGAGATAAAACGCTCTTCAGCGACCAGACTGTGGATGTGGTTTCTCCTTTCAAACCGTTCTGATGTCAGGCTGACTGATTTGATGTCAGCCAGGGGAAAGACCTGCAGTTTTCCCTTCTGTAACGCGATCAGATACCAGCTTCCGCTGTAATAAATGAGTCGGCAGGGTTCCAGTGATGGATACCATCGCTCAGTCACCAGCGAGATGTGGATACACTGCCTGATTGCCAGAATGAGTTGCGAGAAACATTCGGGGAATGTTGTAGTGATATCCGGTGCCGGTAGCCAGATAAGGCAGGGAGAGGGCTCCTGGTTGTCGGTAAGACAGGTTATCAGTCGTCCGTTCCGGAGCGGAAGTATCCGTGCGATCCCGGTATTCTGTATAAAGGAAAGCATTTCAGGGATCGCACCCGGGCTGCTCTGTCGTCTGAGGCTGTACCTGCCATTTCTGTACTCTAAATCCAGGTGAACCAGACGCTGATGAAAATCGCGCTGTAAAGTACGTTCTGTAACGCCAAATTCATCTGACAGTGTTTTTAGTGACAGAGATTCTCCGGCCATCAGTCGGCTGATAATGAGTGATAAGCGAACCGCCAGGCGATCATGCCGGGAACGATTATCAGACATAGATGTGTACTCCGTAAGAAAACATCTTTTATTTCATGATGTTATTATGCATCATGATGTTGAAAGGATGTGTCGCATCCGGATAATCAGGAATAAAATGCAGCAGAAAAATATTCCTTTAATTATCTGATTTTTAAGCAGGGTTTCATAAAAAGAAGAATGCTTGTTAATCCAGTGACACATCCTGTCGGCGTGAGTGTGTCAGAACAGACGATCCCACAGTGTGACCAGCAGGTGGATAATGCTGTCCCGGGCCTTACGCAGAAGCTGTAACATCCAGGCCGGAAAGCTGAATCGGGCAACGGTAGCGTCAAAGCTTTTCCCGATGGCGTCACCAAAAGTTTGTTGTGCGTGTTTCTGGGCCTGTTCAGAGCGGTTTTCCCCCCGGATATGTGAATAAACCGCGCTGGTTGCCTGTGGTGGCAGTGCGTGGATCATCAGCGACACAAACGCCGGAAGATTCCAGCCGACAGGTGCGGCAACGGAGAGTACCGGAAATGATGAAGGGAACAGGGTTGCCACCCGGGCTGTTACTGTTGCCAGTGAGAGTTCCTGCTGACGGGACGGGCATTTTTCTGTGTCGTTCCATTCTTCAGCAGGAAATACGCGATCGGCATGGCTGAGAACAAACAGAAAACGCGAGGGATCTGCGCCTTCATTCAGTAAAAACTGATGCATGGCAATATCGGCAGCATACGCACGTTCATCAGCCCGCAGGATCCAGATAATCAGATCCAGTTCCGGCAGTAACTGACGGTAAAGCTCCCGGTATTCCTGATCATGTTGCGGTGTCTCACCAATGCCGGGCAGATCGACCAGCGTCATTCTGCGTTCACCGAACTGAAGGGTAAGACGATGAGCCTGACGGGTGCAGCCGTTCAGGGGATGTGTGGCGCAGATACGGGACTGAAAAATGGCATTACACAGACTGCTTTTGCCAGTGCCGGATTTACCCATAATGCCAATCACGGGCTCGTAATGAATAACGCTGCGAAGATGTTCAAGGATTTTCTGGCGAATTTCTTCAGGAAGAAACGTCAGATATGATTTCACTTGTGCGGAGAGGGACGAATGGCTGAATGACATACCGGTATCCTGTTGATTTCACTGAACCGGATCACACTAATCCGGTTTATCATTCAGGTAATATGGGCGTGAAAAAATCTGGAGTGACAAAGTCCGGGAGGAGTGATGGCATCACTGTCGATTAATACGCTACGCCGAATGAGCATTTGTAAAAGTCAGGCCTGGAAAGATACCCAGCGAATACTGAAGCGTAGCGGACTTGTGTACAGAGGGGAACGGTCAGAATCGTTTGATCCTGAGAAACATTTTAATCGTTATACGGTGCGTTATCTGTACCTGCTTAACATAATTGCGCTTAAGATAAGGTCGGTTAGTAAATTTTCCTGTTGGATCGAGGTGGGGTAATGTCATCGTATGACTGGTAAATATTTATCTCTTAATGCCCCGCCTTTTATGCTGATTCCGCGTAATATCCGGAGAAAAGTGGATGGATTCAGACAGTCAAAAGGTGAAGCAACCCCAAAATCGGCTCAACCGTTCACGGGCAGTTTGTATGAGGTTTTGAGCAAGGAGAGCGATTCAGCTAAGCTGGACGCATGGATTGCTGAACTGCCTCTGAACTTGCAGGAGGAGGGAAAGGAAATCTCAGTCATGGGATTTAGTCCACGGGCTGTGGCCCGACCTGTTCTTCGGTCAGCATCCCCGACGTTTGAACTGTTTTATCAGGAGTATCAATCCCTAAGATTGAAATCTGTTTTTAAATTTGAACCAAGATTTGAACAACTTTTAACAAGACTGAGCTTTAGAAAACAATCAATCCTCAGAAAACAACAATACAGGGTTAAATCGCAATTACTGGAGAGACTGGGGAATGTGTTGTTTTTCACGTCGCTTTATAATTAGGGATGTTTAGAGGAGTTTATAAATGCACTTGTGGAAAAGGAGGACATTTATCTGAAAATGTCCCCTAGGGAGGAAAAGGTGAAAGCACACCAGAAAATGGTTAACTACATTGAAGCGTTCTGCAACAAAATGACGGAAAAATACCTGATGCCCGCAGCAAGCAGACACTACAAAAAGAAGAAAATCGCTAGAAGCGAAAGTGGTGAAAGTTAATCCAGCCTACCGTACAGAATCAGTTGTTCCAGAATAGCCTGCTGTGTTGTTTTCCGCTCTCTGGTCAGTCTGTCCAGAGCGCTTGTAAGCGTCCAGCGAGAGCCGTCTGGTTATAATCTGATGTATCCGACAAAGTGGTGTCCACCAAATTGTAGTGGGAACCAAAGTGTCAGGTATGCAGAAAAATGTGACTCCCGGCAGGCGTAAAGGCCGCCCTAATTATCCTCCCGGATTTAAGCAGCAGCTCGTTGTGGCTTCCTGTGAGCCCGGCGTGTCGATATCAAAGCTGGCGCTTGAAAACGGCATCAATGCCAATCTGTTATTTAAATGGCGCCAACAGTGGCGCGAGGGAAAGCTGTTGTTGCCTTCCTCTGAGAGTCCTCAGCTACTTCCTGTGACTCTCGATGTCACCGCCGTACGGCCAGAGCCGCATGCTGAGGACCCTGAGCTTCTTAGTATCAGGTGTGAGGTAACGCTCCGGCACGGGATGCTCCGTCTCAACGGCACTGTCAGCGAAAAGCTCCTGACCCTGCTGATACAGGAACTGAAGCGATGATCCCGTTACCATCAGGAACCAAAATCTGGCTGGTTGCCGGTATCACCGACATGCGCAACGGCTTCAATGGTCTGGCCTCAAAAGTTCAGACGACGCTGAAAGACGATCCGATGTCCGGCCACGTCTTTATCTTCCGGGGCCGAAGCGGCAGTCAGATCAAACTGCTCTGGTCTACCGGCGACGGGTTGTGCCTGCTGACCAAACGGCTGGAGCGTGGTCGCTTCGCCTGGCCGTCAGCCCGCGATGGCAAAGTGTTCCTGACGCCAGCGCAGCTGGCGATGCTGATGGAAGGTATCGACTGGAGACAGCCGAAGCGGTTGCTGACCTCCCTGACCATGCTGTAGACCTCTTTATCCTGGTTGTCGCAGAACAGACCTGGTAAAATACGGTCTATGAACAATGCCTCCTCTGACGACATCCTTCTGCTGAAACAACGCCTTGCCGAACAGGAAGCGCTGAACCGTGCCCTGCTGGAAAAACTGGCCGATCGTGAACGCGAAATAGACCACCTGCAGGCACAACTGGATAAACTCCGCCGGATGAACTTCGGCAGTCGTTCCGAAAAGGTATCCCGCCGTATCGCACAGATGGAAGACGACCTGAACCGGCTGCAGAAAGAAAGCGATACGCTGACTGGCCGGGTGGATGACCCGGCAGTACAGCGCCCGCTGCGTCAGACCCGCACCCGCAAACCGTTCCCTGAATCACTCCCCCGCGATGAAAAACGGCTGCTGCCGACGGAACCGTGCTGCCCGGAGTGTGGTGGTTCGCTGAGCTACCTGGGTGAAGATGCCGCGGAACAACTGGAGCTGATGCGCAGCGCCTTCCGGGTTATCCGTACGGTGCGCGAAAAGCATGCCTGCCGTCGGTGCGACTGCATCGTTCAGGCACCGGTTCCTTCGCGCCCCATCGAGCGGGGTATCGCCGGACCGGGGCTGCTGGCCCGCGTGCTGACCTCAAAGTATGCAGAGCACACACCGCTGTATCGCCAGTCTGAAATATACGGCCGCCTGGGCGTGGAGCTGAGTCGCTCACTCCTGTCGGGCTGGGTGGATGCGTGTTGCCAGCTGCTGTCACCGCTGGAAGAGGCGCTCCGGAGCTATGTGCTGACTGACGGCAAGCTTCACGCCGATGACACGCCCGTCCCGGTGCTGCTGCCGGGTAATAAGAAGACGAAGACGAAGACCGGGCGGTTGTGGACCTATGTTCGTGATGACCGCAACGCCGGGTCAGCGCTGGCACCGGCGGTGTGGTTCGCCTTCAGTCCGGACAGAAAAGGCATCCACCCGCAGACCCATCTTGCAGGGTTCAGCGGTGTGCTGCAGGCGGATGCGTATGCCGGGTTCAACGAACTTTACCGCGATGGACAAATAACGGAAGCCGCCTGCTGGGCTCATGCCCGTCGCAGGATCCACGATGTGCACGTTCGCACCCCGTCAGCCCTGAAACGGATCGGCGAGTTGTATGCCATCGAGGCGGAAATAAGGGGAATGCCGGCAGTACAGCGCCTTACCGAACGTCAGCAAAAAGCTAAACCGCTACTGAAATCCCTGGAAAGCTGGCTGCGTGAAAAGATGAAAACCCTGTCGCGACACTCAGAGCTGACGAAAGCGTTCGCGTACGCCCTGAACCAGTGGCCGGCACTGACGTACTATGCAGACGATGGCTGGGCTGAAGCAGATAACAACATCGCTGAAAATGCGCTGCGGACGGTCAGTCTGGGTCGTAAAAACTTCCTGTTCTTCGATTCTGACCACGGTGGTGAGCGGGGAGCGCTGCTGTACAGCCTGATCGGAACGTGCAAACTGAACAATGTGGATCCAGAAAGCTACCTCCGCCATGTCCTTGACATCATAGCAGACTGGCCGGTGACCCGGGTGAGTGAGCTGCTGCCGTGGCGGGTCATACTGCCTTCCAAATAGCCTGTACTCGTCAATACGGTTCTCGCTGTACGCTTACATTCATGCTGTTGTTTTACGTTTTGCTGTCGTGTGCAGGATTATCTTTTCGTTACGGGACGATTTATTCCGTTTTAATCAGGAGCTATTGGCGTTGCTCATTGGTGGGATGCCGTAAAGTTTTACCGCGGCGATTAATGATGTGAAGTCAATCCAAATCAACGGAGATCTCTCATCATGAATCAACCAATACACAATGATTACTGGTTATCCCGTTTTGAAAGCATTCTCAACAGTGCCCTGGCGCAACACCGTGCCGTCTCGTTAATCCGGGTGGATTTACGTTTCCCTGAGTATATGCCTGCCACCATCATGGATCCCGATCCGGATTCAGCGGTGATTTCCCGTTTTTTCGAATCCCTGAAAGCCAAAATCCAGGCTTACCAGCGGAAAAAACGGCGCGCCAACAAGCGTGTGCGTGCAACCACTCTGCGTTATTTCTGGTGTCGGGAGTTTGGAGAGGAAAAAGGCAGGAAACATTATCACGTGATATTGCTGCTCAACAAAGATACCTAGTGCTCGCTAGGGGATTTCACAGTTCCTTCTTCGCTGGTGACGATAATCCAACTGGCATAGTGCAGTGCTGTAGGGCTTGCTCACGAAGATTACACAACATTGGCTGAATTCCCACCAAATGTTGTTTACAGGTTTAGCAGATTTGATGCACTGGATCGTAACTCAGTCTACTGGAATTTCCTGATTCGACAGGCGTACTTTGCCAAATTAATCTTCCGTGATTGATTCAGGTCATTATGTTTATAACATTGGATTGCTTCTCATGTATGAGCTACAACGAAAAAGACAAGTGAGAACATTAAGGCGATAACGACATGTAACATTAATTTAGACTTACTTTCCCTATGTGGTGTTAATAATGAGTTTTTTGACAGATCATTCCATTCCGCGATAATTTCATTGGATTGAATACCCATGTTATCATTGTTAATTATTCCAGTGTTTATTTTTAACTGAAGCACTTCTATCTTTCTCGCTAAATTAGCGTATTGAGCTCCTGAAGAGCGATGAATTTCAGCTCTTTCTCCATACCTTGCCTGAGTAACCACCCCAGAAATAACTGCTGAAACGCACCCAATGAGTACAACTATATGTTGTTTAGTTATACCAAATAAAAAAATTACTGTTGTATTTGGTGTGAAAAAAGAAAACACCGTAACAAAGACTGTTGAATATATAAGCATGTATCCCAGAATCTGTGAGCGATCAAATAGAGTCTCTGCTCTTTTATAATGACCATCACGAGCCTCTTTACAGCGTTTTAACCAAGAGTTAAGCACGCAAATGAGCTCTGGAACTGTGAAGTCATCCTTAATGTTCGTCATTTTTCCTTAACCTAAATTGTAGACCTACCGAATGGTGCTATACGCCCTACACTTTTAGTGTAGAGTTTGAATTGCCAAAAATCAGACAGCAACCTGCTATTTGATAGGTTATAGATTTTTGATCCCCGTAGTCAACTACAACTGACTAATTATCGCACCTTGCCGCGCGATAAATTACCCTAGATGGTGCAAGGCGCTAACCGTTATCCGCAAGTCACCAATTCTGTACGAAATGGCGCTAATCCTTGAAATCACAACAAATTGATTGTTAGATCACTAATTTTTGAAGGAATTCCGTCAGTGCTTTCTTTGAATCGTCTTCTTCTGAAACAATCATTTCGATCCCCCACTGACTCAAAACTTCCTTTGCTACAGGATTCGGTCGATTCGTGAATACATATGACTTTGGTCTAGCAGATGGGAGCACCGAACGTTCCCACATCTCAGTCAGTCGGTAGAACAAGAGTCGGATATTGATATCTGAAATACTATATCCGATAAAGAGAACTGAATTCCCCAAAATATCGTTGCTGAGCTTAATGTCTAGTGGAGAGTCGTAGTTCAATCGCTGAAAGTAGCTTGTTTCGTCAAGAACAATTGAATCTTCATCATCAAAGTCCCCATGGAATTTCACTATTTGACGCCGCCCCTCGGTGGCAGATACGAGGTCGGAAACATTAGCGATCTTGTCGTATAGCACCTCGAACTTGTCGTGGGCCATTTCCAACCAACGATCATAGTTTGTTGTATAAATTCGTGAAAATCGTCCATAAGTTATCAACTGGTGGATTTCAGAAGTTGAAACTGTAGCGGCACAGTAAATTTGGCCATCTGATTAAAGGTGATATTCTCACCTCAACACAAAACAGGTGACTTAATGAACAAGAAAACCAAACGTACTTTCACCCCTGAGTTCAGGCTGGAATGTGCACAGCTGATTGTTGATAAGGGCTATTCGTATCGACAAGCCAGTGAGGCGATGAATGTCGGTTCTACCACGCTTGAGAGCTGGGTACGTCAGCTCAGGCGAGAGCGCCAGGGTATTGCGCCCTCTGCAGCACCCATTACCCCTGAACAGCAACGTATTCGCGAGCTGGAAAAGCAGATTCGCCGACTGGAGGAACAAAATACGATATTAAAAAAGGCTACCGCGCTCTTGATGTCCGACTCACTGAACGGTTTACGATAGTTTCCAGACTGAGTGACAGCCACTCAGTTGTCAGGCTCTGTTCCGCACTGGGAATACACCGTAGCAGTTACCGGTACTGGCGAAAACGACGCGATACGGTTAATTCGGCTCGCGTCAGGTTGTGCAGCGAAATACGCCGGGCATGGAACCAGAGCCGAGGCTCTGCAGGCGCGCGCACGCTGGCTGAAATGCTGACCCAAAACGGCATCCCGATGAGCCGTTATCGTGCCGGACGGCTGATGAAATACCTGAACCTGAGCAGTTGTCAGCCCGGAAAACATCAATACAAAAATGCCTGTCAGGAGCATACGTGTTTGCCGAATCTGCTCGAGCGTCAGTTCGCTGTACCGGAGCCAGACAGGGTATGGTGCGGAGATATTACGTATATCTGGGCAGGAAATCGCTGGTGCTATCTGGCGGTCGTCATGGATCTTTTTGCCCGCAGGGTTATCGGCTGGAGCCTGTCAGCGAATGCCGATACTGCACTGATAAGCAGTGCCTTGCGGATGGCGTATGAGGTGCGTGGTCAGCCGCGGGACGTCATGTTCCATAGCGACCAGGGAAGTCAGTATACAGGACTGAAATATCAACAGCTTCTCTGGCGTTACAGGATAAAGCAAAGTGTCAGCCGACGGGGAAACTGCTGGGATAACAGTCCTATGGAACGCTTCTTCCGCAGTCTGAAAACAGAATGGGTGCCGACGGATGGTTACGTAGGCAAGGACGAGGCCCGGCAACAAATTAGCGGTTATATCCTGAATTATTACAATAGCGTCAGGCCTCACTATTACAACGGTGGGTTGACGCCGGAAGAATCAGAGAACAGATACCGTTTTTACTGTAAAACCGTGGCCAATATTACTTGACCACTACAACCACAATGGCAACCCAGGAGAGGCTACCAGATGGGACGCTGGCTTGCTGGCAGGCTCATGAAAGCGCTGGAAATGGCATGGGAAACCCGTGGTAAGCCTGGCGGGGTGATGTTCCACAGCGATAGTAATAATGCCGGTATCAGTTTTTATCATCACTCTGTTTGCTGTTTAACCAGATAGATTGGTGTGATTACTGATGCAGTGAAGACCTTCCCGCATCCTGACTCACACAGCGATCGACCCTTTGTGTTCCTGCCCTGGACCTGTCGGTTGCCGGAAGCGCCTTCATGCGAGGCGTCTCCTCACCGATGCGCGTGACTCAAGAAGGGCCTGACGGCTTGTCTCGTTACTGTCCTGTCCGGGTTATCTGTCTGGAGATTCAACTCTGTTTCCTCACAGGAGCTCTGTTATGGCAGGTAAAGTTACGGAAACCGCTGTTGTGGGTGGAGTGGATGCACATAAAGATCTGCACGTTGCTGCTGTCGTAGATCAGAACAATAAAGTTCTGGGGACCCAGTTTTTCTCCACAACACGGCAAGGTTACCGGCAGATGCTGGCATGGATGACTTCGTTTGGGGCATTAAAGCGAATTGGTGTTGAGTGTACAGGCACCTATGGATCAGGTCTGCTTCGCTATTTACAGAATGCCGGGTTAGAAGTTCTAGAGGTGACTGCGCCAGATCGGATGGAGCGACGCAAACGGGGTAAAAGTGACACGATTGATGCTGAATGTGCCGCTCACGCCGTATTCTCCGGAATAAGAACCGTCACACCCAAAACGTGCAATGGCATGATTGAGTCTCTGCGGGTATTAAAAACTTGCCGAAAAACAGCAATATCAGCCCGCAGAGTCGCTCTCCAGATTATCCATTCCAATATTATCTCTGCCCCGGATGAATTACGTGAACAGCTCAGAAATATGACGCGCATGCAGCTCATCAGGACTCTGGGATCCTGGCGGCCTGATGCCAGTGAATACCGCAATGTTACCAATGTTTATCGTATTTCATTAAAGTCCCTTGCCCGACGCTATCTCGAGTTACATGACGAAATCGCTGATTTGGATGTCATGATTGCGGCAATTGTCGATGAGCTGGCGCCTGAACTGATTAAACGTAATGCTATTGGATACGAAAGCGCTTCGCAGTTGCTGATCACGGCAGGAGACAATCCCCAACGATTAAGATCAGAATCAGGTTTTGCGGCACTGTGTGGTGTCAGCCCTGTTCCCGTATCTTCAGGAAAAACGAATCGTTATCGACTTAACCGGGGTGGAGATCGTGCTGCAAATAGTGCACTTCACATCATTGCCATCGGACGTTTGCGAACTGACGATAAAACGAAGGAATATGTCGCCAGACGAGTAGCGGAAGGGCATACAAAAATGGAATCAATACGCTGCCTGAAGCGCTATATCTCACGCGAAGTTTATACATTAACGGCGTAATCAAAACAGGCAGATCAACAGCATCCCGATAACGGCTTGACTCTTAGAAGGGCGTCCAGGGCAGTCATTATACGAGCAGGCAGTTCCGGCAGTTATTGTGGCGATACCAGATCAGGCAGAGTATGAGCTGGCGCGGAAACTGCTGGGATACTCATTCTAATATACTTCAAATACCGGATTGGACTGACTCGTGCTGGGATTGGCTCAGATGCCTTTGTGTTGACCTGTCGTCTGATTCTGGTATTTCCTGGGCATAACCGGGCCCAGCGTTTGTGACCTGATAGGGGCTTTGTGCTGCATCCTGAGTGTCCTGTCCTGCGATGGGGATGGTTGTGCTACCAATATCTGGGGGGCAAACCATGCAAAACGACCACCAATCTTCTGAAAGCGTGATTCTAGGTGTTGATACACACCTTGATATTCATGTCGGTGCTGTTATCAGTCAGGCAGGGAAACTGCTTGGAACTCACATTATTCAAACAAATCAATCTGGTTATCTGGAACTACTTGATTGGGCTCGTACTTTTGGGCTCCTCGAACGAGCAGGCATCGAAGGAACCGGTACTTATGGAGCGGCATTAACACGTTATCTTATTAAGAATGGAGTTTATGTGGTTGAAGTTAACCGACCAGATCGCTCAAAACGTCGCCTTGAAGGAAAGTCAGCTCCCCTGGATGCAGAAAATGCAGCCCGGACAGTTCTATCAGGGAGCAGCAAGGCCATACCCAAAATGCAGTCCGGCGCGTGTGAAGCTCTCCGGATTATCAGTGTTGCCCGACGCAGTGCAGTAAAAGCCCGCACGCAGGCGATTAACCAGCTTCGTGCGCTGCTGGTTAGTGCCCCACAGGATGTTCGCGACAAACTCTGGAAATCGAAACCACACGAATGCGTATCCGCCTGCATTAATAGCGAGGTGTCAGAGTGCTCTCCATTGCGGATAGCCCTGTGCAGCACGCTTCGAAGTCTTGCGAAGCGATGGATGGCTCTGACTGAAGAGTTGAATGAACTGGACGAATCACTGGATAAACTGACCCGCAAATATGCCAGTAACCTTCGTCGCCAGTTTGGAGTAGGACCACAGACGGCGGCAACGCTGCTGGCCGTTGTAGGTGATAACCCCGAACGTTTAAAAAATGAAGCGGCTCTGGCATCTCTCTGCGGCGTAAATCCGTTACCAGCATCATCAGGAAAAACAGTCAGGCACAGATTAAACCGTGGCGGCTCACGTGAAGCAAACAACGCCCTGTGGACAATAGCCCTTGTGCGTATGCGTAGTGATCCGCGCACAAGAATCTATGTCGACAGACGGACTGGTGAAGGGCTGTCGACCAAAGAGATCCTGAGATGCCTGAAACGCTACATTGTCCGTGAACTCTATCCATTGATTTTATCGGACCTCGCCTACGCCAATCGCCCACTCTTGACATAGGAGCGTCAACAGCCCAATGGAACGCTTCTTCAGGAGTCTGAAGAACGAATGGATGCCGGTAGTGGGTTATGTAAGCTTCAGCGAGGCAGCTCACGCCATAACGGACTATATCGTTGGATATTACAGCGCACTAAGACCGCACGAATATAACAGTGGGTTACCCCCAAACGAATCGGAAAATCGATACTGGAAAAACTCTAACTCGGTGGCCAGTTTTTGTTGAACACTTCAAATTTTTTACGGTAGCAATGCGATAGAAAGAGGTTGCTGGTGTGACATGCTATTAGGGATAATGTTGCCAAATCTAAAGACCTGCAGAAGAAGTCCGGCGACAACACCTATAAAAGGAGAATTATGGAAACGTTCCACAATCCTGATCGGTTTATGTCTGATCTGCGACAGATACTGTCACAGGGTAGGAAGCGTATTGGAATTCTTGTTGGTGCAGGAGCACCACTCGCAATCCGCGTAAATGATAAGAATGAGATAGACCCAGATGGTAAGCCGCTTATTCCGGGTGTAGAGGCTCTGACACTGCAAGCAACCTCTGGGCTGACAGACATTCAGACAAAGGCGGTCGAAGCAATTAAAGAAAGCTTGGGAAGTACCGCTAACATTGAATCCCTTTTATCACGTATTCGTTTATTAGAACAAGCGTTGGGGAAAACGGAGGTAGAGGGGCTCAATTCAGAAGGTTATAGGCAACTAGGTAAAGATATCTGTAAGAAGATCTCTGAAATAGTCGGGGTTTATTTACCTAAAGAACGAAACGCATATTCTGATTTAATCGCATGGATTACTGGTACAGTTCGTTCGAATTCTGTAGAAATTTTCACTACAAACTATGATTTTCTTTTCGAAGAGGCGTTTGAAAGAGTAAGGTCTCCTTACTTTGACGGCTTTTCAGGAGGCAGTAAACCTTTCTTTGATCCTGTCTCAGTAGCAGGTGATGACTTACCTGCTCGATGGACAAAATTGTGGAAGATGCATGGTTCCCTTGGCTGGGCATTGGAAGACGGAGCTGTTGTCCGAGGACATGGGCGAGAAACTGCCGAATTAGTTTATCCAGACCATTTAAAATATGATTTAACTCAAAAACAGCCTTACTCCGCTCTCTTTGAGAGACTTAAAAGATTTTTACTTACCCCTGACTCTTTGTTACTTACGATTGGATTTTCATTTAGGGATGCACATATTTGTGCCGTTCTTGATGAAAGTTTGGCTATGAACGCCAATACGGCAGTATTGGCGTTTCAATATCAAGATCTTGCAAAGGAAGAACCTGCTGTAAAATTAGCAAATGATAGACCTAACCTGAGCGTCTACGCAGCAGATGGAGCCGTCATTGGAGGAGTTCTAGGAAAATGGCGTCCAGGGGAGTTACCTAAAAACTGGGGAAGTATTCGTGAGAGTTTCTGGGCTGCGCGAAAGCCGAAAGAAGCAAATCAATTTCTGCTAGGGGACTTTGCAGCTTTTGCTCGCTTCTGTGCATTAGCTCAAGCAAATGACTTGATAGCACAATCTTTGAAAAGGGATGAACCAGATAGATCTGAGGATGAAGCTAATGGAGGTGGCAGAAATGAGGTTGATCTAGAGGAAGGACAAAATGAATGGTAATGATCCGACATATTTAGGTGTTGTGAGTGCTGTTTCAGGTGCCACCCTCACTATAAAACTTGCTGAGTCCTTAGACTCTGGTTTTGCCGTCATTAAAGGACATACATATCGAGTTGGTCAAGTAGGCAGTTTTGTCAGAATTCCTCAGGGCTATCAGGACCTATTTGGTATCGTTTCTGAGATCGGGGCCACTGCCGCACCATCACAATCTGATATTTCTGAAATCGACTCAGGTAGATGGATGACTGTCCAGCTTGCCGGTGAAACAGTTGGTGGTCAATTTGAAAGAGGCTTAAGCCAGCATCCTAATATAAATGACTCAGTACACTTGGTTACTGAAGCTGATCTAAGAAGAATTTACGGTTCAATCGGTGACGACCAAGTGAGCATAGGGCATCTTGCGAGCGCGGAAAACATTGACGTACGTCTTTCCTTAGACGCTCTTGTAACGCGCCATTCAGCAATATTAGGGTCAACTGGGGCAGGTAAATCCACAACCGTCGCTAGCCTCCTGAGATCAATTATTCAGAAAGATGAAATTCAGGGATCACCTGGCGCTCGTATCCTTATGCTCGACATCCATGGTGAGTACACTAAAGCTTTGGAAGACATATCGACTGTTTTCAGTGCAACCCCTAACCAGGATCAAAAACCGTTATTTGTTCCCTATTGGGCTTTAGAGGCTGGTGAACTTTTAGATTTCATAACAGGAGGGCTTTCTGAAGCTCACGAAATTGCCTTTACAGATAAAATTGTGGAGTTAAAAGACAAGGGCATTAAAGTAAATCCAAGAGCAGGCATTGATTCCAGAACTCTTACTGTAGATAGCCCAGTACCGTTTAGTTTAAAACAACTTTGGTATGAATTAGTTGATTTTGAAACAACTACCTATATCGGTGCAAATCGTGATGAGCCTGCGCTTGAAGAGGCTGGGGATGCAGAAACCCTGGTCGCACCAAAGTATCAACCTCATGCAATGGGCGCCAAAGGGCCATTCACCAACACAGCAGCTAGAGGTATTCGAAGACCATTAAATCTACTTCGTTCTCGCCTACTAGATCGCCGCTATGATTTTCTTCTTCACCCCGGCGATTGGGAGCCTGACCTTACGGGAACAGTTAAAACAGATCTCGATAAACTGTTAGAAGGTTGGCTAGGTCATGATAAACAAATCACTATATTGGATTTGTCTGGAGTCCCGAGCGGAGTTTTAACTCGACTCATCGGCTCTATTTTACGTATTGTTTATGAAGCACTTTTTTGGAGTCGGGAAAAATCAGAGGGAGGTGTAGAGCGTCCTCTTTTAGTTGTGATGGAAGAGGCTCATCGTTACCTAGGCCCTGATTCTGGAACAGTCGCCTCTGAAGTGGTAAAACGCATAGCAAAAGAAGGTCGTAAATATGGCGTAGGAGCTATGATTGTGTCCCAGCGACCAGCAGAAGTAGATGAAACCGTTTTATCTCAATGTGGCACGATCATCGCGCTTCGGTTATCAAATCCTGTAGATCGTGCGCGCGTGAAAGGAACTTTGCCGGATAACTTAGCCGGGCTGATGGACCTTTTGCCAGTGTTGAGAACTGGTGAAGCAATCATTACTGGTGAAGCGGCCCGACTCCCTGTCCGCTGTCGCATTACCTTGCCCTGCCAAAAGCACTTACCCCGTAGTAACGATCCCAAGGTCACCCAAGCATGGGCTAGCAGGCGTTTAGCCGAAGGCTATGACCGCGTGGTTGCCTCTTGGCGTAGCCAGCAGACTAACGCAGTTGTCCAAAAACTTAAAATCACCCGTTCACCAATTGAAGATGAACCTGAGGAGAGCTAAATATGCACCGCGACGCCGTATCATCATCAAACATTATGTCTGCTGGTTATGATTCCGCCAGTGAAACCATGGAAATCGAATTTAAGGATGGGGCTGTTTACCAATACTATAATGTTAATGAGCATCTTTACGAACAATTCAAATCGGCCCCTTCTAAGGGGCAGTTCTTTAATGTATATATAAAAAATGCGCTCCCTTTTTCAAGAGTTTAATTGACCACGTTGGGCTGCTACACACGCAGCCCGACCCTTGTCAGATACATACATATAATGCTAGTTTATCAGCATTAAAGATTACATACGAAGCTATCATGATTATTGTTCTTTAATCAATTAACTTTTAAAGAACAGTGCGCCTATTATTCCATTAAACTTGACAGCTATATTTTAAATAAACTCAGATATATATCATTCACTGAATGAACACCTTAACGGCAGAACCATTTGGTTTTACCGTTTTTGCTTTCTTTTTCAGAGGAAAATAATGTAGCATCTTGATAACCATCACCCGCTACAGAACTCACTTTCCGGCCTTCAGCAATAGGTATCTGAACGCATTCTGTAGCAAATAAATCAGTTAGCTCACTACGAGCCGATAATTGGCATTATAGGCAAAACTGGCGAGCCTGTGTAATGCGCTTTTTGCCGGGAAGATGTCATTGATTAGCAATGTTGCTGCATGTACTCGTGAACCTTTCAGCTTTCATCTCCGTGTTGGAGAATGCCTACTGACGATTGTTGATTTACCAAGAGTCGGTGAATGCACGTCGCGGGATATGGAGTACACTTCACTGTACCGTGAACACCTTCCTCGCCTTGACCTAGTGCTGTGGCCGACCGGGTACTGGCGGTAGATGAGCATTTTTATCGCCGGGTGATTGGTGAGGCATACCAGCATAAAGTGCTGTTTGTTATCAGCCAGTCGGATAAGGTTGAGCCCACTGTCACGAACAGTGCAAAAGTGGCTCTTCCGCAACTTGGGTGAAAGAAAATGGATGAAACAAGGAGCTAAGCTGTTTTAAGTTATGGGCAACACAATGCACTCTCTTAAGACACTTCTACGGATGGCGATACAGTCGACAAATTATTAGCTCTGACGGTATAACCCTCTATCTCCGCGAAAAACGCAAAATAGCACAATGTCCTGAATGCTTTAAGCGTAGCGACTCTGTTCATAGTTGTCGTCGGCGCCGGATACAGCATCTACCCTGCTCAGGGCAGACGCTATGGCTTGTATTTTCCGTCCGCCACAGGTACTGCCGTAACCCGGCTTGTTCACGTAAAATTTTTGCCGAGTCGCTTGCTCCCTTCGCCGGTTCACACCAGCAGTCTTCACAGGCGTTACAAAATTTACAACGTCAACTGGGATTAATAACCGGAGGTGAGGCCGGGAAACGGGCAGCAATGGTAGTGGGTCTCCGTTGCAGCACAGATACTCTTCTTCGCAGGGTTATCAATACCCTGGAGACGAGAAACTGTCAGGCTCGTCCTGCTTCCCGGCCGCGATCAGCGTACGCTGGCGCCTTGGTTCAGAAAATATCCGGAAATACAGGTTGTCTCGCGTGATCGCAGTGGAATCTATGCGACAGCAGCACGTGAAGGTGCACCACAGGCCAGACAGGTGGTCGACCGATGGCACCTGCTAAAAATATTGGCGATGCGCTTGAACGAATGATGTACAGACATATGCCTCTGATAAGTCTTGTTGCCAGTGAGTTGTCACCAAAGAAATCACCTGAGCTAGAAATACCTGTGCCTGCAGCATCGCTCCGTCGTCCAGAACGCCTTAAACAGAAAACCCGTAAAAAATGGCATCAGCGTTGGACAGAGGTTATGGCCCTGCATAACAAGGGATGTAGTTTCAGGGAAATATCCCGTATTACAGGCCTGTCGCGTGTGACAGTCAGTCGCTGGGTACGTTCAGGAACATTCCCTGAAATGTCAACCCGACCTCCAAAGCGAGGGCTTCTGGACCCATGGAGGGAGTGGTTAAAAGAGCAACGAGAAAGTGGTAATTATAATGCCAGCTGGATATGGCGGGAAATGGTGGCCCAGGGGGGGTACAGGCAGTGAAACCATCGTCAGGGATGCTGTTGCCAAATGGCGTAAAGGCTGGATCCCACCGGTTACTACTGCCGCAAGACTTCCTTCAGTGTCCCGGGTAAGCCGCTGGTTGATGCCCTGGAGAATAATCAGGGGCGAAGAAAATTATGCATCCCGATTTATTAGTCTGATGTGTGAAAAAGAACCGGAGTTGAAAATAGCACAGCAACTGGTACTCGAGTTCTACCGTATTCTGAAAACCTAAAATAAATCACAGCTAAGCAGCTGGTTCACTCGAGTCCACGAAAGCGGCTCAGTAGAACTTCGGTGCGTAGCTGCGGGGATGGAAGCTGATGCTGCGGTTATATATGAGGCAATCAGCAGTCGCTGGAGTAATGGTGTTGTCGAAGGTCATGTAAATCGCCTGAAGGTGCTGATACGCCAGATGTATGGTCGAGCCGGATTTGAACTACTTAGGCGGAGGGTAATGAGTCCACTGGCATGAAAATCTTCACCCAGGTTGCGGAAGAGCCACTTTTGCACCGTTCGTGACAATACGGCGAGCCATAAAGTGTGCCCCCATACAGGCTTCCATTACACCAACAGAGGTCGGACATGTCGCCAGAAACTGCATCAGTTTAGTGCGGGTAAATTTTTTACGCAGAAGAACCTTACCAGACTAGTTTTGACAATGACCGTGGACGGAATGCTTTCTGAGAGCGATACCAATAAGTGTGATGTTCTGCATGATGGTCTCTCCGTTAAGGTGGGGTGACCATCTCATTATTCCCCGATAGTGGAAAGTACCGAAAAAACGAGTTAAAAAGCGGTAGAAAAAGTTAAGTTTCCGATTGATCGAATGGATGCAAATCGCTGATCGAACTTCGATGCCAATCCGTGATTGAATAGAGCGGAGTACCTAGTAACAGAATAAGGAGCCAGGATAATGAATGACTTCGTTGCACTTGACAATACCATCCCGGAAAACCTTTCAGCCCAGTTGGCCAACATGCTACTTCCGGATACCAATCCTTATCCGTTCAGACAATTCCCTCCGGTTATCCGGAATGTTATCCGGTCATTGCATGACAATACTCAAATTCCGGTGGAATTAATCAGTAACGTTGTTCTGGCAACCATCTCCCTGACGTGTCAGTCACTGATTGAAGTGATTCAGCCTCACACGAACATGCCGGAGCCCTGTTCGCTTTATCTGATGACTGTCGCGGAGCCGGGGGAGGGGAAAACGACCATTAACAGACTGGTCATGAAACCCTGTTACGAATTTGCGGCAGAGCTCATTCGACAGTTCGAAGAGCAGAACATCAGTTACAGGAGAGAGCTGAAACTCTGGAAAGTTCGCCAGCAGGCTCTTGAGAATAATTACCGACAGGCAATTAAAAAAAACTATTCCGGCAAAGATGAGGAGCAGGCCATTATCCTGAACCTCCGGAATGAACCCTCACGTCCACCACGCCTGAACTTTATTTATGAAGACACCTCACTGAAAGCACTAGTGGAAGGACTCAGTGAACATCCGGAAGCCGGCATCATTTCTGATGAAGCCATAACCTTTTTTAACAGTTATCTGAAGAATCATCCTGGATTACTGAATAAAGCCTGGGATGGGGAGCCCTTTGATTTCCGGCGAGCAGACAAAGAAATTTATCAGTTGACCCCGAACCTGACATTTTCATTAATGTCTCAGCCGGAGATTTTTCTTAATTACATCATGAAACATAACATATCAGCACGGAGTAGTGGATTCCTGTCCCGTTTTCTTTTTGCATGGGTAAAAAGCTCTGTTGGTATTCGTCAGAATACTCAGTTGGCAACAGAAACGGAATATGATTTAACGGTGTTTCATAAACGGATTATCGAACTTCTGACACAAAACAAAATGAGACTTTCCAGTACCGGAACGAAAAAGAAAACACTGAAACTCTCGGCTGAAGCACTGACAACTTGGCAGAAATACAGGACGCAGACGGAAAAGAAAATAGTACCTTACGGAGAATGGGAACATATCAAAGATATCGTTCTGAAAGCAGGGGCAAATACCTTAAGGATAGCAGCGCTGCTCCACTACTTTGACAACGACAGCGCGGAGGAAATTGATGAGGCAGCCGTTACATGTGCATCCGGGCTCATGAACTGGTATCTTACTCAGGCTCACAAAATATTTTATCCGATGTCAGAGCGATACCAGTTTGAACAGGACGTACGTGAACTGTATTCATGGCTTACAGAGAGAATAAACGATAATAACGGTTTCGCCATTCTCAAAAATGACCTGAAACAGTATGGCCCTAACCATCTCAGAAGAACAGACAAACTGACGCCCGTTCTTAATCAGCTGATTGCTGAGGGCCAGGTGTGTGTGTTCCGGATGTCTACGTCACGTGCATTATATATTTCTTTCTGGGGACAGAATGGCCCGTTAAGTTTCCCCTGTGAATTCATACCTGGTGCACGATGTGATGTTGTGCAGTCACAATTTAATACCATCGGAAGACCGTATGTTATCACTCGGTTCTGAGTTCTGGACATATGACGGTCATTAATATATTGTCATATACTCGTTCCGTAATAAAATGCAGCTTTCATATGAAAGCTGCGTGATAGTGTCATAAGTGTGTTTAATCCGCCTTAATATCAGGCAATTAACGTGTGCTTGCTTAATAAAATCCGTAAGCATTAACCTGACGCTTATTTATTGGGTAAGGGCCCTGAGAAGTACGTAGCGTAAGGATTCTTTTACAGCTGAGAAGTTCCAGGGTAGCAGTTCATGCACACGGTTTGATGGCCTCCGCTCCGTTCAGTTTGCAGATGACCAGCAGGCTGTAGATAATCGCCGCGCTTTCTCCACCGTTGTCTGAACCGAAGAAGAGATAATATTTTCTTCAAACCACCACCGATCGCAGCGCGTTTTCACCGATGTTGTTGTCTATTTCCACCCCGCCGTCACGACAGAACTCGTTCAGCGCATCCCATTGCTTCAGGATATAGTCGAACGCCTCCGCTATCTCCGCATGTTTCGACAGCGTTTTCCTCTGCAACTGTATCCAGTCGTACAACGACTGTATCAACAGGACGCTTCTGGCTTTCCTGAACGCAAGCCGGACTGCCGCGTATCTCCGCTTCTATGGCGTACGACTCTGCTATCCGTCTGAGCGCTTTCTGAGTCATTTCTGTCGGACGGCGTACATCCTCGTCATGGATTTTTGTCAGCGCCAGTCAGTTAAGCAGTTGCTTGCGAGAAAGTTTGATCTTTCCTGCGGGTTTTCCATGAGCATTGATACTGAAAAGATAAAAGTTCGTTGTAGCCAGATCGATGCCAGTGATTTTTTGTTCAGACATGATATCCCTCTTACATTTGTGGTTAAAGTTTATCCATTATGGCGTAATTGAAGGTTACCGTGAAAGGAGGAGGAAGACCATCTCATCGCTTACTTACAGAATTTATTTCTGTTGTACTTTTTCTCTTGAAATACTTACCACCCATTCAGTCATGTCTGTACCATGCAATTCATTATTCAGCCATAATCATGTTGTAATGCATATAATGTACTGATAAGTTGTTTCTTGGTATTATAACCTTCAGTCGATTGTTGAACAATTTCGGAATGAAATATTTATCATTCAGTCCTGTTTGTCATGACCTGTACCGGTTATCAACGATGGCTCAATCATTATTTATATTTACGATATTTGTGTTTTTATCCTGTATTCCAGGATGTCTGTTATCGCTTAACCCATAACAGGTGTGTCGTCGCAAACATTTTTCTCAGTGAATAATGTTAACTTTGGAGATGTTTTATAAAGACGCTAACGGAAACCTGGCGAATCATAATATTAACGTTGCTGGTGAATAATGGGAATATATCAGGATATTGTTCTGAAACCAGACTGAATACGAATATACTGAGCGTGGCAGAATTATTCTTCCGTCACATGTGTAAAGGAAGTGGGAAGATTGAACTCCCGAATTTTATACAACGATACGTTTCATGGACTGGTATATCAGGAGTAGACGAATGCAATATTTTACCTTATATATTTCGATATCAGTTAAAAAGGATGTGTCAACAGTTTCTGAAAATATCTGATCCAGGACATCTGAGAATGGCTGGAAATCTTGCGTCTGTATTCAGTCTGTTAATTTTTCTTAGTACTGTTTTTGCAAATGCATCCGGAAAATCACATCCTTGTTTATAATGATGGATATTACCTTTTCTTTTTTTATAAATACTTCACGTACTGTTATCCTATTCTGTCGAACGTTATTCCATTGTGCGAAAATCATTACGTAAAGGCATATCTGTCTACGAGTCCTGCGGCATTGTTTCTGACATTAATGCTCCGGCTTTTAGCTATTTTGTGGAGTGTTTTGTGGAGAGAAAAGAAAATATATGTGATTTCATATGAAGGTTTGTAGCATTTGTAAACTCATCCGATGAGCGCTTAAGCATTGTTCGTATATTTCTTTTTAATAAGAGTTTATATTTGTAAAGTTGCTACAGTAGCGCCATAACAGCACATTTTACATGTTCGTTCTTCCATTTTTGTGGAACAACCTGGAGTTGGAAGTGGCAGAGAGTCGAAAAACGAGTGCTGACGGAGGAACGGACTTTCGTTTCGAAAGTACAAAAGTGGTTATGTTCAGAAATATGAAGCATGAACGATATTTACTTTTTATTAAATCATTGGGGGCTTATTCTTAAAATCAGTAAAGTTGTCATAATGATGGATGTTGACTGATTTTATAACAACATTTCTGTCTGAATAACGGCAGGTTATCTTTTATAACTGATGAGTATTGATTTCAGTTTTGTAGGGGCATTTTGTTGTGAAAAATTATTGTGGTCAGAAACATATTCAGAACAGAGGATTTTTCATTTTTACCCATTAAACAAGGGTAATTTTAATTTAGGTTTATTACTATTATTATACTCACTCCCTTTTTCATACAATCTCTATTGTTATTTACTTCCTGTCTTCACTCACTCTCAATCTTTACACATTCCATTAGTACTACTCTTGTTATCGTATTCACTCCATCCTTCAATCATATTTACTTTAACTAATATGATGTTCAGATAAGTTATTCTCTACTACGCTGTTGCTGATATCTATCTGTTATCAGTCTTCACTGCAACAGTAATTGATTTTAATCTTATCTATCATGAACTGTATTGACTTAACGATAATTGTTTATCTGAAGTGTTTTAACTATTCTGATGAACATCAATTCTTTTGTCATCACTGATTAACCGAATGTTTACTCTTTGATAAGGTATCCATGATTCTGTAACGATTAACAGAACTAGATAAACAACAGAATCAACAGAGTGAATTCCTGATTATGTTTGTTTCGGGTTGTCTTGTTCAAGATGCAGGGTAAAAATCATGCCAGTGGTATTTTTTATTCTGGTAATGTGTGCTGTTAACGTTCATGTCCTTAAGAACAGATTGGATGAGGGCGTATAAGTTTATTGGGTTACAGATATGTGTTGGCCTTGTACACGTTTTTTCAGACTCACTGAGAGCAGGTTTGTAGTTTATGATGTGACTGGCCGTAATGCGTTTCTTAACCTCCAGTTAGTGGGGTTTTAGCGCGTATTTTACAGTATTTCGTGATGTTTATTGAGTCTGTATTTTATTCGCTCCTCGTTTATCTCATCTCTTTAGCTAATACCATCAGATAATCCATTTCTTTCTGCATTATGCTGCGTATCGTTAATAACCCGTCGTATCCATTCTGCTACAGCATGCCTGATAAATACCGTCTGTAAGTTATTACCGTTTTAGATCTGATTATGAGCGAAAGCATTAATCCGCTCACAGAGCTTAAAACATCATTAACTTTCAGGAGTCATCAGCATGCCTAAATCTTACACACCAAACTGGTTTTTTACCGCTTTACTTGACAATCACATCAATCAAATGATGGCACGCTATTCCCGCCTGCGGGCCTTACGGATGGATTTCTTCTACAGGAAAGATACGCCTGATTTCTTACAACCTGATCATCGCTGGCTTGAATTGCAGTTGCGTATGCTGCTGGAGCAGGTGGAACAATTTGAAAATATTGTTGGCTTCTTCTGGGTGATTGAATGGACGGCTGATCATGGTTTTCATGCGCATGCGGTTTTCTGGATCGATCGTCAGAGGGTTAAAAAAATATATCCCTTTGCGGAGCGGATTACGGAATGCTGGCGGTCTATTACGCATAACAGCGGTTCGGCACACCGCTGTACATATCAGCCGCATTATACATACAACATCAACATTCCTGTGCGCCACAATGATCCCCAGAGCATCGATAATATTCGCGGTGCCCTGCATTATCTGGCGAAAGAAGAACAAAAAGACGGGCTGTGCGTCTACGGCTGCAGTGAAGTTCCTGAACGTCCTGCTGCAGGGCGTCCTCGTAAGCCTCACTTCTGAAGCTTAAGGCCTGAGCCTCCGCTCCTGGAAACACTCCGTCGGTAAAAATCTACCGCCCTGCTTAATAATGTGAACCGAAGTCAACGGAGATCATTCATCCTGAACCTGCATCCAGTGTTCTTTCCCTTATCTTCCCGTTCTGTTTCGGTTCTTCACTTATTCCATCAATCTCATTCCGCAAGCCATAACACGTCAGCGCATCCACGGGCAGGACGCGTTGTGGGCTGCGCATAACGGAACATATCTTATGAATGGTATTCCTTATTTCGACTATAGCATGGCGCCCTTCTGGCCGTCTTATCAGAACAAAATCATCGGTGTTCTCAACCGTGCGCTGCGCGAGCAGTCCGGCTCCCGGGTGCGGCGGATCCTGCTTCGTCTGCCATGTGAATATGACCGTACCTTCAGCAGCAGAACGACCTGGTTTGGTATGGATTTTATCGAAACCGTCAGTGCGCTGATGAATGCGAAACCCGGACGCGACCTTTGCTGGCTCCTGACCCGTCATCCTGAAAAGCCGGAATACCATGTGGTGTTATGCGTCAGACAGGAGTATTTCGACGGCCCTGAACTGGATCGGCTGATTCTGGATGCCTGGAGCAACGTACTGGGCTTCGCGTCACCGGGTGAAGCGGCACCGTACCAGAAACAGATAACACGGGATGTGGTACTGGATCGCCGGTCACCGGACTGCGAAGCCCTGTTTAAGGACCTTATCTGGGCGTTCAGTGATTTCGCCCGCGATCGCCGTGGAGTGTGCGATCCGGAAGCCCGTTGCCTTGCCGGCAACCCCGGTTGGCAGTGCTGAAAGCAGCACGCCATCCCATTCCTCGTATTACCCCATTCTTCATAAATCTCACTGAGGACATTCTGACCATGTTGACCACAACAAGCCACGACAGCGTATTGCTGAGTGCCGACGATCCCCTGATCGACATGAACTACATCACCAGTTTCACCGGTATGACCGATAAATGGTTTTACAGGCTGATCAGTGAAGGTCATTTTCCTAAACCCATAAAACTGGGTCGCAGCAGCCGCTGGTACAGAAGCGAAGTGGAGCAGTGGATGCAGCAGCGTATCGAAGCATCACGGGGAACCGCAGTATGAAAGGTATTGTGATACCGGTACGCTGGCAATGTGCAAAATGCCAGCGCTGGTATTGTGGGAATCAGCCCTGTCCCCGGTGCTGGCGACATTCCCGTTCATCTTCCTGCTGATACCCTCCTGTCAGCCAGCGGGGGGGATCCCTTTCTGACGTATTTGTCATTCCATTCGTATCACCAGTCACTGGTGTTTGTATCGTATCGTGCTGGTGTTGATGCGTATTTTCCTGTGTGTCTGCACCGGCTTAACAAAATTCAACAGAGTCTGAAGGAGTCGTATTCCGTGCAAATAACCGAAGCCTTACTTTCAGAGCCGGGAGATATCCGGCGTTTTATTCAGCAGGCGGTGGACCACTGGCCACATCTGCTGGCATTTCACTTCACGCTCCATTCGGCAGAAGGAAATATCAACGGGCAACAGATTTATGCATTCTGTACTTCCTTTTATCGACAGGTGCACGAACGTATTACTGAGCGTAATCACACGGCCAGTCCATCATCGCCGCTGGTATTACGCTGGTTGCGGGAACAACATGGAGGAGCAACAATGCGATGCCTGTTGCTGCTCAGCCAGACGAGCATTTGCCATCCGCGAGCCAGTGTGACAGTTGATGAAGAATGTTCACAACTGGTGGATTTACTACAACAGTCCTGGCAGGTGATAAGCGCTGGCGGACAATGCCGGGTGAAAAGGTGTTTTCAGGTCGCCCGGGGTGATACATCCGGCCAGTATGTTGCGTTAAAAACAGTCGCATTGTCTCTGGGGTTACCGGTTGTGACCGCCATTACCCATCGTCCGGTACAGCGCTGTACATTGATTACAGCTCAGTGAATCAGCGCTTTCTGGCTTTTCGTCGGTCATTCAGCATCATTAAACGGGTCTCTGCCTCTTTCTGTTCATGTGGTGTCACCTCCCCGCACGGTTGCCCCTTCAGGTCGTAACGGGCGCCACCTGCCATTAACGCACGGTAATAGCGCGGAGACTGCACATAAGACGCCACTGCCGCGCGTAATGTACCTGCGCCAAACGCCAGTTTTCTGATGGCGATATCCTGTATCAGGTCGTCAGGTATCCCCATTTTAAGTGGTTTTGGTTTTTCCCGGTTGAATAACTCAGGCCAGAGTTCCACAAGACGATTTATACGCTTACGGTTTTTGCGCTGGCGTTTTGTCATATGTCGCCACGGTGTTTTATCAGCAGGTTTCTGTTTATCATTCAGCCGGAGGAGTGGTGTGGGTTTTATCTTGTATTTCGTGGTCGTTTTATCCTGCTGTGGTACTGTCTGTTCGGTTTCCTGTTGTTTGCTGTAAATCCCCTTTGATTTGCGGCTAATGGTCAGCGTTATCATCAGTATTGTTACCTCGTGCTGTCAATGGAAGTGGTACCTCATCCGGTATCTGAAAATGTTTTCCGGTGGATGGTACAGCGAATTTCATGTAAGACATGCTGCTGTCGGTATTGTTCAGAGTCGGGCGTAGTGATGTATTCGTTATCAGACGGAAGAGGCAGCGCCTGTGATATAAGACGGTTGGCATTTGAATCTATCATGATTGAAGCGCCGGCTCCGTCCCGTCCGATAGAGTGTGGTATAGCGAGCCCCGGGTTACTTGTTCGTGTGTTAACGCCACGCTTTTTGACCTCAACCGAATCATCTTTTTTGCACAAAGCCAGGAGGCCATGTACGGGTACGGATACAGAGCTGCAACCACTCGTTAATGTCAGAACAACGGAAGCCCGGCAAACGGGGAGTCATTTCATACAGATGGAGTATGTTTACTGAAATAAAAAACCACCTCCATACAGAGGTGGCGTACAAATGCACTAAATCAGAAACTCAACAAATACTGGAAGCGGTAATTATGCTTCTGATAATACTGCAACACCATACCCTGCACACGAAACTTTCCCTCGTCGGAACACATTTCGGATTTTTTATATTCCGTAATAAAAAAATCCGGGCAACCAGGCCCGGATAAAATTACGTCTCAATGTAAGGAGGTTATCATTCGCATTTCATGTCACAATGGCCAGTCACCTGATACTGACGGGCCGGATATTATCACATATCTCTTTCACTGTTATTACGGCGTAATATTTTCAGACTTTTTCCTCTGTTGCTGTCACGCACCGGAAATCCTGTACTTTTACTTTATCACCAAAAGAGCGCCCCGGCTCTTTGGGAATGGAAAGCATCTTCTCACACTCTGCCCGGGTCATTTTATTTCCGGAGTAACGAGTCCAGAATACCGGTGGATTGCCCGGCTTTATTATCGTTGCCGTAATTTTATAACGAACCGCCATACCTCATCTCTGCAATCAGCATATCTTCGGCTGAGCCATCACCGGTGACGTAAGCGCGAAAAAAAGTCAGCAGTATGGCAATGGCTCATGCGAAGACAGGCTAAAAAAAGCCCGCCTCTTCTGCGGGCAAATCGTCCTGTGTAATGAGAAACAATAAACAACACAATCCGACAAATTCTGTTCGTTGTCTTCCGCTGATTTCAGATCCCTGAACGATATTTTAAGATTTTTCCTTTCTCTGCCAGCGTCAGAAACAAAAAAACGCACCGGAGTGCGGCAAACGGAAAATGCTGAAAAGTGTATTATAAGGCTGCATACAAAAATTGTCTGCCCGGTAATAGTAATAAACACATATCACGCTGTCACCTTTTGTTATTGCCTGATTTATTTTTTCAGACTTTTTCATTCCCCGTTCCTCAGTGGATATCCGGGAGCGGTATACATCCCGCGAGTCCGGCTGTGGCTGGTCCGTCGGGGAGATTCACATCAGACCATCGCCCCCTGTTGCGCCAGTTGTTCCGTCAGAAACAGCCCCTTTGCTGTCAGGGTGTTCTGTTCGTCAGGTGTTTCCTGGTGTCTGTTGTTAATTTACTGTTTTGAGAAACATCTTTCTTCTTTTTGTGTATTTTATTGCGCTCCTCCTTTCATGTCCTTCCCATTATCCTGAAACTCACTTAAATGCTGTTGAATTGTCACGCATTGCAATTTTCAATGACTGAAATCAAAAATTGCTATTTTTTAAGCTAACCAACTGTATTAAAAGCATTCAGTGGAATAATTTCCTGCGGTTTTTCATTAATCATGGTTATAAGTTTTGCAATGTGCTGGTTTTGCGATATTAAACAGAATAAAGAACTGCATATTTGCGTTATATTGATCGATGTATCTGTCATATTGAGATTTTGCAGATCTTCGTCCTATAATGATCAAAATTAAATCAGTGCACAAGGGGAGGCATCTGCGGTGATGGAACCCCTGAGATGCAGGTTTCACAGGAGAGAGTCATGAGCAGTTCATTTCAGAATGAAATCCCGAAAGCAAGGGTAAACCTGAAATTAGACTTACATACAGGTGGTGGGCAGAAGAAAGTGGAGCTTCCGCTCAAACTGCTGGTTGCCGGTGATTTCAGTAACGGACAGGAGGAGCGTCCACTGTCGGAGCGCGTAAAAACGGATATTAATAAAAACAATTTTAATGATGTTCTGGCAGATATCTCCCCGTCTGTGCGTCTGAATGTGGAGAACACGCTTGCCGGTGACGGCTCTGAAGAGAGCATCAGCCTGACGTTCCGCAATATGAACGATTTCACGCCAGAGCAGGTCGCCCGACAGATCCCCCGTCTTAAAGCCATGCTGGCCATGCGCAGCCTTCTGCGGGACCTGAAAGCCAATCTGCTGGATAACGTGACTTTCCGTAAAGAGCTGGAAAAAATTCTGCGTGACCCGGCACTGAGCCAGGCGCTGCGTGATGAATTGCGTGCACTGGTGCCGGAAAAGGCGTGATTTAACGGATTACGAGAGAAAATGCTGATGTCTGTACAGAAAGAAAAGAACGTTGCAGAGAGCGTGGTATCTGAAGCGCATGCCGGTGACAGCGTATATGCTTCCCTGTTTGAAAAAATTAACCTGAACCCGGTATCTGCCCTGAGTGCACTGGATATCTGGCAGGATCCACAGGCCATGTCAGAAGCGTCTGCAGATGAACGCCTGACGGCAGGGATGCAGGTGTTTATGGAGTGTCTGGCAAAAGCCGGCACGCAGGTGGAAAAACTCGATAAGGCGCTGATTGACCATCATATTGCAGAGCTTGATTATCAGATCAGCCGTCAGCTGGATGCCGTGCTTCATCATCCGGAATTTCAGAAAGTGGAGTCCCTGTGGCGGGGCGTGAAGTCTCTGGTGGATAAAACGGACTTCCGCCGTAATGTGAAAATTGAGCTGCTGGATCTGTCCAAAGACGATCTGCGTCAGGATTTTGAGGATGCGCCGGAAATTATTCAGAGCGGCCTTTATCTGCAGACCTATGTGGCTGAGTATGACACGCCGGGTGGTGAACCCATTGCCGCCCTGGTTTCGGCCTGGGAATTTGATGCATCTGCACAGGACGTGGCGCTGCTGAAAAATATTTCCCGGGTGGCAGCATCAGCACATATGCCGTTTATTGGTTCAGTTGGCCCGGCTTTCTTCCAGAAAGAAACCATGGAAGAGGTGGCTGCTATTAAGGATATTGGCAACCACTTTGAGCGTGCCGAGTACATCAAGTGGAACGCTTTCCGTGAGACGGATGATGCCCGTTATATTGGCCTGGCGATGCCCCGTGTACTGGGACGTCTGCCGTATGGCCCTGATACTGTACCTGTCCGCAGCTTTAACTATGTTGAAGAGGTGAAAGGACCGGATCACCATAAATATCTCTGGACGAATGCGTCTTTTGCTTTTGCAGCCAACATGGCGCGCAGTTTTGTCACCAACGGCTGGTGTGTTCAGATCCGCGGGCCTCAGGCCGGTGGAGCGGTACAGGATTTGCCAATCCATTTGTATGATCTGGGAACCGGTAATCAGGTCAAAATACCGTCAGAGGTGATGATCCCGGAAACGCGGGAGTTTGAATTCGCTAATCTGGGCTTTATTCCGCTTTCTTACTACAAGAACCGGGATTATGCCTGCTTCTTCTCCGCCAACTCCGCCCAGAAACCGGCATTGTACGATACGCCGGATGCGACAGCGAACAGCCGTATTAATGCCCGTCTTCCCTATATTTTCCTGCTGTCCCGCATTGCGCATTACCTGAAGATCATTCAGCGGGAAAATATCGGTACCACCAAAGATCGCCGTCTGCTTGAACTGGAACTGAATAACTGGATCCGGGGTCTGGTGACGGAGATGACCGATCCGGGCGATGAACTGCAGGCTTCGCATCCGCTGCGTGACGGAAAAGTGGTGGTGGAAGATATCGAAGACAACCCGGGGTTCTTCCGCGTGAAACTCTACGCTGTACCGCATTTCCAGGTGGAAGGTATGGACGTCAGTCTGTCACTGGTTTCGCAGATGCCGAAGGCAAAAGCGTAAGGCAGGCGTCGGGAAATGAAGATTTACCGTCCGCTGTGGAGCGAAGGTGTTTTGCTCTCCCCTCAGCAGTTTCAGCAGCAGACTGAATGGGAGTCTTTTCGCAGTGCCGGTATTTCTGCGCTGGCATCCCCGTTTCCCTGGGGAGTGGAAAAGGTTGAGCTTAATGACAGTCTTCTGTCATCCGGGCTGATCCAGATTACGCAGTTACGCCTCTGGCTGGAAGACGGAACACTTATTGATGCTCAAAGGAGCGATTTGCCTCCGGCGCCGCGGGAGTTAGATGCCGGCCAGCTGGCTGACCACGATGCGGTAACTGTTGTTATTGCACTTCCCCACATGCAGCCCGGCGTGATTAACGTTGAGCAGGAAGGTGTCAGTGCAGACAGACCCGTTCGCTATCGGGAAGAGTGGGTAACGTTGCAGGATGCTTTTGGCTCTGAAGAAGAGCCTATGGCCGTTGCCCGGTTTAATTTTACCATCCGGTTTGCCCATGAAAACAATGACTCATGGAAAGTCTGCCCGGTAGCAAGATTGATCAGAGATGGTCAGAATGCGTGGCGACAGGATCCGTCTTTTATTCCTCCGGTGGCGTCATTTGGGGCAAGTCCGGTCCTGCGCGAACGTCTGGTGTTGCTCAATCGTCAGTTACGCTCCCGACGCCAGCGTCTGATGGCGATGCGTCGTGAGAGTAACGAAAGACTCGCCGATTTTGCTGTTGCTGATGTTTCCCTTTTCTGGTTGCTGAATGCGCTGAATTCCCACGCCAGTGTACTGACGGAATACGAACGTTTTCCTTCCCGCCCACCTGAACAGGTGTGGGCGGAGCTCGCTCGTCTGGCAGGCAGTATGCTGACTTTTTCCCTGGAGCATGATCCTGACGCCATACCGGGTTATGACCACAAGGATCCTGCCAGTGCGTTTTTTCCATTGTTCGACCTGATAACGGGTCTGCTGGAGGCCAGTCTGCCATCCCGGGTCATTGCTCTGGAAATGTCCCGGCCGGATGGACAGACCTGGAAGGCCAGCCTTCGCGATATCCGCCTGCGCGAAGAGGCTGACCTCTGGCTGTCGGTGCGCTCGGATATCCCGGCCTGGCAGGTTGCTGAGAAATTTCCGGCACTCTGTCTGGCGGGGTCACCAGATAATGTCAGTGAGATCTATGGTGCGGCACTCCGGGGGATCCCTTTGATCCCGGTGAGCAGGGTTCCGGCTGCGTTGCCTGTACGCATGGAAAACCAGTACTTTGCACTTGATATGGAAAGTCCCGCTGCACATGAAATGCTGGAGCAGGGAGTGTGTATGTTCTATGTGCCTGAGTTACTTGGTGCCCTGGAACTTGAACTGTTTGCGGTATTGCGCTCATGAGACAGGATATTGATATCGACCAGCTGATGATGGAGACATGGCTTACCGTCACCATGCTGAAAAAAGGTGCACTCACGCCCGATGGCACTGCGCTTTACAACAAATGCGTTAAACAGGTCGAAAGTGTGCGGGAAGCACTGGAGCGTGCCGGTTATGACGATGCCAGTGTGGAGCATATTACCTATGCACAATGTGCCCTTCTGGACGAAACGGTGATGAGCCGTAAGCCTGAAAAGAGCAAGGAAGGAGAGGAGCCGGACGTTGATGAAGGCCAGGTGGCCTGGCGTAAAGTGCCGCTTCAGGCCCGCTTTTTTGGCTCACTTCGGGCTGGTGAGGCTCTGTGGGATCGCATTGCAGAGGTTCTGCGTCAGCCTTCACCGGACCCGGCCGTTTTAACCTGCTATCACCGGGTGACAGCGCTGGGTTTTCAGGGGGTGTACTGCCTGAAAGCAGTCAGCCAGTCGCAGCGTGATGAGGTCATAAAAGCCCTTTCTGAACGCGTTTCACCGCCTGATGCCGGTCTGTCCCTGGTTGTTCACCGGATGGAGAAACATCGCTGGCGTCTGATGCGCTCAGTCTGGTTCTGGATAGTGCTCGCCGTCATTCTTACCGGCGTTATCTGGTGGGGAGGGCACCTCTGGCTCCAGTCTCTTTTGTCATCACAAATACCGGAGTTGCATGGCTGATGCGTGGCTCTGTCATCATTCCGGTAGCCCTGCACGTCCTGGTGGCTGTTGCCACATTGCTGTGGTTGTTGTGGTATTTCATTCCGGCAGGCAATGTTTTTAACGGTCTGACTACTCTGCTGATCCTTCTTCTGGCAGGCTGGACTGTTTTTAAAAACTGCCGGAGTGAAAAGCAAAAGCTCACATCTGACGTTACCCTGACAGATGCTGAACCGGCATTATCCGGCACCCGGGCCCCTGTTGTACTGGTGTGTGGTGACATGCCGGAAGCGTTGTTTCAGGACGGTCCTCTGCGTAAAACAGCCCGGGGATGCTGGCTGCGGGTCGGTGATGTCAGCCGCTTAACTGACGTTGTCCGCAGCATACAGACGCAGTTCCCGCGCCAGGTCGGTCAGCTCTCTGTGATGTACCGCTGCCTGCCAGACTGGCATCATGATGAAGCGGTTCTTCGTTTCACACTGAAAACTCTCCGCCAGCAGTGTAATCAGATTAAATCCCTGACGGGGTTCGCACTGCCGGTGGTGTTGAGTGCCGAATTTTCCGGGCCTGAAACACCGTGGATAATCGTCCGGGGTGATAAACCAGTTGTATGCCCGGTTAATCATGCACCTCAGGCGTTCACTGACTGGCTGCAGGTGGAAGCCAATATTCTGGCGCTGCCGGCCGTCAGCGAGGCATTTTCCTTTATCCGTAATACGCTGGCTGATGAGCTGGAAAAAGCTGACCGGCTGACACCACCTGTACGAACATTTTCCGTTGCAATGCGCCTTGGTGCCGCCCTTCCGGGGACACCGTCAGTCTGGTCAGACTGGCTCTGTTCCCGTACCTGTTTGCAGTTTTCCCGAAAACCGGGGCAGACAGTGCCGGCAGGGATGTTCCCGGATGCGGTTCTGTCGCTGCTGGCACCTTTTGCGTCGACGGTACAGGGAGGCCAGCGTACCCGTCGTCTGATTTTGCTGATATGGCTGTGTGTTCTGACCGCGCTGGGGATTTCTGCGCTTAACAATCGTGATCTGATCCGTCAGGTAAGCACCGATTTACAGCGCTGGAATGCTGTCCCGATGGATCACTACCGTCCTGAGGCGGAATCGCTGGCTGCACTGAAACAGGACGCGCTTCTGCTTGAGCAGTGGCAGCGTCAGGGAGTGCCTTTACGTTACAGCCTGGGTTATTACCCGGGGCAACGCCTGTGGCTGGCCCTGCAGCAGGCTATCGATACCTGGGTTCCGCCTTTACCAGCGCCGGAGCCGGAAGCACCTCCGCAAATCATCCGTCTCGACAGTCTGGCGCTGTTTGATGCCGGTAAATGGACGCTGAAGCCGGGCGCCACAAAATGGCTGGTGAATGCCCTGGTGGATATTAAGGCAAAAGCAGGCTGGCTGATTGTGGTCAGTGGCCACACGGACAATACCGGTGACCCGCAGCGCAACCAGGCCCTGTCCCTGAAGCGTGCAGAGGCGGTTCGCGACTGGATGCGGGATACCGGCGATATTCCCCAAAGCTGTTTTGCCGTGCAGGGATACGGTGAAAGCCGCCCAGTGGCCCCGAATAACTCGGCGGAAGGCCGTGCGCGTAACCGCCGTGTTGAAATCAGTCTGGTACCGCAGGCCGATGCCTGTCGTCTGCCGGACGCTTCCCCTGCGCCGGAAGAGGGCGCATCAGAAAACATAACGGAGTAATTTTTATGGCAATTCCAGTTTATCTGTGGCTGAAAGATGATGGCGGTGCAGATATCAAAGGGTCCGTGGATGTTCAGGACCGTGAGGGCAGCATTGAGGTGGTGGCTCAGGAGCACTGCCTCTACATCCCGACGGATAACAATACCGGTAAGCTGACCGGTACCCGTATTCACACGCCGTTCCTGTTTACCAAGGAAATTGATTCTTCCAGCCCGTACCTTTACAAGGCCGTGACCACCGGGCAGACCCTGAAGTCTGCTGAATTTAAGTGGTACAAAATCAATGATGCCGGTCAGGAGGTGGAGTACTTCAATACGAAGCTTGAGAACGTGAAGGTGGTGAAGGTTAACCCGGTCATGCACGACATCAAGAATCCCGTTTATGAGAAGCATAACCACCTTGAGCAGGTGGAGCTGCGCTACGAGAAAATCACCTGGACTTACAAGGACGGCAACATCATTCATTCCGACGCATGGAGTGAGCGTACCACCGCGTAATTCTGCCGGACGGACAGGGCATCCTGTCCGTCATTTTTATTTTTTCTTCAGCATCTGTTGGCGGGTGCTGAAGAAAGAATTCTCAATCCTGAACACAGACCTGATGCGCCTGGGTTACGGCGAAGGGCGGTAGCGTGCCTGACGGTCTCCTGACAGTGAGTGAATAACATGGAAAATTCGGCAGCCCTGTTACGTCGTCTTAATCATTACTGTGCCCGTGCACTGGAAGGCGCAGCCTCCCTTTGCCAGACCCGGGCCCATGCGGAAATTACCCCGGAGCACTGGTTACTGAAACTGCTGGAGCAGGGGGAAGGAGACCTTACCGTGCTGGGCAGGCGTTATGACTGGGATATGGACGCGATATGGCAGTCGCTGCTCGGCTGGCTGGATAACCTGCCCCGTAGCGTACGCAGTCGCCCGCAGCTTGCGCAGTCCCTGAATGCCCTGCTGAAACAGGCCTGGATGGTGGCCTCATTACAGGGAGAAGAACATATCCGCAGCGTGCATCTGCTGGGTGCCCTGACGGAAAATCCGCACCTGGTTCGCTGTGACGGGCTGTGGCCTCTGCTGACACTGAGTCAGAGCCAGTTGCAGCGTCTGTCCCCGCTGCTGGATGCACAGTCTGATGAGTGTCCGGAGAGATTACAGGATGCAGAGCCTGTTCTGCCTCAGGGAGACAATGTGACCTTTATCGGGCGTCCCGTCGGTGCGGATACGGCGGGTATACCGTCAGGTGACCTGCCGCCGGTGTTACAGAGTGCGCTGGATAAATTCACCCGGGACATCACGGCCAGCGCGAGAGAGGGGAAAATTGACCCGGTATCGGGACGCGATACGGAAATCCGTCAGATGGTGGATATTCTCTCCCGCCGCCGCAAGAACAACCCGATTCTGGTGGGGGACCCCGGTGTGGGGAAAACGGCTCTGGTGGAAGGGCTCGCCCTGCGTATTGCGGAAGGTAACGTACCGGAATCACTCAGACCCGCCACCCTGCGCACCCTTGACCTCGGCCTGCTGCAGGCCGGTGCCGGCGTGAAGGGTGAATTTGAACAGCGTCTGAAAAACGTGATTGATGCCGTGCAGCAGTCACCGGCCCCTGTACTGCTGTTTATAGATGAAGCCCATACCCTTATCGGGGCCGGCAATCAGGCCGGCGGCGCGGATGCGGCCAACCTGCTGAAGCCTGCGCTGGCGCGGGGTGAACTGCGCACCATTGCCGCCACCACCTGGTCTGAGTACAAACAATACTTTGAACGTGACGCGGCCCTGGAGCGGCGTTTTCAGATGGTCAGAGTGGACGAGCCGGATGATGAGACGGCCTGTCTGATGCTGCGCTCCCTGAAATCCCGTTATGCGGAACATCATAACGTGCATATCACCGATGAGGCGGTACGTGCTGCCGTCACACTGTCGCGCCGTTATCTGACAGAACGTCAGTTACCGGACAAGGCCGTTGACCTGCTCGATACCGCTGCTGCCCGTGTGCGTATGAGCCTCGACACGGTGCCGGAACAGCTGACCCGAATCCGTTCACAGCTCGCTTCCCTCGGTATGGAAAAACAGGCATTGCTGGAAGATATTGCCGTTGGTCATCAGAATCACGGCGAACGCCTGTCTGCCATTGAGCAGGAAGAAAATGTGCTGATGACTGCACGAGATGACCTGGAGCAGCAGTACGCCAGGGAGCGCGAACTCACCGGTGAGTTACTTGAAAGCCGCAGCGATATTTCCCGTCAGAGTGAGACACATCACCTGCAGCAGGCACTGCACGACATTCAGCAGAATCAGCCCCTGCTCAGTGTGGATGTTGACGTACGCACCGTGGCCGGTGTGGTCGCGGACTGGACCGGGGTGCCGTTATCTTCCCTGATGAAGGACGAACAGACGGAACTGCTGCATCTGGAAAAGGATATCGGCAGACGGGTGGTCGGACAGGACGTGGCACTGGAGTCCATTGCGCAGCGTCTGCGTGCGGCGAAAACGGGTCTGACATCCGGTAACGGTCCCCAGGGCGTGTTCCTGCTGGTTGGTCCCAGTGGTGTGGGAAAAACCGAAACGGCACTGGCGCTGGCAGACGAGATGTACGGCGGCGAAAAATCACTGATTACCATCAATCTGTCGGAATACCAGGAGCCCCATACGGTTTCCCAGCTTAAGGGGTCACCGCCCGGGTACGTGGGATACGGTCAGGGCGGTATTCTGACGGAGGCTGTACGTAAACGTCCTTACAGCGTGGTGCTGCTGGATGAAGTGGAAAAGGCCCACCGGGATGTGCTGAATCTGTTTTATCAGGTATTTGACCGGGGCTTTATGCGCGACGGTGAGGGGCGTGAAATTGACTTCCGTAATACGGTCATACTGATGACCTCCAACCTGGGCAGTGACCTTCTGATGCAGCAACTGAGCGAAAAGCCGGAGACAACGGAATCGGAGCTGCATGAGCTTATCCGTCCACTGCTGCGCGACCACTTCCAGCCTGCCCTGCTGGCTCGCTTTCAGACCGTGATTTACCGTCCGCTGACACAGTCTGTCATGCGCACCATTGTGCAGATGAAGCTTGCACAGGTCTGTGAACGCCTGCACTGCCATTATGGACTGAGCACATCGGTTGATGAACGTGTGTACGATGCCCTGACGTCAGCCTGCCTGCTGCCGGATACGGGTGCCCGGAATGTGGAGAGTCTGCTGAACCAGCAACTGCTGCCGGTACTGAGCCGGCAGTTGCTGAGCCATATGGCCGCGAAGCAGAAACCACAGGCGCTGACTCTGACATGGAGTGACGAGGACGGTATTGTGATGGTATTTAGCTGTGAATGAGCGATGAGGATTTAATCATTCCAAATCGGTGTATAAAAAGGAAATGAAAATGTTTAAAAGAATGATGTTATTAGCAGTGATTACTGCATCTACTGGTACGGCTAATGCCGGATTATTTGATTCAAATGATTTCAAATGCGGTAGAGAAGATGCAGTAAAAGCACTTTCCGATTATATAAAAAACGACGCTGCGGGGCTGTTGCAAAGTGATTTTATTACGAAGGGTGATTTTAATTATGATAAACCTGTTTCAGTTTATCAGCAGATGCTGAACGGCATGACTGTGAACGTGACTAATGTATCAACATCCGGTAAAGGGAATTACGGTCTGAATTGTAGCGCCACTATTTCAGTTAAGATCCCGCAAAATACACTCGATATTGTAAAAAAATTTCCTGATTATTTGTCAGATATTACTCGTGGTGGTGGTCGGATAAATAATGATAATGTCACCTGGGATGTTGTTAAATACAGCGCCAGGCTTGCTGATAATAACAAGGACATTATTTTTAGTGAATTTAGTCGCTCCTATATCTCCAGAGCCATATACGAGATGAGCGTCCTGTCAGTCAATAAAGAACAGATTGTTCACACGTACTTACAAAGAGAGTTAATGAAAGCACAGTCTGCTTATGCAGGGGCAGACCGTGAGCTGAATGCAATATGGAAAGCATTGCCTGATTCTGTTCGTAATTCAATGAAAAAAGAACAGCTGGCATGGGTTAACAGCAAAACGTCGAAATGTGGAAAGCTCTCTGATGCAACATCAGAAACAACAAACATACAACATAGAGTTGATATTTATCAGTGCCAAACCCGGATGACGGATGAAAGAATCTCCTGGTTGACGGGGGAAAGTGATTAACTGTCCGGCTTGTTGTTCTGGTAAATATTGATGTCTGAGGAAGTGTGGGGGATATAAGGGTGAAGAGTGATTCAGTGACTGTTCTGTCGAAGAAAAATTTTGATGAATTTTTGGGACTGTCCCGTTACAGACTGGATATTCACGATTGCCCGCACTTCCTGGATGTTTTTAATTTCAGGGCAGAAGAGAAACTCAGTCAGCCCTGGCGTTATGACGTGGTCGTTACCTGCTCTTCTGCGGATATTGCCTGTGATTCGTTACTGCTTAAGCCAGCATCATTTACTTTCCAGACCCCGGTGTCTGACGGAACACCGGCCCTGCCGATCAGGAGGGTATTCGGCGTGGTTGAGTCGTTTCGCCGCGTCTCTGCCTCGAATGATGAGACCCGTTACGCACTGACGATTGTTCCCCGTATCGCCCTTCTGAACTATACGAAAGGGAGCGAAATCTACCTCAATCAGTCAGTCACTGAAGTGGTTGAGCAGGTATTGCGTAAACATGGTCTGGAAGGGCAGGATTTTGAATTCCGGCTCTCCCGGGAGTATCCACCCCGGGAGCTCATCACCCAGTGGCGGGAGACTGACCTTGAGTTTATCCGGCGCCTGCTGGCGGAGGTGGGGATTTACTGGCGTTATGAAATGGACAGCCGTCTTGAGCAGGATATAGTGATTTTCCAGGACAGCCAGCAGCAGTATGAATTTGGCATCACGCTGCCATTGCGCAATCAGGCCGGGATGAGTGACAGCGGACAGGAGAGCATCTGGGATATTCAGACCACCTGTAACGTGGTGAGCGGAAGTGTGGTCACCCGGGACTACAACTACCGTGAAGCGCTGAAACCTCAGGACAGTGCCGAAAGTATTTTCAGTAAGGAAGGGATCACCACCGGAGAAACGTACCATTATGCTGAACCCTTCCTGACGGCAGGTGACGCTGAAAGCCCGGAGACCGGGGCATACTTTGCCCGTCTGCGCCACGAACGCATTCTGAATGCGCAGTATCGTGTCAGTGGGCATTCCTCCAGCCCTTATCTGATGCCGGGTCAGGTACTTGAAACGGACGGCACGTTACCCGATGTCGTCAGGGAAGGCATCGTTATCACCACGGTGCGTTCCCGCGGTTCACGCAAAAGTTGCTTTACGCTGACGTTTGAGGGGATCCCCTACAGCGAAACCGTCTGCTGGCGTCCGGCACTGCTCAGTCGCCCGGTGATATCCGGTTCGCTTCCGGCGCGGATTGAAAGTCACGAGAAGAACGATATCTACGCCCATCTGGACGATCAGGGACGTTACCGGGTGAAGCTGGACTTCGACCGCAACAGTACAGAACGGGGTTACGCTTATCTGTGGCTGCGGCTGGCTAAACCTTATGCCGGTGATACGTACGGTTTCCACTCACCGCTTATCGACGGAACTGAAGTGGCCATTGTATTTGACGGCGGAGATCCGGATCGTCCCTACATCGCTTATGCCCTGCATGATTCAGAGCATCCGGATCATGTCACCAGTGACAATTATACGCGGAACGTGTGGCGCACGCCGGCGAACAATAAGCTGCGGATGGAGGATAAGCGCCAGGAAGAGCATATCAAGCTCGCAACGGAATATGGCAAAACGCAGTTGAACATGGGACACCTGGTCAACAGCCGGCGTGAAAAGCGAGGTGCCGGTTTTGAACTGCGAACGGATGAGCATGGTGCTGTACGTGCAGCAAAAGGGCTGTTCCTGACGGCAGATGCCCAGGCCAGAGGCCAGGGACCGGTACTGGAAATGGCGGCAGCGATAAGTCAGATTAACCAGGCTAACAGCCAGATGCAGGCCCTGAACAGCGCTGCCGAAGCCGCCGGCGCCCTGCTCTGTGATATCAATGCCCAGATTAGTTTTGTGACTGATAAAATCAGGGAGCTCCAGTCTGCGGTCCTGCTGGGTAGCGCGCCGCAGGGGGTGGCCCTGACCTCAGGTGAACACCTTCAGCTCTGCAGTACCCGTAACACCATGATCAATGCAGGTCAGCATCTTGATATCGGTGCGATGAAAAATCTGTCGGTAACGGTGGAAAAAGCCCTTGGTCTGTTTGTGCATAAAGACGGGGCGAAGCTGGTAGCCAACCAGGGAGATATTGAGATTCAGGCTCAGCACAACACGATGGCGCTGTTCTCTGAAAAACAGCTGACGGTGACCAGTAGTGAAGATGAAATTATTATCAGCACCCCGGAAACCCTGACGCTGAACGGTGGCGGGTCTTACCTGAGACTGAGTAAGAACGGTATTGAGCACGGCTCATCGGGTGAGTTTATTGTGAAGGCGTCTGACTATCTGGTGCCTGGTTCTGGCGCAAATCTTCCCAACGAAGCACCTGGTTTCAGCCTGACGGATATCACTCAGGAAAATAAAATCAGCAGTAAGTCTTTTAACGACTAAGGGCTGATGATGGATCCATTAATTTCTCATATGCGTAATGTGTTTTTGTTTGCATCTTTGCTTTGTTTATCAAATTTTACACTGGCATCCGTGCAAGCAAGCCCAGAAAGCATGGTGTACGAGTTTTATAAGTCATATTTGAAAGAAAAATCATCAGACAATAGCCGACTTCTCAGCCAATATGTTTCTGATGAATTGATGAAAAGCATTAACGACTCAATGATGTGTAATTATGATTCTGATGATTCAGTGTCGGCAGAAGAACTCGAAGGGAAATGTTCACAGAAGCACGAATGCAAACAGTTTAAAGAGCGTTATATTTGCAACTGGCATGGTGTTTAGGTTGATACTGATGTTGATTACTTTACAAAATCACAGGATATTTATCCTTCGTGGAGAGCAAATATAAGAACCTTTGATGTTTTCCAGAAAGAGAATGACTCTTCAGTAAACGTTATTTTAGGGGCGGGCTCTGAGCCTAAAGTTAAATTTAAAGTTATGCTAAAAATAATTGATGAGAAATGGAAAATCACCAGCATATCGGAACAGTAAGAGCCTGCTCATTTTCTAAAGTTCTCACATCGACTGCTCATACAAATACCAACATATCTACGGAGAGATTTTTATGTTGAAGATGATTCTTTTTGTTTGCTGCTTGTTCTGCGTGTCTGATGTGGCCCTGGCTTCAGCGAATAATAGTTCAATGCCTGGGGAAGTTGTTGCCAGATTTTATCATGATTACCTTGTCGCGTCTGAAATGCCTGACATGGAGTCAGCTGACAAACTAACACAAAAAGCTATTTTTGAATATACAACTGAACATCTCAGAAGCCTGCGGGATAATGATGAATCAGGTGCCGATTATTTTTTAGATGCTCAGGATATATGTGAAGAATGGAAAGACAGCATTAATGTGGAAACTGTTTCAGAGAACGACCTGGTCGCACAGGTTAAGTTAACATTAGGATATGGTAAGGGCGTGTCCCTGTATGCCATTAGCCTGGCTAGAGAAAAAGGTAAGTGGTTAATGGATTCTGTTAAGCCTATATTCCATAGTAGTATTTATTGCCCTCGACAAGCAGAGGGAGAAGAATAAATGCTGGACAAGAAAATCGCAGTTAGTGTTTTGAACTCACAGGCTCTGACCAGAGCTAAAATTAATGCTGATAATTTTAAAAAGGGCATTGATAAAAAACTTAAATATGGTGAGTCGAAATGTGCCCGTTATGTTAAAAAAGCATTGATTGCTGGTGGGGCATCGGTAAAGAACTCAGGAATTGAATCAGCAAAAGACTACGGTCCATGGCTGCTAGAAAATGGCTTTAAAGTTGTGGATAACGCGACAACAGTGCGTAGTGGCGGTGTATTCACAATTTCTGGTCAGCAAGTGGGGGATGTTGTCGTAATCCAGGCGGCACCACATCATGTGCATGGACATATGGCGATGTTTAATGGTACACACTGGGTATCTGATTTTATCCAGGAAAAGGGGTTCTATCCTGCCCAGATATATCGTGATCAAAATATACCCTATGCACTTTATCGTTATGGTGATAATACCACATCAGAGCAGAACGCCTCGGCTACCCAAAAAGGAAAAATGAAAATTGTCTGGCCTATTCCCTCCAACAACCGGGGGAGTGAGTTTAAAAATCAGGAAGAGATACTCGCTCATTTAGCGGGAGAATCTACCGGACTGTACATGATAGGCCGCAACGGCATGTGGCATGGTGGGATCCATATCACCGAAGCCACGACGCCATGGTGTGCGCTTAGTGGTAAGTCTCCACTTGAAGCGATAGATTTTCCGGTTCCTTTTAAAGGCGAGCAGGCTATACGTTGTATGGCTGATGGGGAAGTTGTTGCTTATCGTGTCTGCAAGGATTATCTGACGCTAGGCTGGGAATCAGGTCCGCTAAGTTTTTCGGGCTCATTTGTTCTGGTGAAACATTATATCCAGCCGGGTGAGAAAGAAACCAGCGGACTGCATTTCTATACTCTGTATATGCATCTTGCGCCGTATTCAGCTTATGAATCTGAAGCAGAAAATCAGTGGGTCGTTCAGGACACTCTAAAAGCATATTCTGAAATGGACTGGCTGACGGCGAAACTGACTTCAGATGAAACTTCTCCACAAATTGCAGGGTACATGCCTGAAGGGGCAAGAGTGGAGTGGAACCCGGCAGACAGCAATCTTAACGCTACAGGAAGTAACAAGAGAAAATACGGTCTTGTGACGCTAAAGGGTTTACCAGAAAAAAACAGCAGTACTCTCACTCCCGGCCAGCGCTACTGGGTTGTTGTGGATAACAACAATGTTAAGCCAGCGCCGGGGGCCGGGCCCGGCTGGTGGCGACACTTGCTTCCTCCCGCAAAGGAAGCCATGGTATTCGATAAAACAGTAAGCCTCAGTTCTCCATTTGCCGTTAAGGCCGGTGACCCGATTGGGCACATGGGCTACTATCAGGCACCAAAGGATGGGGGGTATGAGGCACGATATCAGGTACATATCGAATGCACGAGTATGGATGATAATCTGGAGAAATTCCTGACCAATCCTGAGCAGGTGGGAAAAAATAATCCACTCTGCCTGAAGTACGCCCCGGGACTCGCGTTGTACAAGAAAGATGTTTCTACAGGAACATTCACGAAGGATACGAGAGTGACGGTCAGGACGGGAATTCTGCCACTGAAACAGGTGCAAACAGAAGTCGATAAGTCGACCAAACAGGAATACTGGCAATTGCGGCCAGAAAACGCGTACGTGCCAAAAGATCAGGTGGAACCCCAACTTTTGTCACAGTATGATCTGGCAAAGCTGGGGTTCAGAACTGAAATCGCAGAGCCTACCAGCTTTGATTACCTGGATGGAAAAAAACAGCCCACTGGATTCTTCCGCAGTCTTATCAACTCACTCTATGAGGCTGCGATCGGTGATACGCGAACCAGTCATGCGCTGGTGAAACATAATTATCAGCGCCTGCTGGATAAAATTGATAGTGGAAGCGATCGTTACTCTCCAATGGAATACTGGAGAGCACTTCATAATCCCGATTATCGTGATGTTCTTCAGAAAACAATCGTTAAACATCCCAGCGACTGGTACTTCAAAAAAGACGATGCAATCTGGCAACCATTTCTGAATGCACTAAAGAAAGATGCACCTGAATGGAAGAAATACAGTGAGGAGTTTCTTGATAAAATGGCTTGGATGCAGGATGTGACTACGGAGAAACTTGGGCCATCATTATGGCATATGCATCCAGTATTATTTTTAGGAGCATTACAGAACAGAAATAAACTTATATGGATCAAAATGGTTGAAAAGAGATTCGGTACAGAAATTGCAGAATCATTTAAACAAAAGGTCATAGAAGTTGGTGATGAACTATCAATTGATCCAAATTATATAATGGCATGTATAGCGTTAGAAACCGGGGAGAAGTTCAATACGTCCATAAAAAATCCTCATTCTTCTGCTACCGGGTTAATTCAATTCATGTCTGACACTGCAGAAGACTTAGGGACGACAACTTCTAAACTTGCCGCCATGACACACGTAGAGCAAATGGATTATGTGAAGAAATATTTTGAAATGCAGGCTAATAATTTTAATTACCCTACTAACAAATGGTCATTGGGCGATGTATATCTTTCAATTTTCACACCAGCAGCTATGTTACTCAAAGATACAGATATCGTATATTCAAGCGGACAACGTGGCTATGCAGTTAACCAGTTTCATGACAGAGATAAAGATGGCAAGATAATTAAAAGTGAAATTGTAAAAAACATAGAAGAATTTTATGCAAAAGGATTTAATTATGAGGGCTAATTTTATGAGGCTTACATCAAAGAGTTTTTTTCTTTCCATTTCAGTTATTTTTTGTTTTTGTGGTACATCTTCATTTGCAAGTGAAGTACCGTATGTAAACACATCTGTAGATAAAGGAATATGTAGTATTAAGATAGATGGTGATACTATCGATAATTACAAATGTGATTACTCCCGCGCTCCATCTATTCTAAACTATTCCTATTTATACGAAGCCGATAAGCAAATGCTTGTTATAATTGATAGTCCAATAGGTAATGCTTGTGATGGTGGACCATTACATATTTATAGCAAAACAGAAGATGGAAAATTTAAACCGCTGAAGACAATTGACTTCTGTGGTGGTCATTATCCATCAATAACCAGTGGCCCGGAAACATTCATAATAAAAATTCCGTCAATCTCTATCGATGGCACGAATAAAAAGATCCCAGCAGAAACATGGGAATTAAAGGATGATGAATTAGTGAAGAGATAAGAAAGAGGAATTTAATAATGCTTCAGATTATTCGTAAAGGTGATAAAACTACTCACGGTGGTTCCGTCCTGACTGCTTCTGAAACGATGAAGTTCGGAGGGATCGGTATTGCACGTAAAGGCGACAAAGTGTCATGTCCGATCCCGGGTCATGGTCCTACCACCATTATTGAAGGTAATCCTGATTATCTTGATCATGGCATCCCGGTGGCATTTCACGGTCATAAATGCGCCTGTGGTTGCACATTGATCAGTTCATTTGCCGCAGCAAAGGTTGCCTGATTATGCCTGTCTGGCTGGATGCCATCCCTGAAAAGGCCCCAAAGATAGCGCGCCCCGATACCCGCCGCTGGTTGTTGTTCCTGGCATTTATCATGCTGGGGGGCATAGCGCTCACATTATGGTGCTGGACGTCAGAACGAACAGGATTTGTCTTCTGGTTTACCGCTCTGGGGCTTCCATTTTGTACGTGGGGACTTATTTTTGGTTTACGTCGGTTTGCTTATAAAGCCGGGCAGGTGGGGGCTGAGTCCCGAAATGTCGAGCGGGAAGCGCTTATTAACAGTGAAATTCTGCGTGGTCAGCGCTGCGCCTGGATCCTCGGTACTTATATTCAGAGTCCGGCCGGAAACAAAGCCGATGACCTGCTTGAGGCAATGGAAGTCGCGGCGCCTGCTGTCGATTTCTCGTACCCAAGAGGATGTGACAAACCGGTCAGATACGCGGCATTACCAGAATATCAGACAGATTTAACGAAGGCTCTGAAAGCAGCGGTTAATAAACTGACCACACGTGTAGAGGGGATAGTTCAGCCGCTTCCGCCCGCGCTATCATGCTGGCTGGTGCTGGATTGTGATAACGATCTGTATCCTCTGATTGAAGAGCGGCTTAAAGCCGACCTCTCACTCAAGACGGGCAGGATTTTTCGCCTGATGACCGGAAAAGGACTGGGGGCGTTTGATGTCTGGCTGGACAAGCGATGGGACACCCCGGGCATTCTGGTTGTCATCACGCTGTCGTTACCTGCCTCTCCCCGGGAAGAAGATGCTGATGCTGTCTCAATGGTGGTATTAAGCAACCGCAACACCCATGCCTGGCCGGATGCACTTCGCCTTCATCGCCCCGAAAGGGGAACAGAAACAACGCTCACAAAGACACTTACCCGGGCGCTGCTCTGGGCGAAGACCCGGCCCAATGAGCTCAAGGGAAGCTGGATCTCCGGTCCCACATTGACGTCGGGCAGTGGCTGGAATAATGCCTGCGAAGAGAACGGAGTGACATTTAGCCTTTCAGAAGACAATTTCAGTATCGATCCCGTGCTGGGCTATACCGGCCATGCTGCTCCATGGCTTGCCATCACGCTTGCTGATGCTGCCTTTGAACAACGAGGGGCGCAGGTTATCGCCGCCCAGCCCACCACTGACAAAGACGACGTCTGGATCGCCGTCATCACCAAAGAAGAAGCTCGTAAGGAATTACCCGGGAATGGCTAAGGTAAAAGTAAAAACACTCATCGGCTCTGTTGTGGCTGTCGCCTTTTTTCTGACGGTCATCGTGGCATTTTTATTTTATGCCTTTCCGGAAAACGTCGCTTCGGCCACTGGCTTCGGTCCGTATGACGGGCAGCGCATACTCACATTCTGCGCCATACTGGTTGCCACGTTGTTTTTGCTCGGCTGGCTGACGGAGAAGGCTTTCGACTTCGCTGGTAAATCCGGGCTGTATTTCCAGTGGGGGCAGAAAAAAGCTGAGAGTATCACTCCGGTGACGAACACCAGTCCCGGAGAAGACGATGATGAACCGGTTTTCAGTGAAGATGCCGTTTCAGAACATTTGCGCTTTCGCTATGGGCCCCGCTGGCAGCGTAAGGTGCGACTCCTGCTGGTGATGGGGGATCCGGATGTAGTCCGGAAAGCGGCCCCGGGTCTTTGCCATGACCTCTGGCAGGAAGGCGACGGCTACGTGCTGATTTATGGCGGAGACGCCCAGTCACTCCCGGACGAGATCTTCCTTTCAAAACTGAAGCGTCTGCGATCCGGGCAACCGGTTGATGGCATCATTCAGGTGATGAGTATTTCAGCCCTCCCGACGGATGGCGAACGGGATGCCCTCCTGCGTTACCGCCAGAAAGCCGACCATCAGCTTGGCTGGCAGGCGCCGGTCTGGCTGTGGCTGACTGACAACGCTACCGGTGCCCGGCAGGACGCGAAAACGGCCGCAACAGGGGTCATATTCGGACCGGAAGGAACTGTGAAAGGTGCGGACGAAGCGTTTTCCGCACTGGCGTTACATCTGCAAAAAGCAGGAATGGCAAAGATACTGAATGATCCTGCTGATTTTGGTCTCCTTCAGTTGTCACTCAGACTGCGGCAGGAGCTGAAAGCCAGCCTGGCTGTTTTGCTCAGTGGACTGATGCAGGGGACTGCGGCCTGGCGTCTACGCGGTGTCATGTTCAGCCCTGAACTGACCGTTGCCGGAGCGGTACCAAACACATGCCCCGACACACCTGCCTGGAAAGCTATTATTGATGACTGTGATGCCGTCAGCGGCAGGAAGCCGGGCTTTAACTGGCTGAAGATGCTGCGATTGATTCTGCTTTCCCTGATTGTCCTGTGGGGGGCCGGTACACTGCTGTCTCTGCTCGTTAACCGTACTCAGATTTATCAGGCGCAGGAAACGGCGAGACAGGCAGCGGATACAACAAAACCACTGGCTGAACGCCTGCGCAGCCAGCTTGTACTCCAGCAGGCCATTGCCCGTCTGCAACATCGTGAGGCAACCGGTGCGCCATGGTACACACGATTTGGTCTTAATCAGGACAGCGACACGCTGGCCGCGCTCTGGCCGCTGTATGCGAAAAATAACGTACAGCTGATGAGGGATGCAACAGCAGACAGTCTCAGGCAGCAGCTGAATGCCTTTGTACAACTCCCTCCTGCCAGTGATGCCCGTACGCAGGGCACACAGCATACTTACGACATACTCAAAAGTTATCTGATGCTGGCGCGTCCGGACAAAGCGGACGCCGGCTGGCTGGCAAAAAACGCGCTGAAAGCCTTACCGAAACGCCGGAATGTGCCGGATGGCATATGGCAGAACATCGCACCGAAACTGCTGGGTTTTTATGCGCAAAACCTTCCGGCGCATCCGGAATGGAAAATTAAGCCTGACGATGAATTAATCAGTACGGTCCGTCAGATTCTGCTTAAGCAAATTGGCCAGCGGAATGCTGAGTCCGGGTTATATCAGGAGATGCTTAAGCGCGTGGCCAGCAACTGGCCTGATTTAACACTTGCGGATATGACCAGTGACACCGATGCCTCAACGGTATTCAGCACTGACGAAGTCGTTCCGGGAATGTTTACGCGCCAGGCCTGGGAAGAGCAGGTACAGGATGCGATTAACGAAGTCGTCAGAACACGCCGCGATGAAATTGACTGGGTACTGACGGACAAGACGCATCAGACAGGGAGCGATATCTCTCCGGAGGCGCTGAAGACCCGCCTGACTGAACGCTATTTTACCGATTTTGGTAATGCCTGGCTGAACATGCTCAACAGCATACAGTGGCATGAACCCACGTCACTTTCCGAAGCCATTGCCCAGTTGAGCCTGATCGGTGACGTCCGCCAGTCTCCGTTAGTTGCACTGATGAACACGCTGAACTACCAGGGGAAAACGGGGCAGAAGGGTGAGGCACTGGCTGATTCAATCGTGGATTCAGCGAAAAAGCTGCTCGATAAGAATAAAAATAGCAGGCAGTTTATTGAACAGGCACAGGGCCATGAAGGCCCGCTCGATGGGGTATTTGGACCGCTGACGGGGCTGATGGAGGGGAAAGAGGGGGCGGGTAGCAACGGTAATCTGAGCTTCCGGTCCTGGCTCGCCCGTGTAACCCAGATGCGGCTGAAGCTTCAGCAGGTTACCAGCGCCCCGGATCCGCAGGCGATGTCGCAGATGCTGGCCCGGGCCGTGTTTCAGGGCAAAGCCATCGATCTGACGGACACCCGCGATTACGGCAGCCTGGTTGCAGCAAGTCTGGGGCAGGAATGGAGTGGATTTGGTCAGTCGTTGTTTGTGCAACCGCTGGATCTGGCCTGGCGGCAGGTGCTTGTCCCGGCTGCGGGCAGCCTCAATGCCCGCTGGCAGACAACCATAGTCGATCAGTGGAATAAGGCTTTTGCGGGGCGGTACCCGTTTAAAGCCACCGGCAGCGATGCCTCCCTGCCGTTACTGGCACAGTTTCTGCGTAGCGACTCGGGTCGGATCACGACGTTCCTGAAAACTCATCTTGGCGGGCTCCTCCACCAGGAGGGGAGTCGCTGGGTTGTTGATCCTTCCGCAAGCCAGGGGATGGTTGTCAGTCCGGATTTCCTCCGGGCGATTAATCAGCTGGCAGAGCTGTCAGATATTGTGTTCTCTCAGGGCGATGCGGGGGTTCACTTCGAGCTGATGGCGCGTCCTTCACGGGATGTTGCCAGAGTGCAGCTTACCCTCGATGAACAGAATCTGGATTACTTCAATCAGATGGAAAGCTGGCAGAGCTTCACCTGGCCGGGGAATACTTACTATCCTGGTGTGTCGCTCAGCTGGCGAAGTGTAAGCAGCGGTATGCAACTCTACGCCAGTCACCAGGGGAACTGGGGGTTTATTCGCCTGCTGGACGAAGCCCTGATCACACCACTTGATGCCAGCCGCACACAACTGGTGTGGATCACTGCCGATGGTAATCCTCTGAAATTCGTCATGCGCAGCGAGCTGGGCGACGGCCCGCTTGCCTTACTGAAGCTACAGGGGTTTACGCTGCCCACCGCCATTTTTAACGTTGCCGCCGGCACGGAAGGTGTTGAGTAAAGATGAACAGGGGCATTCATCCGGCGCCGGTCCGGGGACTGATGGGCTCATTTTTCACCCTTTCAGAGAACGGTTCCTTCACGCCCGTCGGCGTTTTCGCCCCCATGTCAGAAAAAACAACCGGTAAGCGACCGGAAGGGCAACCCCACTCAGCAGGAGAAAGTATGTTGCTGAAATGGAGGCCACCACAAATCGTCAACAGTAAGGACGACGCTTCTCCGGAAGCGGTCGTGAGGTTTATGAAAGAGACTGACAAACAGGAAAAAGAATGAGTTCACCTGAATCCCTGTTAACGGCCTGCGCCGCCAGCCAGGAAGAAAGACTGAGCCTCATTTCCCGCGCAAATGAGGCCCTGTCGCTCTGGGATAACTGGCTGCATCCGTTCACCTCCGGATCTGAAACCGGGGACGATCCTGCATACGATGATAATTTTCAGCTGATGCGTGAAGAGATCAATAAGATTTCAGGTACCGATTCAGCGCTGTTGTGCGAACTGGCTCAGAAGTGCCTTTGCGAATGCGCCAGAGATATTCGGGTCGTGACCTGGTACGTGCTGGCCCGTCTTATCCGCGACGGTGAAAAAGGGTTGTCCGAAGGCTTATTACTTCTTGTTGCGATGCTGACCCGTTACGGACAGGCATGTCATCCCCGGCGTCCTGCCGCCCGGAAAGCTGCGCTGGAGTGGCTGAACAGTGCAAAAGTGACTGATGCACTGCTGTTATGGCCCGGGGTGGACAGCAATGAGGCCGGTCTGACGGCGGGTGCCATAAGCCTGCTGGGATCCGCCGTGGCAGACTGGCCGGAAGCTGAGAAGCCGTCTTTTGCGGGGCTTTGTTCTGCGCTTGAAAATCGTCTGGCACGTTCAGGAGGCATGGAGGTTCTGGTCTCCCAGAACAGCAGCACCCGGGAGTCCGGGGGGGAATCAGCTCCCCCGGACTCACCACAACTGGCAGCAGTGACCTCGGGCCGCGACTTACTCGACCAGGCCAGGTTACTTTCCCGCTGGCTGAACGGACAGCCGCAGGGCTGGCTGGCTTCTCACCGGCTGATGAAGACGGTGCGGTGGGATACGGTTGATCAGCTCCCTTCACTGGACAGTAGCGGACGCACCCGTCTGGTCCCCCCGAAAACCGGATATCGCGCTCAGCTTAAGCGACTCTGGCTTCAGAAAAACTGGGTTGAGCTGATTGAACTGGCCAGTCAGATGTATTGCGAAGGGGTGAATCATTTCTGGCTCGATCTTCAGTGGTATCTCTGGCAGGGACTCAGTCATGCTGGTCAGCCCTGGGATTCCTGGTCTGACGCTGTCCTGTCAGATCTGCGGCTGTTGCTTAAACGTCTCCCGGGCCTTGAAGGGCTGGCATGGAATGACGGTACTCCCTTTGCTGACGAGGTCACCCTCGCCTGGATTGCTGAAAAAGTGAATGAAGAAGACATGATGTACGGCGATGAAGCTGCCATTCCTGCCGTTGTTAATGACCAGACTGACGATGTGCTGATCCTTGAGTCTGAAGCCATGGAAAAGGGAGACACGGAAGGGCCTGAAGCGGCGCTTGCCTGGCTCCAGTCCCGGCCGGGGATGGATACACCACGTCATCGCTGGCTGATACGCCTGCTCATGGCCCGGGTGGCAGAGCAGTATGGCCGGAACGATATGGCGCTTCACCTGCTTGGTGAACTCATTACCCGTGCGCCACAGCTGACGCTGGAAGACTGGGAGCCCGCTTTGCTGTTTGAAGTCCGGGCCCGACGCCTGAAGTTGCTACGGATGAAAGCCGGTCGCAGCGAATCTGATAAAGCCCGTCTGATGCCTGAGATGGATACGCTGCTGGCAGGGCTGATCGCCATTGACCCGGCCCGTGCCATGGTGCTTTGCCAATAATCCTGAATGGAAACAAACAAGGAATATCATGCGTTATCGCTTTATTGCTCTGGCTTTATGCCTTCTTTCTGGCTGCAAAATTGCAGTATCTGCGGGATTTGATTGTTCTCTTGCAAATTTATCACCGACAGAAAAAACGATATGTAGCAATGAGTATTTATCAGGACTTGACAGTGCGCTTAACAATTTTTTTAAAAAGACCTATGACAGTTCTTTAAGCCGTGGACGTCTGCTGGAACGTCAAAAAGAATGGCTAAAAGAAAGAAACAGTTGCCTGGAGGATGTTTCCTGTATTACCAATAGCTATTTACTACGCAATCGAAGTTTAGCAGCAAGCAACAATCTCCGGAATGTCAATGATATTTTCAACCGTGAAGGTGACAAACTGGATGAAATGCTGGATGGTCCAGTTAAGACAAGAACCGGATTTACAATAACCGATTCGCCATGGCTTGTAAAAAAAATATTTTCATCTGATAGTTTTGATGGAGGAATTAATTTTGAAAAAATGTATGTGTCGTCAGTACTGACATATCAGGAAATTAAAGGTGATTTGTACATTTATATTTCTGTCAGTGGACAGTATCAGGGTAAAAACGCCACACTTCTTGTGGAGCTTGTGGATGGTATAAGCCCCCGCATCATTCAACAGTATGATGGTAATGTGGATATAATATCCCGTACCAGAGATGCTCAGGGAAACGCTTTAGCGTACTTTTCTGTCAGGAATGATTCACATAAAGAATATCATTATTTGTTTATAACTCCGGATGGAGGTAAAGGTATTTCAGATATTTCCTCCGGGCAGGCAGAAGCACTGAGCCAGGAAACAACACCATGGACGGGTTATTGTGGGGCTTCAGAGTGTAATGCTTCATTACTATCCCCTGATCGTAAATGGAGACTTGCTTCAAGTGACGGTTACGTCAAAGACCCGGATGAAGGCATGTATGTATTTCCAGCCAACCGTCCGGACCAGGGATTGAATGTTTTTGCGGATAAGGCTGATAATTCAATCACTGATGATATTTTTGGATATTCCCGGAAATATGTATGGGGAGATGACAGCAATACATTTTATTTTGATAATAGCGGTGCATTAGGTTGTATCTGGAAAACTGACATAAACCAAAAAACAACAAAACGAATCATCCCCGTAGAAGGTATTCTGGATCCATTCTATATAAACTATGACGGAGAAGATCTGATTCTCTCTGTTTATGCATATTCTTATCAGGGCGATTCTGAATCAGAAATATACATAGCCAAAGAACCTAATTAAATAAATCAGTATTTAAAATTGTATGGATGATTTAACCCTGCGCTATTACGAAGCAGAGATGCGCTATCTGCGGGAAGCCGGTAAAGAGTTTGCCCGTGCCCATCCGGATCGGGCAGCAATGCTGAATCTGGATAAACCTGGCGCCTGCGATCCCAGTGTGGAACGTCTGTTTGAAGGCTTTGCCTTCCTGATGGGACGTTTGCGTGAAAAGCTGGATGATGACCTGCCGGAGTTCACCGAAGGGCTGGTGAGTCTGCTGTGGCCGCACTATATGCGGACTATCCCGTCGCTGGCCATCGTTGAGTTCTCGCCTGACTGGCGTAGTCTGCGTCAGGCTGAAATACTGGCTGAAGGCTTCTCCGTTCTGTCCCGTCCTGTCGGGCCGCATAAAACCGCCTGTCAGTACCGGACGACCCGCGATGTGTTGCTACAACCGCTGCACCTTGCAGATGCCCGTCTCCATACTGAATCCGATGGCCGCTCTGCCATCCGCCTGCGCTTCGAATGCCCTGAAAAAGTGGACTGGAGTAAAGCCGGGATCGACAAAGTCGCCATTTTTCTTAACGCAGAGGCGCCGGTAAGCGCTGCGCTGCATCTGGCAATGACCCGGCGTGTACATGCCATGTATGCGCGTCATGCCGGGACATATACCGGACGTCATCAGTTTGACGGCTGGTGCAGACCCATGGGCTTTGACGACAATGACTGCCTGTGGAAGAAAGCCGATACTGCCTTCAGTGGTTACCAGTTGCTGCTGGAGTATTTCAGCTTCCGTCCGAAGTTTATGTTTGTTGAACTGCGCGGCCTCGACACCATCGGGCTCACGGCGGGCAGTACCTGGTTTGAAATCGACATTGTGCTCAGTGAAGCCTGGTCATCCGGTTTGCCTTTTGAGACAGAAAACTTTCGCCTGCACTGTGCGCCGGTTATCAATCTCTTTACCCTGGAAGCCGACCCGCTGATCCTTAACCCGCTGGATAACGAGTACCTGCTCAGGCCCCTGCGTCTTCAGGATGGTCACACCGAAATTTACAGCGTCGATAACATTCACGGTTCGGTGAAGAATGGCAGACACCCTTATGTCCCGTTCACCAGCTTCCGGCACCGGGGCGGTATGATGCGCCACGATGCTCCTGAACGTTATTACCACACCCGCGTGAAACGGGGACCCTCCGGCCTGTATGACACATGGTTAGTTCTCGGGGGACGTTCGTTCGAACTGGAGCAGTTGTCTGATAAACCGGAGTCCCTCTCGATGCGAATCACCGCGACCAACGGGCAGCTTCCGCGCAGGGCGCTGGAAAGTACGCTCCTGGACAGGGTGGTCAAAACCGGCAAAGTCCCCGTCAGAGTCATGAACCTCACCGCACCGACGATGCCACTGTATCCCCCGGCAAATGACCGGTTTCACTGGCGGGTGATGAGTCACCTCGGTTCAAACTTTCTCAGCATGATGGACAATCCGGAGGTGCTGCGGGGGACGCTGGCGCTCTATGACTGGACCGACGATGAAATGAACCGCCGCCGGCTTGAAGCCATCGTTGCCGTGGAGCACACCCTGATCCGCCGTTTTGAAAAGGGCTTTATGCTCCGTGGTGTGGACATTGAGGTCACGCTGAATATGGATAATTTTGCCGGCGAGGGCGATGTGAATCTTTTCGGGGAGATGCTGCACCGTTTCTTTGCGCTCTACGCTGATGTCCACCTTTTCAACCAGCTCACACTGGTACTGCAACCCACAGGGAAACGACTGAGATGGAAAGAGAATCACAGCCGGTACGTACCGGGCTGACGCAGGCCCTGGCCCTTAACAACGATATCTGGCGGGCCAGTTTTTATCGTTTCTGTCAGCTGCTGGAGCAGGAAAATCCGGACGGGCCAAAACTGGGCACGACCAGCCATCCGGGCGATGATCCGGTGCGATTCAGACCCTGGCCCGGGATGGGATTCCCGGTCAGCACCCTGAAAGCGGTGGAGATCGACGAAGACCGTCCGACATTACCCCCAACAATCCGCACGACATTTCTCGGAATGTATGGGGTGGACTCACCTCTGCCGACGTCCTGGCTGGATGATATTACGCAGCGCCGTGAAGGACATGAGGCGCTCACCTCATTTCTGGATATTTTCAGCCACCGCATCACCACGCAGTACTACCGGATCTGGCGAAAATATGCGTATCCGGCCACTTTTGAGGAGGGGGGACGCGATGCCACATCGCAGTGTCTGCTGGGGCTGGTCGGACTCGGTATACCCGGCACCGCTGAACAGGTGGCAACGCCGGTTTCCCGTTTCCTGGCCTTACTGGGTGCCATGCGATTACCCACCCGCAATGCTGAAGGCATCCGGGCTCTGGTGAGTCTGCTGGCACCGGATACCCGCGCACTTATCACCGAACCCGATCCGGTTAAGGTCCATATCGGTAACCGCAGTGGGCTGGGGGCCGGAAATCGCATCCGTCTTTCGCAGCGGGCGCCGCTGGGTAAAACGGCAGGGGAAGCATGCAGCCGGCTCCTGATGACACTGGAAACGGAGGATCCAAACGAGGCAGAAGGCTGGTTGCCCGGTGGTGTCCTCCATACCGATTTGCTGGTCCTGCTGCGTGTTTATCTCGGCTACCGCAGTGACGTCCGGCTGCGCCTTACTGTCCCCGTGCGGTTGTTGCCTGAGCCCCGCCTGGGCAAAGGCAGGCCTGTTCAGCTGGGCCGTACCGGTTTGCTGGGGCTGAAAGCGGGCAAGCTCAGCAATGGACGGGTGAGTCTGACGGTCAGTCTGGGCTGCTACGAAGGGCTGAAATGTGCTGCGCTACCGCCTGCTGAAGACGGACATTATCGCTTCGAATAATCACCTGTTCTCTCTCTCAATAAAGGAGCGCCTGAATGGTAACAGTAATCCGCTGGTGGGTGCCGATGTTTATTGCCTGTGGCCTGCTCGCAGGCTGCGGTCTGACGCAGACCGTCACGGACGGCACGATCAGCATCACGAAATCCATCTTCTACAAAAAAATCAAAACGCTGCATCTGGATTTTATCCCGCGCACGGCCATTAACGCTGACGGCGCACAGACGCCACTGGCAACCATGGTGCGGGTTTACCAGCTCAGGGATCGTAAAGCCGTTGATGTCGCCGGTTACCAGACACTGCTGCGTAATGCCGATACGGTACTTAAGGACGACGTGCTGGCCTCAAAAGAGCTGCTGGTGATGCCCGGCGGCAGTGTGACGCTCAATATGCCCATGGATGAAGATGCGCAGTTTGTGGCTGTGGTGGGACTGTTTAACCGGCCGGATCAGAAGGACAATCGCTGGCGCCTGGTACTGACCCGTGATGACCTCAATCCGGATAAGCCCCGCACCATTGAACTGGGTGATGGCTGGCTCAGCCTTGTGCCGGTAAAGGAGTGACGTGATGGATAACCGGTCAGCGTTTTTTGACGGGCAGACCCGTTATTTTCTGGAAATTAATGGCAGTGCAGTAAAGCCTGATGTTTTACGTTTTCGTGGCAGGGAAGCACTGAGTGAGCCGTTCCGATGGGACATCGGGTTCACCTCCCGGAATGCGAACATTCCTCCGGAAGAGGTGCTGATGAAATATGCGTCGTTGCGGATGCGTAACGGCAAAAATGTCCATGGTATTGTGACCCGTCTGGAATGGCTGTCCACATCGAAAGACCAGTCCCACTACCGGCTTACACTCAGCTCCCGTCTGGCACTGCTGGAGTACACCCGGCAGTGCGCCGTATTTCAGAACCACTCCGTCCCTGAGGTGGTGGAGCAGGTGCTGCGCAAACACGGGCTGGAGGGCGCTGATTTTGAATTCAGACTGGAACGCGCTTACCCGTCGCGTGAAATTATCACCCAGTGGCAGGAAACGGATTTGCAGTTCATTCAGCGCATTCTGTCTGAGGTGGGGATTTACTGGCGCACGGAGATGGATGATGTGCGCGGACTGGATACGTACATTTTTGCCGACAGCCAGCTTCACTACCAGTTTGATGTGCGGTTGCCTTACAGCGAGCCCTCGGGGTTGTTCGACGGCGCAGCAGAATCGGTCTGGGATGTGCGGACCTGGCACAACGTCGCCACCGGCACTATCACCACGCGTGATTACAACTACCGGACAGCCACCACGCCGATGAATGCGACGGTCAGCGTGCGTAATGATGCGGTCACCACCGGGGAGCATTACCGTTACGCAGCACCTTATCGTGAAGCGGGAGACGATGCCAGCCCGAAGCCGGAAACCGAATCTGGTGCGTTTTACGCCCGGCTTCACCACGAGCGGGAACTCAACAGGTCAGCCCGCATTCACCTGTTCAGCAACGCCGCACATCTCTCCCCGGGGCAGGTGCTGGAGCCGCAGGGGGATGTCATTACGGACCTGAAGGAAGGGATTGTCCTCACACTGGTGACTTACCGGGGAGCCCGGGATTCCCGGCTGCATGTGTCAGCATGGGGAATGCCTTACAGCGAATGTTACTGTTTCCGACCGGCAGAAATCCCGCGCCCGGTCATCCCGGGCACGCTTCCGGCGCGGATTGAGAGTTGCGGGAAGAACGATATCTACGCCCATCTGGACGGACAGGGACGCTACCGGGTGAAAATGGACTTTGACCGGGAGGGGACGGAACCCGGATTCGGCTACCTGTGGCTGCGGATGGCAAAACCCTGTGCAGGTGAAACGCTGGGCTGGCATACGCCGCTCATTGATGGCACCGAAGTGGCGATTGCATACAGCAATGGCGATATTGACCTGCCCTACATCGCGTATGCACTGCACGATGCTGAGCATCCTGACCCCGTGAACCGGGACAATCACACCCGGAACATCCTCAGAACCCCCGCTAACTCAAAACTGCGGATGGAGGACAGGCGCGGCGAGGAGCATATCAAACTCGCCACGGAGTACGGTAAGACACAGCTTAACAGCGGACATCTGGTGGACAGCCAGGGGCAACTGCGGGGTAAAGGCACAGAGCTGCGTACCGATGAGTGGGGAACCCTGAGAGCGGGGAAGGGACTTTTTGTTGCTGCGGATGCGCAGGCGAAAGCACAGGGCGAGGCACTGGACATGGATGCCGCGCTGAAGGAAATCGACAGGCTTAATCAGCAACTGCAGCAACTGGAAAATGCCGCAAAACGGGCACAGGCGCTGAAGGCTGATATTGACAGTCAGATACAGATGTTTGAGCAGCGGCTGAAACCGCTCAATGAAGCTGTGCTTTTCTCGGCACCGGAAGGAATGGCGCTGACCAGCGGTGAAGATATGCAGATGAGTGCAGCACGAAATGTGGCTGTCAACGCCGGGGGGGATATCAGTACCGGAACAATGGGCAACCTGACCGCGCTGGCCGGAGAGAAGCTGGGGCTTTTTGCCCGGACCGGTCAACTTAGCCTGAAATCCGGGGAAGGGGCAGTGGATGTTCAGGCACAAAACGGCAGCATGCGGTTGTTTGCTGAGAAGAAGCTGACCATTTCGTCAGAAAGTGATATCTCGTTTACCGGCAAGAAACGCATCACGCTGATTGGCGGGGGGAGTTACCTGCGGCTTGAAGCCGGGAAGGTCGAGTATGGTACGATGGCAACCTGTATGCGTCGGGTGAAGCGGACGATGACGGCGGCTGCGCAGAGTATGCCGATGACATTCCCCCGTATGAGTTCTTCGCATATCTACTCGGCTATTTATCGGTTGCTGGACAAACACGGCAATATTCTGGTCAATACCCCCTATCGCCTCACCACTCCATCTGGTCAGACAGTAATGGGGTATAGCGATAACGAAGGCCGCTCCGTGCCGGTTTACACCCGCCAGCAGGAGGATGTGGAACTGCATTTTTTTGTTAAAAAACCACAACCCGAAGAAACGATGTGGTTTGTGGGGGAAACCGATACGCAGCAACTGGAAACCGAACTCAGGGAGAGCCAGTCATAATGGAAATGCCCGATTTACCCGAGACACCGACATCTGATATTCCCACTGGGGCGAACAACCAGCCGTGGGACTGCACCACGACGGGTGTCGAAATGGTCGAAAAGCAGTCGCGTCTGCCAACCACGGAAAACCGTCAGTACCTGCATATAAAGGTGGAATATGCCATGCGTTTTCCGCAACTGTCGGCACAAATCCGCCGGAAAGGTAAAACTTACCAGATGAGCCTTAAGCAGACCGTTATGAGTGGTCTTATTCGCGTGGATGAAATCGCCCGCAATTACTGCTGGTATTATAAGGCGGAGGTGGCGTTTGATATGCGCACCACGCCGCCACGCCCTTTTCTGAGCAGTACGCTGCTGGAAAAAGACGGTGCTGGCCGTCGCCACACGACCAATCCTTTCCCTGTGCCCGGCAGGGGCATTTACCGCCGCCCGGACGTGATTATTGTTAAAAATAAGGAAGACCGCTGGCCCGGACTGGCAGGGCCGGATACCGAAGGCAATATGCACAGCGATAACCTGGCCCGCCTGGTGGAGGTGAAGTTTCCGGGGGATGTTCTTTCTCGGGAGCAGTACGACGAATATATGAAGATTGTCGGTGGAATTGGTCATGAAGATCGCATGACCATTCTGGAGATCCACGACTGTCGCCCGGAAGAGCACCAGTGGGTTGACCAGGTGGTCAACGTGACGATGAAAGCCTGGCAGACCAGCGGCGCGAAATACTGGCCGCTGTCTCTTTACCCGCCAGTCTTTATGCCCAGTCCGCCATCAACCCCCGTTGCTGCCAGAATAGAGCCCTGGACTTACGCTGGTAAAGTAGTATCTGACCTCAGTGAGGGGGCGGTGCGTGGTGTGGCTGAAGGCTGGAATGCCCTGTCAAAAGAGACGCAACTGGTCCTGAATTCAGCAGCCAGCTGGCTTAACGACAGCGGTGAGTGGGTTTACCGGCAGGGAAGTGAGGTCTGGGTCTGGGCCAGCCAAACCGGTAAGTCGGTGAAATCCTGGACCAACACCCAGATTAAGGCCGCATGGACAGAAATACAGCACGCCACCGATATGACGCTTGATATGCTGAAACAGGTGGACTGGGTACAGGTTTTAACCAACGTCGCGAAAACGGTCGGCGTTATTCTGGTTGCTGTGGGTGTCGGCGGACTGGTCGTAACGCTGGGTATCCCGGAAGCCATTATTGGCGCGTTTTTACTGATTGTTCGTCTGGCAATAAGCGCCTGGGGAACACTGGCGACGATTCTCGGTACGGGTACGGCGGTACTGGCAGTTAGTTAAACAGGAGCAGGTATGGAATTGCATGATTTTGAGCTGAACTACATCGAGAAATGGCTGCCGGAAGCCTCCGTGAAATACAAAGACGGCAGTCCGGCAGTCAATCTCGGTCTGATTATCACCGTCTTTTTTAAGGACGGACATACGCCGGAAGTCCGCCGCAGGATGGTGGAGTGCGTGGATCGCTTCTATGGGGAGTTTAAACCCTGGCTGAAAAAAACGATCACCAAAAACTGGGTTGGCATCACTGATAATAACTACGCCAAAAAGCGGCAGGAGATCCTCGATTCAACACCTGAAGAGATTTTTTCCTGGTATCTGAGCAGCGCAGAGAAGGATTTTTTAGCCCCCGATTACGACATTCTTATCATGGGCAAGAGGGTGTTTCATAATGACAATGACCGTTCAGTTATTAAACTGACATTTCCATTGTCCTTGCTAAAAGAAGCTGATGGTAAAAAGCGATATGAAGCCTGGCTGATGTGGTTGTGTGACACTTTTTCGGTGGAAAGTGGTTATGCCGGACTGTCGTTTGTACTTCCTTATGCATTCGAACGGATGTTTCCCTATGAATATGCCCTGGCGCAGCGTTTTTCCGGTGTGATGGTGGATTCACTGGGAACGCTGGAAGGCGGTGGGGCAGTCATTGGTCTGAAAGGTGCCTGCTGGTACACCATTCTCGGTACACCGTGGCTGGAAAAACTGGGGGGGGCAGAGAGAGTAAAACATCGTTTAGCTAAAACGCCTGAAATTAGCCTGCTGCCCTATAACAATGGTGTCGTACTTAAAGCCGGTGAACTCCCCCCGCCACTGGGAGAGATGAAAACAGAAGGTTTATCGCCGCTGCTGGTGAAGGTGAACCAGGTCATTAAGCCAGTGCGGTTTAATGAATCAAGATCTCTTCATTTCTACTCTGAATATGAAGGACTTCAATTCGACAAAGAATCCACCATGAAGTGGTACAGGCGCTTTGACGAAGCCAGTGCCTTGCTCGATAAAGAAGAAATGGGGAAATCTTGCGCTCCCGAACGCATTAAATGCTGGACCGATGAAATAACGCCCCATGCCGGACAATGGGCCGCGATGGTTAATGGCACCACCGAGTACATCCAGACCCGCGAAGGGCAGAAAATGCCCCCGTTTGAGGATAAGCACGGTAAGCAGCACAGGGCTTGCTGGAAACTACTGAAACGAGATGACAATGGTAGCGTTTATACACTACCTGAGTAAGGTCGTGTGCTGAATGACCGTGCAGGCCGAAGAGAGGCTGGGGCTTTTTGCCCGCACCGGTCAACTTAGCCTGAAATCCGGGGAAGGGGCAGTGGATGTTCAGGCGCAAAACGGCAGCATGCGGTTGTTTGCTGAGAAGAAGCTGACGCTGAGCTCAGCGAGTGACATCTCCTTTGCCGGGAAAAAACGCATCACGCTGATTGGCGGGGGAAGTTACCTGCGGCTGGAGGCGGGGAAAATAGAGTACGGTACGATGGCGACGTATCTGCGGCGGACGAAACGGACGATGGTAGCAGCCCCGGCAACAATGCCGCTCCCCATACCGCTTCTCCTGGACCTGTATCCACCACTTAATGGCCAAATTTGAATTGAATGTCTCCTCAATGCCATCAAAGTCAACGATGCTATCGTTCAGGGAGCGTAGTCAATGGATGTCACAAAAATGATGCAGGTGCTACAGGATTTGTTTTTATGCTGCTAAATGTACAGCGACTTCGTGATATGGGGTTGTTGGTGTTTTTTATAATAATGCTTTTTACGGAATCAAAAAAACAGACAACATATTAATTATTTGAGAAAGCAGCGTCAAAAAGGAAAAGTTAAAATGTCGAATCGATTTTTTACTCCGGTAATCTTCTTTCCAGTGTGTTGATTGAACTATTTCCACGATTAAATGATTATGAGAAGAAGTTGTGATGTCTCATCATAGCCCCTCCCTTTACGAAACCTTATACGGAAATTTTACCGGTGGCCTCGACCTCCATCAGGTCAGTGAAGAAAATCAGGTCATCGTGTCGGTGCTCGATAACATGCAGCGTATTCTGAATACCCGGGCCGGAAGCCTTAAGCATCTTCCGGATTATGGTCTGCCGGATATGACAACCATTCTGCAGGGAATGCCGGGTACGGCGCATCAACTGATGCGCGTGCTTTCAGACGTTCTGCTGAAGTATGAGCCACGTATTAAGCGCGTCGACGTGACGATGCAGGAACAGACTCAGCCTGGTGAGTTGCATTATGTCATCGATGCAGAACTTAAAGATACAGGACTGGTTCGTTACGGAACAACATTTATGCCGGAGGGCAGGGTGTTGCTGCGCTATCTTAAGCAACAGCAGTTTGTGGACAATTCATCTTATTATCATGTCTGATTTTTTTATCCGGGCTGCCCCTGTGTGGGTGGTCCGGATGAAAAATATATTTTTTGTGATTTTGATTATGAACCCGTTATTTAACGATATTCAGATGCGTCTTTTTTATCTGAACCACTCTCCGTACTCCTGGCACTGGAATGTCAGATTCAGACCTCAGGAAGCCGTATATATTGGCAACGATACCTGTCATATCACTATTACCTGTAATCAGTCAGGTTTTCATTTAACCAGGGACGGACAACGGCTGTTCACTGAGCGTTATATCAGAAACCTTAATGAGCTGTTACCGGTTCTGAAACGGCGGTGGGATGTGGCACCGGCAATCATCCGCGCAGTGGAATATCTTTCCCGGGTACCGGTATCACACTGATGTTCTTTCCGTAACTGTTAATCATGATTAAATACAGCAACACCGAATCTGCCGATGACTTCTGAAGTGAAACTGAAAACCGGTGGTGACCCCCGGTCATTACCGGATTATGCTGCCCTGCGCGATGAAATCAGCAAGCTGACCCACCCGGCACGCCCGGATGTGGACTGGCGTTATGTGGAGACACTCTGCCTGCGTCTGTATGAACACAATGGCGTGGAATTACAGACAGCATCCTGGTACACCATCGCCCGGATGCATACAGCAGGGTTAAGTGGCCTGAATGAAGGGCTGGCTCTGATTGTGGAGCTGACCCGGCATCACTGGTCAGTGATGTGGCCGCTGAATACACACGCCCGGCTGGAAATTATTACCGGTCTGTTCAACCGTCTGCAAAAAACGCTCCGGGCCATGCCACCGGATAACCGTGACAACCTGCCCCTGCTGTATCAGACCGAAACATTCCTGAAGGCACTGAGTGACACACTTGCCCGGCACGAACTTAAACAGAGCAGTAAAGTGGCTTTACCGGAAGCCATGGTGAAGGGATATATCACCCGCCTGGAAAATCAGCCTGTGCAGGGCGAAGCGTCGTCTCCGGTAACGCTTCCGGCTCAGGCACTCCGGTCTGATGCTCCGGACGTACAGGAATATCAGACCCTGACGCACTCCCGTCTGATGTATGTTGTTTCTGAAACAAAAGCAGAGCCCACACCCTCCCTTCAAAAATCCCCGCCCACGTTTCTGAAACCGTTTGTGACTGGTGTCTGTGCGGCATTGCTGATTGTCAGCGTGGCCATTCCGGGATGGCAGTTTCTGACACAGCCATCACTGGCAGAGCAGCAACTCAGGGCGCTGCTGACACCACCACCGGATGTGCTTTCAGCAGACCAGATGGCACAGCTCAGCAGAACACCCTCACTGTTAAATCATGCGTCAGAGTGGATAACACTTTCCGGTCAGCAGATAACGCGACTGACACAATTACCCCCGGCATACAACCTGCAACGCAGTGCGCAGTTGCTGCAGCTACTGAGGGTGCTTTTCCCTGACAATCCACATGTTCAGGAAATGGTGGATAACTGGCAGAAGAGTGTAAGGAGTCGTGCGCTCCCGGAAGAGGCGATGACGGGCTGGAACGAAGGCATGATCCGCTTACAGCAGTTGGCTGAGCGCCTGAACCGTCTGGATGAACAGCGGGGAAAATACATGACGGTCAGTGAACTGAAAACGGAGGTGTTTGGCATCATGCAGGCTTTTAACCGGCATATCCCGGCGGAAGAGCAGTTACGTCGCTACGGTGAAGTCCGTAACCAGAATGGCAGTGAACAGCAGCAAAAACAGGCTGAAATGGCGCTAAATCAGTTAATTAACCGTTATCAGATGATACGTGCAGGCAAACAATAGTGGTAGCCATAATGGGGAACAAACATGGTAACGGAAAATAAACCCAAAAGAATGCGCACACCATGGACAATCGAAGATATTCGCTACCTTGAAACGCATTATGGCGTGAAGAAAACCCGCGAAATAGCGGCATACCTGAACAGAAGTGCGACAGCAGTTCGTGCCATGGCGTATCTGGTGGGGATAACAACACCAGTGGCTGCGGACTGGTCAGAGACAGAGATTGAGATTGAGATTGTTCGCAGGGACTATCCGGCAGGCGTTGCGCTTGCTGATATTTGTGCCCGTCTGAACGGACGAGCGCCGAAGCTGGGGGTGAAGTTCACGGGAAACGGGCGATTACGTCTCTGGACGGCAGAGGAGTGGAATGTGTTGTCCGGAAATATAGCATTGGGGCCATCGGCACTGATGAAGTTACTGCCGGGGCGTTCCCGTCATTCAGTACAGGGGGCTATGAGGCGTTTGCAGAAAATGATGGAACGAAATTAAAGTGTCGAAATTATCTCTGCAGCGTAGTTGTTCGGGTGAAATCACCATTTTTAGTGTTTTAATTATCATTATCCTTTTAAGGAGGCTCTCAGGTGATACAGAATATAAAATACATCATAGTGTCATGGCTAAAATGGACCTAATGTTAACACAGGATAGTTCCGGGATCTGTCTGTTGAAAATGATATTTTCTAACAGAAGTGGGTAACCCATTTTTATATTGACGTCAGAGTTCATTTCTGGTTATCAGAATGTTGTCGGAGATCTGATATAACTTTGTAGAATTATTGTTTATGTAGGTATCTGAAATGTTAGCACAGTTTTTTGAGCAGTTGTTTCAATCGATAGACTCTACACTGATCACCAATATTTTCATCTGGGCTGTTATATTCGTATTTTTATCAGCGTGGTGGTGTGACAAAAAAAATATACATAGTAAGTTTAGAGAATATGCTCCAACCTTAATGGGGGCATTAGGTATTCTGGGTACTTTCATTGGTATTATTATTGGGTTGCTCAATTTTAATACCGAAAGTATTGATACCAGTATTCCCGTATTATTAGGTGGCCTAAAAACAGCATTCATTACAAGCATTGTAGGTATGTTTTTTGCCATTTTATTTAATGGAATGGATGCTTTCTTTTTTGCCAATAAACGAAGCGCATTAGCAGAAAATAACCCTGAATCTGTTACACCTGAACATATCTATCATGAATTAAAAGAGCAGAACCAGGCTCTGACTAAATTAGTCTCGGGTATTAACGGTGATAGTGAAGGTTCTCTTATTGCTCAAATAAAATTACTACGTACTGAGATTAGCGATTCCTCGCAAGCACAATTAGCTAATCACACTTATTTCAGTAATAAGCTTTGGGAACAACTTGAACAATTTGCAGATCTAATGGCAAAAGGTGCTACAGAACAAATTATTGATGCTTTGCGGCAAGTCATTATTGATTTTAATGATAACTTAACTGAACAGTTTGGTGAAAACTTTAAAGCACTTGATGCCTCTGTAAAAAAACTTGTTGAGTGGCAGGAAAATTATAAAATGCAAGTTGAGCAGATGTCAGAACAATATCAACAAAGTGTTGAGTCCCTGGTTGAAACAAAAACTGCAGTTGCCGGGATTTGGGAAGAATGTAAAGAAATTCCTCTGGCTATGTCTGAACTGCGTGAAGTGCTTCAGGTGAACCAACATCAAATCAGCGAACTCTCCCGCCATTTAGAAACCTTTGTTGCCATCCGCGATAAAGCTACAACCGTATTACCTGAAATACAAAACAAAATGGCTGAAGTGGGTGAACTGCTGAAATCCGGAGCTGCAAATGTCAGTGCATCCCTTGAGCAAACCAGTCAGCAAATACTTCTTAATGCAGATTCAATGCGCGTGGCCCTGGATGAAGGTACCGAAGGATTCAGACAATCGGTTACCCAAACACAACAAGCATTTGCCTCGATGGCACATGATGTCAGCAATTCCTCCGAAACCCTGACCAGCACGTTAGGTGAAACAATTACTGAAATGAAACAAAGTGGTGAAGAATTCCTGAAATCACTGGAGTCGCACTCGAAAGAATTGCATAGAAATATGGAACAAAATACGACTAATGTGATTGATATGTTCAGTAAGACTGGTGAAAAGATTAACCATCAACTATCCAGTAATGCCGATAATATGTTTGATTCAATCCAGACATCATTTGATAAGGCAAGTGCAGGGCTGGCTTCTCAAGTCAGAGAATCAATTGAAAAATTTGCTCTATCCATCAACGAGCAGTTACATGCTTTTGAGCAGGCAACTGAACGTGAGATGAACCGTGAAATGCAATCATTAGGTAATGCTCTGCTTTCAATCAGCAAAGGTTTTGTCGGTAACTATGAAAAACTTATTAAAGATTACCAGATAGTTATGGGGCAGTTACAAGCTTTAATTTCTGCTAATAAACATCGCGGGTAATCGATCATGGATAAGATTATAGGGAAACAATTACCTAAAAAAGATCAAGATAATGAACACTGGGTATCCATGTCAGACCTAATGGCAGGGCTGATGATGGTTTTTATGTTCATATCTATTGCTTATATGCACTACGTACGTATTGAAAAAGAAAAAATTAAAGAAGTTGCCGTAGCCTACGAGAACGCTCAGTTACAGCTTTATAATGCTCTGAATATTGAGTTTGCAAAGGATTTACAAGACTGGGATGCAGAGATCGATAAACAAACTCTGGAGGTTCGATTTAAATCACCGGATGTTTTATTTGGCTTAGGAAGCACAGAGCTAAAACCAAAGTTTAAACTCATTCTTGACGACTTCTTTCCTCGCTACCTAAAAGTTCTTGATAATTATCAGGAACACATAACTGAAGTCCGCATTGAAGGTCATACAAGTACTGACTGGACAGGAACAACAAATCCTGATATTGCTTATTTTAATAACATGGCACTATCACAAGGTCGTACACGTTCAGTATTACAATACGTTTATGATATAAAAAATATCGCGACACACCAACAATGGGTTAAAAGTAAATTTGCCGCAGTAGGTTATTCATCTGCACATCCCATTCTTGATAAAACCGGCAAGGAGGATCCTAATCGCTCCCGTCGAGTCACCTTCAAAGTTGTAACAAATGCCGAGTTGCAGATTAGAAAGATTATTCAGGAGTAAGAGATGAAATTATCTATCGACATTTCAGAACTTATTCAATTAGGGAAGAAAATGTTACCAGAAGGAGGCGATTTTTTTCTGGATGAATCTCCTGTTGATTTTGAGCCTATAGATATTGAGTTATCTTCGGGTAAAGAAGTTAGTATTGCAGAGCTTGACCCCGGTAGCAGCCTTATCTCTTATCATGGTCGCCAGGTTCTTTTATATATTCGGGACCATTCAGGACGTTATGACGCTGCTATCATGGATGGCGAAAAAGGAAAACGTTTTCATATTGCATGGTGCAGAACTCTTGATGAAATGCGACAAAAGAATCGATTCGAAAGATACCATGCTACTAACCGTATAGATGGTTTATTCGAAATTGATGATGGTTCCGGTCGCAGTCAGGATACTGATTTACGGGTATGTATGAATTGTCTTGAGCGACTTAATTATAAAGGAAGTATTGACAGACAAAAAAGAAGAGGAGTTTTTAATTCCTTTTCCTTAAAGGAGTTTTTTTCAGATTATAGTACCTGTTTCTGCCATATGCCTAAGGGGAACTATGATAAAACAAACAGTGGATATGTCGAAAACTGGAAAGATATATCTAAATCAATGCGAGAAAGTGCTAATTATATTTGTAATGATTGTGGTGTGAATTTATCGACCGCAAAAAATTTATGCCATGTTCATCATAAGAACGGTATCAAATATGACAACTCCCCTGAAAATCTGCTTGTTCTGTGTAAGGATTGTCATCGAAGACAACCTCTCCATGAAGGTATATTTGTTACCCGGACAGAGATGTCGGTAATTCAGCACTTACGCTCTCAGCAAGGGTTATTAATGGCAGCATCCTGGAGTGAAATATATGAGCTTACTGATTCATCAGTTCATGGCGATATAAGCATGATGCAATATAAAGGTTATTGCCCACCTGTACCGGGATTAGAGATTCGAAACTCAGAGCATGAAATTATTGCAACTGTAGAAGCTGCGTGGCCAGAGTTCAAAATTGCGGTTAATGTCACCCCTGTCGAAGTTGATGGCTGGAAAATATATACCGTGGGTGAGCTTGTTAAAGATGTACAGGGCAGTATTTTCATTACGGCGTAGCTTTCAACTGACTTGTGGGGGAATTTTATGTGCAATAAGAAATTAAAATGTTTTGTGAGCAGTGTGTTTAAATTATCTTGAAACATCGGATAACTCTTTCGGTTTCAGGGGGGGAGCTGTCTTTTAACGCTTTAATTTTATATTTTATCAGTAAGTATTATTATAATGCAGTCTACATTATATTTAAGTGATTACAGCTCACTCTTTCTTTAGGATTGTAATGGCAGGCGATAAAGAATTACACATCGGTGACTTTTTTGTAGGGAATAGTACTTTTGGAATTTTTTTTCTGGTTAGGATGTTTGTGCTGGTTCATCGGAATTTGTGCTTATGCTGTTTATGCATATCGGCAAACTGTTATTTTTACAGTCTTTGCTATTTTGTTTCTTACGATATATTGGCGTGTTAATATGTTTAGCAAAATAAAAGAATTACATAAGACTTATCGAAAAAATCAGAAAGAAACGATTGTTGTTGATATTCACTCTTATCACAATGATGTTGCGGATAATAATCTCACAATCGCCAGTTTTCTGAATAAAAACAGCGAGTTAGAAGATGATTCATTTTTTCATGATGGATTGTCTAAAAACACAACGTTTATTGCCAGTAATATGACAATAAATGGAAATGTTGTTGCGGATGGTATTGTTTATATTCTGGGGAGGGTGAACGGAAATATTAGTGTTATTGATGGGACGATAAAAATAATTAAAAATGGAGTGGTTAACGGTAATATGGTTGCAAGATATTTAATTTCTGATGGGCATTCAGAAGGAAAAGTAATTGCAAGTGATATTGTTGTTCTTGAGAATGGACATATAAAAGGTTGTGTGATTTATGATTCATTATCTATTCGTTCCGGGGGGGTAATTGATGGTAAAACCAGTCTCAGGAAGAAAAAGTGACACAGTAAAATCATTAAACCTCAGAAATGCCAGACAGGCAGGGATATTGTTATATTTTTATGTAATGCAATATTTGTTTATCACATCAGAAGTTGTGCTGATGAATTACATTCTGCGTGAGTTACAGTCTGAAATATGAGGCTAACAGAAGAAACTCTGAATTTAGTCATTGATACTCTGAATGATTTATGAAGAGAAATGTTGAACAATGGAAATTGCAACAGCCCGTTTAATGCAGTAATAGTCATTACAGTGACAAAAGTAAGGATAAGCAGAAAAGAGACATTGTCCCTCGTTTTTCAGATACGGAGGTAGCATGGAATGAGGTAGACGAGACTCTTTCGGCAGATGCCCGGGAGGAGGTACCGGACAACGGAATTTGTAATCCCCTTTTCTGACCGGCAGAGAAACCAGGGTGAACTCCGTACGGTATAGCCTGTAAACAGGAAACTCTATTTCATAAAATCTAAGGCAGGATCCGCATCTCCGGAATGTCAGTAAGTGAATATCTACAAAATCGGGGAGTGTTAAATCCGGAACCGGAAAGGGAAACCGTTTGCTTTTTTACTGAGGACTTAATGAGTTATTTTATTGAAAATAGCTGTGATGTTATTAATGGTATTTATCTTAACGCATAAACAGATCTATTCTGCGTAAAGTCAGGAAAATGAGTGATACATTTTTAACTGAAAAAATTCTTACCGGAGAAAATGTTCTGCGTGCAGCAACCGCTCGCATTGAGTGGATTTTTGAAACTTTTCAGTCTGTATGCCTGTCTTTTTCAGGTGGAAAGGATTCCACCGTGCTTTTCCATCTTGTGGCAGAGGCGGCCCGCAGGAAAAGACGTCGTTTCTCTGTACTGTTCATTGACTGGGAGGCCCAGTATCGGTGCACCATTGAACATATTCAGAAGATGCGGGAAATGTACCATGATGTGACGAAAACCTTTTACTGGGTGGCACTTCCCCTGACCACGGTAAACGGCGTTTCTCAGTTTCAGCCGGAGTGGATATGCTGGGAGCCAAGAGTGACCTGGGTTCGCCAGCCACCGGAAGAGGCCATTACAGACATGACGTATTTTCCCTTTTACCGGTATGCCATGACGTTTGAAGAATTTGTTCCGGCATTTTCTTCCTGGTTTGCCGGTAACCGGTGTGGAGTGGCAATACTGACTGGTGTCCGTGCTGATGAATCGCTCAATCGCTTTATGGGACTGGTATCTCAGCGCAAACTGAGATATGCAGATGATAAACCCTGGACCACAGCGTCGCCTGAAGGGTTTTATTACACCATGTATCCGTTATATGACTGGAAAGCCCGCGATATCTGGATATATAACGCCAGAACCTGTGCCATCTACAATCCTCTGTATGACCTGATGTACCGTGCCGGCGTGCCGTTACGCAACATGCGTGTCTGTGAACCTTTTGGTCCTGAACAGCGTAAGGGACTGTGGCTTTACCATGTTCTGGAGCCGGAAACCTGGGCCAGGATGTGTGAACGGGTGTCAGGGGCTGCCAGCGGGGCGCTTTATGCCAATGAGAGTGGTGCCTATTTTGCCCTGCGTAAGCGTATCACGAAGCCGCCTCATCATACCTGGCGCAGCTATGCGATGTTCCTGCTGGATGTGATGCCGGAAAGAACAGCAGAACATTACCGTAATAAAATTGCTGTCTACCTGCGCTGGTATCAGACGCGGGGCTTCCCGGATGACATCCCGGATGAACAGGAGAATGACCTGGGGAGCCGGGATATTCCGTCCTGGCGACGTATCTGTAAGACTCTCATAAAGAATGATTTCTGGTGCCGAACCCTCTCCTTCAGTCCGAACAAACCCCGGCACTATGAACGTTATCTGCAGCGTATGAAGGAAAGGAGGAAGGAATGGGGGATTCTGTGACACCGGAGATACTTGGCAACATGATTCGTCAGTACTTCAGCCAGGAACGAGCAGAAGAAGAGACTATACAGGCCCTGAATCACCTGCGCAGGGTGCTTCATGAGGTCAGCCCTTTTGCGCAGGAGCCTGTGGACTGTGTGCTGTGGGTGAAAGCGGATGAAGTGGTGGCCAACGATTACAATCCCAATGTCATGGCGCCGGGTGAGAAGAAACTGCTGAAGCAGTCACTGGAGAAAGATGGTTTCACACAACCGGTGGTGGTGTCTGAGGAAAAGAACCATTACCTGGTGGTGGATGGTTTTCATCGCCAGGTGCTGGGCAGGGAAGCAGGTACGGGAAAACGTTTGAAGGGCTGGCTGCCGGTGGCCTGTATTAATCCTGAGAGAAAGGGACAGGCTGAACGCATTGCCGCGACCATACGACATAACCGGGCCAGGGGGAAGCACCAGATAACCTCAATGTCTGATATTGTCAGGGACCTGTCGCGGCTGGGCTGGACGGATGAACGTATTGGTACGGAGCTGGGTATGGACCAGGATGAAGTGCTCAGGCTGAAACAGATTAGCGGGCTGACGGAATTGTTTCAGGAAGAGGATTTCAGCCCCGCATGGACGGTTCGCTGAGACTGTCATACATATTATTTCAGTGAGTTGATGTTTTGAGCAGGAAAAAGAATACCACGGAAGTTGTGGAAGACACGGTTGCGCAGAAACTGGAGGCTGCAGGTTGCTGGCGCAGAGCTTCTGCCTGCTGGCTTTCTGTTATGGGAAATGTTGAATGTACAGAAGCACAACGGGAGTGGTTGTTGTTGCGACGGGAATATTGTCTGGCGCAGATATTACCGTCGGCATTACCGGAGAAACTGGATATCAGTGAGGTGTCGAAAGCTGCTGATGCCACGCTGAGACGAATGGGCATTGCCAGTCCATCCGGGGAGGTATTCAGAAAAGGTATACCTACCTATTGATATTCAGATTAACGGACGTGAATGATGAAGAAAGAAATGGTGAACAGTATATCAATGACATGGCAACTTTTATGCGATGAAGAAAACGCCTTCTGAATCAGGTAGGGTTCTAACTTATTCTGCAGGGAATCAGTATAACAGGCTGTGCTGGCTTTACGCTTACGTATGTTCCCAGATCCCCGCGAAAACAACAGCAGTTGTTCCATCAACAATAAATTGTTTGTTTGGATTCTGAACTACCTGTCAAAATAAGGGTAAATATAACCGGTGCCGTGATATTTCCGATTATTTACCGACAGAGTTGTGACATACAGTCAGACTGTCAAACTATTGTTGTTTTATGGCGGATTACACAAAAAATGGTGTGTGTGGGAGAATATTTAAGTTTTTTGATTTGTCCTGAAATGGATAGATATTAAAGATGTGTGAAACTGTTTTCGACTTTTGTAAAGCAATACAGCGTGAATATATTCAGGTCTTGCATGATAAGATTTTGTTAATATGACTTTTTGGAATTTCTGGGGAAAAACCCGACGTGGTGAGAAAGGTGGTGGCGACGACTATCACCTTCTTTGCTGGCATTCGCTGGATGTAGCCGCGATGGGCTATTTAATGGTTAAAAGCAATTGCTTCGGACTGGCTGACTATTTTCGTCAATTAGGTTTCGCTGATACGGAGCAGGCAGCACAATTTTTCGCCTGGTTATTATGCTGGCACGATATTGGTAAATTTGCCCGCTCCTTTCAGCAACTTTATCTGCACCCGGACCTCAAGGTTTCGGAAGGTTCCAGAAAGAATTACGAAAAGATCTCTCATTCAACGCTGGGCTACTGGTTGTGGCATCATTATTTAAGTGAATGCGAAGAATTGCTTCCTTCCTCTTTACTCTCTCCGCGCAAACTTAAACGGGTGATGGAGATGTGGATGCCCATGACTACCGGGCATCATGGTCGGCCCCCTGATCGTATTGATGAACTGGATAATTCTCTGCCTGAAGACAAAGCTGCCGCACGAGATTTTCTCCTTGAAATCAAGGCACTGTTCCCGCTCATCGAGATCCCAGAATTCTGGGATGATGACGAGGGCATTGAACTTATAAAACACGTTTCCTGGTATATCTCTGCAACCGTCGTACTCGCAGACTGGGCGGGATCGTCAACGCGATTTTTTCCACGCGTCGCACAGACAATGGATATTGAAGATTACTGGCAGAAAACTTTAGTTCAGGCTCAAAACGCCTTAACCGTCTTTCCTCCAAAAGCAGAAACCGCACCTTTCACCGGAATTAATACGCTGTTTCCTTTTATTGAGCACCCGACACCATTACAGCAAAAGGTGCTGGATCTGGATATCAGCCAGCCAGGGCCACAGTTATTTATTCTGGAAGATGTGACTGGCGCAGGTAAAACAGAAGCGGCACTTATCTTGGCGCACAGGTTGATGGCTGCGGGGAAAGCACAGGGTTTGTTTTTTGGCCTGCCAACAATGGCAACGGCCAATGCCATGTACGATCGGCTGGTCAAAACCTGGCTTGCTTTCTATTCTCCAGAATCTCGCCCCAGCCTGGTGCTGGCACACAGTGCCCGCACATTAATGGATCGCTTTAATGAATCACTCTGGTCCGGTGATTTAGTCGGGTCAGAAGAACCGGATGAACAAACGTTCAGTCAGGGATGTGCGGCCTGGTTTGCCGACAGTAACAAGAAGGCGTTGCTGGCTGAAATTGGCGTCGGCACTTTGGATCAGGCGATGATGGCGGTGATGCCGTTCAAACATAATAATCTGCGGCTTCTGGGGCTGAGTAATAAAATCCTGCTGGCTGATGAGATCCACGCCTGTGACGCTTACATGTCGTGCATTCTTGAAGGGTTGATCGAACGGCAGGCGCGCGGCGGAAACAGCGTCATTTTGCTTTCTGCTACGTTATCCCAACAGCAGCGCGACAAACTCGTCGCCGCCTTTGCGCGTGGCGCAGAGGGTCAGCAAGAAGCTCCGTTCCTGGAAAAAGAAGATTACCCCTGGCTGACGCATGTCACGAAATCGGATGTGAATTCACATCGGGTAGCTACGCGTAAAGAAGTTGAGCGTAGCGTGAGCGTGGGTTGGCTCCATAGTGAACAAGAGTGTATTGCGCGTATCGAATCGGCGGTAAGTCAGGGGAAATGCATCGCCTGGATTCGGAATTCTGTCGATGACGCTATTAAGATTCATCGTCAGCTGCTTGCCCGCGGCGTCATTCCTGCTTCCAGCCTTTCACTTTTTCATAGCCGCTTTGCTTTTAGCGATCGCCAGCGAATTGAAACGGAAACGCTGGCACGCTTTGGTAAAGAAGGTAACTCACAGCGTGCCGGAAAAGTCCTTATTAGCACTCAGGTATTGGAGCAGAGCGTTGATTGCGATATGGATGAAATGATTTCCGACCTGGCCCCTATCGATTTGCTGATCCAACGCGCGGGGCGATTACAGCGGCATATCCGCGATATTAATGGTCAGTTAAAGCGTGACGGAAAAGACGAGCGTTCCCCTCCTGAATTGCTGATTCTGGCCCCCGTCTGGGACGACGCTCCTGGTGACGAATGGTTCGGCAGTGCCATGCGTAATAGTGCATATGTCTACCCGGATCATGGGCGAATCTGGCTGACCCAGCGTGTGCTGCGTGAGCAAGGCGCTATTCAGATGCCACACTCAGCCCGCCTTCTTATTGAATCAGTCTACGGTGAGGACGTGGTAATGCCGGAAGGATTTGCCCGCAGCGAGCAGGAGCAAGTGGGCAAATATTACTGCGATCGCGCAATGGCTAAAAAGTTTGTGCTGAACTTCAGGCCTGGCTATGCCGCCAATATCAACGATTACCTTCCGGAAAAGCTGTCGACACGTCTGGCGGAGGAGTCTGTTTCCTTGTGGCTGGCTACCTGTATTAACGGCGTGGTGAAGCCTTATGCCACCGGTGCTCACGCATGGGAGATGAGTGTTGTCAGAGTACGTCGAAGCTGGTGGAAAAAACATCGGGATGAGTTTTCTTTACTGGAAGGGGAAGCGTTCAGGCAGTGGTGCATTGAACAGCGGCAAGATCCGGAAATGGCAAACGTGATTTTAGTCACTGATGACGAAAGTTGCGGGTATTCGGCCAGGGAGGGATTGACTGGCAAGGTTGATTGAGATGCCTGCGACAGGACTCTCTGAATAGTTGATACACCGAAAAGGATGGAATGATGGACAACCGACCAGGGATGGTCTTTTTTACGAGAGGATACATATGAACTCGTTTTCACTTCTGACAACCCCGTGGTTGCCCGTTCGTTTTAAAGACGGAACAACAGGCAAGCTGGCGCCAGTCGATCTGGCGGATGAAAATGTTGTCGATATCGCTGCGCCGCGGGCAGATCTCCAGGGGGCGGCATGGCAGTTTTTGCTGGGGCTATTACAAACAGGTTTCGCGCCCAAAAATCATGGTCGTTGGGATGATATCTGGGAAGACGGACTGGAGGCTGAAAAGCTACGGGAAGCATTGCTGTCCTTAGAACACGCTTTCCAGTTTGGGCCAGATTCCCCTTCATTTATGCAGGATTTCGAGGCGCTCACGGGAGATAAAGTTCCGGTCGCTTCGTTACTGCCTGAAATTCCCGGTTCTCAAACGACGAAGTTTAATAAAGACCACTTTATCAAGCGTGGTGTAACGGAATATCTGTGTTCTCATTGCTTAGCACTAGCCTTGTTCTCTTTACAATTGAATGCACCAGCGGGTGGAAAAGGCTATCGCACCGGTTTGCGCGGCGGTGGGCCGATGACCACTCTGATTGAATTACAGGAATATCAGGGCAATCAACAAACGCCCTTGTGGCGCAAACTGTGGCTCAATGTGATGCCGCAGGATGAATCCGACTTACCGTTACCCAAAAAATTTGATGATCTGGTTTTCCCCTGGCTTGGCCCGACGCGTACCAGCGAACTGGCTGGTGCAGTAGTAACCGATGAACAGGTCAATAAACTCCAGGCCTACTGGGGAATGCCGCGGCGTATACGTATTGATTTTAATACTACCACAGTCGGCAACTGCGATATTTGCGGCGAGCAGAACGACACGCTCCTGAGCCTGATGACGACCAAAAATTACGGTGCGAATTATGCCATGTGGCAGCATCCCTTAACGCCTTACCGTGTACCGCTTAAAGAGGGTGGCGAGTTTTACTCGGTTAAACCACAACCGGGCGGTTTAATCTGGCGCGACTGGTTAGGCCTTATCGAAACGGGTAAGTCAGAAAACAATACGGAACTTCCCGCGCTGGTGGTGAAACTCTTTAATGCCAGCAGTCTGAAGCAGGCAAAAGTGGGCCTGTGGGGATTTGGCTATGATTTCGACAACATGAAAGCCCGTTGTTGGTACGAACACCATTTCCCGCTGCTGCTCAATAAAAAAGAAGGCCAGATACCGAAGCTACGACTGGCTGCGCAAACAGCTTCACGAATTCTGAGTCTGTTACGGAGTGCACTAAAAGAAGCATGGTTCTCCGATCCAAAAGGCGCACGGGGGGATTTTAGTTTTGTGGATATCGACTTCTGGAACAAAACTCAGCATCGCTTCCTGAGGTTAGTGCGCCAAATTGAAGAAGGTCAGGATCTGGATGAATTACTCGGCAAATGGCAAAAGGAAATTTGGTTATTCGTGCGTCAGGATTTTGACGAGCGTGTATTCACCAATCCTTATGAGCCCGTTGATCTGGAACGCGTCATGACCGCGCGCAAGAAATATTTTACAACATCGGCGGAGAAGCAAAGTGCTAAAGCCGCCAGGGAGAAAAAGCAGGAGGCTGCTGAATGAGTATTGTAAAAGAGGAGCACAAAGCCACGCTGCGCAAATGGCACGAGGAATTGCAGGAGAAACGTGGCGAACGTGCCAGTCTGCGGCGTAGTACGACGGTTAATGATGTTTGTCTGACGGATGGATTTCGCCTGTTTCTGAAGAACAGACAAATAAAGTGGCAGGATGAACCTGAGTGGCGTATCACCGCACTGGCGCTGATAGCCGCAGTTAGCGCCAATGTTAAAGCTATTGATGAACGGCAGCCTTTTGCCGCGCAGCTGGCGGCGGTAATGTCAAAGGGGCGTTTTACTCGTCTGTCGGCAGTAAAAACACCGGATGAATTACTGCGCCAGTTACGCCGCGCAGTCAGATTATTAAACGGTTCCGTCAATCTTGACTCTCTGGCAGAGGGGGTCTTCCGCTGGTGCCAGGAGAGCGACGACCTGCTCAATCATCACCGCCGCCAGCAGCGGCCAACCGAATTTATCCGTATCCGCTGGGCGCTGGAATATTACCAGGCTGGCGACGCCGATAACGAACAAAATCAATAAAGGACTATCTCATGACAACATTTATTCAGCTTCATTTGTTAACCGCTTACCCTGCTGCCAACCTTAACCGTGATGATACCGGTGCGCCAAAAACTGTGGTGCTGGGTGGAGCAACGCGTCTGCGCGTTTCCTCGCAAAGTCTGAAACGTGCGTGGCGCACTTCTGCACTTTTTGAACAGGCACTGGCGGGCCATATTGGTATTCGCAGTGGGCGTATTGCGTGTGAGGCGGCAACTATCCTGATTGAGAAAGGAATCGAAGAGAAAAAAGCCATCGAATGGGCGGCAAAAATTGCAGATTATCTTGGGAAAGCTAAAAACGACAAAAAACCAAAAGATCCGCTCACTAACGCCGAAACTGAACAGTTAGTCCATATCAGCCCGGCAGAATTTGACGCCGTAAAAGCGCTGGCCCATCAGCTTGCAGAAGAAAAGCGCGCGCCAAAAGAGGAAGATCTCGCGTTGTTACGCAAAGACCGTATGGCGGTAGATATTGCCATGTTTGGTCGTATGCTGGCGAATAAACCCGAGTTTAATGTTGAAGCCGCCTGCCAGGTAGCGCACGCATTTGGTGTCAGTGAAACGATTGTCGAAGATGATTTTTTCACCGCCGTTGATGATTTGCGCCAGGCTTCTGAAGATGCCGGTGCCGGGCATCTTGGTGAAACCGGATTCGGTTCTGCACTGTTCTACACCTATATCTGCATTGATAAAGATCTGCTGGTCGAAAACCTTGGCGGTGACGAAGCGTTAGCTAATCAGACCATACGTGCCTTTACGGAAGCCGCACTTAAAGTCTCCCCAACCGGCAAACAGAACAGCTTTGCCAGCCGTGCCTACGCCTCCTGGGCGCTGGCAGAAAAAGGCACCGATCAACCCCGCTCTCTGGCGGCGGCTTTCTATGAACCCATTAATGGCACACGTCAGTTAGATGTGGCGGTGCAGCGTATTACAACGCTTCGCGAAAACATGAATACGGTCTACGAACAGAAGACCGAATGCGCAAGTTTTGACGTGATGAACAAACAGGGAAGCATGAAGGACGTGCTGGACTTTATCTGCGCGTAAGGGGCGGCTTATGAGCCAATATCTGATTTTTCAGCTTCATGGGCCGATGGCGTCCTGGGGTGTCGATGCTCCAGGTGAAGTTCGTCATACCCATGAACTTCCTTCGCGCTCAGCATTGCTGGGGCTACTGGCTGCCGGGGTAGGGATTCGGCGTGATGATACCGAACGCTTAAACGCGTTTAATCGCCACTATTCACTGGTGGTTTGCGCCAGCCGTAACCCGCGCTGGGCACGGGATTATCACACGGTCCAGATGCCAAAAGAGGTGCGTAAAGCACGTTATTTCAGCCGTCGCGAAGAGTTGAGCGACCCTGAGCTTTTGAGCGCGATTATCTCCCGGCGCGACTACTACACCGATGCCTGGTGGATGGTGGCGGTGGCAACAACAGCCGATGCGCCTTACAGCCTCGAACAGTTGCAGGACGGTTTACGCCATCCAGTTTTTCCGCTTTATCTGGGGCGAAAAAGTCATCCGCTGGCATTACCTCTTGCGCCGTTACTGCTCGAAGGCAACGCGTGTGATGCCTTATGTAATGCATACCAACAGTATCAGGATCATTTCCATAAACTGAAAGTCTCACTCCCGAAACTTCAGGATGAATGCTGGTGGGAAGGGAAACACGACGGCCTGGTCGCGAGCAAAATATTACGCCGCCGGGATGTTCCTTTAAATCGTCAGCAGTGGCTGTTTGGGGAACGCACCGTCAATCAGGGGCCGTGGCTCAGCAAGGAGGAACCATGTACCTCTCAAGAATAACCTTACATACCGCTCAGCTTTTGCCTGCGCAGTTGCTGCATCTGGTGGATCGCGGTGAATATGTGATGCATCAGTGGCTGTGGGATCTCTTCCCTGGCGGCAAAGAAAGGCAATTTCTTTATCGTCGGGAAGAACTCCAGGGCGCGTTTCGCTTTTTTGTCCTCTCGCAGGAACGCCCGGCGGAAAGTGAAACGTTCACCATCGAATGCCGGTCATTTACGCCCGAGCTGAGTACCGGACAACAACTTTGTTTCAACCTGCGGGCGAATCCAACAATCTGTAAAGCGGGCAAGCGCCACGATCTGCTGATGGAGGCGAAACGGCAGGTGAGGGGACAGGCGGAAGGAAGTGATGTCTGGTTGCATCAACAACAGGCGGCGCTGGACTGGCTGGCAGCGCAGGGGGAAAGAAGTGGTTTTACACTACTGGATACCTCGGTTGATGCCTACCGACAACAACAACTCCGGCGGGAAAACTCCCGGCAACTGATCCAGTTCAGTAGTGTGGATTATACGGGGATGCTTACGGTCACCGATCCTGGGTTATTTCTGCAACGTCTCAGTCAGGGGTATGGCAAAAGCCGGGCGTTCGGTTGTGGTCTGATGCTGATCAAACCTGGAGCAGAGGCGTGACGTTTGTACCGCTGAGCCCGATCCCGTTAAAAGATCGCACCTCCATGATCTTCCTCCAGTACGGTCAAATCGACGTACTGGACGGCGCTTTCGTGCTGATCGACAAAACCGGGATCCGCACGCACATTCCGGTGGGATCGGTCGCCTGCATTATGCTCGAACCGGGAACAAGAGTTTCCCACGCGGCAGTCCATCTGGCCGCCACGGTGGGAACACTGCTGGTCTGGGTCGGTGAAGCGGGCGTTCGCGTTTACTCCTCCGGACAACCCGGAGGGGCGCGGGCAGATAAATTACTCTACCAGGCAAAGCTGGCTTTAACGGAAGATCTACGGTTGAAGGTGGTGCGCAAAATGTATGAATTACGTTTTCGTGAACCACCGCCAGCTCGCCGTTCAGTGGAGCAGTTACGTGGAATTGAGGGATCCCGCGTTCGCCAGACGTATGCATTACTGGCGAAACAATATGGTGTGAAATGGAATGGTCGCAAATACGATCCTAAAGACTGGGAAAAAGGCGATGTTGTGAATCGCTGCATCAGTGCTGCTACATCATGTCTGTACGGTATATCTGAAGCGGCAGTATTAGCCGCGGGATATGCGCCCGCTATTGGGTTTATCCATAGTGGCAAACCGCTTTCATTTGTTTATGACATAGCCGATATCATTAAATTTGATTCGGTTGTGCCAAAGGCATTTGAAATAGCAGCGAAGCAACCCGCAGAACCTGATAAAGAAGTCAGATTAGCCTGTCGCGATATTTTCCGTAGCACTAAGTTAACGGGCAAATTAATACCGTTAATTGAGGAAGTCCTTGCTGCAGGTGAAATTGAACCACCACAACCCGCGCCGGATATGTTACCGCCTGCCATCCCTGAACCTGAAACGCTGGGTGATAGTGGTTACCGGGGGCACGGCGGATGAGCATGGTCGTGGTTGTTACAGAAAATGTCCCTCCGCGCTTACGTGGACGGCTCGCAATCTGGCTACTGGAAGTGCGTGCCGGTGTGTATGTTGGTGATACATCAAAACGTATTCGGGAGATGATCTGGCAGCAAATTACCCAACTGGCTGGTTGCGGAAATGTGGTGATGGCCTGGGCGACCAATACCGAGTCGGGTTTTGAATTTCAGACCTGGGGAGAAAACAGACGTATTCCGGTGGATTTGGATGGGTTACGTTTGGTTTCTTTTCTTCCTGTTGATAATCAATAGGTTATGTGTTCTTTAAAAATAAGGAAATGTTTGAATTTAGTTGGTAGATTGTTGATGTGAAATAAAGTTGTTTGAAAACAAACGGATATGCTTAGTGTGTTCCCCGCGTCAGCGGGGATAAACCTGACACGTGTCATTCTTGAAGGGGCGTTTAAATGGTGTTCCCCGCGTCAGCGGGGATAAACCAAAGAATGGGCCGCTAAAGAGGCCAGAAAACGCGTGTTCCCCGCGTCAGCGGGGATAAACCGAACGCTTTTAGAAGATACGTTTTCGACTATTGGTGTTCCCCGCGTCAGCGGGGATAAACCGCGCGTGTTAAATATATTTTATTCGACGAATTCGTGTTCCCCGCGTCAGCGGGGATAAACCGATGGTTTCACGGTCAGGTTATCGATCGCGAATGTGTTCCCCGCGTCAGCGGGGATAAACCGGAAATTTACGAAAAATCAGAAGGCGCGCTTTCGTGTTCCCCGCGTCAGCGGGGATAAACCGTCAGTTAGCTCACGAATTAACGGGATGCCGTAGTGTTCCCCGCGTCAGCGGGGATAAACCGCAAAAATATGTTTTGCGTTTGATAACGCGTTGGTGTTCCCCGCGTCAGCGGGGATAAACCGGACATCGCCTACCCGAGTTTTCGGCTATGAGCGTGTTCCCCGCGTCAGCGGGGATAAACCGCCGCCAGGCAGCCGGGAGCCGAAGGTGCGCCCGTGTTCCCCGCGTCAGCGGGGATAAACCGGCTCACTCTGATGCAGTTTATGTAATTCACGAGTGTTCCCCGCGTGCGTATTTTCATGGAAGGAGATCAGTGAAGGTAATTTAAAAATGCCGTTACTCACCGATCTCCTTCACGATAATACGCAGTCAGTTTGCAAATAATCCCCCCATCTTTTGCAATAGACGTGTTTTCTCTGGTGGGGTGATTACCCAGTCTTTTTTACTGTGTCTGACCTTTTGTACTGTAGTGCAGTTGTAATGCAAACCTCCCGGGCTTTTGGGAGACAGCATTTCAGTCCTGGTTCCATCATTACCATTTTGTTGATTCGAAACGAAAACCTTCATCAAAATCGATCGATTTTACCGATCGATATGATCGCATCGATCGGTTGTAACCATTTTACCCTATCTTTTGCATGGTTTTAAAATAGGCAACCCTATTTGTCGGGTAGGGTAAGAACCAACGGAGATGATTGAAATGAAAAAGGTTATTGCGGTTTCAGCGCTTGCAATGGCTGGCATGTTTTCGGCCCAGGCTCTGGCTGATGAGGATAAAACAGGCTTTTATGTGACCGGTAAAGCCGGTGCTTCTGTTATGTCACTTTCAGACCAACGTTTCGTTGATGGTGAAGGGGCATGGGCAGATAAATATAAAGGCGGTGACAAAAGTGATACGGTTTTTGGCACAGGCCTTGCGGTGGGATACGATTTTTATCAGCACTACAATGTGCCGGTGCGTACTGAAGTGGAGTTTTATGGCCGCGGTAACGCTGAATCAAAATATCGTCTGAGTTATTGGGAAAGTGTCGGTGGCGCCGAGTTTGATGACGCACAGAACAAGCTCAGTGTAAACACGCTGATGCTGAATGCGTATTATGATTTCAGAAACAGCAGTGCATTCACGCCATGGATATCTGCTGGCCTGGGTTATGCACGGGTTCATCATAAAACTTCGTACATATATACCGATAACAGCCCGGCAGGCAGTGAAGTATATTCAACTTCAGCGTCAAAATATGAAAACAACCTGGCATGGAGCCTTGGTGTCGGTGTTAAATACGATGTGACGCAGGATTTCAGCCTTGACCTCAGCTACCGGTATCTGGATGCAGGGGATTCCACTCTGACTTATAAAGATGAGGATGGTGCTAAATATAAATCCTCTGTTGATGTCAGAAGTAACGAGTTTATGTTAGGCGCAACGTATAACTTCTGACAGCCATTTCTGCCTGCGCTTTGGGGCACAGTAAAGTGCAGGTATGACAAATTGTCAACAACAGATATCCCGATGATATTCTCCCTCTGGCAACTAATAATTTCAGATGAATGAAATATAAATAGACTAAAAATATTACTCGCGTTGATTTTTTACAGAGGTGCAGGTGATACGCAGTATGGTTGTCAGTCTGTTAAATGGAAAAGGACTGTTGTTGGGACATGTTGCTTTTTGTTATATCAGCCCTTCCGGAAACAATAAACCGTATTACGAAAGAGGCACCCAGAAATCTGGTTTAAAGTTTGATTATAATCAAATAAAAATCTGTTGCCGGAGGGCGTAGTTTTGTGGAACTGACAAATGATGTCAGGGGTATTTATATAATTCACTTACACAAGAGTAATACTAAGGTGCAGTGATTTATGGCTGACTCAACGAGAAATCGCTCAGCGGAGCGTTTGATTGATATCCTTGTTGAATTACAGAATTATGGCGTGGTCAGTCGCCATAATTTGATGAAAAAATACAACATCACTGAGCGAACAGCATATCGTGATCTGAATATGCTTTCTCCCTTTATTGAAGCCTGTGGCGATGGAAAATACCGGCTTATTTCAGCAAGAGCAGGAAACCAGAGCAAAGAATCACTGCACAAATCTCTGGCCAGGTTACTGGATACTGATGCGATTTTTCCTGAACGGGATGAAGGTTTCTGGCAGAAATTAGAAAACAGGGCAACCGAAAAGCATATTCGTGTTCAGTTTCATAACCCTGAGCACACTATCAGGGATGATTTAAGAAAATATCTTGATGTTCTTGAAAAAGCGATCTGCAACAGTAATGTTTGCCAGATTGCATATGCCGGTAAGACCAGAATCGTTCATCCCTATAAATTAACTAATCAGAGAAGTATATGGTATTTGCTGGCTACTGAAGAGAACAAGTTAAAGTCGTTTTCATTAGCTAAAATAAAATGGCTGGATATAAAAAAAGAAAAGTTTGCAAAGAGTGATGAAATTCAGTCACTAGTAAGTGAGTCATGTGACCCGTGGGTGAGCGACAAAACATTTGATGTTGTGTTGTTCATTCACAGTAATATCGCCCATTATTTTTTGCGACGGGACTTACTTCCTTACCAGCAATTGCTACACAAACATGACAATGGCATTACGCTGTCATGCAAGGCTGCACATAAAAATCAAATTATCCCATTGATTTTATACTGGCTACCGAATGTTGAAATTATTGAACCAGTATGGCTGAAAGAAGCCGTGTTAACAATGTTAGGAAAATACCTCACCGCTGAGAATGTTTCCTGAAATATTTCAGTTGACTGATGATAAAGCAACCTGTACAGGAGGAAAAGAATGGCGTTACCTTTCATTATTTTGGGTGTGGCTGCCGGCGCTGCGGCATTCGGCGGAAAAAAAGCTTACGATGGATATCAAAAAAAGTCAGAAGCAGAGGATATCCTCGAAAAAGCAAAAGAGCGTTACGAGGAGCATAAAGAAAAATTTGAGCAGGCTGAAGCTCAGACATCATCAAAATTAACAACGCTCGGAAATAAAGAGCTTGAGATTGGTAAAGATTTCAGTGAGTTCGACAGGATTGCTGCTGAGCTCCTGGCGCGTCTGGAAAAAGAGGGCAATAAAGACCTGAAACTGAGTGTCCCGCAACATAACATCAATAAGATTCAGAACCTGGCCATTTCAGCGACAGAATATCTCAGTACGGTCGTTGCTGCCGGAGTTTCCGGGGCTGCTGCGGGTTTTGCTGTGTATAGCGGAGTGATGGCATTTGCTGCGGCTTCCACAGGTACACCCATTGCAGCGCTTTCTGGTGCCGCGGCTTATAATGCGACGATGGCGGCAATTGGTGGGGGCTCACTGGCTGCAGGGGGCATGGGAATGGCCGGCGGCGCAATGGTATTAGGCACCGCAGTGGCTGCACCGTTGATTGCCATTGCGGGCTGGGCTTACGACAGACACGCGACGAAAGCTCTTGAAAATGCCCATCAGTGTGCCTGCGATGTTGAACGGGCAGTTAAGAAAATGAATCTGGCCCGGGAGCATTTTGCAAAAGTTAATCAATACGTTGATGAAATTCTCGCAGCACTGAACAGAATGCATGCTGTATTTATTAAACACTATTTTGAGCCGCTTAAATCCATGCATTCTGTTATTACAGAACAACAGGATATCAGTGTATCAGATGAAGTCATTGTGCTTATTGACCATGGATATTCACTGGCCGCTATTATGACGGATATTATTACAACGCCACTATTTAAACCGCGAAAACAGGAAAATGGTGAGGCAGTGATAAAAGATAACGTTATTGAAATGGAAACGGATGATAATGGAATGAACGTTATTAATAAGGATGAGCTGGATGATGTACTGGCCAGTTCGGTTGTGAAATTTGATGATTTTTCATCCCGGAGTTAATAATTTACCGGGCGTTAAAGCCCGGCTTTACAAGAAGTGAAATAACATGAATGTGGAAAAATTTGACTGGACAGAAGAGTTACATCAGACTATGGTGAAGAGCCTGGTTACATCATTCGGGCTGGATTTTCTGTTGCTAAATGATCGTAAGGGTGGTGATGTTGACACTATCCATAATGTGCGTAATGGCATTTATGCCACGGAGGCTGAGCGACAGCGGTATGAAGGTCGTGGCGAATATGATTCTCATCATTACCACAGCCATGAGAACTACATCGCGACGAACCGGGAAGGAAAGCGTGCGCATCAGGCAGGGACTCTTACTGATACATATACAGGCGAGGTGTTTGCTTCTGACGACAAAAAAAATCTGGATCATATTATTTCCGCTAAAGAAATTCATGATGATCCGGGGAGAATTCTTGCTGAACGGGATGGTGCAGAACTGGCAAATGACGCTTCAAATCTGGCATTCACTCATGAGACGCTCAATAAATCAAAGAAAGCAGACTCAATGGATGCGTTTATTTGCACACTGCAGAAAAACAGAGAAGATACGTTAAGGCAGATAGCAGAGCTTGAATCTCAGGCAACACTGACAGAAAAAGAAAAGAAACGTCTGATAAGTCTGAGAAAAAAAGCTGATGCAGATACTGAGCGTATGGAAAGGGCTGATAAATATGCCCGGGAAAAATACGAGGCCACGATTAATCAGAGCTATTACCTGAGTAGTAAGTTTGCTACTGCTGTCGCCAGTGCTTCACTTAATTCCGGTTTTCGTATGGGGACGCGACAGATGCTGGGGCTTATTCTTGCCGAGATTTGGTTCGAACTGAGGGAACGAATCCCGCATATTATCAGACAGCAACGGAACTCATTCAGCGCCGGCAAATGCCTGTCCGAAATAACGTCAGCATTACGTGCCTGCCAGGAACGAGTACAGGAAAAATTCAGTTCTTTTTTAATTGCCTTTAAAGATGGTGTCATCGGAGGGATACTGTCAGGTATTACCACAACGCTGTTAAATATATTCCTGACAACGGAAAGAATGATTGTCCGGCTTATCAGGGAAATGTGGAACAATCTCGTTCAGGCCTTTAAAGTCCTGGTATTTAATCCGGAGGGATTATCACCGGGGCAGTTAGCCAAAGCGGTCACTAAACTGATAGCAGCAGGTGTGGCTGTTGCCGGAGGGGTGATGATAAATGAGGCGATGGCGCAGATCCTTATTTTTCCATTTGGTTCAGAGCTTGCTGCCTTTTGTGGTGCGCTGACGACAGGTATTCTCGGGCTGGTGATGAATTATTATCTCGAATATAGCGAGGTTATGCAGCGGGTATGGGCATTTCTGGACAAATTTAAGGACAAATTCCAGCGGTCACTGGAATACTTTCAGGCAGTCAATGCTGAACTTGATCGCTATCTTGTGGAACTTACTGCGCTGGAATTTTCTGTTGATGCTGCCGCGTTAAATTATTTTTCACTTCATCTGGATAGCGTAAACAGTGAGATAGAGCGCGGACTTCTGCTGAGAGAAGAAGTCAGCCGACGAGGGATTGCGTTGCCGTTTGAGTCAGGAAATGTGGCTTCTGTTCGTGACTGGTTAAATAAGCGATGAAATTACACCCTCCATTTCCCTGTAACCAGTGTGGGGCCTGTTGTCGTCATGTCAACAGGGCGGGTGAAACGCAATGTCTGGATCGTGGTGACGGTATTTGCCGTCACTATCAGACTGATTCTCATTTGTGTGCAATTTATGATAAACGCCCACAGATTTGCCGGGTTGAAGACCAGTATTTACTGAATTATCAGTCTCAGTACAGCTGGCAGGAGTTTATTGCATTAAACCAGGCCGCCTGCCTTATTCTGAATAAACTGTAATGCCATTAATGGCGGCGTCAGAACAGAACATAAAACAGTAAAATGTCATTCCGTTCAGCAGCCAGCGTTGCTTTCTCCGGCTGCTATTATTGTAAGGCATTTTCGTTAAGAACGCAGAAGGAGAGGATCGTGAGATTGCTGTTAAAAGGGCTCGTCGGAATGGCGCTGGCCTGGCTTGTTATTGGTTTCGGGATGGAGTTATTTTTTCTCGCCGATCGGGTTCATCCGGCATTAAGAGTAATCGTTGGCCTGGGGATGTTATTCCTGATGATAGTGATTGCGGGTGGTATGTGCGGTTCTCTTCTGTCACGAAAGAAAACATCATGACGTTCCTGTTTACGCCGTTACATTTGTGGCGGCAGATGATGCCTGTTTTATGATTATTCAGAAAAATGTATTTACCTGTCACGGCATGTTCAGCGAGCGGCGCCGGACAGAAATATCGCTTTTACTCAATTATTATGAAAATTAATCTTCCATTCATACACTGGCCACGGATTAGCAATGATAAGCGCCTCGTGTTATCAGTGGTTGTCTTTACCCTTTCTAATCTCCTTGTATCCTCAGGAGCGCATCTGATTTACCGGATATTATTCTTTATCCTGGCACTTCTTATTATTAAGGCAATGAAATCGATTACGTTGCGTTTGATTCTTGCCTTCCCGTTCACATTACTGACTGCTGCAGATATCAGTATCAGCCTGTATTCATGGTGTACATTTGGCACAACATTTAATGATGGTTTTGCAATCAGTATCCTTCAGACAGATCCTGATGAAGTAATAAGAATGTTCAGGATGTATGTTGTTTATGTTATCGCATTTATTATCCTCTTTTTATTGTTCTTCTGTTCAGCAATAAATAAAACGTCCTCATTTCCATCGGAAAAGGTCACGGTAATTACATTTTTATTGTTAATTACAGTAACGTTATATTCTTCCTTCCAGTTTGCGTTGAAGAAACAGTATCAAATAAATGAAGTTGATCCTTACATAGTCGCTTCCCGGTTTGCCACATATACCCCTTTCTTTAATCTGAACTATTTTGCACTGGCCGCAAAGGAGCATCAGAGATTAATGACGATTGCTGATACCATACCTCACTACGATCTGGTGATTACGGATAACAACACTGACGTATTTGTTCTGGTGATTGGTGAATCTGCAAGGACTGATAACATGTCCATTTACGGGTATTCGCGCCCAACCACACCAGAGCTTCAGAAACAGAAATCACGACTGAAACTGTTCACTCAGGCAATCAGCGGGGCACCTTATACCGCCCTTGCGGTACCGCTGGCATTATCTGCTGATACCGTGCTGCATCATGATGTTCGCCGTTACCCCGATAATATTATCAACATGGCGAATCAGGCGGGGTTCGATACCTGGTGGCTCAGTTCGCAGTCCGCTTTCCGGCAGAACGGAACGGCTGTGGCCAGTATCGCCATGCGGGCCAGAAACAGAATTTATGTCAGAGGCTATGATGAGTTACTGCTCCCACACCTGGCTGAAGCACTGAACAGTAATCCGGGGAGCAGGAAACTGATTGTTCTGCATCTGACGGGCAGCCATGAGCCAGTTTGCAGTAACTGGCCCAGAGATAAAGCCGTGTTTAAACCGCTGGATACAGAAGAAGTCTGCTACGATAATTCCATTCATTATACCGACAGTTTGTTGGGACAGGTTTTCGCTATGCTGGAAACGCGTCGGGCATCCGTCATGTATTTTTCAGATCACGGTCTGGAGTATGACCCGACAAAAGAACATGCCTATTTTCATGGTGGAATAAAACCCAGCCAGCAGGCTTATCATGTTCCGATGTTTATCTGGTACAGCCCGACACTGGGAGAGCATGTCGATCGCCAGACGGTGAACAGCGTTTTTTCCACTGCGTATAATGATTATCTGATTAATGCATGGATGGGCGTAACCAGACCGGCTCAACCGAAAACACCGGAGGAGGTGATTACCCGCTGGCAGGGAAAATCAGATGTTTTTGATGCAAATCATAACGTGTTTGACTATAACGTATTGCGAAAGAATTTTAATGAGCTCATGGAATAATTCGTTAAAGTAATTTACTACGCTATTTGTTCAAAGGAAACTTTCAGAAAATAACCCCAGGGCGATAACCTGGGGAAGGGGGTTTTAGTGTGTTATTACTGGTGGGTAAATTATTACTTGTTAAAAAAATACACTATGCAATATCTACTGATGCTGGATGCTTGTATGTTTCATTCCTGCCGCTGAAAACGGCAATATCCAGGGCCAGACATATTCACCGTTAATATTTCTGTATTTCTGTACAATTTCCTCAGAAAGTGTCTCATCAATTCTTTCCCACAACAGCTTCTGCTGTCTTAAAATGCTTTCGCATATTTCGAAATCATCTTCCTGCATCAGCATTTCGGCGCATTTAATGATTTCTGCCCGTTCATGCAGCACAGAGGAATGGTTATAGAGCCAGTTTACAAACAGCAATGCTTCCGGATATTGTCCCCATAATGGTGAGTATGTTGCATAGTAATCTTCTGCCGTATCCAGAGAGCCGGAGAAGTTATGCCGCACAGCAAGTGGAAATGGATGCAAATTTCCGCACAGCATTTCCGCGATGTAAGTGTTTGTAGCAAAGCCATGACGAAAAGCTGTGGCTGCCTTAACATGTTCCCCATTCAGAAAATGCAGAAGACCAAGTTCATACCAGTAAGGTGAAAATTCATCAGCATGTTTTTTCAGTACACTGAAGGCTCGCTCATGATCACCTGTTCGTAACAGCTCTGAGCCCAACAACCAGCGGGCACCCTGATTATCTTCAGGATTGTATGCCAGTATTTTATCAGTGAGCATAACCGCATTCTGATGACGCTGTAAGTGCACATTTGCGAGAATTGTTGCATAAAGCGCGCGCAGATAAGGGCGGTTTTCGGGATGCATCCAGATGATTTCACCACTGAAACTTTCCGGAATGAGACGATTACCTGCCGCCAGTCCTTTAAGAGCGGCGTTCAGTGCCTTACGCGGGGCATTCTGCTCCAGAAATGCATATGCCAGATGAGCGTGTATATCAATAAAGTCAGGCTCCTGTTGAGCAAGGCGTCTGAGTTTGTTGATGTAACTTGTCTCGCTGATTTCATCAGTGTCGTATGCATCGAGCACTTCTTCAAACTCCCCCAGTAATGGGCCAAACCAGGTATCCGGAAATACGAAACGTCCCTGGTTATCGTTCACTTCAAAGCGTAATCTGTCGTTCATTTTCTGAGCCTGTAAAACGGATGGGGACATAATCTGAAAAGCATAAAAGTCGTGATGTTGTGTATCAAGTCCTGTTTTTGTCCGGGATGAATGTTGTTTACAATATCATCGACAGTGATTTTACATGAGAATGAAAATTTATCTTTATCTGCATTCCGATGTATTGTGAATTGTCAGCTGAAACAGCATATTAATCGATTTTTTGGTAATGGTGCTGAAATAACGACAGGATGATAATTGAAACTACTGGTATCAAAATTGTTAGCGGTCCATAATGGTGTGATGTTTTGAGATTGTTTACAGATGCAATATTAAATATTTTGTCAAAAAACAAAAAATATCTAAAAATAAAGCATGAAAACAAAATTCCTCCGGACCAGGAGGCCGGAGGAGAATTTGTGGATTGAGAGAAAATATCAGGACAAGTGCTCTTAACCCTGACTCTCTTGCTTAGAAAGCGAATCAATATAATCTGCGTACCACTGCATCATTTCACGGCGACCATCGAGATACTGGGCATGATTATAGGTACCCCTGATGGCGTTTTTATCCACATGAGCTAACTGCATTTCAATCCAGGCGGAATTAAAGCCCTGTTCGTGCAGAATGGTACTCATGGTGTGTCTGAAACCGTGCCCTGTGAGTCTTCCCTTATATCCCAGTAATTCAATGACTTGGTTAATGCTTTCCTTACTAATTGGCTTGCGAGGATCGTTCCTACCGATAAAGACCAGAGGATGATGTTTTGTGATGGGTTCAAGTTGCTTAAATAGGGCAATGACCTGCTCAGAGAGCGGCACAATATGAGGTCGCTTCATCTTCATTACTTCTGCCGGAATCACCCATAATTTTGTCTCAAAATCGATATCCTCCCAGCGTGCGAAACGTAATTCTTGTGTTCGTACACCAGTTAACATAATGATCTGAGTAGCTGTCTTAGTGATGATACTTCCGGTATAACCCGCCAGATCGTTGAGGAAGTGGGGAAGTTCATTAGCAGTAAGAAAGGGAAAATGTACTTTTTTCGGTGTAGCTAAAGCACAGGCAAGATCGGGAGCAGGGTTGTAGTCTGCCCGACCAGTAACAATTGCATAGCGGAACACTTCACCACAGCGCTGGCGGACTTTGCGCATTTTCTCCAGAGCTCCACGTTTTTCCATTTTACGCAGTGCTTCCAGTAACTCCATTGGTTTGATTTCGGCGATAGGGCGTTTGCCAATGTAGGGAAAAATGTCTTTTTCAAAGGTATCAATGATTTCATCACGATAGCGTAATGACCACCGATCGGCTTTTGACTGATGCCATTCGCGAGCAATGGCCTCGAACGTATTTTTCAAACTCATTTGTTGCGCGATTTTTTCTTCTTTTTTTGCCACCCCTGGATCGCCTCCAGCAGCGAGAATTTTTCTGGCTTCGCTGCGTTTTTCACGAGCGTCGGCTAGCGTTACATCGGGGTATACGCCAATAGAAAGCATCTTTTCTTTACCAGCAAAGCGGTACTTCATACGCCAGTATTTAGAACCATTAGTGTTAATCAGTAGATACATACCGCCGCCATCAGCAAGTTTATAGGGCTTTTCTTTTGGTTTTGCGGTTTTCACTTTAATATCGGTTAATGCCATGACATCCTCCAGCTTTTAATGAATTCATGTTCCTGAGGGGGACTTCTGCCAGTAATTAACCTGATACCCCCAATGCACCCCTTGTATAACAAAGATGTTGTTGAAAGCCGTTGTTATATATCATATTTTACCAATTATGGGGGGGCTGATATTTCAATAGGAAATAATACCCCCTAAAGTACCCCCAAAAGCAACTTGATACGGGGTGAAGTCGGTTGACTTCTGGATACAAAGGAATCCTGATATACAAGGGATTAGAAGGGGGGGTTGACATCGGGAGAGTTCAGAAGATGTTAATTGGCGGAAGATCACAGGAGTCGAACCTGCCCGGGACCGCTGGCGGCCCCAACTGGATTTGAAGTCCAGCCGCCTCACCGGAGACGACGATCTTCCGCGCCTCGATTGCTACATGGAGGCGGGGCGCATTATAGCTACTTCCTTGAGTTTCTACATCCCCCAGATCAGTTTTTTCCGCCTAATACACGCAGCGTATTATCACGAAAGCATTATAGTTCATATAAAACCCATATTTTACAATGATATATGAGCGGAATTAACGCTACCACGATCACATAAAACAAGAATCATAAATTAATAACCAGATATCGGAATATTCGCTCTCACAGGGATGGTTTACAAAATGCGTTATCGGTCTCAGCACCCCTATAGCATCAAGGAAAAGCAGATGAAGAGTGAAGTGTTGTCCGTTAAAGAGAAAATTGGTTATGGCATGGGAGACGCCGCCAGCCACATTATTTTCGATAACGTAATGTTATATATGATGTTCTTTTATACCGATATTTTTGGCATTCCTGCCGGATTTGTCGGAACCATGTTTTTGGTCGCTCGTGCACTGGATGCGATTTCCGATCCTTGCATGGGGTTGTTGGCCGATCGAACGCGCTCTCGCTGGGGTAAATTTCGTCCGTGGGTACTGTTTGGCGCACTGCCATTCGGGATCGTCTGTGTACTGGCCTATAGCACGCCAGATCTCAGTATGAACGGCAAAATGATCTATGCAGCAATTACTTACACCCTACTTACCTTACTTTATACCGTCGTCAATATCCCTTACTGCGCATTGGGTGGTGTAATCACCAATGACCCGACTCAGCGTATCTCGCTGCAATCCTGGCGTTTTGTGCTGGCGACCGCGGGAGGCATGCTTTCTACTGTTCTGATGATGCCACTGGTTAATTTAATTGGCGGTGATAATAAACCACTCGGTTTCCAGGGCGGTATCGCGGTCCTTTCCGTGGTGGCATTCATGATGCTGGCATTTTGTTTCTTCACCACTAAAGAACGCGTTGAAGCACCACCTACAACAACGTCTATGCGGGAAGATTTACGTGATATCTGGCAAAACGACCAGTGGCGGATTGTCGGTTTACTAACCATTTTCAATATCCTGGCGGTGTGCGTACGCGGTGGGGCGATGATGTATTACGTCACATGGATTTTGGGCACGCCGGAAGTGTTTGTCGCTTTTCTCACCACTTATTGCGTGGGTAACCTGATTGGTTCCGCACTGGCAAAACCTCTGACCGACTGGAAATGTAAAGTCACTATCTTCTGGTGGACGAACGCCCTGCTGGCAGTGATTAGCCTCGCGATGTTCTTTGTTCCCATGCAGGCCAGCATCACTATGTTTGTCTTCATCTTCGTGATTGGTGTGTTGCATCAACTGGTGACACCTATCCAGTGGGTAATGATGTCCGATACCGTCGACTACGGCGAGTGGTGCAATGGTAAACGCCTGACCGGGATCAGTTTTGCTGGCACGCTGTTTGTGCTCAAACTGGGGTTGGCCTTCGGCGGCGCTCTTATCGGCTGGATGCTGGCTTATGGCGGATATGATGCGGCAGAAAAAGCGCAGAACAGCGCCACGATTAGCATCATTATTGCGCTATTCACGATTGTTCCGGCGATCTGTTATTTGCTGAGCGCGATTATCGCTAAACGCTACTACTCACTCACGACGCACAATCTGAAAACCGTTATGGAACAGCTGGCTCAGGGTAAACGCCGTTGCCAGCAACAATTCACCTCTCAAGAAGTGCAGAACTAAGGAACGGCAATGAAAATTAGCGATGGAAACTGGTTGATTCAACCTGGCCTCAATTTGATTCACCCGCTTCAGGTGTTCGAGGTTGAACAGCAGGATAATGAAATGGTGGTCTATGCTGCCCCCCGTGATGTGCGTGAACGTACCTGGCAGCTTGATACTCCTTTATTTACGTTGCGCTTTTTCTCCCCACAGGAAGGTATTGTCGGTGTGCGGATTGAGCATTTTCAGGGGGCGCTGAATAACGGTCCTCATTATCCGCTCAATATTTTGCAGGACGTGAAGGTCACAATCGAAAACACAGAACGTTATGCTGAGTTTAAAAGTGGCAACTTAAGCGCGCGTGTCAGCAAAGGTGAGTTCTGGTCACTGGATTTTCTGCGCAACGGCGAACGTATTACCGGTAGTCAGGTGAAAAATAATGGCTACGTGCAGGACACGAATAATCAACGCAATTATATGTTTGAGCGGCTTGATCTTGGCGTTGGCGAAACAGTTTACGGTCTGGGAGAGCGCTTTACTGCCCTGGTGCGCAATGGCCAGACGGTAGAGACCTGGAACCGGGACGGCGGCACAAGTACTGAACAGGCGTATAAAAATATCCCGTTCTACATGACTAACCGTGGTTATGGGGTACTGGTCAATCATCCCCAGTGTGTCTCTTTTGAAGTGGGATCGGAGAAAGTCTCCAAAGTGCAGTTCAGCGTTGAGAGTGAATATCTCGAATACTTTGTTATCGACGGCCCGACGCCGAAAGCGGTACTTGATCGTTATACCCGCTTTACTGGTCGTCCGGCGCTGCCGCCCGCGTGGTCCTTCGGCCTGTGGCTAACCACTTCATTTACCACCAACTACGACGAAGCGACGGTAAACAGCTTTATCGATGGTATGGCGGAACGCAATCTGCCGCTGCATGTTTTCCACTTTGACTGTTTCTGGATGAAAGCCTTCCAGTGGTGCGATTTTGAGTGGGACCCGCTGACTTTCCCTGACCCGGAAGGGATGATCCGCCGCCTGAAAGCGAAAGGACTGAAAATCTGCGTCTGGATTAACCCCTATATCGGTCAAAAATCCCCCGTCTTTAAAGAGTTACAAGAGAAAGGCTATTTACTCAAACGCCCGGACGGTTCGCTATGGCAGTGGGATAAATGGCAGCCAGGTCTGGCGATTTATGACTTTACCAATCCGGATGCCTGCAAATGGTACGCCGACAAACTGAAAGGTCTGGTCGCGATGGGCGTTGATTGCTTTAAGACCGACTTTGGCGAACGTATCCCAACTGATGTTCAGTGGTTTGACGGTTCCGATCCGCAGAAAATGCATAACCATTATGCGTACATCTACAACGAACTGGTGTGGAACGTGCTCAAGGACACCGTTGGTGAGGAAGAAGCTGTCTTGTTTGCCCGCTCGGCCTCCGTCGGTGCGCAGAAATTCCCGGTACACTGGGGTGGCGATTGTTACGCTAACTACGAATCAATGGCGGAAAGCCTGCGCGGTGGTTTGTCTATTGGCCTTTCAGGTTTTGGCTTCTGGAGCCACGATATCGGCGGCTTTGAAAATACCGCTCCGGCGCACGTTTACAAACGCTGGTGCGCGTTTGGTTTGCTCTCCAGCCATAGCCGTTTACACGGTAGCAAATCTTATCGTGTGCCGTGGGCCTACGATGATGAGTCCTGTGATGTGGTGCGCTTCTTCACGCAACTGAAATGCCGCATGATGCCGTATCTGTATCGTGAAGCTGCGCGTGCGAACGCGCGGGGTACGCCGATGATGCGGGCCATGATGATGGAGTTCCCGGACGATCCGGCTTGTGATTACCTTGACCGTCAATACATGTTAGGCGACAACGTGATGGTTGCGCCGGTGTTCACTGAAGCGGGCGATGTGCAGTTCTACCTGCCGGAAGGTCGCTGGACACACCTGTGGCACAACGATGAGCTCGACGGTAGTCGCTGGCATAAACAGCAGCACAGCTTCCTGAGTCTGCCCATTTATGTGCGTGATAACACCCTACTGGCGCTGGGCAACAACGATCAACGTCCCGATTACGTGTGGCACGAAGGCACGGCATTCCACCTCTTTAATCTGCAAGACGGGCATGAAGCCGTCTGTGAAGTGCCCGCTACTGACGGATCGGTGATCTTTACTTTAAAAGCAGCACGTACTGGCAACACGATTACTGTGACTGGTGCGGGCGAGGCGAAGAACTGGACGCTGTGCCTGCGCAATGTTGTGAAAGTAAATGGTCTGCAAGACGGTTCGCAGGCTGAAAGTGAGCAGGGGCTGGTGGTGAAGCCTCAAGGGAATGCGCTGACAATTACGTTGTAATCTATTGATGGAATGCCGGGTACGTCTGAGTCGTACCCGGCGAGATTGATGTTTACCGCACCGGCTCCGTCGATGTAACTTCACCGCTGGAAACGATGCCAGCATTCATGGTTTGAGTCACTTGCTGCTTTGCGGCGTTCACGGCATGCAATTGCCCGCTAACCGTAGGTTTCAACGGGACATTGGCCTGAATATCGCCACTGGCGGTAAGCTGAATATTGCCGTCGCCAGTCAACGGTAATTTAGGCCATCCCCACTGTTGCAAAATATTCACCGGCACACCGCGTCCATTCAGGCTGATATGTGTCTGACGTTGTGGCGTTTGTGAAACACTGGCGGTGGCTTCCAGAATGCCTTTTTCAGTAAATGCACTCAGTTCGCTGATATTCACCGTGCTGCTGTTGGCGGTCAGCGCCAGCGACGGGCGACGAACATCAACACGATTGAATGTCGCGGCGGCGGCATTCAGATTCGCCGAGCCACTCCAGACGCCCCATTTATGATCGGTAACCAGCGTCAGGTTGGCACCGTAACCATCGAGCGCGGTGAGCTGCCACGGGAAGTCAGGGTCGATATCAATGATCAGATTGCGGCTGGCGCTAAATCTCTTCAGTTGCAGGCTGTTTAACCAACCGGGTGTCGTTTCCATCCACAACTGTTGCCAGTTTTTCGGCAAGGTATATTCCAGCCCGGCAATTGCCACATCATCAAGGATCAACGTTTTCCCGTCACGCAGCCAGTTCCCTGACGTTCTGACCATACCCCCTTCCCAGCGGCTGGTGAACTGGCGCAGCGCTACGCCCTGCGGGGAAAATTCCGCGTTTATAATCGGGTCAAATAAATGCAGCGAACCATAAATGAACTCGCTAGCGTTCATCGACAGTTTGCCTTCCTGTGTCTGCCAGTCATCTTTACTGAAGGTCATGTTGCGCAAGCTGAGATCGAGGTCGGTCACCGCCCAGTCCGGACCTTGCAAACGAGCATCGATCACTTCCAGGCGACCAATCTGCAACGACGGGACAGAGCGTAATGGCGCAAAGAAGTCGGTTAGCGATTTTTCGCTTTGTAGACGTATATCCGCCATGCGCAGGTTTTCCACTTGCCAGCTGCCGTCGGCGTTACGCTGCGCGTTTCCGGTTAATGTCCCGCGGGCGATGTCGGCACCCAGGTTAGTCAGCGTAACGCGATCGTTATCAATACTGCCTTCAATCAGTACATTGGTGGCAGGAACATCATTGAGCGAAAGCGATCCGGCACTAAACTGAATCTGCGCCTTCGTACCCAGCACTTTACCGGCTTTTGGTGACCACGGAACTACGCCGCCATTTACCCGCTGCGCGCTCAGTTTCCATTCGCTATTCGGGCTATTAAACGCCATATCACGCAGTTGCAGACGATCGGCTTTGAACGGTAGCGGCGCGGTCTGGTCGGTGAGATTCAGCGTCCCGTTTTCCAGCAGGATGGTATCGACATGGCGTGGTTCGGTCAGTTGCCGACTGCTTAGCGCAATGTCGACACTTTTTGCCACCAGGGTCGCGGGCTGGCCATCACGGCCAAACGTGACGTTCTCCAGCACGATATGAGATGGCGCGGAAAAACGGTGATCCATCGCCCCGAAGGCCAGATGATAGTCGCTATTCTCGGAAACCCATGCGCTGATATGTTCTGCTCCCCAGCGGGTTTGCAGAAGAAAATAGAGGCCAGCGATCACCACTAACAGAGCGATGAGAATGTAGAGAAGCAGCTTCCCAATAAATTTCATGGTCTTCCATCCCGTGAAATGCACATAAGGGAGTTATGCACGATTTACGCGCAATCCTCAAGGCGGGAATGGTGAAAGAGGTGAGACTGCGGCGGTAATTATCTTACCGCCGCCAGTGAATTACTGTTTTTCTGGTGGGAAAATCAGATTCAGCACGATGGCAGTAATACCGCCCGCGGCGATCCCGGAGGAGAGCAGGTTTTTCAGCCATTCAGGGGCAAACTGCAAAATCAGCGGCTGCTGAGACACGCCCAGACCAACCGCCAGCGACAGCGCGATAATCAGAATCGCCCGACGGTTCAGCGGCTCACGAGAAACGATACGCACACCGGAGGCGGCGATGGTGCCAAACATTACAAGCGTTGCGCCGCCCAGAACCGGTTCTGGAATGTGTTGTACAAAACCGCTCACTGCCGGGAACAGACCCAGCACGATCAACATCAGCGCGACGACAAAACCGACATAGCGGCTGGCAACACCAGTCAACTGGATCACTCCGTTGTTTTGCCCGAAGCAGGAGTTCGGGAAGGTGTTAAACACCGCCGAAACAAACGAGTTCAGGCCGTTTGCCAGCACGCCACCTTTCAGGCGTTTCATGTACAGCGGACCGGACACTGGCTGTTCGGAAACGTCAGAGGTCGCCGTGATATCGCCAATGGTTTCCAGCGAAGTGATCATAAAGACCAGCATCAGCGGCAGCAGCAGACTCCATTCAATGCCAAGACCGTAATAGAGCGGCGTTGGCACCATAATCAGTTCTTGCGTCATCGGTTCGTTGCTTTCTGGCAACATGCCCATAAACCACGCCAGCGCATATCCGGCCGCCATCGCAATCACCAGTGAGGCCACGCGTAAGTAAGGGTTACGTTGACGGTTAAGCAGGATAATTAAGGCTAAGACCACGCCTGCCAGCAGCAGATTTTTCGGTGCGCCGAAGGTGTTATCGCTCATGGCTGCGTAACCGCCGCCAATGGACGTTAACCCAACCTGAATTAGCGACAGGCCGATAATCATCACCACAACGCCAGAAACCAGCGGCGTAATAATGCGGCGCGCCAGATGCAGAACGCGGGAGATCACCATCTCGGTGCAACTTGCCAGCATCAACGTGCCGAACAAAGCCGCCATCATGGTAGGAACATCAGCACCACCGGTTTTCAGCGCGGTACCGCCCATAATCAGCGGGGCAACAAAGTTGAAGCTGGTGCCCTGAATAGACAACAGCCCGGAGCCAACCGGACCCCAGGCCTTAATTTGAATAATCGATGCCACACCGGAGGCAAACAGCGACATACTAATAATGTGTTGCGTGTCTTGTGCCGGTAAACCCAGCGCCTGGCAGATTAATAGCGCTGGCGTGATCACCGCAACGAACATCGCCAGCAGATGCTGACAGGCGGCAAACAGGGTTTGAGGAAGCGGCGGACGATCTTCAAGACGGTAAATCAGTTCGCTGTTTTGAGTCTGCGCAACCGGTTGCGCATTTTCTGACTCGAGGGTGGAAACAGACATCGAAAACAATCCCGTGGTAGCAAAGCGGGCATTTTAGCTGACCGAAAGAGAAAAGCAAACGTTTGCCACATCCTCATCTAAATATTTAAATGAGATAAATGCACTTTTTTATATAACTTTTGGTATTTTTCTGCTTAAAATCCATGCCATTTGTTCATTAACAGCTGAGAATTTGACCCAGGAAAGCATAACTCGATACCCGTCATAGTTCATGAAGTTGCCACTGCGCGATGAAGTATGACGAGTATGAAAGAGTGATGCGGATACAAAGGAGTAACTATGTTTCATCTCGATACTTTAGCAACGCTTGTTGCCGCAACGCTGACGTTGCTGCTCGGGCGTAAGTTGGTCCATTCCGTCTCCTTTTTGAAGAAATACACCATACCGGAACCTGTTGCGGGTGGTTTGTTGGTGGCGCTGGCGCTACTAGTACTGAAAAAAAGCATGGGCTGGGAAGTCAACTTTGATATGTCCCTGCGCGATCCGTTAATGCTGGCTTTCTTCGCCACCATTGGCCTGAACGCCAACATTGCCAGTTTGCGTGCCGGTGGGCGTGTGGTTGGCATCTTCTTGATTGTGGTTGTTGGTCTGTTGGTGATGCAAAATGCCATTGGCATTGGTATGGCTAGCCTGTTAGGGCTTGATCCGCTGATGGGGCTGTTGGCCGGTTCTATTACGCTTTCCGGCGGTCACGGTACGGGCGCTGCGTGGAGTAAATTGTTCATTGAACGTTATGGCTTCACCAATGCGACGGAAGTGGCGATGGCCTGTGCAACGTTCGGTCTGGTGCTGGGCGGCTTGATTGGCGGTCCGGTGGCGCGCTATCTGGTGAAACACTCCACCACGCCGAACGGTATTCCGGATGACCAGGAAGTCCCGACGGCGTTTGAAAAGCCGGATGTGGGCCGCATGATCACCTCGCTGGTGCTGATTGAAACTATCGCGCTGATTGCTATCTGCCTGACGGTGGGGAAAATTGTTGCGCAACTTTTGGCTGGCACTGCTTTTGAACTGCCGACCTTCGTCTGTGTACTGTTTGTTGGCGTGATTCTGAGCAACGGTCTGTCAATGATGGGCTTTTACCGCGTCTTTGAGCGTGCGGTATCCGTGCTGGGTAACGTAAGCCTGTCGTTGTTCCTGGCGATGGCGCTGATGGGGCTGAAACTGTGGGAGCTGGCTTCGCTGGCGCTGCCGATGCTGGCGATTCTGGTGGTACAGACCATCTTCATGGCGTTGTATGCCATCTTCGTTACCTGGCGCATGATGGGCAAAAACTACGATGCGGCAGTGCTGGCTGCGGGTCACTGTGGTTTTGGCCTCGGTGCAACGCCAACGGCAATCGCCAACATGCAGGCGATCACTGAACGCTTTGGCCCGTCGCACATGGCGTTTTTGGTGGTGCCGATGGTCGGTGCGTTCTTTATCGATATCGTCAATGCGCTGGTGATTAAGCTGTATTTAATGTTGCCGATTTTTGCCGGTTAAAAATGAAAAAGCGTCGGAAGGAACCGGAAACGCTACGTGAACACTGTCGCCATATTTTTGGTGATGAGCCGCCAGTGCTCTGTGTATGGGAAACGGAATTTGATTACGCAGATGCCGAACTCAAGGCGCTGGCGGCTAAAGAGTGGCAGCAGATCAGCGTATGGGATTTGAGTGCTTACTATGTACTCAATCTCGTTTATAACGAACCGATGCAAATAGAGTTGTTTCGCTATCTGTTTCCGCTCTGCCTGGCGCAATGGCATGAAACCGTTTTAGCTGGCGGTTATGGTGATCACTTCGAAGAATCCTTAATGAAGGCATTGTGTCGGCCCTATCTCTGGCAGGAGATGATGAATGCTTCCCAACGCCAGCAGGTACGGCAATTTTTACTGGACACCGCGTTGCAGCGTATGGATAACGAGCGTGGTTTCAATAACGTTCTTTGCTGGCTGGCGGTGTTCAATACTCTGGGTGGGGCCGCGCCGTTAATTCATTCTCTCTGGTCGCGCTGGTGGGCGCTGGATACGCCAGGAAAAGCGGTGTGTGCTATTCAGTATGCCGCGCATCTAATTTATCCCATAGAAGCCAATCCGTTATGGTCGCAAGAATGGATAGGCTGGGGGCATCCATTAGGCCATAAAGATGGCTGGTCCTCTGATAATCGCGCTTTTCTTCGCCAAATGTTAACACCTGAAATGATTGTGGCTGGCGTACAGGCAGCGGCTGAAATTCTGCGTGGTGAACCGGAAGGCGCAATGGCGGCGCGAATTGCACAGGATGCGTATGAGGCAATGGATATCCTCACTATCCAGATTGAAGATTTACTGCGTGACTTGTCTTGTGATGAGTCTGGTCATGCGTTGGAGTAACGTTCCGTCTCCGGCATCCAGCGTTCTATCAGGGCTTTTGCTTGTTGTGGGTAACGTTCGTGAATATGTCGCGCCAGGCGCTGAACTTCCGGGATCATCGCCTGATCGCGCAGTAAATCCGCCACTTTAAACTCAGCATTACCCGTCTGACGCGTACCTAACAGTTCACCCGGTCCGCGAATCTCTAAGTCTTTCTGTGCAATCACAAAACCGTCGTTGCTGTCGCGCAGCACTTGCAGCCGAATTTGCGCGGTTTTGGAGAGCGGCGTTTTGTAGAGCAGCACGCAGTGAGAAGCCACCGCACCACGACCTACACGCCCGCGAAGCTGGTGTAACTGCGCCAGACCCAGACGCTCCGGGTTTTCGATAATCATCAGACTGGCGTTAGGCACATCAACGCCGACTTCAATAACGGTTGTGGCAACCAGCAGGTGTAGCTCACCTTGTTTAAACGACGCCATCACCGCCTGTTTCTCGACAGGTTTCATCCGCCCGTGTACCAGGCCAACGTTCAACTCTGGTAGCGCCAGTTTCAACTCTTCCCAGGTAGCTTCCGCCGCCTGCGCTTCCAGCAATTCCGACTCTTCAATCAACGTACAAACCCAGTATGCCTGACGACCTTCAGTTATGCAGGCGTGGCGCACGCGGTCAATGATGTCGGTACGGCGGGTATCAGGAATAGCGACCGTAGTCACTGGCGTGCGGCCTGGCGGCAGCTCATCTATCACCGAGGTATCGAGATCGGCATACGCAGTCATTGCCAGCGTGCGGGGGATCGGCGTGGCGGTCATGATCAACTGATGCGGATGGAAGCCCTGCTGCTGGCCTTTCTCCCACAATGCCAGACGCTGATGCACGCCAAAACGATGCTGTTCGTCGATAATCACCAGCGCCAGGCCGTTAAACTGCACCTGTTCCTGGAAGATGGCGTGTGTACCGACAATCATCTGCACCTGACCGCTGGCGATGGCTTCCTGCTGTGCCAGCCGTGCTTTACCTTTCTGCTTACCGGCGAGCCAGCCCACTTCGATACCGAGCGGTGCAAACCAGTTGCGGAAGTTATTGGCGTGCTGCTCGGCGAGTAATTCGGTTGGTGCCATCAATGCTACCTGTTTGCCGTGGGCAATCGCACGCAACGCGGCGAGGGCGGCGACCAGCGTTTTACCGGAACCTACATCGCCCTGCACCAGACGCATCATCGGCACATCCAGCGCCATATCGCGCTCGATCTCCGCCACTACGCGTGCCTGTGCGCCCGTTGGCTTGAACGGTAAGGCGGCGAGGAGTTTATTTTTCAGCGTGTCATTGGCGCTCAGCGGCTGGGCATGAAAACGCTGTGCTCCGGCACGTAAGGCTAACATGCTGAGGTTGTGCGCCAGCAGTTCTTCCAGAATCAGACGACGTTGCGCCGGATGCTGCCCGGTTTCCAGATCGCTAAGCTGTAGCGTCGGTGGCGGGCGGTGCAAAGTGCGCAACGCTTCCGGTAGCGTCATCATTCCTTGTGACAGTTCCGGCGGCAGGAGTTCTTCAATGGCGCAGGTGTCGAGCAGATCCAGCGCCTGGTCGGTTAATTTACGCAGCGTGGCCTGCTTTACGCCTTCCGTTGTTGGATAAACCGGCGTGAGCGTTTCCTGTAATTCTGGCGTGCTGAGATCGCCCTGCACGCGGTATTCCGGGTGGATCATCTCCGCACCATATTTACCGCGCTTTGCTTCGCCATAAGCCAGTACACGGCGGCCCGTCGCCAGGCTATTTTTCATTGCCGCGCTGAAATTGAAAAAGCGCATGGTGAGGATGCCGGAACCGTCGCTGATCTGGCAGGTCATCATCCGCCGACCGCCGAAGGAGATATTGCAGTTCAGCACTTCGCCTTCCACCGTGGCATAAACGCCCGGCAGTAGTTCTCCGATGGGGTAGAGATGGGTGCGATCTTCGTAGCGCAGGGGAAGGTGTAAGAGTAGATCCTGCACGGTATGCAGGTTGATTTTCGCCAGTTTGTTACTAAGTGCTGCGCCAACGCCCGTTAGGGAACTGAGTGGGACAGCATCTAACAGGCGACCTTTCATGGCACTTACCCTGCAGCCTGCATAGTAGCCCACCAGTCGGCATCAGCTTCGATCTCGCCTTGCTGATTGACGTGGGGATAAGGCAGGCCTTTGCGTTTTGCGACTTTCGCCAGCACCGGATAGCCGCCTTCAAACAACAGGCGTTGTTGCTCTGCTTCCGGCAACATGCTGTTTTCACGCAGGTACATGCCTGCATTTTGCCGCTGACGCTGGGCTTCGTAAAGAATGAGGGCTGAGGCAACGGAAACATTCAGCGACTGCACCATGCCGATCATCGGAATGATGATGTCCTGATCCGCCAGGGCCAATGCTTCCTGCGTGATGCCCGTTTTCTCCTGTCCCATCAAAATGCAGGTCGGGCGAGTGTAATCAATTTCGCGGAAATCGACAGCGTTATCAGAAAGATGGGTTGCCAGAATCTGCATTCCCTGGCCTTTGAGATGAGCGACGGCATCGCCAATGGTGCGGTGTGTTTTCACCTGTACCCAGCTGTTACTACCCGCCGCTGCCGAAGCCATGGTGCGCATGCGGCTACCAGGCCAGACGGCGTGAACTTCATGTACGCCAACGGCATCTGCGGTACGAATAATCGCAGAAACGTTATGAGGTTTGTGGACCTGCTCCATGCAGACGGTCAGATCAGGCTGCCGCCTGGCGAGCATTTCGCAGATGCGTGCATAACGTGTTGGGTTCATAAAACATTAATTTCGGTTTCGGGTGACTTTAATCACGTCTGGCATCACGCGGATTTTGCGCATGATATTCGCCAGATGCACACGGTCACGAGCGGTCAGACGAATAAAGGCGCTGTAGACGCGACCATCTTTCTCTTCCGTATTCAAACTTTGAATATTCGAGGTCGTGGTGTTAATTGCCGCCGTCAGGTTTGCCAGCGCACCCTGATGATTGAACATCTCCACCTTGATTTCGGTGATGAACTCCTGCGCCGTCTCTTTATCCCATTCCACAGCCATAAACTTCTCTGGCTCTTTCTGGTAGCCACGGATGTTACGGCAGGATTCATGGTGGATCACCAGACCTTTACCGGGGCTGACGTGGGCGATAATCGGGTCGCCAGGAATGGGGCGGCAGCATTTCGCAAAGGTGATCAGCACGCCATCAGCGCCTTTGATCGGCAGATGCCCGTGGCTTTGAGTCGCCGGTGGAATGGAGGCGTCCCCATGTTGTAGATTTTTCGCGACCACCACGCTCATTGCGTTACCAAGGCCGATTTCTGCCAGCAGATCGTCAAGCGTTGCCAGCTTCATGCGATCCAGCTCGCGCTGAATATTTTCCTGCGGGATTTCATTCAGCTTACGGCTACCACCCAAAGCATGGTTGAGCAGACGACGGCCCAGGCTTACAGAATCATCACGCTTGAGGTTTTTCAGCAACTGACGAATTTTGGCGCGCGCTTTTGAGCTAACGACAAAGTTCAGCCACGCGGCATTCGGGCGAGCGCCCGGTGCGGTAATGATTTCAACGGTTTGACCGCTGGTAAGCGGCTGCGACAGCGGGTAAGGCTGGCGGTCAACGCGTGCGCCCACGCAGGCATGACCGATATCGGTATGCACTGCATAAGCGAAGTCGACGGGCGTTGCACCGGCAGGCAGCTCGACAATTCGCCCTTCCGGTGTGAAAACGTAAATCTCATCCGGGAAGAGATCGGATTTAACGCTCTCGATAAATTCAAACGAACTACCGGCGCTCTGTTGCAGCTCCAGCAGGCTTTGCATCCAGCGCTGGGCGCGGATTTGTGCGGTAGTACTGGTTTCGCCGTGCTCTTTATAAGCCCAGTGCGCGGCAACACCCATCTCCGCCATCTGATCCATATCTTCGGTACGGATCTGGACCTCAACCGGCACGCCGTGCGGGCCAATCATCGAGGTGTGCAACGACTGATAGCCGTTCGCTTTAGGAATGGCGATATAGTCTTTCACGCGACCCGGACGCGGCTTGTACAGGCTATGCATTTGCCCGAGCACGCGATAACAGGTGTCAGAATCATTGACGATCACGCGGAAAGCGTAGATGTCCATGATTGAGTGAAAACGCTGCTCTTTGAGCACCATTTTGCAGTAAATCGAATAAAGATGCTTTTCGCGACCACTGACGCGGCACGGTATTCCCGCTTCCTGCAAACGCCCTTCGATTTCAGAGAGGATTTTTTGGATCATCTCTTTACGGTTGCCGCGCGCGGCTTTCACCACTTCTTTAATTACGCGGTAACGATTGGGATACAGCGCCTCAAAACCCAGCTCTTCGAGTTCGGTTTTAATGTGGTGGATACCTAAACGGTGCGCCAACGGGCTATAAATTTCGAGAGTTTCACGGGCGATGCGGCGACGTTTGTCCGGGCGAAGTGAGCCCAGCGTGCGCATGTTGTGGGTACGGTCGGCAAGTTTGATGAGAATGACGCGGATATCCTGCACCATCGCCATAATCATCTTGCGAAAGTTTTCGGCCTGCGCCTCTTTCTTATCGCGGAACTTGAGCTTATCAAGTTTCGACACCCCCTCTACCAGCTCGGCGACGCTTTTACCAAAAAGCTGTTCCATGTCCTGGTAGGTGGCGGGAGTATCTTCAATCACGTCATGCAGCAGCGCCGCCATCAGCGTTTCATAGTCGAGTTTCATCTCGGCCAGAATGCAGGCAACCGCTACCGGGTGCGTGATATAGGGTTCACCGCTTGAACGTGTTTGCCCCTCGTGAGCATCACGTGCAACGAGATACGCCTGCCGCAGACGCTTGATTTGGTCTTCCGGCAGGTAGGTTTGAATCAGTTGATTCAGGCTTTCAAACAGATACAAGGGCGACCCGCTTTGTGATTAACGACGACCTTCAGCAATAGCGGTAACGGCTTGTAATTCAGCGGCTTCCTGCTCTTGCTGTTCCTGGCGTTCGCGAACGTCGAGGATCTGGTTGTTGATCAGACCTTCTTCGATTTCGCGCAGCGCGATTACAGTGGTTTTATCGTTTTCTTCCGGTACCAGCGGATCCTTTCCGCCTACCTGCATCTGACGAGCGCGACGCGCGGCGACCAGTACCAGGTCAAAACGGTTACCAATTTTCTCTACAGCGTCCTGAACAGTTACGCGTGCCATACTTAAAAAGCTCCACAGGTGAAGAAATGACTGGGCATGATACTGAAATCAGGTTCAGTCTGCCAACAATTTGCTGATTAAAGCGTCATGACGCTGCTTTTGGCGGCTCATGCGCAGACGTTCGGCGCGAATAATGGTCTTCAAATCGGTCAACGCGGTATCGAAGTCATCATTCACAATCAGATAATCATATTCGGCGTAATGGCTCATTTCTGCAACAGCTTGCGCCATACGCTTTGCAATGACCTCTTCGCTGTCCTGACCGCGACCGCGTAGACGGCGGTCCAGTTCAATTTTGGACGGCGGTAAAATAAAGATACTCCGCGCGTGCGGCATTTTCTGGCGAATTTGCTGCGCGCCCTGCCAGTCGATATCGAGAAAAACATCGACACCGGTCGCCAGTACTTGCTCAATGGCCTCACGCGAAGTGCCATAGTAATTACCAAAAACTTCTGCGTGTTCGAGGAACGCATCTCTGCTAATCATTTCTTTAAATTCATCATGATTAACAAAGAAATAATGTTCACCGTGGACTTCACCAGGACGCGGTTGGCGTGTGGTGTGTGAAACAGAAACCTGGGTGTCATACAACGGTTGGGTTTTTAATAAAGCCTGAATCAGGCTGGATTTACCCGCGCCACTGGGGGCAGAAACAATATAAAGCGTGCCTTGAGCCATGAGTATCTTTCGTATGTGATTAGCGAAATAAAGCCTACATACGAGCTTATTATACACGGCGCGGCCATGTGACGTAGCCCTTGCTCACACTTTTTGCGCAAAGTTGTTGCGTTTTGCGTAGCTGCTTCCGCATTTGCCTGTCATTCACTGCAATAAAGACGATTTTCAGGAAGCGTCCTCGCAGACTCCGTTTTTGCCACTCGGCTTTGCTTTCATCACGTTGTATATCTGCCTGACTACCTACAGCGGAGGTGATGATGAAAGTATGGATGGCGATATTAATAAGTATCTTGTGCTGGCAATCATCTGTGTGGGCGGTCTGTCCGGCCTGGTCGCCAGCCAGAGCACAGGAAGAAATTTCCCGCCTGCAACAGCAAATAAAACAGTGGGACGATGACTACTGGAAGGAAGGAAAAAGTGAGGTGGAAGACGGTGTTTACGATCAGTTAAGCGCCCGTCTTACGCAGTGGCAACGCTGCTTTGGGAGCGAGCCCCGCGACGTGATGATGCCGCCTTTAAATGGTGCGGTTATGCATCCGGTTGCCCATACGGGTGTACGCAAAATGGTGGATAAAAACGCATTAAGTCTGTGGATGCGAGAACGTAGCGATCTTTGGGTGCAGCCAAAAGTTGATGGCGTTGCGGTAACCCTGGTTTATCGGGACGGGAAACTGAACAAAGCAATCAGTCGCGGTAATGGCCTGAAAGGCGAGGACTGGACGCAGAAAGTTAGCTTAATTTCCGCTGTGCCGCAAACCGTTAGCGGGCCTTTAGCCAACAGTACGCTTCAGGGGGAAATATTTCTCCAGCGCGAGGGGCATATCCAACAACAAATGGGGGGAATAAATGCCCGCGCAAAAGTTGCTGGCCTGATGATGCGCCAGGACGATAGCGACACGCTGAATTCTCTGGGCGTTTTTGTCTGGGCATGGCCGGATGGACCGCAGTTAATGACCGATCGTTTAAAGGAGCTGGCTACCGCAGGTTTTACTCTAACGCAGAGGTATACCCGTGCGGTTAAAAATGCTGATGAGGTTGCGCGCGTACGCAATGAGTGGTGGAAAGCGAAATTACCCTTCGTCACCGATGGCGTGGTTGTGCGAGGGGCGAAAGAACCCGAATCCCGCCATTGGCTACCAGGCCAGGCAGAATGGCTGGTGGCCTGGAAATATCAACCTGTAGCTCAGGTTGCCGAAGTGAAGGCGATTCAGTTTGCGGTGGGTAAGAGCGGTAAAATATCGGTGGTTGCGTCACTCGCACCTGTCATGCTGGATGATAAAAAAGTCCAGCGGGTGAATATTGGTTCCGTCAGGCGCTGGCAGGAGTGGGATATTGCGCCTGGTGATCAGATCCTCGTCAGCCTTGCCGGTCAGGGTATTCCTCGCATTGATGATGTGGTCTGGCGCGGTGCAGAACGTACAAAACCGACACCACCAGAAAACCGCTTTAACTCGTTGACCTGCTACTTTGCTTCTGATGTTTGTCAGGAACAGTTCATTTCACGCTTAGTCTGGCTGGGGTCAAAACAGGTTCTGGGGCTGGATGGTATTGGTGAGGCCGGCTGGCGCGCGCTGCATCAGACTCATCGCTTTGAGCATATCTTTTCCTGGCTTTTATTAACGCCAGAGCAATTACAGAACACGCCGGGGATCGCGAAAAGTAAAAGTGCGCAGCTATGGCATCGGTTTAATCTGGCTCGTAAGCAGCCTTTTACTCGCTGGGTGATGGCAATGGGAATACCGCTAACCCGGGCGGCGCTTAATGCCAGTGATGAACGGTCCTGGTCGCAACTTTTATTTAGCACGGAGCAGTTCTGGCAGCAGCTGCCGGGGACTGGATCGGGGCGCGCCAGACAGGTTATTGAATGGAAGGAAAATGCGCAAATCAAGAAGCTGGGCAGTTGGCTGGCTGCCCAGCAGATCACAGGTTTTGAACCTTAGTGTCCTTCGTGGCTGTAGTAAAAGACCGGTAATCCCAGCTTAAGGCGTAGCGCCAGTAAGCGGGCAAAAAAGCCGAATACCAGGGTGGAGATAATTACCACATCATGGTTAGAAACATAGTGTTGCAGCGCGATGTACAGCACGGCGGAGGCAAATGAGACACCGGCATACAACTCTTTCTGGAATACCAGTGGGATACGTTTACAGAACATATCGCGCAAAACGCCGCCAAACACGCCGGTGGTTACCGCCGCGACAACGGCAATAATTGGGCCGTGCCCCATATCCAGTGCAACCTGTGCGCCGATGATAGAAAAGACCACCAGTCCAAGCGCATCGAGCACCAGAAACACTTTGCGCAGGTAAGGCATTACAGGAGCAACGATAGTGGTGAGTACTGCGGCGGTAGCGACGATAATCACATATTCCGGGTGTTTGACCCAGCCGAGCGGATAGTGGCCCAGCAGAATATCGCGCACTGACCCTCCGCCAATTGCGGTGGCGGTCGCAATAATAATTACGCCAAATGTATCCATGCGGCGTCGCCCGGCCGCCAGAGCCCCCGTCATGGCTTCGGCAGTAATGCCAACCAAATACAAAATGTGTAACAGCATGGTTCTCTCCCTAAAAATCTGTCTGGCAGGGTAGCGATTTGTGCGTATTGTCACGATTGAGATTTTTTAAGGTGAGAGGAAATTGATAACTTGTAGTTATGTGAAATCGCTATTTTCTGTAGCGTAGATGCATTCTTCTGACTTCTTGTCTGAGAAAATGCATAAGAAAAAATAGGTTAAAATTGAGGGGTGGAAAAGAAAGGTGCAATGTTTAGCCATTGTGTTCACCGCACCTGGACTTTGGCTTACGCATCGGGTATCTCAATCAACAAAAAGAGTTTTTAGTTTCTGCTATTTCTTCTCTGTAATTTTTACACTGTTTTCCAACTGCTTGATGCTGACCTGCGGGGTCGGCAACTCCTCAGGCATGGTTCCGCCAAGTTCCTGAATGGTTTGCCTCACCTTGCTACCCACGTCAAAGTGTGTGGTATTAGCTTGCTGTTTTGAATTCACGCCATCCCGCTTGAGTTTTTCTTCTGTTTGGGTAGCTCGAAAGAGATTAGCCGCCAGTTCTGTTGAACCCATATGATCCAGGATCTTCTGACTCTTTTTCAGCCCCTTCCGCTGATGGATGGCTTTCTGATCTAATCCACCATACAGCCCCCGGTAACCATGATTCTGAAATATGGCGAAATCGATAGCTGTCGCTACCCCAGCTTGCTGCGCTGCCTCAACCAATTGTTTGTTATGTTCTTTCAATTCATTTCTCAGAAAAAGACGCTTTTCGTCTTCACGAAGTTGCCTGAAAGCTTCATCGTCAGCCAGCTCCTGCCGTCGGGTCTGGATAGCAAAATAAGTTTGCCCTGCCGCAATAACCGGTTTCGCAGGGTCGCCGTTTTGTACTACCAGGTAACAGGCATAGCGGGAGAGATGAACATCTTCAAGTTCTCGTTGAGCCCCTGAACCTAATACAACCATTTTGGTGGTTTCAACGAAATGGTCAGATGCAGCTTGATTGCTGGCTTCGCACGCTTGAGTCGCGCGGGCCAGTACCTTTTGAAAATTGCGCCAGTCCCGATAATCCAGTAACGGTGCCAATTCTCTAGCTGACCAAAATTCTTGCCCTTCAGTGCCATAATGCCGTATTTCTTCAAAAGGTTGATGATGTTCGTTCATTGCCCACTCCATGTGATATCGATTGCAAAGAAAGTAAATCTGTAACTGTATTTATATACAGTTGTGAGTATCTCACGTTCTCAGTGTGCTGGGCAAAAAAACATCGCAAAATCTGGAGCAGGCACGCAAAACAGAATTGAAGTTGCGGGGAAGAAAAATGCCGCTCTGTTTGAGTGGGCGGCATTTGTGAAGGCTGAAAAGTAAGAATTGGCGTTACGAGTTATTCAATGTTCTGAATCTGCTTGTAAACTAAAAAATTTTATTAAATAAAAACAATTATTTAAGTTTTAATAAAGTGATTTTTCTATATTTACTACCCAATTTACTACCCATAAGAGAGTTGTTTAATTGGTTTGTGCAGAAAGAACATTGAGCTTTCCCTCCTCATACCTATTAAGGTGGGAAAGCTGGGAAAGTGGGAAACAAAATAACCCACCTTCATTGTAAAGTTAATTAGCCATGCAATGCTTCTGCTAAATTCGTGACCACATCGTAATTCACGCCGATTGCAGCAAAATGCTTCTCGCCGCAGGCAATTTTATCTTGCTCGGACTCGCGTAGTTCTTTGCGGTTACGTGTACTTTTGGTTTCTCGTACCAGATACAGTTTTTCTTCACCCTCTGTCACCAGTGCCCAGTCAGGGTTATAGGGACCAACGGGGGTATCTATCTTAAAGCTGGCGGGTAGTTTGCAGTAAAACTTGATCCGCTCGTCATTATCACAAGCTTTGGCAAACTCACGTTCAACTTCTGAATCGTACTCAACGAAATCAAATAGTGTCTTATCTTGGTTTTGCACTTCGTACAGATTATTCAAGTAGCGGGTTATCCCGCGTTCGGCCTCTTGTTCGATGTTGTGCATTTCATAAACACTACCACCGACCTTTTCATACTCGATACCTTGCACAGTCACATGATGTAAAACATCCTGAATACACTGGGTAACTTGGTTAATAAACACCTGCGGATTCTCAAGAAAGTCTTTTAATCTGCCGCTACGCTTGAGTATCTCTACCAAGGTGTGGCGAGTCAATTCGGTGCTATTTTGCAGATAGGCTAAAAGGTCAGGCAAATCCGGTGACTGGCTTATTTCCCGCACACCGCCAGAAATTTGCTCCCCTTCAATCCCAGCCTTGTTGGTATCTAACCGATAGACCTCAGTTGTTATCCGTGAGCGGTGAATGGGTGGCATTTCCGCTATGGCTTTAGCTGCCGCTTTAACCAGCTCATCGGTATCAAAGGTCACGCGGAATCGAGTTCGCTGGCTTATGCGCTCCCAAAGCTCTCTGAATGTCGGGTCTAGCGTAACGTTTTTACGAAGTGTTAGTGTGCGTTTGTCCCGCGCATTAACAATTCTATTCTTAAACACGTATTTATTTATCTCATCCGTGACCTGTGGTCGCATGTGTGCCCATTCCGGTGGAAGGTCAAGAATGAAGTGAGGATTCTTAGGATCGAATTTATCCGTCACCCTACCTTCTGCATCCAGATAGCCATTTTTTTGTAACGAGCTAAAAATCACTTCTGAGGCTTCTTGTCCAATATTCACAAATTGACTAGCGTCAGGATTAGCCAACTTAGCAAATGCATTGATACCCAATTTACCAAAGCCTATGCCGTAGTCTTCCTCATACTCAGTCTGCAGTTGCTTAGCGAAATCATCGTATGATTCGTTAGCTATCACGGTTAGTCTGTTCACCGAAGCATCATGAACACGTTCGCCGTTTTGGTTTACAGGCAAACGTAAGCCTCGGCCAATTTCCTGACGTTTTCTATCAGTGCTTTTGGTTTCGTTTAACGTACAAATTTGGAACACATTGGGGTTATCCCAACCTTCGCGTAAAGCTGTGTGGGAGAAGATAAAACGCAGAGGCTCGTCAAGAGATAGCAAGCGTTCCTTATCTCGCATGATCAATGAATAGGTGTCTTCATCGTCTTTAGTCTTGCCCGTGGTGTCCTTAGCTATGCCTTTTTTGTCTTGCGAAAAATAGCCGTTGTGAACCTCTGCTACAGGAAAATTTAACAGTCCACGATACAAGGGTTTCTGTGTTAGTTCGTTGTATGCTTCTTCAAACCAAAGCCCCAGCTTGCCTAAACTGGTGGTGCCGTCGTCATTGTATTCACGGTAGTTGGATACTTTATCGATAAAAAACAGAGAAAGTACTTTGATCCCTTTGCCTTTTACTGCAAGTTCTTTCTTTAGATGCTGCTCTACGGTTTCATAAATCTGCGCTCGCATCAGCTCGCCGTCTAAGCCACCAAGTTGATCCCCCAATCGCAATACTTGACCATTTGCGAACTCAACATGTTCGATCCCCGGCTCACAACTAATGTTTCTAATGTGCCAACCAAACTGATATTCCTGTCTAAAGTTAGATTTAAGATGCAAATCATCATCTTGCTTAACGGTAACCAGCTTTTTCTTTGGTCCGGTTTTATCCTGCACATTAATTTGCAGCTTAGCCTTAATGCCGTTTTTGTTATTCACTTCTTTCAAAGCGACGAATGTATTGTTGAAGCTTTGCTCTTCAACCATGCTGGCGACTTCAATGCGTTTCACCAACTTAAGATCATAGGCGTCTATCGGCCCCAAGCTATACAGCAAGTTGTAAGGGTTTTTGTGCGTTGCAGAATAACGCAAGGTACAAAGCGGATTCAGGTTGTGCAGGGCTTCAGAACGCTTGGTTTGGTCTTTTCTAGTATCGCCTTCAACCGACTGAGGTTCGTCGATAATGACTATCGGATTAGCTGCACGAATAAAGTCGATGGGTTTGTTGCCACTCAGCTTGTCTTGCTCACGGTTGATAATATTTTGCTCTTTTTCAAAAGCCTGAATATTGATCACCATGATCTGGATTTTGTTGCTGGAACCGAACTGGCGCACCTGTCCTAGTTTGGAAGGATCATAAACAAAATGGTCGAACGGAACATGATCGTAAAGCTCACGAAAGTGGTCCCGCATTATCTGAATGCTTTTCAGCACCCCTTCACGAATTGGTACGCTGGGTACTACGATAATAAACTTGGTAAAACCATAGGTTTTATTGAGTTCAAATATGGTACGCAGGTAAACGTAAGTTTTACCCGTGCCGGTTTCCATCTCAACAGAGAAGTGCGGCACCTGCTTTTTAATCTTGTAGGTGCCTTTTTCGTCTTCCTGCTCTAGGTCAAACGAGGTATTGAGCAGTTCATCGGCGAGAACAATATTGTTGGTTTCCTGCACCTTACGCAGGTTTCTGAGCAGGTGTTCCTGAGTGAGTACTAATTGGTTTGAAACGGCGGCAATGCCGCTAAAGCCGTCACCGTCCAATGAAAGCTGACTGCCCCCAATTTGTTGCCCCACCGATACAGTAAAGGCATCCTGCGCTAAAGGCTGCTCTTCAAACAAATCCACTACCGCCTGAACGGCATGTTTCTGATAGTCGAGGGTGGCATTAAATTTAAGTTTTAATAAAGACATAATCCCCCCTTAAACAACTTTGAAGACCATTTCGGCTTCGCTATCTTGCGAGCGGGCTTTAAACGCCTGTGCAGTGTTGGCTTTTAGCTGATCATTGCCTTGGAAACCTTTATCTAGGCAGATAAATTGCATTGGTTCTAATGCGATAACTTCATCAATGAATTCGGCAGTAAGCTGATCTTCAAGACAGATGATCAAAGCACCGTTAGCTACCGCAAATACGGTTTTCCCATAAATTTCAATTTTTGCTACCTGTTCAGTGGGCTGGAACCCTGCTTTTAATAAAACCTCAAAGAGAAGGTCGAGCTGAGTAGCATCTTCTACAATATTATCAGCATGAAGTTGCAGTTGTGCTTGAATATCATTAACGGTTGATTCACTGCTGGATGTCCACTCAGAAAAGCACGACTGATCGAGCTTAAAGACTTTTACTCCTTCGAATTTTGAAGCTTCTTTGTGAACTTCTAATGCCAGCTTAACTCTTGCTAATGCCACATCAGAAATTCGTTCATATCCTAGTTTTTTAGCCACCGAGTCTTCAGGGCATTTTTCCGGTAATTGAACTACTATGAATGGATTTCCCTTGCGAATTGCGGCTTCGGCTGTCGCGGCTGAACCAGCAAAAAAATCTAAAACTATGCCGTCTTCAGCGGCCATATCCATAAGAGTACTAATTAATTCAACTGGTTTTGGGGTATCAAATACAGCATGACCATTAAACATTGCTTTTAATTTGTTTTTTGCGCTCTCATTTGTGCCGCAGGTATCTGCAAAGAGCAAACTTTCAGGTCGCAAGCCGCGATCTTTTTCGAGCAAATATGTCTTTATTCTAGGAACTCCATTCCCGTCTTTACCAAACCAAATTCGACCATCGTCTATGGCTTTTTGCATCACATCTTTTGTGTACAACCAGCATCGACCACTTTGTAATTTATGAACCTTGCCATTAGGAGCAACGAGATCATAAAACTGACTATTTGTACCGTGGCCAGCCTGAGCTGTAGCAGGATCTGATTTCCAATCACCTCTGGGGTCATTATCAGGATTCTTATATCTAGCTTTGGCCTCATCGGTCATAGGAAGTTGGTTTAACGGAAGTTGATCATCTCTTATCGACTTCGCATAACAAACTATGTAATCGTGACGAGACGATACATTTTTTCGATTCTCCCTATTTGTTCTCTTTTCCCATATAAATGTCGCTAGGAAATTCTCTTCTCCAAAAATTTCGTTGCAAATTCTGCGAAGATTCTCCAGCTCGTTGTCATCAATTGAAATAAAGATAATTCCATCTTCTGTGAGAAGATTTCGAGATAAAAACAATCTCGGATACATCATGTTTAACCAATTTGTATGATACCGACCTTCAAGTGGAGTATTAGTTGAAAACAGTTTACCTTTATCATCGACCAACCCAGCGTACGCAAGATATGTATCAATTGATTCTTGATAATTATCAGGGTAGATAAATTCATTACCGGTATTGTATGGTGGGTCGATATAGATCATTTTCACCTTGCCGTAATAGCTCTTTTGCAACAGCTTTAGTACTTCAAGGTTGTCACCTTCGATAAACAGGTTCTTGGTGGTATCCCAGTCTACGGACTCATCCGGGCAGGGCTTTAAGGTTGCTCGGCTTGGCTCCTGGATCACTTTCATGCAGTCGCGCTTACCCGGCCATTCCATACCATAACGTTCGCGTCTTCCCTCGTAGATATCAGAGAAGGTCCCTAATTCGGCCTTAAGGCGTTCAAAGTCAATGGATGACACGACATTGCCGTCAGCATCTTTCGTTTCGGTAAACACACCGGGGAAGAGTTGTTTTAGTTCATCACGACGTTGAGCGGCAATATCTAGGCTTTCCCCACTCATCACTTCTGGCTTATATGTCATCTTGTTTTCACTCTTTTAAATTCTAAAAATTAATCTATTAGGCTCACGTCAGATAGTGTCTGATCCCATTTGGCGTTCGAATGCTTGAGTAACCAAAGCCATGATATGAGATAGATCGTCTAGATTATCGAGGCCTACCTCAACATCACCGTTACCCCAACGCCCTAGATTGGTTACATCTTTACAGAGACCACGGGGGTCCTCTATCTCGGAAAACGGCATATTCAACGATAAACGTAGGCGTTTCGCCTGTGGCACCACATCGACAAAGTTGGTCTCGGCTTTAAAGGCGACATAGAGTTTTTTCACTTCTTCTGTTACGCATGGGTCCAGATCCAGCACCGCCTTACGGAAAACCTGATAAATTTCAGCCATTTTACCCGTCATCAAATGTGGATGATCTGCCAAACTGTATTCACTTGTTTGGTCATTTGTTGGTCTGTAGGCGTCGATAATATCATTGGGTAATGCGACATTTACCCATACCTTAGTTGCCTTGTCGGCCAGTCTGTTAGCGCGTTTTGTTATTGCATCTTCGTTCCATATAGGCTCGACCGCAATCCCCTCGTTCATCTTGAGAGGGCTGAATTTGAAACCAAATTCATGTTCACACTTGGCGATAAACGCACTGTTGCTGTATTCCGAATTGTACCCCGTTAAGGTTAAGTTTCCGAGGGTATGACGGTAAGTCTCCCAAATGCGTTGCCAGTCATCGCCTAGCTCCGCTCGCCACACCTGTGGCAATTTTTCTGGGTTATTGTCAGCCTGCGGCATAATGTGCTCAATGGTGTAATCATCGACCAAAACGCGTTCTTTACGGCCAAAGTTTTCCATCCGCCGTAACCAGTAGCTTTTGTTACGGAAGTTGTAGATATCTTTGGTTTGAATTTTCCTATGGAACTCCTCATCGTTTGGAAAACGGCGGTAGGATGGTAATAACAGGAAGGAAGCTTGTATGCTTTCGAGGTAGCGATCTTTTTTCAGGCCAAGTCCCATACGAGCAAAGGTTTTGTTCATGGAGTTGGTTGGGATCTCGCAAATGGCGCGTCTGAAAACATAGCTTTCGATTATACGCACAGCAGACAAAAATTCGCTGTGGCTCAATAGTTCGGACGAGTAGTCTGAATACAACTCAAGCAAAAGTGGATAAGCCACATCAACTTTCAGTTCTCGTAAGTCTTTAAATGCCAGCTTTAACTGTTCGTCCTTCTCTTTGCCTAAGGCGAAAGCGCAGAAATACACCGCATAGTTTCTGATTTCTTTAACTAGTTCATCTACACCTTTGCTTGCAACTACTGGTCGTCTTGAATATTCCTTAAACACGTCATATACATCGCCAATTTTGGGGATCTCACGTGTTTTAACGGTAAGGAAGTGACGCATAAAGCTGTCAAAGTAGTCACTATATGCCTGTTGTCCAAACGCTAACTCCATTGGCCGCCAGTATTGTTCATACAGGTGTGTCTGACGCTCTGGCTCTAGGCCCATCAGTATGTAGTTACGGATCAGATCGGCTTGGCTCAGCTCTTTACCCGTTGAGTTCATACTCTCAAAAATGAGCTGGGGGTTATCTTGTTCGCGATTTAATGAAATATCGACCACCATCAGCTTGGCTAAGCCGCTGCATACCGGTTTTAAATCTCCCATCTTTTGCAGTTTTAATTTAAAAAACTCAAAATTTTCAACTACTCGTATTGAGCTCTCGTTCGGCTGTTCCAGCCCTTTGATGATGGCTTTTAACGACAGATCGTCGGTTTGTGACAATACCAGTTTGTAAAATTTCTCGCCGCTTTCAAGTGGGTTAGTTAAGTAGTAGCCTTTTAATTTTGCTTGGCTGAAATCTTCCAATGGTTCTTGATCACCAATGACTTCCGTTAATGCAGCAATTAAAAGGGTTACTGTTGTTAAGCGTTGCTGACCGTCAATCACCAAAAGCGGTGTTTGTGATGAGACGGAATACAAACCTTTTTCAACATAGACAACAGAACCCATAAAATGGGCATTAATATCATCATTGTTGCCGCTGCGAATAATGTCATCCCACAATTGTTGGCACTCTTTTTCTTTCCAAGAGTAAGTGCGCTGATAAATTGGAATAACAAATTGAGGCGATTTTTTAAGAAATTCTAATAGTTTCGCTTCGGTGGCTTTCATATTAGATCAAGCTCCATCTTATACTGAACAAATGTTGTTCAGTTGTGTTCATTTGCAGCTTCTGCTCGATAATGTCGAGCAGGCTATCTTTTTTCTGTTCAACCTCACGAGCTTGTTCATCGTACTCTCGCCACGCTTCGTCCCGCTGTTTTTCCAGCTTTTGCGCTTTGCGCTGAAACGCTAGCTTTTCTGGTAAATTTTTTGAACCCCTGATCTGCCGCTTCAAATCTTTTATCTGTGTGTCCAAGTCTTTTAGGTTGAATTTCAAACCCTTGCGCTTATCGTCAGCCCAGTGGTCGAGTTTTTCCATCTCTTGTTCGAAATAAGCAGCATAACGACCTTCAACATCCCCTAGAATCTGTTGTTTTTGCGCTTCGTATTGTTCAGACGTATCGGCAATTTCTGCTGGCCCCAAATTAATTGCATTGAGACTAAACAACCTGCGCATTTGATCTGCATTCAGCATTTCACCTTCATCGGTAACGCCGACAAAGACCAAATGCTCTTCGGTATCTGCGCCAGTAATAGCCAGCTTGTGTAAAGACAGTATGCCAGTCTGTCCAACCATTGCTTGTAAGGCGTTTACTTGCTGTGGATGATTTGTTAGGTCGAATTGCAAAGATGCCGCTGGGGTATTTACTTCAGTGAGTTGTTGAACTACCTGCTTGGCAAGAGGGTGACCTAATCGATAGACGTGGGCCTCTTCTATATCTTTGCCAATCTCATAAATTCCAAGGGGAATCGCTGGATTCGCGCCATTTGGAAGTTGGGTTAATTCAAATCGATATTTTTTACTTTGCTCTGCCGGGCTAAAATCTGCATCCTCTGCAAGGACAAAGCGAGTTATTTCCCATAGCCATTGGCTGTATTTATCGAGATAAGCCTTACTCTCCTGAAGGTTAACTTTGAGCTTGTCATGTACCTCAGCATCAAAGTTTTCCAGCAGTTTTTGTCTTGTATCGTCCATCGCTTGGTTGATCTGCTCATCCAGTTCTTTGCGCAACTCTTCGAATTGGAAGGCGATCTGCTCTGGCTCGCGACAGGTTTGATAAATTTCAACAATGCGCTGTTCGAAATCTATCCCGGACTCAATGGCCCCCAATACATCGTCGCTAGCGCCAAAGACACCGCTAAACAAATTAAATTTCTCATCGAGTAGTTCATAAACACGTTGATCGGCTGCATTGGCTTTGTTGAGGAAATTAATCACCACCACATCATGTTTTTGTCCATACCGGTGACAACGGCCAATTCGCTGTTCAATTCGCTGGGGATTCCACGGCATATCGTAGTTCACCAGCAATGAGCAGAACTGTAAGTTAATACCTTCTGCTGCGGCTTCAGTGGCAATCATGATTTGCGCGGTATTGCGAAAGTGCTCAACCAATGCGGCTCTCATATCGGCTGTTCGAGAACCTGTTATCTTGTCTGAACCTTGATTCCGTTCTATCCACGCCTTATAGATTGCCTTTGATTGCTCATCGGTATTAGAACCGTTAAACAACACCAGCTTATCGGCGTATCCGTTTTCGCTGAGCAATCGAACTAAGTAATCTTGTGTGCGGCGAGACTCTGTAAAAATAATGGCTTTTTGTTCGGCACCGAGGTCGGTTGCTTTATCAAACCCGGCCTTTAGGCCGTCAATTAATGCCATTCCTTTTGCGTTCTCGGATATAGAAACGGCTAGCTCACGAAATGCGGCCAGATCTGCGATTTCTTCTTCAATCGCAGCAATGTCGTCGGCAGACAGAGGCTGTTGTTCCTCTTCTATCTCTAGCTCGTCTTCATATTCTTCTAGCGTTTCAAAGTCTGCTTCCAGCCCTTCGAGTCGATTGACCAATTGATCATTGTCTTTCAATTGGCGTTGTAACTTATTCGCTAACGAATCCAGTGCCCCTGCAATTGCAAAGGTCGAAGATGCAAGCAGTTTGCGAAGCACTAGCGTCATCAGTTTTCGCTGAGCGTTTGGCAGTGCAAAAAGGGAAGGACGCTGTAAATAATCTGAGACCATATCATACAGGGCTTGCTCGTCGTCACTGGGCCAGAATTCTTGCGTGATGGGTTGCCGGTTTGTGTACTTGACGTATTCCATCACTTGGCGACGCAAAGTGCGGTGACAAAATGGCTGTAATCGACCTTTCAGCTCACCGAATTGTTCCGGAGAAGTCATCCGAGAATATTGGCTGCGGAAGGATTTTTCATCACCAAAAGCATATTCATCGATGAAGCTAACAAGGCCATAAAGCTCCATCAGGCTGTTTTGTAACGGGGTGGCTGTCAATAATACTTTGGGCACATTGGCCAATGCCGTGCGCAAGGCCCGCGCAGTCTTATTCTGTGTCTTGTAGACATTGCGCAGGCGGTGGGCTTCATCGAGAACTACCAAGTCCCAGCGCACCAACATGAGCTTTTCTGCATGTCTGGCTGCAAAAGGGTAAGAACAAATTAGAATTTCGTTTGCTTCGAACGGGTTTAAGTTGCCAGCTTTGATGGCTGCATTGAATGATTTTGCTTCCAAAATTTGTGATGGAAGAAAGAACTTCTCTGCCAGTTCTTGGCTCCATTGCTTGCGCAAGCTAGCGGGTACGACTATTAACATGCGCTTCTTGCCTTCTGCCCACTTTTGCGACAGAACAAGACCGGCCTCAATGGTCTTCCCTAGACCTACCTCATCAGCCAAAATCGCACCATTTGACAACGGTGATTTAAAAGCAAATAGCGCTGCCTCTACTTGATGAGGGTTGAGATCGACCCTTGCATCCATCAACGTTCCTGCCAGCTTCTCTATAGAAGTGGGTGAACCTCGCTTACTCAGTTCGTGAGCAAAATATTTTGCATGGTACTCAGTTATCGGCATCCTGGAATTCCTTTCTTGGATTTTCATTCTATGCTGGTGAATTTGATGCTTGAAGTTCCAGTAGGTCACCAATACCACAGCCGAACAATAGACAGAGTTTTTCTATCGTAACTAAATCCACCTTTTGAGCTGTTTCTCGGTAGAGGAGAGTAATTGTGGCGCGGCTGAGTCCTGTTCCTCTGGCAACGTCTGCAATACGCATCTTGTGTTCACCCATCATGCGGGCGAGATGGCAGCGAATCATGATCGTCCCCTTGGACTAACTGTCTGGTTTTATGAACTGGATTCGATAATACCACTGCTTGCATAGTGTTTTGCGAGTTGAAGTTAAATTATGTTACCTAAACAGCAATTTGTGAAGTCCTAGAACCACATCTACAGTAACAGGATATTGAGTTGGATTAGACCTAAACTGCTAGAGGTCAGTTGTCACCATCTACGCAGTCGGTTCAAATCGACAAGATTTGCACTATCAGATGGCCACGTCGTTTCCAGCAATTGGTCAGCAATCTCCCAAGCTGTCCGTCAGTTCGATATTGTACTGAAAAGCCACCAACAGACCGCTTTTTGATGGAAGGCGGATATCACCGCCCTGTGTTCGTTAACGCCTATGACTGAGAGATGGCTTTTCGGTGGCTTTTTGATAACCCACATGTAGCTCAAGTCTTGTGATCGGAGTTTTGGTTTGATGAACGATGAGAGCAGGAATCATCGCTTTCTTCCCTGAAATTCCAGATAGATAGGAAGCTTTTCAAGTCCATTCCATAGCAAGAATAAACTCTCGTCACTTTGGAATATAAGTGACAGTAATCCAGAGGGGAATGTTGGAACTAAGATTCCAGATAGATAGGAGTCCCAGCCGATTTATTCCAGCCGATGATTTAGCCGTGATATTCCACTTATGTGGAATTTGATGAGCAACATTCCAGATAGATAGTTATGTGGAAAGTTATTGGCTAGGTATTGGGCGGGAATAATCAGATATTTTCCAGTGTGGAATGTTGTCCTTTGTGTTTTTATAAAATGTTCTGACGGAACAAAGTTTGATATTTTCAATTAGTTATTGCGTTTTCAAAGGTGTGTTGCCATGCTTGTTTTTATGATTATGAAGAGATAAGTGAGGGGCTAGGGTGAGGCATGTGATTAATATTCTGCTACTAGGAATGGTGCTTCTGGGAATAGCAATGATGACCGATACGCCTTGGGGCTTGGGTGTGGCGTTGGCACCTTTTGTTGTTTGGGGGGCTCGTTTCCTGTCATGGGTTCACCGAACTACTTGGGCTTGTGCGATCTTTTGGGCCGTGGTCGCTTGCTTTAGTTGGCAGGCTGCGATTGTGATACTAGCGGCCTTTATCGTTGTGCAATCGCTCAAAACGCTCAGTAAGGAAGGGCTTGCAAATAGAAGGATTAAGCCTAGAGAGAAAAATGATGAGCTTCACCTATATCTTGATCCGCTCTCGATGGGAGGGCTTGGTATTGGTCCTGGCACGGGAGATGACTGAGCTCGCTTGTTCTACAGCTGGCTTTATTTATATTTTATTACTAATTAGGATGTTAAGGTGACATAGGGGATTAGTATGAATGCCTTTGAATGGGGAATGTTCGGGCTCTGGCTGTTTTTCACTGCAGTGTTCGCCTGGTGCCTATATAGCTATAAAGCGAACCAAACTATGCCTGAAGATGATCAAAAACCACGTAACTAAGCTGGTTAGAGCTTGCATTTTCCTGTGCCGTGGTAGCCTGTCTTTAAACGTGCTGACTTTCACATGTGAAAGTTTTAGAAAGGGGCTGATGATGAAAAACCTGAGTAATATTTTCTTTATGCTGGTTTTTGTCATCGGATTCGCGGCTTATGGCAATACCGGTTTTGCTTGGTTTCTGCTTTGCTTGCCCTTAGTCGTGTGGCTCTGGCATGTGCTTGGTTGGTGCGTGCGTTTTCCAAGACTTATGGTGTTCGCATGGTTCGTTCTGCTGTGTTTTCAATGGCCAGCAGCGTTAGGATTGAGCGCTTCAGTGATTATCGTGTTGATGTTCAAGCAGCGGCATAACATTGCTCGGGAAACGCCAGTGAAGCGTCGGCAACAGAGACAATACCTTTTGGGAAGCTATGATTATGACTTCCGGACCTTTAGTGACGATTAACTTTCATCACTTCCATCCATTTTTCCTCCCTCTTCGAGCTGCTTTTTCTTATCCAGTTCAGCCAGCATCAATGATGCCTTTTCTGCCGCAGCCGCGACAACATGCTCAGGCTGTTCTTCCAGCATTTGTTTCAGTGTTTTAGCCATAGCGCTCTCCATGAATATTCTGAACAGTTCTGTGAATGTTTAGAATAAAAATTCCGGCGTTACATGTCACGAATGAATAGCGTGACATGTAACGGTTTGGGTTTAGTCATTAAAATTCAATTTGTTATGTTCTTTTTTGTGAGTCGGTAGTTTTAATTCTTTGTTCTCATTCCTGTATTTGCAGCACCGATAAATATCGCTCAATGTGCCCAAAATGGACAATTCCAGCGACGAGGATAGCATTAGTTGAACAGTATGATCCCTCATGACAAATCAAAATGTTATGGGAGATAAATATGAACTTTTCTTTTTCTAGCGACAACTTTCTCACCTATGAAGAAGTGTGCTCGTTGACCAAACTTTCTCAGCCAACTTTGCGCCGTTATGTCAAAGCCGGTAAATTTCCGCAGCCCATCAAGCCCAACCCAGCGGGCAAGGCTGTGCGTTTCAGAGCGATGGATGTTCGTCGCTGGATGGCAGAGCTGTGATAGGAGGCGAGAATGGAGTTTCGTCTCACTGATGCGAATCTAGAATGCCTTGAGAAGGGCGAGTGGCAGATTGTTGGCGGGTGGATAAGGGTTGTAGCCAGAACTCGGAGAAATACCCGTAAACAAGGTTTTGGTGCGTTAATCCAGTGGCGCAATATGGATAGTGTTTTGCTACAGGACATAGTATTCAACCGGGTATTACATGGTGATCAGTCACGCCAGGTACGTGATGCCCTGATTGATTCGGGCTATTGGCTGGAACCTTACCCACAAAGTTGGCCTCGTTTGCAGCGGTATCTGCTGCAAGAGATTGTGAAAGCCCCCGCAGGGATCTGCGTGGATACAACAGGATGGCATGACGGTGTATATGTAACCCAGGATTGGTCTGTCGGCACGAATTCAGAGCCGTATTACTACGCCGGTCAACTGAACGACTCGATGCTGAAATGCGCCGGCACTTTGGCGCAGTGGCAATCACAGGTGGGCGCTCTATGTACCGGAAATCCGTTGATGGTGTTTGTGGTGGGCGTGGCGCTATCCGCGCCGCTGCTACATCCAGCCGTCGTGGAGAACGGTATTTTTCATTTGGTCGGGCCTTCCTCCTCCGGGAAGACATCGCTACTTGAATTGGCGGCATCGGTTTACAGCGATAGATCTTTCGTTCGCAGCTGGATTTCCACGGCGAATGGCTTGGCGGCGGTGGCCGCCGAGCAGCATGACATGTTACTCGCACTGGATGAAATTGGCCTGGCACGGCCAGAGGACGTCGATATTGCTGTTTACCATATAGTCGCGGGTACCAGTAAGCTGCGGGCAACGGAAAGCGGAGCACTCGCCAGACCTTCTCACTGGCGGACATTGGCGTTGAGCAGCGGTGAAGTTTGGCTGTCAGAAGTTTTTCAATCGCTTGGGAAGCGGCCTAAGGCCGGTCAACAGATCCGTTTGGTCGAAATACCTGTTTTTGGTCGATTTGGCACTTTTGATGCGTTGCATCGCTTTCAGTGTCCGCAACTGTTTGTCGATCATTTGAAGCTGCAGACCAGCCGGTATCACGGGAGCCTGTTCCCCGAATGGATGAACCTGCTGACATCGACGGATGAGCTTGCCCACTACGCCAAGTCTGAGATCCAGCGGTTGGTTGATCAGTGGCGAACCAGCAATATGTCATCGCAGGTAATTCGCGTGCTGCAGCGCTTTGCACTGGTTGCAACGGTACTTTCTCTTGCTTCTAGAAATTACCTGGTGCCCTGGGATGAGGAAGAGTCCGTCGATTCAGTGAAGCAGGTTTGGATGCAGTGGCTGGCTGCTCGGGGTCATGTGATGAACTCTGAGGAACACCAAGTTCTGTCCCGCTTAAAAGTTTTGCTGCCGAAATGGGAGAAGGCTCTGAAACCACTCGGTCATCAAAATGCCACTTCTTTGCTGGGCTACATCCGAGAGCTTGATGGTGAGCGGCAATGGCTGATCGATAAGAAACAGTTTCTGCGGCAGCTGGACATGCCTGGCCAGTACATGCGTGAGGTGATGCCGATGCTCCAGCGGGGATGGCTTGCAACCAACGAGCCTGAGCGGGCAACGCTAAAACTCATGATCCAAGGTAAGTCCCATCGTTTTTTCGCACTGTGGCCTGAACGCATCTATGCCGGAATACAGGAGCTGGAACTTGATGACTAATTTCCCAGTTTCCCACTTTTCCCATTCAATCTCCGGAGGAAAACGTAATGAATGAACAAACCTTCGTATTACCCACTGAAGATGTCCGTGCTCAAGTACTCATTCAGTCAGGCCAGTGTGAAAGACTGGTCAGAGAGCATGATCGCAGGGCGATCACCGGCGTCAGCCGCACTCAGTGGTGGTCTATGGAGAGACAAGGCTTAGTTCCCAAACGAGTCAAGTTGAGCGCCCATTGTGTGGCCTGGCGGCTTTCAGATCTGTTGTGGTGGATTGAGCAGCGAAAGGCCGCTTGAGCAAGATCAGATCCCCGGCCCCTTCGAGAGCTGGGGATTTTCACATTCCCAGCAAGTCTTTGAGCCGGGCGTAAGCCTCCGCATGTTTTTCGGGCTTCATCCTGGCCAGATTTTGCAGTTTCCAGCGGACGGCAGGTAACTGGTCTATGCCGGCCAACCCGAGCTGGGTCCAATTCGGTGTGTAGTTCTTGAATGAGAGCAGAAATTCTCGCTCCTGTGGTGTCAGGGATGTATTGATGATCCTGACGAGTTGTTCTCGTGCGGCTTCCAGATCGGCCAGAGGAATGTCCTGTTCGGCCATGTTGCTAAACTCCCCCTCATACAAACCGGTAATCTCCTTGAAATGGGGGTTTAGCAGCTCGGCAATAGGGCGGGGGTGGCTAATAATATATACCAGCAATGCCTTACGTAGTCGCTCGGTTATCCCCTCTCTATCGAGTAACTGTTTGATGTCGAAAAGATCCCTTGGATGTTGGCGGTCTAGCGCTGCGCAGATTTTGCTTGCATACAAATCCGAGAAGCTCACCACGGCCATTTCGGCAAAGCCAAACTCTTCTTCAACGGCTTCACTGACCGGCATGACCCTGGGCTCGTAAACCGTGCCGCGCAGTACGGGGGAGAGCTCTACTTTGATTTGAACGCCATCCCGTTCCACCAGTAGGCGCAGGGCATCCGCTTTATCCTGGAAGGAGCGGATAACCCGAGTATTGTCGATACTGGCCATGATGGTGGAAGCCAGTGTATCTAGGTTGTTCTTGATGGTTTGTAGAGCCTCATGTCGTTCCATCATGGGCAGGAAAACCAGATCGATATCGACCGAAAGCCGGGGAAAGTCACGAACGAACAAATTGATAGCTGTTCCACCTTTGAGGGCGAAACAGTCGTACCGGGCAACAAAGGGAATTATCCGCAGCAATAGCTGGATCTGCCGGTAGTAGTGGCTTTCTCTGTCTATGTTATTTACATCTCCTTCGGTACTGTGATCTGCCAGATTGGCTCCAGTTTGCCACCTTTAGCGATCAGTCGTTTACCGGTGCCCAGTGCATAGTGATCGGGTGTCAGGTGCTTGAGCCAGGCATGTTGGTGTCTTCCTGCCAGCCAGAGGAAGAGTCGTTTCGCTTTGATACTGCAACAGGCTTTCAGCAAGGCGTCCAGCTTGCGAGGCGAGAGGTTGTGCAGCCCCTGCATAAGCTGGTCGGCATGTTCAAAGCTGATCGTGTTGGGTACCGCTGCCAAGAGCTCCAAAATGGCTTTCTCTGGACAGGAATAGTGGAGTGGGGGGAGCGATACCTGCCAAGTGTCTTGCCGGAGGTACTTATCGTCGTGCATTAGCGTCTCGGGCCACAGGCGGCGCGTTCCGTGCCACTCAAATTGAGCCGGAGCATCGATTCTACCCAGCCATCGAGGGAGCGAGGCATCGGAATAGAGCTGAACCCTTGGTTTGCTTCCCTTGGACAGGTAATGGCCAAGTCCTTCCAGCTCTAACGCGGTCAAGCTTCCGACATGGATGGGAGCATCGGACATGCGTTGCAATGAGGCAACAATTCCTTTCCAGGACAGCCTTGCTTCCTGCCTGGCGTAAACACCGGCTACGAGAGGGATCAGGGTCTGGCTGCGCACCGCATTGTCCAGAAAATGCAGGTTGAGTCCTTGCGTCTCCAGCCATGATTTGGTGGCTACCATATCCAAGGGCAGCGCCTTCTGTAGCTGCTGTCTGGCTTCAGTATTCAGCATGACTGGCCTCAATGTAGTTTGCAAAAAAACAAATATACGTTGATTATTGACGTGATTTAGATTTTTTTCAAACCAATTTAATTTTTGAAGTTTGTTTATTTGTGATTTCACGTCAATTACTGCCGTGAAAATTATGGTTTGCAAACCGCATCAAAATTGACAATCTTATTTGTTTCATTGCCATTAACGATAGGAGCCAGCCACTCACCGAGCTTGGCATGTGCCGCCTTGCGCTCTTCAAAATAGGCATGGCGGTTGTAGATCTCATCGACCCGATTCCCTGCTTGCTGATTCAGGCAGCGCTTGGCAAGACTATCGTCAAACCCCATCTTGCCGAGCATCGTTCTGGCGGTACCGCGCAAATCATGGACTCGGCGCTTATCAAACGAGAAAAAGTTCTGTTCGAACAACTTCTTCAGTGCATGATTTAGGGTGTTCTCGCAGACATGTGGAGTGCGCGCCAGCTTGCTTATCCGTCTGGCCGGGAACACCCATTCACTGCCACAACTGCGGATTTTCAGTTCCTCTAACCACAACAGGGCTGCATCACTGAGTGGAATATCGATTGCTCGACGTTTCTTGGTGCGGTTTTTCGGGAGATGCCATACTCTGTTTTGCAAATCAAACTCGTGCCATGGTGCGGCCAGCAACTCCATTTTCCGCGTACAGGTCGCAATCAACAAAGCACAAGCTAAATAGTTCTCCCGACTGAATTGCGCAGGGATCGCTCTGAGCCTGGTAAAGAACTCAACGACTTCGGATTCGGTCATTGGGTAATTGGCAGCTTGTTCCTCCCCACCGGCATCTCTAGGCCGAAAAGGGCTGGCAGGGTTGAACTGGGTGACATCGAGCTTGATGCCGTGATCAAAAATGCGCTTGAGCATACGCATCACGTCGTTAGAGATGGTAGGTCTTGGCGGTTTATCGCCATAGCCATTGGCGATGTCACGCAGGATCTCACTGACATCGAGCGGCCTTATCTTTTCCAACTCGACCTTGCCGATACGCGAGGCAATCTCTCGTTCGTAAAGACTCTTTTCTTTTTCGTGAGTAGCAATTTCTCGTTGGCGAAGCTGATGATAGTCGGCATACAAATCATTCAGCGTTTTGAAGGGGTTCTGGTTAAGCTTCTGGCGCTCCTGGACGGGATCGGCTCCTTCGCGTTTGATTGCGAACCTCAGCTTGGCCGCCTCATCACGGGCGTCGGCCAGTGACCAGTCATCTACTTTACCGATGGTGTACTCGCGCCGGAGCTTGGTCGTTGGTGTGGTGTAGCGCAACATCCAGTAGGCGTCACCACGCTTGGGGGTCATCAAATACAGTCCATCGCCATCGGCATGTCGGACAGATGATTTTTCCTTGATCAGTTTTTTAACAGTTTTGTCGTGTAGTTTGCCCACCTTCGCGCCTCAAAAAATTGGGGAGTACAGTCTCACTTAGTTAACTATAGCGAGAAAACACTCCCCAATCTACTACCCATAACTACCCAAACAAGATAGAGCGCTTTAGGGCTTTATGACCTTTAATCTCATCTATATTGCTGATATTTATTGTCTTTTGTGGCGCGCCTGAAAGGCTAAAAACATCATTCGATGTTTTGAATCTGCTCGCGCATCTGCTCAATCAACACTTTCAGCTCAATCGCGGAGTTTGTCACTTCGGCATTGATAGACTTCGACGCAAGAGTGTTCGACTCGCGGTTGAATTCCTGCATCATAAAGTCCAGACGACGACCAACGGCTTCTTTTTTCTTCAGAATGTTGTAGGTCTCTTTGACATGCGCTTCCAGGCGGTCCAGTTCTTCGGCAACGTCAATTCGTTGTGCCAGCAGAACCAGCTCCTGCTCCAGACGGTTGTTTTCCAACTGAACCTGAGCATCTTCCAGCTTCGCGACCAGACGCTCACGCTGCCATTGCAGGATTTCCGGCATATGGGCGCGGACTTTGACCACTTCGGCGGTGACGCCTTCCAGACGCTGCTCGATCAATGCTTTCAGTGCCTGACCTTCGGTTTCGCGCGCGACAATAAAGTCGTCCAGCGTACCATCCAGCGCCGCGAGAATTTCAGCGGCAATGGCGTCAAGATCCTGCTCCTGGGCTGCCATCACGCCCGGCCAGCGTAGAATATCAACCGGGTTGATTTCCCCTTCGTCACTCTGCATTTTTACCCAGTTCGCGGCAGTTACCAGCTGTTTAGCCAGTTTTTCGTTGAGGATCAGCTCACCTTGCGCGCTAACATCTGGCTCATAGCGCAGGGTACATTCCACTTTACCGCGCGTCAGGCGAGAACGAATACGCTCGCGAACGACAGGTTCAAGGCTACGGAACTGCTCCGGCAGACGAAAGTAAGTTTCCAGATAACGCTGGTTTACCGAGCGCATTTCCCAGGTTGCGCTCCCCCATTCACCCTTGATTTCACGCCGGGCGTAGGCGGTCATACTGCGGATCATAGACGTTCCTGTTTATAAAAGGAGAGGTGGAAGGATTATAGCCATCGATGCCTTGTCAGGATAGGAATAACCGCCGGAAGTCCGTATAATGCGCAGCCACATTTGTTTCAAGCCGGAGATTTCAATATGCGTCCAGCAGGCCGTAGCAATAATCAGGTGCGTCCCGTTACCCTGACTCGTAACTATACAAAACATGCAGAAGGCTCGGTGCTGGTCGAATTTGGCGATACCAAAGTGTTGTGTACCGCCTCTATTGAAGAAGGCGTGCCGCGCTTCCTGAAAGGTCAGGGCCAGGGCTGGATCACCGCAGAGTACGGCATGCTGCCACGTTCTACCCACACCCGTAACGCTCGTGAAGCGGCGAAAGGTAAGCAGGGTGGACGCACAATGGAAATCCAGCGTCTGATCGCCCGTGCTCTTCGCGCGGCAGTAGATTTGAAAGCGCTGGGTGAGTTCACCATTACGCTGGACTGCGACGTGCTTCAGGCTGATGGTGGCACGCGTACCGCGTCGATTACGGGTGCCTGCGTGGCGCTGGCAGATGCGCTACAGAAGCTGGTGGAAAACGGCAAGCTGAAAACCAATCCGATGAAAGGGATGGTAGCCGCAGTTTCTGTCGGAATTGTGAACGGCGAAGCGGTTTGCGATCTGGAATACGTTGAAGACTCTGCCGCAGAGACCGACATGAACGTAGTGATGACCGAAGACGGGCGCATCATTGAAGTGCAGGGGACGGCAGAAGGCGAGCCGTTCACCCATGAAGAGCTACTCACCTTGTTGGCTCTGGCCCGAGGGGGAATCGAATCCATTGTAGCGACGCAGAAGGCGGCGCTGGCAAACTGATTTTTAAGGCGACTGATGAGTCGCCTTTTTTTTGTCTGTAGAAAAGTAAGATGAGGAGCGAAGGCATGAAACCATATCAGCGCCAGTTTATTGAATTTGCGCTTGGCAAGCAGGTGTTAAAGTTTGGCGAGTTTACGTTGAAGTCCGGGCGCAAAAGCCCCTATTTCTTCAACGCCGGGCTGTTTAATACCGGGCGCGATCTGGCACTGTTAGGCCGTTTTTACGCTGAAGCGTTGGTGGATTCCGGCCTTGAGTTCGATCTGCTGTTTGGCCCTGCTTACAAAGGGATCCCGATTGCGACCACTACCGCCGTGGCGCTGGCGGAGCATCATGACCTTGACCTGCCGTACTGCTTTAACCGCAAAGAGGCAAAAGACCACGGTGAAGGCGGCAATCTGGTTGGTAGCGCGTTACAAGGACGCGTAATGCTGGTAGATGATGTGATCACCGCCGGAACGGCGATTCGCGAATCGATGGAGATTATTCAGGCTAATGGCGCGACGCTTGCTGGCGTATTGATTTCGCTTGATCGTCAGGAACGGGGGCGCGGCGAGATTTCGGCGATTCAGGAAGTTGAGCGTGATTACAACTGCAAAGTGATCTCTATCATCACCCTGAAAGATCTGATTGCCTATCTGGAAGAGAAGCCGGAAATGGCGGAACATCTGGCGGCGGTTAAGGCCTATCGCGAAGAGTTTGGCGTTTAAAGAAACTCGCCGGATGAAAAGTCATCCGGCGTCATATTACTGCAACTGCGCGGCAATTAGCGGCCAGCGGGCGTCAAAATCATCCGTCGGGCGGTATTTAAATTCGCTGCGGACAAAACGTGACAGCATACCTTCACAGAAGGCCAGGATCTGGCTTGCCAGCAGGGTTTCATCGGTGGTGTAACCTTCACCCTCACGCATTCTCTTTTCACGCAATACCTGACGCAGCTGCGCTTCAATACGCTCGAACAGCTGGTTGATACGCCCTTGCAGGCGATCCTGTTCAAACATTAGCGCATGACCAGTGAGGATGCGGGTCAGGCCAGGATTACGCTCACCAAAACCGAGAAGCAGCAACACAATCAGACGCAGGCGCGCTGTGGTGTCTTTCTCATCTTTCAGAATCAGGTTGATGCGAGTAATCAGGCTATCTTCGATAAACTCAATCAGGCTATCGAACATGCGGGTCTTACTGGGGAAGTGGCGATACAGTGCCGCTTCGGAAACGCCGACAGAGGCGGCCAGTTTTGCCGTCGTGATACGTTGGCTTCCATCGCTGGATTCCAGCATCAGCGCCAGAGACTGAAGTATTTCCTCGCGACGGTTCCTTTTCGCAGTTTGTTTTTCTGCCATGTTACAAAATACCCCTGAAAATAAGCACTTGCCAGGCGGCACCCACGCTATGACCGCAAACGAAATGTTTGCGGCTATGTTATGACGTTATTCGGATGCGTATGTGTTACTGACGACCAGAGTGACCAAAGCCGCCTTCACCGCGGTCGGTGGCGTCGAAATCTTCCACCAGATTAAATTCAGCCTGTACTACCGGAACAAAAATCATCTGGGCGATGCGTTCGCCAGGTTGAATGGTGAAGCTGTCCTGACCACGGTTCCACACGGAAATCATCAACTGGCCCTGATAGTCAGAATCGATCAATCCTACCAGGTTACCAAGCACGATACCGTGCTTATGTCCCAATCCGGAGCGCGGCAGCATCATTGCCGCCAGTGAAGGATCGGCAATATGAATCGCCAGCCCGGTCGGAACCAGCGTAGTGTCACCCGGAGCCAGTTCTACGGCGTCGTCGAGACAGGCACGCAGGTCAAGTCCGGCAGAGCCAGAGGTGGCATAAGTCGGGAGCGGAAATTCCTTCCCAACGCGCGGGTCCAGAATCTTAACGTCGATTTTTTTCATCATAACGGGTCACGATCTCGTCGAGTAATAATTGGCCAAGGAGCTCTTTGCGCTCAAGCGGTAAGACTTTATCTCCGTCCTGCCAGAAAAGGTGTAATGCGTTGTTGTCGCTGTTAAATCCTTGAGTTGGCTGGGAAACATCGTTCGCGCAGATCAGATCAAGGTTTTTACGGATACGTTTTTGCCGGGCGTATTCTTCCACATTATTTGTTTCGGCGGCAAATCCAACGACGTAGGGTCGATGGTCTTTTAGTGCGGCAACGCCTGCGACGATATCGGGGTTTTTAACCATTTTTATTGTTAATTCATCACCCTGCGTGGCCTGCTTTTTGATTTTCTCTGGGGCCACGGTAGCTGCGCGATAATCCGCCACGGCGGCGCAGCCGATAAAAATATTTTGCTGCTGTACAGAAGCATTCACGGCGGCTTCCATTTCCAGCGCGGTCATCACATCAACACGTTTAACAAACGGTGGCGTCGGTAGTGAAACCGGACCTGATACCAGCGTGACGTTCGCGCCACGACGGGCAGCGGCGGCGGCGATAGCAAAACCCATCTTGCCGGAGCTGTGATTAGAGATATAACGCACGGGATCGAGCGGTTCACGCGTCGGGCCGGCGGTAATCATAATGTTCAGATGTTTCAGGTCGTTGACGGGCGAAAAATGCGCTACCGCCATATCCACAATGGTTAACGGATCGAGCATTCGCCCAGGACCGATATCACCACAAGCCTGACTGCCACTGTCTGGCCCCCAGATGAGCAAACCACGGGAAGCAAGCACCTCTAAATTATGCTGCGTGGCAGCGGCACGGTACATCTGCTGGTTCATGGCGGGGAGCACGGCTACAGGCGCAGGTGTAGCCAGACAAATCGTCGATACCAGGTCATTCGCCATTCCGGCAGCAACACGGGCAATCAAATCTGCCGTGGCAGGGGCGAGAATCACTAAATCAGCCCATTTACCCAGCTCAATATGGCCCATAGCGGCTTCGGCTGCCGGGTCCAGCAGACTGTCGGAAACGGGATAACCAGAAACCGCCTGCAAGCTAAGTGGGGTGATAAAGGCTTTTGCCGCTTCGGTCATGGCTACGCGGACGTCGGCCCCGCGATCGCGCAAACGACGCACCAGTTCAGGGGTTTTATAGGCAGCAATACCGCCGCTAACGCCGAGAACGATTTTTTTACCGGCCAGGCTCATGATGATTTTTCCTGTTGGGTGACACCAGAAGTTGGCGATTTTATCACAATACTTTTGTTGTCGTGCCTTCACCTGAGAATCACTTTGCGAGGCGCTTTCCAGGATTGAAAACTGGCCGTCGATTTAACGGAACGGCTATGACAGGATGCGAGCACCACAAAGGAGGTGAAGGTGAAAAACAATTCACAGCTGTTGATGCCGCGCGAAAAAATGCTGAAGTTTGGTATTAGCGCCTTAACGGATGTCGAGCTGCTGGCGCTATTTCTGCGTACCGGAACGCGCGGTAAAGATGTATTAACCCTGGCAAAAGAGATGCTGGAGAATTTCGGCTCTCTTTATGGCTTGTTAACCTCTGAATATGAACAATTTAGTGGCGTTCATGGAATTGGCGTGGCGAAATTTGCCCAGTTAAAGGGGATTGCTGAACTGGCGCGGCGTTACTACAACGTGCGGATGCGTGAAGAAAGCCCTTTACTCAGCCCGGAGATGACGCGGGAATTTTTACAAAGCCAGCTCACGGGTGAGGAGCGGGAGATCTTTATGGTGATCTTTCTCGACTCACAACACCGGGTTATAACGCATAGCCGACTTTTTTCCGGCACGCTAAACCATGTTGAAGTCCATCCTCGGGAAATTATCCGCGAAGCGATAAAAATAAACGCCTCGGCGCTGATCCTTGCACATAATCACCCTTCGGGTTGTGCTGAACCCAGTAAAGCGGATAAACTCATTACTGAACGGATAATAAAGAGTTGTCAGTTCATGGATTTACGCGTGCTCGACCATATCGTGATTGGGCGTGGAGAGTATGTTTCTTTTGCCGAACGCGGCTGGATTTAACCCGCTATGCGCGATCCTTCGGGATCTTTGTCTGTTCGGGACTTGAGCACATCGCTGAGTCAGCGTATACTACGCCACCTTTGAGAATCTCGGGTTTGGCATTTGGGCCTGGCAATCGAGAGTTCACATAGAACTGCGATGACCGGGCTGTAAAGCCTGACGAGGCGCCAATACCCCATACGAAGCTCGAGCTAATTTGATTTTTGGAGAATAGACATGTCCCGAGTCTGCCAAGTTACTGGCAAGCGTCCGGTGACCGGTAACAACCGTTCCCACGCACTGAACGCGACTAAACGCCGTTTCCTGCCGAACCTGCACTCTCACCGTTTCTGGGTTGAGAGCGAGAAGCGTTTTGTCACCCTGCGCGTATCTGCTAAAGGTATGCGTGTAATCGATAAAAAAGGCATCGATACAGTTCTGGCTGAACTGCGTGCCCGTGGCGAAAAGTACTAAGTACTTAGAGGAAATAAATCATGGCTAAAGGTATTCGTGAGAAAATCAAGCTGGTTTCTTCTGCTGGTACTGGTCACTTCTATACCACTACGAAGAACAAACGTACTAAGCCGGAAAAACTGGAACTGAAAAAATTCGATCCAGTTGTTCGTCAGCACGTGATCTACAAAGAAGCGAAAATCAAATAATTCTCGCTTTGATGTAACAAAAAACCTCGCTCCGGCGGGGTTTTTTGTTATCTGCTTGCCCCCATATTGATTGCATCTGTTCATTCCTGGAGATGCTATGCCTGAATTACCCGAAGTTGAAACCAGCCGTCGCGGCATAGAACCGCATCTCGTTGGTGCAACCATTCTTCATGCAGTGGTGCGCAACGGACGCTTGCGCTGGCCGGTTTCAGAAGAGATCTACCGTTTAAGCGACCAACCAGTGCTTAGCGTGCAGCGGCGGGCTAAATATTTGCTGCTGGAGCTGCCTGAGGGCTGGATTATCATTCATTTGGGGATGTCTGGCAGCCTGCGCATCCTTCCAGAAGAACTTCCCCCTGAAAAGCATGACCATGTGGATTTGGTGATGAGCAACGGTAAAGTGCTGCGCTACACCGATCCGCGCCGCTTTGGTGCCTGGCTGTGGACCAAAGAGCTGGAAGGGCATAATGTGCTGGCCCATCTTGGACCGGAGCCGCTCAGCGACGATTTCAATGGTGAGTATCTGCATCAGAAGTGCGCGAAGAAAAAAACGGCGATTAAACCGTGGCTGATGGATAACAAGCTGGTGGTAGGGGTAGGGAATATCTATGCCAGCGAATCACTGTTTGCGGCGGGGATCCATCCGGATCGGCTGGCGTCATCACTGTCGCTGGCAGAGTGTGAATTGTTAGCTCGGGTGATTAAAGCGGTGTTGCTGCGTTCGATTGAGCAGGGTGGTACAACGCTGAAAGATTTTCTGCAAAGTGATGGTAAACCGGGCTATTTCGCGCAGGAATTGCAGGTTTACGGGCGAAAAGGCGAGCCGTGTCGGGTGTGCGGTACGCCGATTGTGGCGACTAAACATGCGCAGCGGGCAACGTTTTATTGTCGGCAGTGCCAGAAGTAATTCATGCGCGCCGGATGGCATACCATCCGGCATAAACGCTACGCTAACTTCGCCATCAGCGCCTGATGGACATTCTCCGGCAGGAAATGGGTGACATCGCCCTGATGGCGCGCCACCTCTTTCACCAACGATGAAGAGATAAACGACCACTCTTTCGACGGCATCAGAAACACACTTTCCAGTTCCGGCATTAAGTGGCGATTCATATGCGCCAGCTGCATTTCATATTCAAAATCCGCCACCGCACGCAGGCCACGAATCAGCACCGTAGCGTGTTGATTACGGGCGAAGTTCGCCATCAAATCACTAAACCCGACCACTTCCACGTTCCCCAGATGCGCGGTTGCCTGCTGTGCCAGCGCCACACGCTCTTCCAGGGTAAACATCGGTTTTTTACTGGGGCTGGCGGCAATCGCCAGAATAACGTGATCGAACATTTGCGTGGCGCGCGTCACGATATCGATATGACCATTGGTAATGGGATCGAAAGTACCAGGATAAATCGCCCGTTTTTGCATAACAACCTCAATGCGTTTTCGGTGGCAGGTAAGGTTCCAGCAGTTGAAGCAGACGCTGTAGCGCGCCCTGGTTTTGATACAGTACTTCAACGGCATGACGGCCATAGAAACTACGGTAATCGGCGTCGGTGAGTAAAGAGGACACCTCTTTTGCAAGCGTAGTGGCATCGGTAACGGTAATCAGCCCGCTTGCCTGCTCCAGCCGCGCGCAAATGTCTTTAAAGTTAAAAGTATGCGGCCCCATCAATACCGGAATAGCGTGTGCGGCAGCTTCCAGCGGATTATGCCCACCACGTTCAACCAGTGAACCGCCAACAAAGGCGAGATCGGCAATGCCGTACAGTAACATCAACTCGCCCATCGTATCGCCAACCACAACCTGCGTGCTGGTGGAGGGGACTTCCCCTGAAGAGCGTGTGATATAGCTTAGTCCAGCCTGGCGGACAAGATTAATCGCATCCGGGAAGCGTTCTGGATGACGGGGTACCAGGATGAGCAATAAATTCGGGAATTGCTGTAACAATGCCTGATGTGCGGCGATCACCACACTCTCTTCGCCTTCGTGAGTGCTGGTGGCAATCCATACCGGGCGGTGTGGTGCCCACTGGCGGCGCAGCGTCACGGCTTTAGCAGCCAACTGCGGCGTTACAGAAATATCGAATTTCAGGCTACCGGTAACGGTCACCTGATTATTTTTTGCGCCCAGCGCCACAAAACGTGCACCATCTTCTTCATTTTGCGCAGCAATCAGCGTAATACGACGCAGCAAGCGACGGACGAATTTACCCAGTTTGGCATAACCTGCGGCCGAGCGGGCAGAGAGTCGCGCGTTAGCGATCACCAGCGGAATTTTACGTTTGTGTAGCGCCGCAATCAGGTTAGGCCATAGTTCGGTTTCCATAATCAACACCAGTTTGGGGTCGACTTTATTCAGGAAACGGTTGAGCGCATCGGGCAGGTCATACGGCAGATAAACGTGCTGAACATCCTTCCCGAAAGCCGATTGTACGCGCTCCGAACCGGTTGGCGTCATGGTTGTAACGGTAATCGGTAAATCAGGATAACGATGGCGCAGCGCGCGCACCAACGGGATCGCCGCCAGAGTTTCACCGACGGAGACGGAGTGCAGCATAATGCCGCCTGGTTTTAGCGGATGGCGGTAAAAACCGTAACGTTCACCCCAGCGTTTTCGATAGGCCGGAGCCTTACGTCCGCGCACCCAGAGCCGTATCCAGATCAGCGGCTGAATAAGGTAGAGAAGGGCGGTGTAAAGCAATTCGAGCATAGTAAATAGCTGACTTATGGATGTGCTGGGGATTCTATGTATTTAGCTGTGGCTTTACCATTACTTTTCCCGTTTTTGACTTAAATAGCAATTTACCCGCCAATTCTTGCTGAACATCTATACTTTTTTTGTATTTTTATGCGATTCATTGATTTCTGCTGTACGTGCAGGAAGGAATCGCAGAGCAACAGTGAAAGAATATGGTTGCTAATGATTTTATTTGATTGATTTCTTTATTGAAAATCAACAATGTGCTTAAAAATCATTCGGGTCGGATTGCCGCGAAAGAAGTGATACACTAGCGCGTCAATATCAGTGCGGTATCAGTATTCAGGTAGCTGTTGAGCCTGGGGCGGTAGCGTGCTTTTTCTGCTTCACCTTAATCGGATAATCTCAACAAAAAGAGTTACTTGTGGATAAGCCATTTCGAAGAATTTTGCTCATTAAGATGCGTTTTCATGGGGATATGTTATTAACTACTCCCGTCATTAGTTCGCTGAAAAAAAATTACCCTGACGCAAAAATCGATGTGCTGCTTTATCAGGACACCATCCCGATCCTGTCTGAAAATCCAGAGATTAACGCGCTCTACGGCATAAAAAATAAAAAAGCAAAAGCCTCAGAAAAAATTGCCAACTTTTTTCATCTCATCAAGGTATTACGTGCCAATAAGTATGACCTTATCGTCAATCTTACCGATCAATGGATGGTTGCTATACTGGTTCGCTTATTAAATGCCCGTGTGAAAATTTCCCAGGATTATCATCATCGGCAGTCTGCTTTTTGGCGTAAAAGTTTCACCCATTTGGTGCCGTTGCAGGGTGGAAATGTGGTGGAAAGTAACTTATCCGTGCTGACACCATTGGGACTTGATTCGTTGGTGAAGCAGACAACCATGAGTTACCCGCCTGCAAGCTGGAAACGTATGCGTCGCGAACTTGATCACGCTGGTGTTGGACAAAATTATGTGGTTATCCAACCTACGGCGCGGCAAATCTTCAAATGCTGGGACAACGCCAAGTTTTCCGCTGTGATTGATGCCTTACATGCTCGTGGTTATGAAGTCGTTCTGACGTCCGGCCCGGATAAAGACGATCTGGCCTGCGTCAATGAAATTGCGCAGGGATGCCAGACGCCACCAGTAACGGCGCTGGCTGGAAAGGTGACCTTCCCGGAACTTGGTGCGTTAATCGATCATGCGCAGCTGTTTATTGGCGTTGATTCCGCACCGGCGCATATTGCCGCTGCAGTTAATACGCCGCTGATATCGCTGTTTGGTGCGACAGACCATATTTTCTGGCGTCCCTGGTCAAATAACATGATTCAATTCTGGGCGGGAGATTACCGGGAAATGCCAACGCGCGATCAGCGTGACCGAAATGAGATGTATCTTTCGGTTATTCCGGCGGCAGATGTCATTGCTGCTGTCGATAAATTACTGCCCTCCTCCACGACAGGTACGTCGTTATGATCGTTGCTTTTTGTTTATATAAATATTTTCCCTTTGGCGGTTTGCAGCGTGATTTTATGCGTATTGCTCAGACAGTCGCCGCCCGAGGTCATCATGTTCGGGTTTATACCCAGTCGTGGGAAGGCGAATGCCCTGATGTATTTGAACTGATCAAAGTGCCGGTTAAATCGCATACCAATCACGGGCGCAATGCGGAGTATTTTGCCTGGGTGCAAAAACATTTACGCGAACATCCCGTCGATAAAGTCGTTGGATTCAACAAAATGCCGGGGCTGGACGTTTATTATGCCGCTGATGTTTGTTATGCCGAGAAAGTAGCGCAGGAAAAAGGCTTTTTCTATCGCCTGACGTCACGTTATCGCCATTATGCCGCCTTTGAGCGGGCAACCTTCGAACAGGGCAAGCCGACACAGCTGCTGATGCTGACAGATAAGCAAATCGCCGATTTCCAGAAACATTATCAGACTGAAGCGGAGCGTTTTCATATTCTGCCACCGGGGATTTATCCTGATCGTAAATATAGCCAGCAGCCAGCCAATAGCCGTGAAATCTTCCGTAAGAAGAATGGAATAACCGAACAACAATATTTATTGTTGCAGGTCGGTTCAGACTTCACGCGTAAAGGTGTCGATCGTTCCATTGAAGCACTTGCTTCGTTACCGGATTCGCTGCGCCACAACACATTGCTATATGTTGTTGGGCAGGATAAACCGCGAAAATTTGAGGCACTGGCAGAAAAACGCGGCGTGCGCAGTAATGTTCACTTCTTCTCGGGGCGCAACGATGTCTCGGAATTAATGGCGGCGGCGGATTTATTACTGCATCCTGCCTACCAGGAAGCGGCGGGAATTGTGCTGCTGGAAGCGATTACTGCAGGATTACCGGTACTAACAACTGCCGTTTGTGGCTATGCGCATTATATTGTCGACGCTAATTGCGGCGAGGCTATTGCTGAGCCATTCCGCCAGGAAACATTGAATGAGATTTTACGCAAAGCGTTAACGCAATCTTCATTGCGCCAGGCTTGGGCGGAAAATGCGCGACATTATGCTGATACACAAGATTTATACAGTCTGCCAGAGAAAGCGGCGGATATCATAACGGGTGGTCTGGATGGTTGAACTTAAAGAGCCGTTTGCCACGTTATGGCGCGGCAAAGATCCTTTTGAGGAAGTTAAAACCTTGCAGGGTGAGGTATTTCGTGAACTGGAAACTCGCCGTACTCTGCGCTTTGAAATGGCGGGCAAAAGCTATTTTCTCAAATGGCATCGCGGCACGACCCTGAAAGAGATAATCAAAAATTTACTCTCATTGCGGATGCCAGTATTAGGCGCTGACCGCGAATGGAATGCGATTCATCGACTGCGGGATGTCGGCGTTGATACTATGTATGGGGTGGCATTTGGCGAAAAAGGCATGAATCCGCTGACCAGAACTTCATTTATTATTACCGAAGATCTGACACCAACCATAAGTCTGGAAGATTACTGTGCTGACTGGGCGACCAACCCACCAGATGTTCGCGTAAAGCGTATGCTTATTAAGCGTGTCGCGACGATGGTGCGCGATATGCATGCTGCGGGCATTAATCACCGTGACTGTTATATCTGTCATTTCCTGCTGCACTTGCCTTTTTCCGGTAAGGAAGAGGAGTTAAAAATTTCGGTAATTGACCTGCACCGGGCGCAGCTTCGCACGCGCGTTCCACGTCGTTGGCGCGATAAAGATCTTATTGGGCTTTATTTTTCTTCGATGAATATCGGCCTGACTCAGCGGGATATCTGGCGGTTTATGAAAGTGTATTTTGCCGCCCCGCTTAAAGACATTCTCAAGCTGGAACAAGGACTGCTGTCGCAAGCAGAAGCAAAAGCCACAAAAATCAGGGAAAGAACGATTCGAAAATCGTTGTAATTTCCGGAGAGAAATATGAGTGCCCACTATTTTAATCCACAAGAGATGATCAATAAGACAATCATCTTCGATGAAAGGCCAGCGGCGTCAGTGGCATCATCATTCCATGTTGCTTATGGCATTGATAAAAACTTTCTTTTTGGTTGTGGTGTTTCAATCACGTCAGTTTTGTTACATAACAACGACGTGAGTTTTGTTTTCCACGTTTTTATTGATGATATCCCTGAAGCCGATATCCAGCGTTTAGCCCAATTGGCGAAAAGCTATCGTACCTGTATCCAGATCCATCTGGTAAATTGTGAACGGCTTAAGGCATTACCGACGACCAAAAATTGGTCTATTGCCATGTATTTCCGTTTTGTAATTGCAGATTACTTTATTGATCAACAAGATAAGATCCTTTACCTGGATGCTGATATCGCCTGTCAGGGAAACTTAAAGCCGCTGATAACAATGGATCTTGCCAATAACGTTGCTGCTGTTGTTACTGAACGCGATGCTAACTGGTGGTCGTTACGGGGTCAAAGTCTGCAGTGTAATGAACTTGAAAAGGGTTACTTTAATTCAGGTGTCCTGTTAATTAATACACTAGCGTGGGCGCAGGAGTCCGTTTCTGCTAAAGCGATGTCGATGCTTGCTGATAAAGCCATCGTTTCCCGTTTAACCTATATGGATCAAGATATCCTTAATCTTATCCTGTTAGGGAAAGTTAAATTCATTGATGCTAAATACAATACGCAATTTAGTTTAAATTATGAATTAAAAAAATCATTTGTTTGTCCAATTAATGATGAAACCGTATTAATTCATTATGTCGGCCCGACAAAACCCTGGCATTACTGGGCCGGTTATCCAAGTGCGCAACCTTTTATCAAAGCCAAAGAAGCATCGCCCTGGAAAAATGAACCGTTAATGCGGCCAGTTAACTCAAACTATGCTCGTTATTGCGCCAAGCATAATTTTAAACAAAACAAACCAATTAACGGGATAATGAATTATATTTATTATTTTTATTTAAAGATAATAAAATGAAATTGAGAAAAGTTAAATGAATGAATTTATAAAAGAACGGTTTTCGTATTTAGCAGATAATAAAAAAGAAAACGCCCCAGAGCTAAATGTTTCCTACGGTATCGATAAGAATTTTTTGTATGGTGCTGGCGTTTCAATTTCTTCCGTTTTGATTAATAATTCAGATATTAATTTTGTCTTTCATGTTTTCACTGATTATGTGGATGATGATTATTTAAAGTCATTTAATGAAACAGCAAAACAATTTAATACCTCAATTATTGTATATTTAATTGACCCCAAATACTTTGCTGATCTGCCGACGTCACAGTTTTGGTCGTACGCGACATACTTCAGGGTATTGTCTTTTGAATATCTGAGTGAAAGTATTTCCACACTGCTGTATCTGGATGCCGATGTTGTTTGTAAAGGAAGCCTGAAACCTCTCACAGAAATTATATTTAAAGATGAGTTTGCTGCGGTCATTCCTGACAATGATAGTACTCAGGCGGCATGTGCAAAACGCCTCAACATTCCCGAAATGAATGGACGTTATTTCAATGCAGGCGTTATCTATGTCAATCTTAAAAAATGGCATGAAGCAAATTTGACACCGTATTTACTCAAACTTTTACGAGGGGAAACTAAATATGGCTCTCTTAAATATTTAGATCAGGATGCGTTGAATATCGCATTTAATATGAATAATATCTACCTTGCGAAGGATTTTGATACTATTTATACCCTGAAAAACGAACTTTATGATCGTAGTCATCGAAAGTATCAGCAAACCATTACCGATAAAACAGTGTTGATTCACTATACAGGGATAACTAAACCATGGCATAGCTGGGCTGGATATCCGTCTGCATCATACTTTAATATCGCGCGTGAACAATCTCCCTGGAAGAAATATCCTCTTAAAGAGGCGCGGACTGTTGCAGAAATGCAGAAACAATATAAGCATCTGTTTGCCCATGGTGAGTATATAAAAGGCATAACTTCATTAATTAAGTACAAGCTTAAGAAATAAATTACTCTTATGATTACAAGTATACGTTATCGCGGCTTCTCATTTTATTACAAAGATAATGATAATAAATATAAAGAAATCTTTGATGAAATACTGGCCTATAATTTTAAAACAGTAAAAGTATTACGTAATATTGATGATACCAAAGTATCATTGATTGATACGAAATATGGTCGCTATGTTTTTAAAGTCTTTGCCCCGAAAACGAAAAGGAATGAACGTTTTTTAAAATCTTTTGTAAAAGGTGACTACTATCAGAATTTGATCGTTGAAACCGATCGTGTCAGAAGTGCAGGTCTTACTTTTCCTAATGATTTTTATTTTCTGGCTGAGCGTAAAATTTTCAACTATGCCAGTGTTTTTATTATGCTTATCGAGTATGTCGAGGGCGTAGAGCTCAATGATATGCCGATTATTCCAGAAAATGTTAAAACAGAAATTAAGGCTTCAATGGAAAAATTGCATGCCTTAAATATGCTATCGGGCGACCCACACCGGGGTAATTTTATCGTTAGTAAAGATGGTGTCAGGATAATTGACCTATCCGGTAAAAGCTGTACGGCAGAGCGTAAAGCTCGTGATCGTCTGGCCATGGAACGTCACCTGGGTATTGCCAACGAAATAAAAGATTATGGCTACTATTCAGTAATCTACAGAACCAAACTACGCAAATTTATTAAAAAATTAAAAGGCAAAGCGTAAACCACACAGTCAAAACGGAACCAACATGGATTTATTAGCTGAGAGTATTACTGAAGTCGCTGTCTCTGGGGAAATTGCTAACACCGATCGTGTGTTAAATATCGCTTACGGTATTGACCGTAACTTTTTATTTGGTGCGGCAGTATCTATGCAATCAGTTGTTATGCATAACCCGGACCTTGCGGTTAAGTTTCATCTCTTTACCGACTACATTGATGAAGATTATCTACAACGTGTTAATGCTTTTACCAGCAAAAATGCTAACGTTGAAGTAATAATTTATAAAGTCTCCAATGCCTTTATTGATATCTTCCCCAGCCTGAAACAGTGGTCTTATGCAACATTCTTCCGTTTAGTTGCGTTCCAGTATTTGAGTGAAACTATTGAAAATCTGTTATATATCGATGCTGATGTCATCTGTAAAGGCTCATTAGCTGGATTGCTTGATATTAATTTTGATGAGGATAAGTTCGCAGCTGTTATTAAAGATGTGCCTTTTATGCAGGAAAAACCAGCGAAGCGTCTGGCTATAGAGGGACTTCCAGGGAATTATTTCAACGCCGGTGTAGTATATCTGCAGCTTGAAGCATGGGCGAAAAATGATTTTATGAATAAAGCCATTGCTATGCTGGCAAGTGACCCGCAGCACACGAAGTATAAATGCCTTGATCAGGATATTTTAAATATTCTGTTCTTTGGTCATTGTATTTTTATTAGCGGCGATTATGATTGCTTTTATGGCATTGACTATGAGTTAAAAAATAAAAGCGATGAAGATTATAAAAAGACCATTACCGATGATACTAAGCTGATTCATTATGTTGGCGTAACGAAGTCCTGGAACGACTGGACGAATTATCCCTGCCAGAAGTATTTTAATGAGGCTTATCAGGCTTCTTGCTGGAATGATGTGGCGTTTATTCCAGCCACGAATGAAAAGCAGTATCAAGTGAAATATCAACATGCAAAGAAAAATGGTGATACGTTTAACGCTTTTATTTACTTCATTAAATTTAAATTAAATAAGTATAAAAGAAAACTATTTGGATAATAATAAAAATCATGGATGTCTGAGTTACAATAATAATTAAGGATGAGTACTATCATATTTTATTAGTTCAGGCAAGAGAACACGATGAGCAATGATTACCCTTTAGTATCCATAATAATACCGACGTATAATTCATCTGATTACATTACTGAAACTCTAACGAAATTAGAAAAACAAACTTACCCAAATTTTGAAATTGTTATTGTTAATGATGGTTCTAAAGATAACACATCAAACGTTTTGAGAGAGTATGGGTTAACCCACTCTCGATTAATTATTATCAATAAAGAAAATGGCGGTGTTTCGTCTGCCAGGAATACAGGTATCCGCAAGGCGCAAGGACAGTTTATATGTTTTATGGATGATGATGATGAGATAGATCCTAACTATCTGCTGAAGATGTATACCAGACAACATGAGACGGGAGGGGATGCGATTTATTGTGGGCTTTATGGCCATTATATAAAAGATGGTGTTACTTACTCACCTATAAATACAGAGTTTAATGAAGGATCTTTACTTTTCGACTTTTTTTATAAAAAGGTTAGATTCCATATAGGGTGCTTGTTTATAAGAAAACAACTTCTGGAAGAGAATAATCTTTTTTTTGATGAAGATTTACGACTAGGAGAAGATCTTGATTTTATCTATCGACTGCTAATTACATGCGATATGTATGCGGTTCCATATTATATGTATAAGCATAACTATAGAGAAAATTCCTTAATGAACTCATGTAGAACCATCACTCATTATCGACATGAGTCATTTGCGCACGAAAGAATCTACTCTTCTGTGATGCAGTTATACAAAGGTAACCGGAAAGAAGAAATTCATACATTATTGAGTCAAAATAGAGCTTATCATAAAACTCGTTATTTATGGAATGTTCTACTTAATGGTGATTTTAAACTATTGAATCAATTAGTTGAAAGCAATGATAAAGAATTAAGAGATTGTAATCTTCCTGGCAAGAGAGATAAGAGACGAGCAAAAATATTAGCATCAAAAAATTATATTCTCTGGAGGATGGTAAGACTGGTAAATAGAAAAAAGAATAAACGTTAGATCTTGCATTAAATAACCCATCCTCGTAGCATAGGTTGAAACTATATGTCGTTTTGTTGGAATGAAATTAATTCTGGTATAAAGTCTTTAATTCTCATATTATGTATTTTTTCTTTAATGACTTTGTCTTTATGGGATGATGTTGCAACAAAGTTTCTTCATGCAGCTGGAATTATATCTGCATTGTATTTTCTTGCGACACCAAAAAAAACAATAACTAATAATCCTACTTTGTTAATTTTCATCTCATTATGTCTTTTGGGTATCGTAAATATCATCTGGTATTCACATTATAAAGTTTCAGGCTCTGTTTATACCAATGCATATCGTGGCCCAATGGAAACTGGAAAAATTGCCTTGTGTAGCGCTTTTATTTTCTTAGTTCTTTTTGCTAAAAATGAGATGAGAACAAAAATAAAATTTGGGAAACTAATTCTGTTCGCATCCCTGGCAACGCAGTTACTTTTTTTTGCGCATGCCATGTGGCAACATTTCTATTTAAACGTCGACCGTGTTGCATTATCAGCTTCCCACGCTACAACAGCAGGCTACATCATCCTTTTTCCTTCTTTACTGGCATCAATTCTCATTTTAAAATCCGACTTAAGACATAAAACAACATTATATACAATTAACTTCATGCTTAGTTTATGTGCTGTCATAGTAACTGAGACGCGTGCAGCCATATTAGTGTTTCCATTCTTTGCGTTAATATTAATCGTAATGGATAGTTATATTAATAAGCGAATTAATTATAAGTTATATTGTTTTATTACGATTGCATTATTAGCAGGTGTATTTTCTTTTAAAGATACATTGCTTATGAGAATGAATGACTTAAATAACGATTTAGTTAATTATTCGCATGATAACACCAGAACTTCAGTCGGTGCCCGTCTGGCAATGTATGAAGTTGGCTTAAAAACATATTCTCCAATAGGACAATCACTGGAAAAACGTGCGGAAAAAATACATGAACTAGAAGAAAAAGAGCCTAGATTGAGTGGCGCTTTACCCTATGTAGATTCTCATTTGCATAACGATCTCATAGATACGTTATCAACGCGTGGTATTCCTGGAGTTGTATTAACAATTTTAGCATTTTCAGCAATACTCATATATGCCTTAAGAACTGCTAAAGAACCTTATATTTTAATCTTGCTTTTTTCACTACTGGTAGTAGGACTAAGTGATGTAATACTCTTTTCTAAACCGGTTCCGACTGCTGTGTTTATCACCATAATATTGCTTTGTGCTTATTTTAAAGCACAATCGGACCAATGTTTATTAGAGAAGTAATGAATATGTGAAATAAAATCAGCAAGGAAGCTGATTTTATTTCAAAATTATCTATTAAAGAGTTGTAATTTAAATCATGGCAGCGTTTTCTTCAATGAACCGCTTAACAGCATTTGCTGTCAATTGAGACAACTCATTCCCCGGAGCCCTACAAACCATCTGATTCTTCCCATACCCACCAATTAATCCCGGATCGGTAGGTCCATAAACCGTGATATTGGGTCTATCCAGTGCCGCTGTTAAATGGCTTAACCCCGTATCCACTGACACTACAAATTTAGCCCCGGCCAGCACGCGGGCAACGCCTTCCAGACTCATCTTCGGCAATACTTCAACATAAGCAAATCCTTCCGCCAGTCGTTTCGCCCGTTCTTCCTCATGCGGCGCGCCCCACGGAAGTTTAATCCGTATTCCTGAATCAGCCAGTAAACCAATCAATTCTCGCCAGTGTTCTTCCGGCCAGTGTTTATCATCACGGGTCGTCGCATGAAGAAATACGGCATATTCGCCAGCATCTGTAGGCAGGTTCGTCAGGAAATGCTGTGCAATAGCATAATCGCCCTGGGTTTGCGGTTTGCTATAGCCCAGACTTTTGGCAAACAGTTCGCGGGTGCGTTCTACGGCGTGCTGCTGTTTTGCAATATGATGCTTACGATTGTAAAACAGGCTGGCTAACGGTTCGCGAGCGGTTTGCCAGTCCAATCCATGCTTTACGCCATGCGCCAGACGCGTCACCAGCGCCGCGCTTTTTACCAGCCCCTGAGCATCGATAACTGCGTCATAGTTCTCTGCTTGTAGCGCTTCACGAAACGCTTTGCGTTCAGCTTTTATGGGGGCCGAGAACCAGGCTTTACGCCAGCGACGTATTGCCACAGGAATAACTCGCTCAACGGCAGCGTGCCAGGAAGGAATCTGTGCGAACCCTTCTTCCACCACCCAGTCAAACTTAATCCCTGGGATTGCCTGCTGGGCATCAGTGAGTGCGGGCAACGTATGGAGAACATCGCCCATCGACGATGTTTTAACGATCAAAACCCGCATCCGTCAGACTTCCTCTTGTAACAATAGCGCGTTGAGTTCTTCCAGTACGCGCTGGGGAGTAATGTCGATCAAGCTCTGGTGATAACCCTCCGCAGCGTCACCTTTACGCACTTTGTGATAGCCGGTAATCAGACGGATCACGCGCGCTTTATGGGATAGCGGCGGTGTGAAGTCCGGGCTACTTGGACCATACAAGGCAACCAGCGGACGATTGAGCGCCGCCGCAACGTGCATCAGGCCAGAATCGTTAGTGACAATGGCTTTACAGGCTGCAATCAGGATAACCGCTTGATCAAGCTGTGTTTCCCCCGCCAGGTTCCGACACCATGCCTGCTGCTCGGTATTCAAAGCGGCAAGAATCTCATTGCCCGCCTCATGATCTTTCGCCGAGCCAAACAGAACCACCTGATAACCTTCATCAATCAGCTGCTTTGCCAGCTCAGCATAGTGGTAGTGTGGCCAGCGTTTTGCCGGACCAAACTCCGCCCCCGGGCAAAAACCAATCATCGGACGTTCTGATGAAAGCGAAAATTGATTACAGGTATATGATTTTTCACCTTCGCTCACCTGCAACTGCGGCCATAACAATGGCTGCGGCAGATCTTGTGCGGTACGCATCACGCCTTTGTCATAGGCCAGCGCGACATAGCGTTCCACCATTAGCGGCCAGGCTTCTTTATCGAGCACGCGTACATCGTTGAGTAAACCGTAGCGCATCTCGCCGCGCCAGCCGGTGCGATGAGGAATACCCGCGAAGAAAGGCACTAATGCGGATTTGAAGGAGTTGGGTAAGACGTAGGCGCGGTCGTAGCGCTTTTCACGCAGGCTATGACCCAGTTTGCGGCGTTCGCCGATTTCCAGCGCTCCGTGACCGAGAGGCATAGGGATAGCTTCGTTAACTTCCGGCATCCGCGATAATAATGGACGGCACCATGCCGGTGCCATCACATCGATTATCGCCTGGGGATAGCGCGCCTGGAGCGTGCGATAGAGACTTTGCGACATCATCATGTCGCCAACCCAAGACGGGCCGATCACCAGTATTTTCATGCAGAGCTCTTATGCGTCGCGATTCAGCCAGGCCATGTATTCCGTTACACCTTCAGCAACGGTTTTGAATGGTTTGTCGTAACCCGCCGCGCGCAGATTTGTCAGATCTGCCTGAGTGAACGCCTGGTAGCGGCCTTTCAGCTTATCCGGGAACGGAATGTATTCGATCTGGCCTTTCTTGTGATAAGCCAGCGTAGCATCTGCTACTGCCTGGAAGGATTCTGCACGACCGGTGCCGAGGTTGAAGATACCGGAAACGCCATTTTCCAGGAACCACAGGTTTACATCTGCCACGTCGCCCACATAGACGAAGTCGCGTTTGAAGTTCTCGCTACCTTCAAACAGCTTCGGTGATTCACCGTTGTTAAGCTGAGTGTTGAGATGGAACGCGACGCTCGCCATGCTGCCTTTATGGCCTTCACGCGGTCCATAAACGTTGAAATAACGGAAGCCAACAATCTGCGAGTTCGCTTCAGGCAGGATTTGGCGAACATATTCATCAAACAGGAATTTTGAGTAACCGTAGACGTTCAACGGTTTTTCGTACTCGCGGGATTCAATAAAGTCGGAGGTGCGTCCGCCGTAGGTGGCTGCGGAAGAAGCGTACAGGAACGGGATTTCGCGCTCCAGGCAGTAGTGCAGCAGCTCCTTGGAGTATTGATAGTTGTTATCCATCATATACTTGCCGTCCCACTCGGTGGTGGAAGAGCATGCGCCTTCGTGGAAAATCGCTTCGACATCGCCGAACTCTTCGCCAGCCATAATCTGGATCAGGAAGTCTTCCTTATCCATATAGTCCGCGATATCCAGATCCACCAGGTTCACAAACTTGGTGCCGTCTTTCAGGTTGTCCACCACCAGAATATCGGTGATGCCTTTATCATTCAGGGCCTTAACGATGTTGCTGCCGATAAAGCCCGCGCCGCCGGTAACGATGATCATAACTGTAACCTTCGAATTATGGAGTCAGAGACAATCTCAGACACGAATACTTCTATCATATCACTACACGGCGTTGGCTTCAGCCATTCGCCAAAAGTGAGATTGATGGACGTTATTTATCCTGAATTTTGCAGAAGTGTTAACGCGTCATCTCGTCGCGACCTATAAGTTTGGGTAATATGTGCTGGAATTTGCCCTGTCTGGAGAATCGCAATGCGTGGAGAATTTTATCAGCAGTTAACCAACGATCTGGAAACCGCACGGGCGGAAGGGTTGTTTAAAGAAGAGCGCATTATTACGTCTGCGCAGCAAGCAGATATCACTGTGGCTGATGGAAGCCACGTCATTAACTTTTGTGCCAACAACTATCTCGGGCTGGCGAATCATCCGGATCTGATTGCGGCAGCAAAGGCGGGAATGGATTCTCACGGTTTCGGCATGGCTTCGGTGCGTTTTATTTGCGGCACTCAGGACAGCCATAAAGAGCTTGAACAAAAACTGGCGGCATTCCTGGGGATGGAAGATGCGATTCTCTACTCTTCCTGCTTTGATGCTAACGGTGGACTGTTTGAAACGCTGCTGGGTGCGGAAGACGCCATTATCTCCGACGCACTGAACCACGCGTCTATTATTGATGGTGTGCGTCTGTGCAAAGCTAAACGCTATCGCTATGCCAACAACGATATGCAGGAGCTGGAAGCACGTCTGAAAGAAGCGCGTGAAGCCGGTGCGCGTCATGTGCTGATTGCCACCGATGGTGTGTTCTCAATGGACGGCGTGATTGCCAACCTGAAAGGCGTTTGCGATCTGGCAGATAAATACGATGCCCTGGTGATGGTGGATGACTCCCACGCGGTCGGTTTTGTCGGTGAAAATGGTCGTGGTTCCCATGAATACTGCGATGTGATGGGCCGGGTCGATATTATCACCGGTACGCTTGGTAAAGCGCTGGGCGGGGCTTCTGGTGGTTATACCGCGGCGCGCAAAGAGGTGGTTGAGTGGCTGCGCCAGCGTTCTCGTCCGTACCTGTTCTCCAACTCGCTGGCACCGGCCATTGTTGCCGCGTCCATCAAAGTACTGGAGATGGTCGAAGCGGGCAGCGAACTGCGTGACCGTCTGTGGGCGAACGCGCGCCAGTTCCGTGAGCAAATGTCGGCGGCGGGCTTTACCCTGGCGGGAGCCGATCATGCCATTATTCCGGTCATGCTTGGCGATGCAGTAGTGGCGCAGAAATTTGCCCGTGAGCTGCAAAAAGAGGGCATTTACGTCACCGGTTTCTTCTATCCGGTCGTTCCGAAAGGTCAGGCGCGTATTCGTACCCAGATGTCTGCGGCGCATACCCCTGAGCAAATTACGCGTGCAGTAGAAGCATTCACGCGTATTGGTAAACAACTGGGCGTTATCGCCTGAGGATGTGAGATGAAAGCGTTATCCAAACTGAAAGCGGAAGAGGGCATCTGGATGACCGACGTTCCTGTACCGGAACTCGGGCATAACGATCTGCTGATTAAAATCCGTAAAACAGCCATCTGCGGGACTGACGTTCACATCTATAACTGGGATGAGTGGTCGCAAAAAACCATCCCGGTGCCGATGGTCGTAGGCCATGAATATGTCGGTGAAGTGGTAGGTATTGGTCAGGAAGTGAAAGGCTTCAAAATCGGCGATCGCGTTTCTGGCGAAGGCCATATCACCTGCGGTCACTGTCGCAACTGTCGTGGCGGTCGTACCCATCTGTGCCGCAACACCATTGGTGTCGGTGTTAACCGTCCGGGCTGCTTCGCCGAATATCTGGTGATTCCGGCGTTCAACGCTTTCAAAATCCCCGACAATATCTCCGACGACCTGGCTTCCATTTTTGATCCCTTCGGTAACGCCGTGCATACCGCGCTGTCGTTCGATCTGGTGGGCGAAGATGTGCTGGTTTCTGGTGCAGGTCCGATAGGTATTATGGCTGCGGCGGTGGCGAAACACGTTGGTGCACGCAATGTGGTGATCACCGATGTTAACGAATACCGCCTTGAGCTGGCGCGCAAAATGGGTATCACCCGTGCGGTCAACGTCGCTAAAGAAAACCTTAATGATGTGATGGCAGAACTGGGCATGACCGAAGGCTTTGATGTCGGTCTGGAAATGTCCGGTGCGCCGCCAGCGTTTCGTACCATGCTCGACACCATGAACCACGGCGGTCGCATTGCGATGCTGGGTATTCCACCGTCCGATATGTCTATCGACTGGACCAAAGTAATCTTTAAAGGCTTGTTCATTAAAGGTATTTACGGTCGTGAGATGTTTGAAACCTGGTACAAGATGGCGGCGCTGATTCAGTCAGGTCTGGATCTCTCGCCGATCATTACCCATCGTTTCTCTATTGATGATTTCCAGAAGGGCTTTGACGCTATGCGTTCGGGCCAGTCCGGGAAAGTAATTCTGAGTTGGGATTAACACGAACAAGGGCTGGTATTCCAGCCCTTTTGCCTGAGGATAATCCGTTAAATATGTAAAATCCTGTCAGTGTAATAAAGATATCGTAATTGCGCTGATCTCTTATATAGCTGCTCTCATTATCTCTCTACCCTGAAGTGACTCTCTCACCTGTAAAAATAATATCTCACAGGCTTAATAGTTTCTTAATACAAAGCCTGTAAAACGTCAGGATAACTTCAGAGGTCGTCGGTAATTTATGATGAACAGCACCAATAAACTTAGTGTTATTATTCCGTTATATAATGCGGGCGATGATTTCCGCACTTGTATGGAATCTTTAATTACGCAAACCTGGACTGCTCTGGAAATCATTATTATTAACGATGGTTCAACGGATAATTCTGTTGAAATAGCAAAGCATTACGCAGAAAACTATCCGCACGTTCGTTTGTTGCATCAGGCGAATGCTGGCGCATCGGTAGCGCGTAATCGTGGGATCGAGGTGGCGACGGGCAAATATGTCGCTTTTGTCGATGCTGACGATGAGGTCTATCCCACCATGTACGAAACGCTGATGACCATGGCGTTAGAGGATGACCTCGACGTGGCGCAGTGCAACGCTGACTGGTGTTTTCGTGAAACGGGAGAAACCTGGCAATCCATCCCCAGCGATCGCCTTCGCTCAACCGGCGTATTAACCGGCCCGGACTGGCTGCGGATGGGGCTTTCTTCGCGCCGTTGGACTCACGTTGTCTGGATGGGGGTTTATCGCCGTGATGTTATTGTTAAAAATAACATTAAATTTATTGCCGGATTACATCATCAGGATATTGTCTGGACAACAGAATTCATGTTTAACGCGCTGCGTGCGCGATATACCGAGCAATCATTATATAAATATTATCTGCATAATACGTCAGTGAGTCGGTTGCATAGACAAGGGAATAAAAACCTTAATTATCAACGTCACTATATTAAGATTACCCGCCTGCTGGAGAAATTAAATCGAAATTATGCCGACAAAATTACGATTTATCCGGAATTTCATCAGCAAATAACTTACGAAGCATTGCGTGTTTGCCATGCGGTGCGCAAAGAGCCGGATATTCTTACCCGCCAACGGATGATTGCCGAGATATTTACTTCCGGTATGTATAAGCGCCTGATTACCAATGTGCGCAGCGTGAAGGTCGGTTACCAGGCGTTACTGTGGTCTTTCCGCTTATGGCAATGGCGCGACAAAACGCGGTCGCACCATCGCATTACGCGTAGCGCCTTTAATTTGCGCTAGCGTTAAACTTCGCCGCTTCGGGCTGTTTGCCCCAGCCTTGCCACTGATGCTGGAAGTAAACGATCAGCGTGCTCTGGCTGATGCTTTCGCTTAATACTTCAAAGAAGCGATTAGCATAAACAGGTTCTATCGGTTTCTTCGGTTTGCACAGCTTCACGCCACGGAACGGATTACGCGGTGCATCAGGCACAGCGTTTTTCGGCGGTGTAGAAGTATCAACCTGCGGTTCATTCAGCAAGCTGCTGGCTTTCACCAGCGTAATGTCTGGCGGCAGGTTATAAACCATCTGTTGTAGCACGCGTACCGTTGAAGGGTGAGGATGCCCAATGGCAATGGTTGAACCGTTGCGACGCGCCAGATCAATTGCGCGATTAAATTGCACACGGATGTCCGCTTCGTTCTGCGAATCGTCGAGGAACACCTTCCGTTTGATCACCTTCACGCCAGTACCTTGCGCGGCGCGCATCGCCTGGGTATTACCGATGGTTACGCTGTCGAGGAAGTAAAGATTGTAACGCTCCAGTGCCTGCATCACTTTCTGCATACCAAACAGGTTAGAGGTCATCTTGCTACCCATGTGGTTGTTGATCCCCACGGCATAGGGCACGTTATTGACCGCACTACGAATAATGCGCTCAATTTCGTCGCTGCTCATCTCCGGGCGCAGCGTATTTTTCTCCAGCGGCTGTTTACTCAGTGGTGCCATCGGGAGATGAATCAACACTTCGTGCCCGCTGTTATGCGCTTTGGTCGCCATCTCTCTGGCGTGCGGTGAATCGGGTAATACAGCGACGGAGATAGCGGAGGGCATCGCCAGCACCTGGTTTTCGTTGTGCGGGCGATACCCAAAATCATCAATGACGATGGCAAGTTTGCCAGCAAGTACGGGGGAGGAGAGCGCCAACAGAGCGGCAAATGCAAGAACGTTACGACGAAATGGAAACAAAACTTATCTTCCCAACCACGGCTGTGGATTGACCGCCTGACCCTGGCGGCGAATTTCGAAATAGAGTGAAGGCCGACCCTGACCGCCACTGCTGCCCACCAGTGCAATTGGCTGGCCCGCGCGAACCTGCGAACCAACGCTCACCAGTGCGCTCTGATTATAGCCGTAAAGACTCATGTCGCCTTTACCGTGCTCAACCACCACCACCAGACCGTAACCTTGCAGCCAGTCAGCCAGAATCACCCGACCGTCGGCAATCGCTTTAACTTCAGTACCTTCAGAGGCACCGATAACCATTCCTTTCCAGCGTAGTTCGCCCTGTAGCTGTTCACCATAGCGATGCAGCGTCGGCCCGCGAACCGGCCAGAATGCCTGACCACGCGGCGCACCCAGGCCACCAGTTCGGGACATCAGCGATTTTTCGCTTTCGGTCGGTTTATAGGTGGTGCCTTTGCGCGTCGCTTCTTTCTGGCGGTCGCGAACCGCCTGGGCCTCACGCGCTTCTCGTTCAGCACGCGCTTTCGCCGCGGCTTCCGCACGGGCAATGCTGTTACGCAGACGGGATTCGTTGGCACGCAGTTCACTTAGCTGCTGCTGACCTTGCTGGATGGAAGATTCCAGCCCCGCCAGCGTCTTTTTACGCTCGTTCAGAGCCTGAGTCAGTTTCGCCTGTTGGGCGCGCTGTTCATATAACAGCGTTTGTTGCTCGCTTTGTTTCTCTTCCAGTTCAGCACGCTGCATGGCGACTTCTTCACGCGTTTGCTTCAACTGGGCAATGGTTTCTTGTCGCGCCTGGTTGAGATAGCCGAAATAAGCCTGTAAACGCTGTCCACGCTGGCTTTCTTCACCGCTGAGAATTAGCTGAATACCGGTATGCTCGCCCTGACGGAATGCGGCATCCAGTTGCGCGGCGAGGCTGCGCTCCTGGGCGGCTTTTTGCTGCTCCAGTTTGGCAATCGACGCGTTCATCTCATCAATCTGTTTATTGAGTTGATTGAGCGTGTTTTGCGTTTCGCGCAGCTTACGGGTGGCTTCAGAGATCGCTTCTTCCTGCTTTTTCAATTGTGCGAGCAGGCTTGCGCGTTGTTGTTGCTTTTGGCGTACCGCGCGCTCTTTTGCGGCGATATCGGCCTGAATAGATTTGAGTTGGTCACGCTCATCCGCGTGGGCGGAAAAGGCGCACAACAATACGCCAGCGCTAAGAACGCTGGCGTAGATGATGGGCCTGATTGCAAACCTGCGCGGTTTCACGGCCCGTGTCATGGTATTAATCGCCTTTCCCCTCATGGGGAGGGATTATTCCACGATGAACAGCGGCTTACCAGTCATCTCTTGCGGGATTTCCATACCCATCAGCGACAACATGGTCGGCGCGATGTCAGAAAGTTTGCCGCCTTCAACCGCTTTCACGTTCTTATCACCAACATAAATCAGCGGAACTGGCAGGTTGGTGTGTGCCGTGTGTGCCTGACCCGTTGCCGGATCGCGCATCTGTTCAGCGTTACCGTGGTCAGCGGTGATCAGCAGTTGTCCACCCACGGACTCAACCGCTTTCGCGACTTCTTCCACGCAGTGATCCAGTGCTTCAACCGCTTTAACCGCCGCTTCCATCACCCCGGTGTGACCTACCATGTCGCCGTTCGGATAGTTACAGATAATGGTGTCGTATTTGCCGCTCTTGATGGCCGCAACCAGTTTTTCGGTCAGCTCTGCGGAGCTCATTTCCGGTTGCAGATCGTAGGTAGCCACTTTCGGTGAGTTGATCAGAATGCGATCTTCGCCTTTGAACGACTCTTCTACGCCACCGTTGAAGAAGAAAGTAACGTGGGCATATTTTTCGGTTTCGGAAATACGCAACTGAGTTTTGTCGTTTTTCGCCATCCACTCGCCGAAGGTGTTAACCAGGGAAGCGGGTGGGTAAGCAACCGCAGTTTTGATGTCAGCGGCGTATTCGGTCAGCATCACGAAATCGACGTTAACCACTTTCTTACGCGCGAAGCCATCGAAATCAGCGTTCACGAATGCACGAGTGATTTCACGCGCGCGGTCAGCACGGAAGTTCATGAAAATCAGCGCATCGCCGTCTTCCATTGCCGCATCTGGCTGACCTTCTGCACGAATAACGGTCGCTTTCACGAACTCGTCGTTTTCGTCGCGAGCATAAGCTGCCTGCAAACCAGCAACGGCAGTATCGGCCTGGAACTCACCCTGCGCCAGAGTCAGCAGGTCATAGGCTTTTTCAACGCGATCCCAACGGTTATCGCGGTCCATCGCGTAGTAACGACCAATGATGGACGCTACGCGGCCTTTACCCAGCGCAGCAAATTTCTCTTCAAATTTTTTCAGCGAGGATTCAGCACTGCGCGGCGGGGTGTCGCGACCGTCAAGGAATGCGTGCAGGTAGATTTTTTCTGCGCCGCGTTCAGCTGCCAGTTCTACCATCGCCATGATGTGATCTTCGTGGCTGTGTACGCCGCCTGCGGAGAGCAGACCCATAATGTGTACTGCTTTACCTGCGTTTTTCGCTTTATCTACCGCGCCAGTCAGCACTGGATTAGCAAAGAAAGCGCGATCTTTGATTTCAACGTCCAGACGAGTCAGGTCCTGATACACGATGCGGCCGGCACCCAGGTTAACGTGGCCTACTTCGGAGTTACCCATCTGACGGTCAGGCAGACCGACTTCCAGACCGGAAGCGTCGATCAGGGTATGCGGACGATTGGCCCACAGTGCATCCATTACCGGGGTTTTAGCACTAAAAATGGCGTTATCCTGCTGTTCTTCGCGATAGCCATAGCCATCCAGAATCACCAGTACCATAGGTTTTTTAGAAACCGACATTGCGACAACCTCATACTCAAGAGTCAAAATTTGCGTAATTTTACTACAGCTGAATCGATAAAATAGCCTCTGAAGATCAAAATATACGACCGCTCGCGGCAAGCCGATGCCAGATTTACGCTTTTTTTTCGTCGCGCCCCGCAAAATTGCATTCCAGTTAACGCGCTGGCTGTATTTGCCGCACCGCGCAGGTATACTCCTTTCCTGGTTTTTTTAATCACTACGTCGGGAGTTGTTACCCCCCATGCAAGAAATTATGCAATTTGTTGGCCGTCATCCCATACTGAGTATCGCCTGGATCGCGTTACTGGTGGCGGTTCTTGTGACTACGTTTAAGAGCCTGACCTCGAAAGTGAAGGTGATTAGTCGTGGTGAAGCTACGCGTCTGATCAACAAAGAAGACGCTGTGGTTGTGGATTTACGTCAGCGTGATGACTTCCGTAAAGGCCATATCGCAGGTTCTATCAATCTGTTGCCGAGCGAAATCAAAGCCAACAATGTTGGTGAGCTTGAGAAGCACAAAGACAAACCGGTTATCGTGGTAGACGGTTCTGGCCTGCAGTGCCAGGAGCCTGCAAATGCGCTGACGAAAGCTGGTTTTGCGCAAGTATTCGTGCTGAAAGAGGGCGTCGCTGGCTGGGCTGGCGAAAACTTGCCTTTGGTGCGCGGCAAATAATTTACCTGTCGTCTTTCATGATGCAGGCCGTTAGCTGCAATTAGGCCCCCAGCGACTTATTGTTATAAGCTTCTGGGGACACTCCATTTTGCTGCCGCCCTGCAACATGAAATTTCAGGGTAAAAAACAGGAGCTAATTTATGGCCAATGTTGAAATCTATACTAAAGAAACCTGCCCGTATTGCCATCGTGCAAAAGCACTGCTGAGCAGCAAGGGCGTGAGTTTCCAGGAGTTGCCGATCGATGGCAATGCCGCCAAGCGTGAAGAGATGATCAAACGCAGCGGTCGCACCACGGTTCCCCAGATTTTTATTGACGCACAGCACATTGGCGGCTGTGATGACTTGTATGCATTGGATGCACGTGGTGGACTGGATCCCCTGCTGAAATAACGTGTGAACGTTGGCATTACATTGCGCAGTATTTAAGGACAACACTTAAGGGTTTTCTACACATGTCAGAACAAAACAACACCGAAATGACTTTCCAGATCCAACGTATTTATACCAAGGATATTTCTTTCGAAGCGCCGAACGCGCCGCACGTTTTCCAGAAAGATTGGCAGCCAGAAGTTAAACTTGATCTGGATACGGCATCTACTCAACTGGCAGATGACGTTTACGAAGTGGTACTGCGTGTTACCGTAACGGCCTCCCTGGGCGAAGAAACCGCGTTCCTGTGTGAAGTTCAGCAGGGCGGTATTTTCTCCATCGCGGGTATCGAAGGCACCCAGATGGCACATTGCCTGGGCGCATACTGCCCGAACATTCTGTTCCCGTATGCTCGTGAGTGCATCACCAGCATGGTATCCCGCGGTACATTCCCGCAACTGAACCTTGCGCCGGTTAACTTCGATGCGCTGTTCATGAACTATTTGCAGCAGCAGGCTGGCGAAGGTACTGAAGAACATCAGGATGCCTGATGAACCAACGTAATGCTTCAATGACTGTGATCGGTGCCGGCTCGTACGGCACCGCTCTTGCCATCACCCTGGCAAGAAATGGCCACGAGGTTGTCCTCTGGGGCCATGACCCTGAACATATCGCAACGCTTGAACGCGACCGCTGTAACGCCGCGTTTCTCCCCGATGTGCCTTTTCCCGATACGCTCCATCTTGAAAGCGATCTCGCCACTGCGCTGGCAGCCAGCCGTAATATTCTCGTCGTCGTACCCAGCCATGTCTTTGGTGAAGTGCTGCGCCAGATTAAACCGCTGATGCGTCCTGATGCGCGTCTGGTGTGGGCGACCAAAGGGCTGGAAGCGGAAACCGGACGTCTGTTACAGGACGTGGCGCGTGAGGCCTTAGGCGATCAAATTCCGCTGGCGGTTATCTCTGGCCCAACGTTTGCGAAAGAACTGGCGGCAGGTTTACCGACGGCTATTTCGTTGGCCTCTACCGACCAGACCTTTGCCGATGATCTCCAACAATTGCTGCACTGTGGCAAAAGTTTCCGCGTTTACAGCAACCCGGATTTCATCGGTGTGCAGCTTGGCGGTGCGGTGAAAAACGTCATTGCCATTGGCGCGGGGATGTCCGACGGTATCGGTTTTGGTGCGAATGCGCGTACGGCGCTGATCACCCGTGGGCTGGCTGAAATGTCGCGTCTTGGTGCGGCGCTGGGTGCCGATCCTGCCACCTTTATGGGCATGGCGGGGCTTGGCGATCTGGTGCTTACCTGTACCGACAACCAGTCGCGTAACCGCCGTTTTGGCATGATGCTCGGTCAGGGCATGGATGTACAAAGCGCGCAGGAGAAGATTGGTCAGGTGGTGGAAGGCTACCGCAATACGAAAGAAGTCCGCGAACTGGCGCATCGCTTCGGCGTTGAAATGCCAATAACCGAGGAAATTTATCAAGTATTATATTGCGGAAAAAACGCGCGCGAGGCAGCATTGACGTTATTAGGTCGTGCACGCAAGGACGAGCGCAGCAGCCACTAACCCCAGGGAACCTTTGTTACCGCTATGACCCGGCCCGCGCAGAACGGGCCGGTCATTATCTCATCGTGTGGAGTAAGCAATGTCGTGTGAAGAACTGGAAATTGTCTGGAACAATATTAAAGCCGAAGCCAGAACGCTGGCGGACTGTGAGCCAATGCTGGCCAGTTTTTACCACGCGACGCTACTCAAGCACGAAAACCTTGGAAGTGCACTGAGCTACATGCTGGCGAACAAGCTGTCATCGCCAATTATGCCTGCTATTGCTATCCGTGAAGTGGTGGAAGAAGCCTACGCCGCTGACCCGGAAATGATCGCCTCTGCGGCCTGTGATATTCAGGCGGTGCGTACCCGCGACCCGGCAGTCGATAAATACTCAACCCCGTTGTTATACCTGAAGGGTTTTCATGCCTTGCAGGCCTATCGCATCGGTCACTGGTTGTGGAATCAGGGGCGTCGCGCATTGGCAATCTTTCTGCAAAACCAGGTTTCTGTGACGTTCCAGGTCGATATTCACCCGGCAGCAAAAATTGGCCGTGGCATTATGCTCGACCACGCCACGGGCATCGTTGTGGGTGAAACGGCGGTAATTGAAAACGACGTATCGATTCTGCAATCTGTGACGCTTGGCGGTACGGGTAAATCTGGTGGTGACCGTCACCCGAAAATTCGTGAAGGTGTGATGATTGGCGCGGGCGCGAAAATCCTCGGCAATATTGAAGTTGGTCGCGGCGCGAAGATTGGCGCAGGTTCCGTGGTGCTGCAACCGGTGCCGCCGCATACAACCGCCGCTGGCGTTCCGGCTCGTATTGTCGGTAAACCAGACAGCGATAAGCCATCAATGGATATGGACCAGCATTTCAACGGTATTAACCATACATTTGAGTATGGGGATGGGATCTAATGTCCTGTGATCGTGCCGGATGCGATGTAATCATCTATCCGGCATACAGTAACTAATCTCTCAACAACGCTCCCGGATATCCCAGCTGCCGCCAGGCTTCATACACCACAACTGACACCGCATTGGACAGGTTCATGCTGCGGCTGTCCGGCACCATCGGAATGCGAATTTTTTGTTCAGCGGGCAGGGCATCAAGAATGCTCGCTGGCAGGCCGCGTGTTTCCGGGCCGAACATCAGATAATCGCCATCCTGATAGCTTACGGCGCTGTGAGCAGGCGTACCTTTCGTGGTGAGGGCAAACAGGCGCTGGGGATTTTCTGCTTCGAGGAACGCGCGAAAGTCATGATGACGCGTAACGGCGGTAAACTCGTGATAGTCCAGCCCCGCGCGGCGCAGGCGCTTATCGTCCCAGGCAAATCCCATCGGTTCGATGATATGCAGACGAAAGCCGGTATTAGCGCAAAGACGGATGATGTTGCCAGTATTTGGCGGAATTTCTGGTTCGTAAAGTACGATGTTTAGCATACTGCCCCCTTAGTGCGGGGGCAGGATAGCAGAAAATTGGTGAGCAGTGCGGCCTTTTCCCCTCACCCCGGCCTCCCCCTGTCTCTTGATCAGGAGATCTGATCAAGAGACAGCTCCCTGAGGGAGAGGGTTAGGGGGAGGGGGCGCAAACGACTATGCCGCATTCCCTTTCGCCATCGGGGCCAGTGCCGCAGGCAACTCTTTACCCAGCCCCTGCACCAGCGAATCTTGCGTAATTTCGCTGATCGATTTCGCGCCAGTCAGCGTCATTGCCACTTTCATCTCTTTCTCGATCAGATTTAGCAGGTTAGCTACACCCGCCTGGCCCGCTGTTGCCAGCGCATACAGGAAAGCACGACCCAGAAGTACGGTGTCGGCACCGAGCGCAATCATACGCACGACATCAAGCCCGTTACGAATTCCGCTATCCGCCAGAATGGCGATATCACCTTTCACCGCATCTGCAATAGCGGGCAACGCACGAGCGGAAGAGAGTACACCGTCCAGCTGGCGGCCACCGTGGTTAGAAACCACAATTCCATCAGCACCAAAACGTACTGCATCGCGCGCATCTTCCGGATCGAGGATCCCTTTGATCACCATCGGGCCATCCCAGAAATCGCGGATCCACTCAAGGTCTTTCCATGAGATGGACGGATCGAAGTTATTCCCCAGCCAGCCGATGTAATCTTCCAGTCCGGTCGGTTTGCCGAGATAAGCTGAGATATTACCTAAATCATGTGGACGACCGTTCAGGCCCACATCCCACGCCCATTGCGGATGCGTCACCGCCTGCAAGTAGCGGCGCATTGCCGCATTTGGGCCGCTCATACCTGAATGCGCATCACGGTAGCGTGCGCCCGGTGTCGGCATATCCACGGTGAAAACCAGCGTCGAACAACCCGCTGCTTTTGCTCGCTCCAGCGCGTTACGCATAAAGCCGCGATCGCGCAGTACATAAAGCTGGAACCACATTGGGCGCTTGATGGCTGGCGCGACTTCTTCAATCGGGCAAACGGAAACCGTCGAGAGAGTAAACGGAATGCCATGCGCGTCCGCCGCTTTGGCTGCCTGAACTTCGCCACGACGCGCATACATGCCACACAAACCCACCGGTGCCAGTGCTACCGGCATCGACAATTTCTCATTAAACAGCGTCGTTTCCAGGCTTAAGTCAGACATGTTTTTCAGAATACGCTGGCGCAGTGCCACTTCTGACAAATCTTCCACGTTGCGGCGCAGCGTGTATTCAGAATATGCACCACCATCCATATAGTGGAACAGGAACGGCGGCAGAATGCGTTGCGCTGCGGCGCGATAATCGCTGGCTGCGGAAATAATCATGCGTTTTTCTCCCTCGAATGCTCATAATGCTCACCGGGCAGGCGGGTAATCCGTGCGTGGCGAGCCTGATCTTCATCGAATCGTTTCATGGTGGTGTGAACAAAACTAAGGTGCGTCATCATTGCTTTACGCGCCCCGTCGGCATCACCAGCAAAAATGGCGTCAATGACAGCCTGATGTTGTTCGGTCAGTTGTGAAAAAACCGGTGGCACCAGATACATCCGCTGACGGCTATGCTTCACTGAGGATTGCAGGACATCGAAGAAACCGCGCATGGTTTGCAGCAGCACGATGTTATGTGAGGCTTCGGCAATCGCCAGATGAAAACGAACGTCCGCTTGTGAGGCGATATCCGGGTCTTCACTTAGCGTTGCTTCAAAGCAAAGCTGAATCTTTTCTTTGTCGCCAGGTGTGGCGCGCATTGCCGCATGCCATGCGGTGCTGGCTTCAATGGCGTAGCGGGCTTCCAGAATATCGAAACTGTAATCCGGATCATCGGCCATCAGCGTTTTTAGCGGCTGGACGATGTTTTGCTCCGACCATGTGTCATGACGCCAGCGAATAAACGTCCCGCCGCCGCGTCGACTGAGCAGCACGCCTTCGCTCACCAGTTTTGCCAGCGCCTCGCGTAGTGAATTACGTGATACGCCGAGTTGCATCGCCAGTTGGCGCTCAGCGGGCAACTTCATGCCCGCTTCCAGGTTTTTTTCATCAATCAGCGCCCGCACACGATCGGCAACCTCGTCTGACAGGCGTCTGGGTAAAACAATCATTAAGGAATCATCCACGTTAAGACATAAGCCTGAAGCGTGGTGATCACGCCCACCATACAGGTGAAGATCAGGCTGTGTTTGACAGTAAAGCGGAACAAATCAGACTCTTTGCCCACCAGGCCTACCGCCGCACAGGCGATAGCGATAGATTGCGGGGAGATCATCTTACCGGTGACGCCACCGGTGGTATTGGCGGCAACCAGCAACAGATCAGAGACGCCAATTTGTTGTGCTGCGGTGGCTTGCAGCGCGGCGAACAGGGCGTTAGATGAGGTATCCGACCCGGTCAGGAATACCCCCAGCCAGCCGAGGAACGGCGAGAAGAAGGTGAATGCATGACCGGTGTGCGCCAGTGCCAGTGCCAGTGTTGATGACAGTCCGGAATAGTTCGAGATAAAGGCGAACGCCAGCACCATGCCGATGGAGTAGATGGGTAGAGCCAGTTCTTTCAGCGTGCTGCCGAAGGTGCTGATAGCGTCAGACGGTTTCATCTTCAGCCAGACAATCGAGAGCAGTGCAGCAAACAGAATGGCGGTGCCGGTGGCAGAGAACCAGTCAAACTTAAACACGGCGGCATAGGCTGTAGCCTCGCTGACCACTGGTGGCATACGGGCAACCAGTTTATCGAGGTACGGCACCGGAATGTTGATCACCCACTCATACAGCGCACCACCCGATGCGAACAGGGCTTTAAACGGCGGGATACTCCACAGTGTTACGGTAGCTGTCAGGAACAGGAACGGTGTCCAGGCACGTAACACCTGACCCGCAGTGTAACCGGTGTGGGCCAGCGTCATATCAACCTGTGACGCCCCCAAATCACCAAAACGGAATACGCGCACTGGCTGCCAGCGTTTGAGGAACAGCGTCAGGCAGAGCAGTGATACCAGCGAAGAGATAATGTCCGGCAGCTCCGGCCCAATGAAGTTAGAGCTAAGGTACTGAGCGATGGCAAACGAGCCGCCCGCAACCACGACCGCAGGCCACGTCTCCTTGATACCGCGCCAGCCGTCCATAATCGCCATGATCCAGAACAGCACGATAATGGTCATAAACGGTAGCTGCCGCCCCACCATCTGGCCAATCTCAAAGCTGTCGATGCCTGTTACTTGTCCGGCAACCAGGATTGGAATGCCCATCGCGCCAAATGCCACTGGCGCGGTGTTAACAATCAGGCACAGTCCGGCGGCGTACAGCGGTTTAAAACCCAGGCCGACCAGCAATGCGGCGGTAATTGCTACCGGTGCGCCAAAGCCTGCGGCTCCTTCAAGGAAAGCGCCGAAACAGAAACCGACGATCAGCATTTGCAGACGCTGGTCAGGGGTTATCGAAAGAATAGACGAGCGAATGATGTCAAACTGCCCGGTTTTCACCGAGATCTTATAGACGAACACTGCTGCAATAATGATCCACGCGATGGGCCACAAACCATAGAAGAAGCCATAAACCACCGAGGCCAGCGCGTTAGCGACCGGCATTTTATAGAACAGCAAAGCCACGGCAAGGGCGATTGCTACCGTCCATGAGGCGGCGACGTATCCTTTCAGTTTGAGCTTAATCAGCGCAAAGAAGAAAAACAGGATGGGAAGCGATGCTATCAGACTGGAAAGCCAGATATTCCCGGCGGGATCGTAGTTTTGTTGCCAGAGATTCATTGCAGGTCTCCTGGAGTCCACGCACATCGTGTAATGAGTCTGTTGCTCATCTCCTTGTCACACGTTGTGTAAAAGTGGCACTGCCAATTGTGTTGTGTAGGGATAATGACAATGAATGGTTAACTAAATGTTATGTATTGGCAATATTGATGTGAGTTTTAATTGGGGAATTGTGAACCAGAGGTCAGATAAGCGAAGAATTGGTAGGGCCAATTCTTGTGGGGGGAGATGTCTGGTAAAGAAAAGGGCAATCCTCATCAGAGAATTGCCCTTAGATTGTTGACCCGGAGCGCCTTATCTTGCCTGATGCGCGTAACGCATCAGGCAATTTGGCGTTTGCCCTTAGTCACACTAACTTAATGGATCATTACCACTGAATACCGGCACCGAGTGCGGCGGAGTATTCACCCTGGCTATTGGTACTACCTTGTAATTTGTAGACCCAACGACCATTGGCGCTCACCATCGATACACCTAAAGCAACTGCCGATTCACCGTTGTAAGTACCGCCACCAATAGAGGCCATGCTGGCACCTGGAGTGTAAGCCTGCGGCAGACCGGTCATTGCCATTGCAGAAGCGATACCACCGCTCAACTTGCTTTCAGTTTTAGACAGTTTGTTATCCATCTCAACCATTCGCTGATCGGTGTATTGCTTCGTTTCCTGCACGCTTTGCTTCAACTGCGCGTAATTCACCGCGTCGTTGTTGTTGACGCCAGCGGAGACGTTGCTGATACGAGTCGTACCGCCGTTGCCGCCACCGAGGGTGATATTGCTATAGTCGATAGAACCATCAGCTTTGGTGTCGTAACGCACACCGCCAGCTTCGGAAGACTTCAACTGTGCCACGTTAACAGCATCGGTGTCGTTTTTACCTGCGGCTACGTTGGTGATACGACGTTGATTAGTAGATGAGCCTACAGAGATCGTATTTTCTTCGGTTGCCACAGACCCTGTACCCAGTGCGACGCTGTTATCCGCGGCAGCAATGGAGCCAGAACCAATCGCGACGCTATCTTTACCCTGCGCGCTGGCATCTACACCATCGGTATTGGTCTTGAAGTACTTGGTGCTACCGGTGGTGACGATATCGCCAATACCGTTTTCGATATTAGTAACGCGAGTATCCAGATTAGTGACCTGATTGTTCAGGTTAGTAATGCTCTGGGTATTCTGGGAAACCTGCGCATCCGTTACTTTCAACTGACCCACGTTGACCGCATCGGTATCAGCCGAACCTGCTGCGACGTTAGTGATCTGACGTTGACCATCCGCACTACCGACTGAGAATTCACCGACAGAGTTCTGCGGTGCGTCCATGTTGTAGGCGGTATAATTGGTTTGAGCGCCACGAGTGGTCGTAGAACCATTACCTATCGCAATACTGTTGACATGAATGACTTGCGCATTGCTACCAATGGCAATGCCGTTAAGTGCATTCGCGTCCACGTAGGCACCATAACCGATACCAATACCTTTATCGCCATTCACGATGGTTTTCGCACCCATTGCCAGCGAGTCAGTTCCCACTGCCAGTGAATCTTCTTCCGTTGAATTAGCGTGGAAGTATTTAGTCGGCGTGGTTGCGACCGCACCAATCGCATTCTGCAATTGACGAACCGTAACGGCGTCATGGGCTTCGGAACCATCGGCTACGTTGATGATTTGACGATATTTACCGTCATCACCGATAGACAATGCACCGAGCAGTTCGCCATCCGTGGTGTCGTAACCAATAACAACGCCATTTTCCGTTATGCTGGTGTCACGGGAGCCTTTTGCAATCACTCGGCTGGAAACAGAGCTGCTACCCAGGGCGATACCCGTATCAACGTCGCTGTAGCTGCCCTGACCAATAGCTACGCTGCTATCGCCTTTGGCGACAGAGTTATAACCTATAGCTGTAGCGCCAACACCCTGTGCGCTGGCGTCGTTGAACGCTAAGCCGTCGTCGTTAGTACGCACATAGTTAATACCCGCACCGTTTTCTTGGATATAGGTTGCGTCGGTGTTACCAGCGAGCTGATTGATAATTTGGGTGTTCTGCTCAATCATCATATTCGTCGCATTCAACTGAGAACCGTTCACTGCATCGGTACTGTCCTCACTAATACTGCCATTAGCGACATTAGTGATGATGCTGGCTTTACCGTCATGGCTGGCATTGTAGGCTCCAGCACCGCCATTGGCAGTCTCATCCCACAGCAAGGCGTTATCATCAAGCGCATCCAGGGCGTCACCGACGTTGTTGTACTCGGCGTTCGCAATGGTGTAAGTCGGTGCGGTGATGGTGCCGTCAGCGTTGACTTCTGCGTCACCACCCAGCGCATCAGCGATGTACTTATTGGTGGTATAGAGTTGTGAGCCGTTAATCGCGTCGCTGCTGGCAGCAGAGATTGCACCGTTAGCGACGTTAGTGATTACACTGGCAGTTTTATCTTTTCCGTGAGCGGCGCTAAATGCACCATTTTCACCGGCGTCCGCATCCCAGAGCAGAGCGTCGTCAAGAGTGGTATCGATAGCATTCAGGGCATCACCGACATTATCGTAATCAGCATTAGCAATGGTGTACGTCGGCGCAGTGATGGTGCCGTCTGCATTGACTTCGGCACCACCTCCCAGCGCATCAACAACATAACTGCTCACGCCGTGGAGTTGTGAGCCGTTTACTGCGTCAGAACTGGAGTCTGAAATTTCACCATCTGCGACATCAGTGATCACGCTTGCGTCACCATTAGTACCGTGTTTGGCACTGAATTTACCTGCGGTGGCATCCCAAAGCAGAGCATCGCCGAGAGACGTGCTAAATGAGGAGTTAATCGCAGCCAGTGCATCGCCGACGTTATAATAATTTGTTTCACCGATTTTGTAGGTTGGACCGGTAAACACACCGTCAGTATTCACAGAAGCATTGCCGCCGAAGTAGGTGGCGATATTGCTGCTTAAGTCATAAAGCTGGCTACCGTTAATGGCATCGGAACTGGTTGCAGTGACTGTGCCGTCCAGGATATTGGTGATTTTGCTGGCGGTATTGTTGCCATGAGCTGCAGTGAAGACACCATTGTCCTTATCCCATTTCAGCGCATCCTCACCAAGATTAGTCACCGTCTCAGTCAGATTAGAGATGTTGGTGGTGTTAGTGGCGATATTGGTGGTATTCGTCGCCACGGCATCGTTGGTGGTTTTCAGCTGAGAGCCGTTAACGGCATCGGTGCTGCCAGTCGTCAGGTCGCCATCTTTAACGTTGGTGATTTTGCTGGTGGTCTCGGTGCCATGAGCTGCCGTGAATACACCATTGTCCTTATCCCATTTCAGCGCATCCTCACCAAGATTAGTCACCGTCTCAGTCAGGTTAGAGATGTTGGTGGTGTTAGTGGCAATATTGGAAGTGTTATTGGCGATATTGGTGGTATTCGTCGCCACAGCATCGTTGGTGGTTTTCAGCTGAGAGCCGTTAACAGCATCAGTGCTGTCAGCCGTCAGGTCGGCATCTTTAACGTTGGTGATTTTGCTGGTGGTATCCTGGCCGTGAGCTGCACTGAATGCCTTTTTAGTTTCGTTCCAGAGCAGGGCATCAGCCTGAAGGTCACCAACGGAATCCGTCAGGTTGGTGATATTGGTGGTATTGGTGGCAATATTTGCCGTATTCGTGGCAATGTTGCTGGTATTAGTAGCGATATTGGCGGTATTGGCTTCGACATCGTCATTGGTAGCTTTCAGTTGGGAACCGTTAACCGCATCCTTACTGGAGGCTGAAATCGTGCCATCCGCAACATCGGTGATTACGCTGGCAGTTGGGCTACTAGTACCATGAGCAGCGCTGTATTTGCCTTTGGTTTGGTCCCATTGCAGGGTGTTTTCATCAAGTACAGCGAGCGCAGCCCCTACGTTATTTTTGCTACCATTTTTTAAATTGTAGGTTGGTGCTGTAACAGTACCGTCATCAACATCTACTGCAGCCCCTCCTCCAAGCCTTTTTGCTACCGAGTCGCTAATGGCATAAAGCTGTGAACCATTAATGGCATCGTAACTGTCAGACTTGATCGCGCCATTTTTCACATTAACGATCTTGCGTTTTAATGAACTATTGCCGACAGAGACGGTATTGTCTAAATCCGCAATGGAATCTGCGCCCAGCGCGACAGAGTTAATACCGTTGGCACTGCTATTACTACCAAGCGCAAGACTCTTATCACCAGTTGCATTACTGGCTGTGCCTAAGGCAATGGTGTTTAAGCCTCTCGACTGGCTACCATTACCCAGAGCGATGGCATCCACGCCATCAGCTTTGTTGCCCTGGCCTATGGCGATTGCATTATCTGCCAGAGCCTGGCTGCCATTTCCTAATGCGATAGTATTGACTTTATCGGCAAGGCTTCCGAACCCCATTGCCATGCTATTAGTCCCTTTTGCCTTCGCATTATTGCCAATAGCAGTTGCATTTTCAGCGGCTTCGGTCTCAGCACCTATCGCAATAGCGTTCGCTGCGCTGGCAAGTGATTGTCTGCCAAATGCGAGGCTGTCAGTACCGCTAGCTACACTGCTACGCCCCAGGGCAATTGCGTTTTCTTCAGATGCGACGCTACTTGCTCCCAGCGCCATTGAATACGCTTTTGACGCATTGGCGGTGTCGCCAAGAGCAATACTCATAATCTCAGTAGCTTTAGTGGCATTTCCCAGGGCAATGGCGTTTGCTCCTTCCGCTTTGGAAGAGTCCCCCATAGCAATAGACAATTTACCCAATGCTTTTGAATAACGGCCGAGGGCCATTGAGTATTGGCCCAATGAATACGAAGAGGCACCCAGTGCTATACTTCTATCGCCTTCTGATATTGCACTAACCCCAAAGGCCATTGATGCACCGCCAATCGCATGGGTTTTTGACCCGATGGCAGAGCTATATTGGCCTTCAGCTATAGCGTCATAACCCACAGCAGTACTGGAACCACTGGTGTTCATAAAAGTATTTGCTTTCGCCCCTTTGCCTATAGCAACCCAGCCGTCGCCAGCTGATCCACTACCGTAATCAACACCCTGACCGTTGTCATTCCCGGCATTCGCCAATGCCCCAAACGACGACAACATTCCACCCGCAACCAGCGCAGAAATTAACAGCTTACTGCGCCCAGATTTCTTGCCACGGCTTTTTGCCGTTTCGCTGGTAACAGTATAATTCCCTGTCGCAGGGTTCCAGATAACTTTAAATATTTTGTTCATTAATGATGCTCGCTATTCCTTGTTATAAGCGTACTAACTGCATTTATTTTTTGCTTCTTTTCTGCCGATTTTCAGCAGAGGGAAGATTGTCGAACTGAATATTTTCCATGTTGATGGCTAACTTCAGATATCCCAGGTTATTGGGCGATACACCCTTCAGGGTCAAATTAATGTCTTGCCATTGACCTGGTAATAATTTCAATGTGGATTTCATTGATGTGTTGAAAAGTAATTGTTGCCACCGGGCAAACTCTTTGGCATCGACAGGTTTTTCACCACCCCATGTCGCATTAAAACCAATATTTGAGATAGGTGTACTTAATAAGTTGACCAGTGAAATATGAATAACACTGCCATTCTCTGTGGCGTCAATGGATAACACTCGACCCGCTAAAGCCACCGAACCATTGTTCAGGATGAAATACTTCGTTTTTGCTGGGTTAAACTCGGTAAAAATAAAAGTGTTTTGTTGATCTTTAACGGATTTAATTACGTGAGTTAAAGTCTTTGTACTGCTTATTATGCCAGTTTGTTGTTTTTGAATAGTTTCCAGTTGACTCTTTAGCTGTGCTTGTTGTTTTTCAAGTAGATCAATTTTATTGTTATGTTCTTCTTGTTGTTTCAATAAACTACTTTCTGGCTTGCCTTCTTCAATGTAGTCACATCCCGTTAATGCGCAGAGAACTGAAACAGTGACAGCACTGAAAAAAATCTTCTTCAAGTTCATGTAAAAATCCTTATTTCCTCCGACCAGCGATCAATGCCGGTAGAGTTGTCCATTGTATTATTGGTGATCTATGTTGCTTTACATTAATGACAGTGATGTGTGTCGATTAAATATTGTTTTAAGCATTCATCATAAAAATGTATCATTCGTTTCAAAAGATGTCTGTGTTTGTATGAATATATTATTTTTCGTGGATTCTAATGATGATTATTAATAAATGTCAAATATGAAAGAAACCATGTCTGGGAAAAATTTTACAGATAATTGATTTTGTGAATATGATGATTAAAATTTCACAATTAAATCCGAAAAAAAGAGACGTAAATGCTTGTTAATTAACAAATGATATCTTCTATATATTTTTATTGTTTATAGATGGCTATTACGGTAAAAATGCATTTTCAGAATATCAACCAGCGGTAAATCGAAGTAAAGGGAGTGAATTGTTTGGTAATTAGGCGAGTAGACAGGAGAGTCCCCGCATTGACCAGCTAAGGCAAGCCAGATGCGGGTTGATATGATCGAACCAGTCGTCTGAGGCGCTTAAAACGCAGTCTTAGAGAATCCAGTCATCTCCTGCAGGCCCATTTCACGGCCCAGCGCGGTCATTGGGTGCACAACCACCAGTCCGCGAACACTTTTCTTCAGCTTGCCCATATCAGCCTGCTCTTTTTTGGTAATTGCGCGCTGAAACGGCATCTTCATCAGCTTCTGTGCTTCTTTACTCAGTTTTTGGCTATGAACTTCACGCAGGCGAGCAATTTCTGCTTCCAGCGTGGCTTTCTCTTTTTCCAGCTCGGCATATTTGTCTGCGGCTTCAACCAGCGACAGATCGGCCTGCTGGTGGCGGATGGCGTCCAGACGATCGCTGAGACGTTTGATTTCGTTTTTTTCGACTTCTTTCATGTGATGGCTTCTGATAAAGATAAATTTATAGCCCCTAGTATGCGCGACCAGGTGCTTTGTTCACAACTGATGACATTGCAATAGTTCTGTAACGTAATCATTAACATGCTTAAAAACTACGCAATTTATTGATTAATTAAGAAATCTATAGAAAAAAGATAATAAACAGCAGCGGATGATTATTGAGGATTCAGCACGTTTTCCTTAATGTCATCTTTACCGGGAACCTAAACTAAAATTGGCGGCCGCGCATTCCCGGCGCGGGGTAATACGGAGATATCATCATGGGCAAATTAGGTGAAAACGTTCCGCTTCTTATCGATAAAGCCGTAGATTTCATGGCATCAAGCCAGGCGTTCCGGGAGTATCTGAAAAAACTTCCTCCCCGTAACGCGATTCCGTCCGGAATACCCGATGAAAGCGTGCCGTTATATCTACAACGTCTGGAGTATTATCGTCGGCTTTATCGGCCGAAGCAGGTAGAGGGGCAGTAAGCAGACGTTGCTTACTTTTGAAAGGCTTTTTTTAAGCTGATTCTGGAAATCAGCTCAGTCAGTGAAAGGACCATTGTTGATCGCACAGCCTGTTGATAGCGCTGAATTTGCATTGCATACAAACTGGAGTCTGCTGGTTCAAACTGTGGCGGCGGTGGTAACGCCGCCACGCAGTGCAGTTCACCAAAGGGTCCAAGGATCTCGTCGTCGGTAAAGGCGTACTCGTTGCCGTCGTGATTTAGTTCTTCACGCAATGCCATCAGCAGCTCCGCATCTTCGTATTCCTGGCGGTTAATGACGCCCAACCCGTAAATGAGTTTTAAACGCACAGAAAGATCGCCCAGCGGACCGTCGCCGTCGAGTAACGGTTCTACAGCATACTTCACCGCGTAATCGTCTTTGCGGAATACCTGAAGCACCAGAAGATTTACCGCCTCGGTCAAAAGCTCGACGGCGGTGATCAGAAAGCTTCGCACGGTTTTGCCAGCATTCAGACGCTCAAGCACACGGTTTTCAAAGGCCTGGGTTTGTTCCATTGTTGCCTGCATATCTGACAATCTGTTATTCGGGCGCAGGGTGTCCTGCGCCTGGTCCACCATTATTGCATTGCTTTATAAGCGGTTACCGCCTCGGATACAACCTCGCTGTTGGCATCAAGACCGGAAATCTGTGCCAGCGCCGCCTGCGGACCTTTGTCAGCGATCAGTGCTGCCAGTTCCTGAGCCTGCGGATCATCTTCACTGCGGAAGTGCATTGCACCAGCAATCCCCTGAATCAGATTCTTGTGCGGAAGGCTGTATTCCAGCGTACCGAGCAATGGCTTGATCAGACGGTCGCCAGCACTCAGTTTACGCAGCGGCTGACGGCCTACGCGCTCTACATCATCTTTCAGATACGGGTTCTCAAAACGACCGAGGATTTTCTGGATGTACGCCGCATGTTTGTCTGCGTCAAAGCCGTAGCGCTTGATCAGTACCGCACCACTTTCTTCCATCGCACCTTTTACCACCGCGCGGATTTTCTCGTCGAGAATAGCGTCACGAATGGTCTGATGACCGGCCAGTTTTCCGAGGTACGCGGTTATAGCATGACCCGTGTTCAGGGTGAAGAGTTTACGTTCGACAAATGCCATCAGGTTGTCGGTTAACTCCATGCCTGGGATGTTCGGCAGTGCGCCTTTGAACTGCGTTTTATCGACAATCCATTCGCTGAAAGTTTCTACCGTCACTTCCAGCGGATCGTTAGTTGCCGAAGCCGAAGGCGGTACGATGCGGTCAACGGCGGAATCGACAAAGCCAACGTGTTCTTCTACCCACGCTTTGGCGTCTTCCGGCAGGGCGTTCATCACATGGCCTTTCAGCTGCGTGGTACCGCGTACCATGTTTTCACAGGCGATGATGTTCAACGGGGATTCATTACCTTGTTCTTTGCGTTTCACCAGCCCTTTGGCGATAGCCGGAGCAATACGTTCCAGCACAACCGGGCCAACGGCGGTAGTGACTAAATCGACCTGAGCAATCAGATCAACGACATCATCACCAATGCTGCTGACAGCATTGACGCCGGAAACGGTATCTACCTGCTCGGTTTCACCAACCACATGAACCTGATAGCTATGACGGGCATTCAGGGCATCAAGTACCACCTGATTGACATCGGCAAACGTCAGTTGGATACCCGCGTCTGCCAGCAGTTTACCGATAAAGCCACGACCGATATTACCTGCGCCAAAATGTAATGCTTTCATAGTATTAACCTTCATCAATGTTTTTACCCGAGAGGGCTGGGGTGAGGCTTTTCCCTCACCCAAACCCTCTCCGTGAGGAGAGGGGCAGCGCCGGATGCGGCGTAAGCGCCTTATCCGGCCTACAAGAACGTGCAAATTCAACAAATCGTGATGCATCCTGTAGGCCTGATAAGCGTAGCGCATCAGGCAATTAACCCCACCTTCTCCATGTGGAGAGGGTGGGATTGGATTACTTACGACCTGCCAACAGTTCCAGCACTTCATCCACGCTGGTGGTGTGTGCCAGACGCTCGATGACGGACTCATCATCCAGTGCATTGGTCAGGCTGGTGATAACCTGAATGTGCTCGTTGTTACGGGCTGCAATACCAATCACCAGACGGGCAATGTCATCTTCTTCTTCACCGAAGCGCACGCCTTCCGGGTACTGGCAGAACACCACGCCCGTTTTCAGTACGCGATCTTTCGCTTCAACCGTACCGTGTGGCACCGCGATAGACTCACCCAGATAAGTCGGGGTCAGTTTTTCACGATCCAGCATCGCCTGAACGTATTCCGGCTCAACGTAACCGCCTTTCACCAGCTGCTCGCCAGCAAAACGAATCGCTTCTTCTTTGGTTGCCGCTTTGCGACCGAGGAAGATGTTCTCCGCGCCTAGCTTGAACAGGTTAGCACTGGAATCGTCAAAGCTGTCTTTCAGGCTGTCTTTTACTTTCTCTTCGTTTGCCGTGTGGCGTTGGGCAGCAACCAGACGTTCGGTCAGGCTGGTGTACAGGCCGCTGTCGAGGAAGTTGGTCAGCGAAATATGCTGTGCCTGCGGAACCTGGCGCATAGCGCGTTCGGTCAGGTCACGGTGAGTGATGACGAGGTCCACATCTGGCGGCAGGTTGTTGATCGCGCTGTTAGTAACAGAAATCTGCGACAGACCTGCATCCTGAATTTTCTTACGCAGAACGCCTGCGCCCATCGCACTGGAACCCATACCGGCGTCACAGGCAACGATGATTTTACGTACGTGGCTCAGGTCGTTAGTCACATCGCCAGCAGACAGCGGAGATGCGCCTTTAGACTCAGCTTTCATGTCCTGCATACGACGAGTTGCTGCTTCAATATCATCTTCTTCTTTCACTTTGCTGGTTTTCAGCAAAATAGCAGAGACAACGAAGGAGACAGCCATCGCCGCACACACACCCGCGATGTTAGCGAAGTAAGCACCTTTTGGCGTCATCGCCAGTACCGCAAGGATAGACCCCGGAGATGCTGGAGAAACCAGACCACCGCCCAGGATAGTCAGCGTGAACACGCCAGTCATACCGCCGAGGATAACGGCCAGGATCAGACGCGGATTCATCAGCACATACGGGAAGTAGATTTCGTGGATACCACCCAGGAAGTGGATGATTGCCGCACCGCCCGCAGACTGTTTAGCACTACCACGACCAAAGAACATGTACGCCAGCAGCACGCCCATACCTGGACCTGGGTTAGCTTCAATCAGGAAGAAGATGGATTTACCCAGTTCATGGGACTGCTGAATACCCAGCGGCGAGAAGATACCGTGGTTAATGGCGTTGTTGAGGAACAGGATTTTCGCCGGTTCAACAAAGATAGACGCCAGCGGCAGCATGTCATGGACAACCATGAAGTTAACGCCCGCAGCCAGCATTTTGGACAGGGCTTCAACAATCGGGCCAATGCCGAGAAATGCCAGAATGGCGAGGATCATCCCGATGATGCCTGCGGAGAAGTTATTCACCAGCATCTCAAAACCGGATTTGATCTTACCGTCTACCCAGCGGTCGAAGTGCTTAATGCACCAGCCGCCCAGCGGACCTGCAATCATAGAACCGAGGAACATCGGCATGTCTGCGCCGACGATAACGCCCATGGTAGTGATGGCACCGACTACGCCGCCACGTTCGCCGCCTACCAGCTTACCACCGGTATAACCGATCAGCAGCGGCAGGAGATAAGTGATCATCGGCCCGACCAGCTTCGCCAGCGTCTCGTTCGGTAACCACCCTGTTGGAATAAATAACGCGGTGATGATACCCCACGCGATAAACGCGCCGATATTTGGCATCACCATGTTGCTGAGGAAACGACCAAAGCTTTGCACTTTGATCTTAATATCGGATGACATAAAAACACCCCTTCTTATGTTTGCTGTCGCGCAGGCTGGAAGCCCGAGGTTTTTTGTTAATGTGGCGGCAGAGGTAGCCGGACCTTGTAGATACTGCGAAATCTGGCACTGAATCGGTTAACTGTCCAGTCGACGGCCTTTTGTGTGATATCAGTCACATAAATATAGGGGGTAGAGAGGTAATTGACGTGATACTCATCACAAAACGCTTGTGTAAAAAAGCAACAAGACGGCGATTTTCGCTAAAAATGGCATTTAAATGTGAGTAGTGTCACATTTTTGTTTTGATGGTTTGTTGAATCTTTGTGATCTGAATCACAAGATATTTTCTTACGGCGTTCACCTGATGTGATCTACAGCATGTTATGCCTTCGTCATACAATCGTTATGTAACTAAGCAACTCATCACCTCTAAAAATTATTCTTTGGTGTTATGGCGAGAATCGCGAACCCGGATTATTGTCAAAATATCAGCCTGACTCCCTTCTGGCTGCCAGCCCAAAAACAACACTGATAAACGTGAATCCGAGGCAGATATGTTTCTAAACTATTTCGCGTTGGGAGTGCTGATCTTCGTCTTTCTGGTGATTTTTTATGGAATCATCGCGATACATGACATCCCTTATCTGATTGCCAAAAAGCGCAATCACCCCCATGCCGACGCTATTCATACGGCGGGCTGGGTGAGCCTGTTTACTCTGCATGTTATCTGGCCGTTTCTGTGGATCTGGGCGACGCTCTATCAACCGGAGCGTGGCTGGGGTATGCAGTCACATGTTGCGTCGCAGGAGAAAGCAACTGACCCGGAAATCGCCTCACTTTCTGACCGAATTTCCCGGCTGGAGCATCAACTCGCCGCCGAGAAAAAGACTGACTATTCCACGTTCCCGGAGATCTAATTATGGATCTATTGATTGTTTTAACTTACGTGGCGCTGGCGTGGGCGGTCTTTAAAATCTTCCGCATTCCGGTAAATCAGTGGACGCTGGCGACGGCGGCGCTGGGAGGCGTGTTTCTGGTGAGTGGTTTGATTTTGTTGATGAACTACAACCACCCTTACACTTTTACCGCGCAAAAGGCAGTGATAGCGATCCCTATCACGCCACAGGTGACGGGAATTGTTACTGAAGTCACTGACAAGAATAATCAGCTTATTCAAAAGGGCGAGGTGCTTTTTAAGCTCGACCCGGTTCGTTACCAGGCGCGAGTTGACAGACTTCAGGCTGACCTGATGACGGCGACGCATAATATAAAGACGCTGCGTGCGCAGCTCACTGAAGCGCAGGCCAACACCACCCAGGTTTCAGCGGAGCGCGACCGTCTGTTTAAAAATTATCAACGTTACTTGAAAGGCAGCCAGGCGGCGGTGAATCCGTTCTCGGAACGTGACATCGACGATGCGCGGCAAAATTTCCTCGCGCAGGATGCGCTGGTGAAAGGCTCGGTGGCGGAGCAGGCGCAGATCCAGAGCCAGCTCGACAGTATGGTTAACGGCGAGCAATCGCAGATTGTGAGCTTAAGAGCGCAACTTACTGAAGCAAAATATAACCTTGAGCAGACTGTCATTCGCGCGCCGAGCAATGGCTACGTTACTCAGGTACTGATCCGCCCAGGTACATACGCAGCTGCCTTGCCGCTGCGTCCGGTGATGGTCTTCATCCCCGAGCAAAAACGGCAAATTGTCGCCCAATTTCGGCAAAACTCGCTGTTACGTCTGAAACCCGGCGATGATGCGGAAGTGGTGTTTAACGCGCTACCTGGGCAGGTGTTTCACGGCAAACTGACTAGTATTTTACCTGTCGTGCCAGGCGGTTCTTATCAGGCGCAGGGGGTATTGCAATCATTAACGGTCGTGCCCGGCACGGACGGTGTGCTGGGAACCATTGAACTGGATCCTAACGATGATATCGATGCCTTACCCGACGGCATCTACGCCCAGGTGGCGGTTTACTCCGACCATTTCAGCCATGTTTCGGTGATGCGGAAAGTGCTGCTAAGAATGACCAGCTGGATGCATTATCTTTATTTGGATCATTGAGGGGGAGGGGGGAGATTATGGAACTTTGCTCCTTGTAAGGACTAATTATTTTTGCATATTACTTCATTAGCTGCGATGATTTTTCTTTAATATTCATTATGTTAATAAGTTCTGGATGAGTGTGCTCTCATTGGATTTTTTATCCGTCTTGTTCTGCCGCAGGATGAGACTATACATCGTCGAGATCGCAATGATGATATGAGTTGTTCCTCCTGCGACGGCTCTAATCAAAAAAGAGCAGGAGTGCTTTTCCATCTATTGCGATGATGGCTTTATTATCTGAAGGATGACAGTCACATTTAAAAAATATTTAATCTATAGATCACAATGTAGGGTCATGGAATATATGTATACAACTATTTTCTTCTTCACTTTTAATTATCGTATTCATTATAAAACTAAGTTAAAAAACTCCTGGAGAGTGAGTTATTAATATATTTTTAAATAAAATTAAGTTATCATTCATCGATGCACTTTATAGAATCATCAATGGCCATAATAGTACTATTAACTCTCAATTTTATATTTTTATCATCACTACAAATATTAACTGAATTTATATCAATGATTTTTTTATTCTTATCTTTTATTTTATTTACTGTTTCAATGCAATCAGCGGCAAGTTGGAGTGGATTTAGATTTTTCAGATATGGTCTTATGATCTTTCCCTTACTTAATAAATAGCATGTATAGGATTCGGAAAGTCCAGCATCTATTTTGTACCTCATTATATTAGATAAGGATGTGAGAAATTCCTTGTTATCATTCGCAGCCATATATGCCAGTCCGAGTTCAGCCTCTGCGGCCTTACAGGCAAAATAGCTTAGTGAACACGCTTTTCGTCCCTCTTTATTACTGGCTGATATTAGTGCCCATAATATTGCTTTGTCTGCCAAATCTAACTCTCTCTGAAATTGTCTTGCAGTAACTGCACTCGCAGAAATAGAGAAAAAAATACAATTGTTAATAACCTTGCCATATTTTTTAGTCCGTAACTGTTAATGTGCTATCTGGCTCTGAAAATATTAACTCATTTAATTTTTGCATGTCATTAGATAAACCAGTTATACAACCCTCGGAACAGAATCGAGGTCCTAAAGACGGACCAAAAGCGTTTAAACAACTATGTATTGAAAATCCATTGCGATTATAAGTTCCTGTATTAACTGACGGTACTAATCGTATGCCGTCAGGTTTTCTATTGCTTGCTCCCGGGTCATTAACATTCCAACTCCATAGGCCTTGAGGTATTGGCCATCTATTTATAAATGTGTACAACGGGGATTATTTTTACATTGCATATTATTACCAGAAGCGACTGGAATACTAAGCACATCATAAAAATTATCATCACATGGTATATCTGAAACACACGAAAGCATACCTAAAGTTATACTGTATAAACAGGTGGCTAATCCCAAGGGGATCGATTCCAGAAATCGGGTTCAACGGATACTGATAAAAATTCCACCTACCTTCCAGCCCAATCGGAGCCTGAGTGTTATACCGCCCCTGCTGCGGTTAATGTTACCGATAATAGTTATAGTACAGCCCTGATTCATCATCATACTACTGCTGCGGCAGTCTGATGAACTATTGCTTTTACGGATTCTCCTTATTCTTCCTTCTATCCATTCGCTTTAGCTTTTTGAGCTCTTGAAGTTTGCTCTTTGCATCAATATTACCGTTATTTACAGCGAATTCCATCCAATAAATAGCTCTATTCAAATTATAATATTCTGATAATGTTGGATTTGTATCTGATAAAAAGACCCCATAATTAAACTGCGCTGTAACATTCCCCTGAGATGCTGATCTTTCCAAGAATCGCAATTGTTTATCAATATTATTTTTAGTAAAGCAGTAATATTGATATAGTCGAAATGATGCCTCTGAATCACCATGTTGTGATTTATACTTCAGTTTCATCAGCTTTTCTTCACTTAAATCATAGGTCATTGCTGTAGATCCCATCACACTTTCGTTTTCTTTTATTTTCACATCAGCACCATGCAATTGACAAATAAAAGAAAAATAAAAAAATAGTAACAAGCATGCTTTCATACATCTACAACCTATCTTATATCACTGGGTTTTTCTGGCGTACCTTGCATATTAGAAATGGGGTGCCCAGATGGCCCATATGTTATCCAATTACCAAGGTCTTTTGTTGTTATAGCCATTAGATCCTTATTTGAATTAAGGTTCGTTGGTGCTGTTAGCACTGTATCCATTTTTAACTTACCATTAGTTCCTCGCCCCCACCACGTCCATAGCGTGTCAGGTCCTATTACATTTGTATGTAACTCTTTAGCTAATTGGCTAGCAAATGAATTTTGTCCTTTACCTGTATTACAAGAAAATAACCAAACTGTCATCCCATCTTTATAATTCCCATCAAATTTAATTAGATATGCTAGATCTTTAGCTGTCATGATACTGCGCGTTGCGGATTCAATAGATGTGGGGGTACCATGCCCCCCGATTGTGAAAACGCCTGGGATATTAATCTCATCAGCTACAGAATGGATAAGATCACTTTCGGGGTATAAATTTATATCAACCAAACCTTGCGGATCTACATTTATGACCGGATTCAACGGATACTGATAAAAATTCCATCCCCCCTTCAGCCCAATCGGATCCTGAGTGATATACCGCCCCTGCAGCGGGTCATAATAGCGGTGGCGGTTGTAATACAGGCCGGACTCCTCATCATACTGCTGCCCCGGCAGGCGGATAAGCTGCTGCAGCTGATGCGGGTTCTCTTCATTCAGCAGGTTGCCCCATTCATCATATTCTGCGCACCACGCTGTTGCCCCTTCCGTGCTGATGAGCGCCAGCGGCAGGCCGCGATGGTCGCAGTGGTACAGGTGGATTTTTCGCGCCGGCGTGTACACCGGGTCCATCTGGTTTTGCATCTGCTCCACGGTCAGGCCGCACGATGCCAGCCAGCGGCGGCTTTCCTCACTCACCCGGTCAGCCAGGATTTCACTTTCCAGCCGGTCGAGCATCTGCACCGTGCCGGCGGGAATCCCCCACTGTGCATAGGCAACTCACGCTATGAACGCTTCAGCTTATCAATAGCGGAAGTTATAATTTCATTGTCATCAAACTTGTACAACATAGTATCTAAAACAGGAAGTAGCGTTTTATCACCTAATTCACCCGCAGCTTCAATGATATCATCATAAACAGTATTTTTTTTTAACTCATCGCATAAAACAGATAAAACCCTTTTATCTTTTCTGTAGGAAAGTCCGATTATTGCTTCAATACGGACTTCCTCATTTTTATCCTGAAGCATCTCCACAAAACAATCCCTAATATCACTATTATCATATTTATTGATATTTATTGCAAATGCGGCCCAGTTTCTGACATCTCCATTTGGATCTTTTAACAGATTAATCAATAGTGGAATTGTTGCTTTATCATTGATAACAGAAATAGCAAATGCTGTAGCACGTCTGACATTAGTCGATTTATCAAAAGCAGTAATTTGAGATTGTTCTACTATTTTAGGTGAATAAATTTGGTTTTTCTTGCATCGCTGAGCCGTTGACTCGATTGCCGTAGCTCGAACGCAAGCGCTCTTATCATTCAATGCCATATTGTTCAAAATATTAAAAACATTATCTTCGCATTTTTTGCAAATTTTTATTTGCCCGAGTATAAATGCTCCGATATCTCTACGGATATAATTTTTATCAGAGCAGAACTCAATTGCCAATCTAACAGCGTCTTGCCCACCTCTTAACTGTAATACTCTGGCAGATGAAATCCTTTTCAAGGAATTGTGATCATCAAGTAAGCGAAATAATTCATCATCATTTAGTTTCTTACATTGATTATATAAACCATACTCTTTACTTGCCTTTCTTTTCTGGTATGTATTTGACATTGCAGGAACCTCCATAAAGGCTATCTTTTTCTATCGTTTGACTGTCTGGAGTCCTCCACCTACTCTGCCATCAGCGCACACGATGTTTGATTATCCTTACATACTTATTTTCCGTGGCCAAAATTCAGAATTCTCCCATCATTTTTGCCTATTTCTATAATAAAAACCCCACCAGCAATTTGGTCTGAGTGAATGGTACCTTCAACAACCCAACTTGTTGTTAACTCAGTGATTTCGTATGGTTTTTCTTCTTCTGCGGCATCCTGTCCATAACGATTCTTAACATATATCTCAGCTAATTCCAATGCTATAGCTTTATTTTTAACCAAATTTCTAACGGTATATTTACCTTCACTTTCATACTTGCGCATTATTTTAATATTATTATTACACTGCGCCCATGTGTTGTATGTAAAAACAAACAAAGATACAATGACACAGTTCCTAAACAATATTTTTTTACATATTACCATGAACTCTGCAGACATTAGGTAATCCTTTTCTGTTTGTTATTTCCTTCCCGTGGTTATCTATTGCTTTAAAATTACCACTGGGCGTACCTAAATAAAATGACTTGATATTGTTATCTTTACTTTTAACTATTTTCTCATCTTTACCTGAAAATATTTCGTCCCAATATTCTCCATGACTATCTGCACCATGAGTATGATAAGCTGATACTTTCTCAGTACCATTAGGGCAAGGGCTATTGAATGGATATGATCCTTTTCTTTCTCCTCGGTTAGGTGCTGTTGAGAAATATCTGCCACTATTATCCTTACATATTAAACCAGCGAACTCTTTATCTTCGCAAATAGATTGGCTATTTATTTTATTTAAGGCGTCATATGCGGTGCTATCTATAGAATCAAATTTATCTGGACCTATCATAGCGGATAGTGTGCCGCAAAGACCATTAGTACATGCCCCCGATTTTGCATCCTCCCACATAGATAAACCCAGGGGGTCGATGTCTGATATCGGATTCAATTGATATCCATACAGGTTCCATCCCCCCTTCAGTCCAATCGGATCCTGAGTGATATATCGCCCCTGCAGCGGGTCATAATAGCGGTGGCGGTTGTAATACAGGCCGGACTCCTCATCATACTGCTGCCCCGGCAGGCGGATAAGCTGCTGCAGCTGATGCGGGTTCTCTTCATTCAGCAGGTTGCCCCATTCATCATATTCTGCGCACCACGCTGTTGCCCCTTCCGTGCTGATGAGCGCCAGCGGCAGGCCGCGATGGTCGCAGTGGTACAGGTGGATTTTTCGCGCCGGCGTGTACACCGGGTCCATCTGGTTTTGCATCTGCTCCACGGTCAGGCCGCACGATGCCAGCCAGCGGCGGCTTTCCTCACTCACCCGGTCAGCCAGGATTTCACTTTCCAGCCGGTCGAGCATCTGCACCAGCACCGGCGGGAACACCACACTGCCACCGTCTTCGCCGCCGGACTGCTGAAGCGCATCCGCCAGGCTGCGGCGCTGCGTTCTGGCCAGTTCACCGGTGGCAGTTTCAACTCTGATGAGTGGTGTGAAGCTCCCCGGCTGATAAATCGTCTGGATGCGGCTCCTGTCGTTCTGTATCGTGGTCAGCCGGTCGCCGTCCCAGCCGTACCAGGTCACTTGCGGTTTCCGTGACAGCGACATCCAGCCCGTCAGGTCCCGTTCACGTCGCCACACCCGTTTTGCCACCCTGCGGCCCAGCGGGTCGTAAAGATAGCGGCTTTCGACCAGCGGCTCTGCATATTGTGTCCGCGTGTAGTGCACCAGCCGGTGCTGACTGTCGTAATGGTACCGGTGGGTGCGCTCATCATCCGTACGGATACCCCCTTCCGGGATGAGGTCGGTTTTCTCCGTCAGCCTGCCGTAACGGTCATACCGGTAAAGATAGTGCGCGTCACGGGCGATACGGTTATCCGGCCACATGCTGAGGGTGCTGTCCGGGTGCAGCTCCGGGTCGGGCAGGCGGTTACCTGCCGGGTCTGTGGCATACGGGAT